>ENA-UOOA01006909-UOOA01006909.1-human-gut-metagenome-genome-assembly--contig:-P61old-NODE-6909-length-10578-cov-9.201273_pt1 | contig 10578 bp, 8 predicted proteins | sample MGYA00242467_ERZ724014 | MGnify/ENA metagenome assembly ERZ724014
CGGGGTCCATGGTGGTCTCCCACAGCTCGTGGGCGTCCATCTCGCCGAGGCCCTTATAGCGGGAGATATCGACCTTGGCATTGGGATTGTCCGCGCGGAGCTCGGCGGAGATGCGGTCGCGCTCGTCGTCGGAGAAGGCGACGCGGGACGTCTTGCCGCGGGTGAGCTTATACAGGGGCGGCATGGCGGAATAGACATAGCCGTGCTCGATCAGCGCGCGCATATAGCGGAAAAAGAAGGTCAGCAGCAGCGTGCGGATATGGCTGCCGTCGACATCGGCATCGGCCATGATGATGATCTTGTGATAGCGGAGCTTATCGAGGTGGAATTCCTCGCCGATGCCCGCGCCGAGCGCCGTGATGACGGGCTGGAGCTTGTCGTTGCCGATGACCTTGTCCTCGCGGACCTTCTCGACATTGAGCATCTTGCCCCACAGCGGCAGGATGGCCTGGAAGCGGGAGTCGCGGCCCTGCGTGGCCGAGCCGCCTGCGGAATCGCCCTCGACGATATAAATTTCGGTCAGGCTGGCGTCCGTCTCGTTGCAGTCGCGCAGCTTGTCCGGCATGGCCGCGCCGCCGAGCGCCGTCTTGCGGCGGATGGACTCGCGGGCCTTGCGGGCGGCCTCGCGGGCGCGGTTGGCGGTCATGGCCTTTTCGAGAATGGTGCGGGCGACGGCGGGGTGCTCCTCAAAATAGGTGGACAGCTGCTCGTTGACGATGGAATCGACCAGCGTGCGGATATAGGCATTGCCGAGCTTGGCCTTGGTCTGGCCCTCGAACTGGGCGTCTGTCAGCTTGACGGAGATGACGGCGGTCAGGCCCTCGCGGCAATCCTCGCCGGAGACCTTGTCGGCGTCGGTCTTGATGACGCCGGTCTTCACGCCGTAGGCATTGAGCACGCGGGTCAGGGCCGTTTTGAAGCCCGTCTCGTGCATGCCGCCCTCCGGCGTGTGAATGTTATTGGCAAACGAGACGATGGTCTCGTTATAGCCGTCGTGGTACTGCAGAGCGACCTCGGCCTCGGCGTCGCGGCGGACGCCCGCCATATAGACGACCTCCTCGTGCAGGGGCGTCTTGTGGCGGTTGTGCCAGAGGACGAACTCGCGGATGCCGCCCTCGTAGCACATGGAATCGGACGGACCGTCCTCCGTGCGGCGGTCGGCGATCTCAATGCGCAGGCCGGCGTTCAGGAAGGCCTGCTCGCGCATGCGGGTGTGAAGCGTCTCGTAGTCATAGACGAGGGTGTCGAACATCTCGGGGTCTGGCTTGAAGGTGACGATGGTGCCGTGCCTGTCCGTATTGCCGATGACGCGCATTTCCTGCGTGATATTGCCGCGGGCGAACTTCATCTGATAGATCTTGCCCTCTTTATGGACCTCGACCGTGAGCCACTCGGAAAGGGCGTTGACGACGGATGCACCGACGCCGTGCAGGCCGCCGGAGACCTTATAGCCGCCGCCGCCGAATTTGCCGCCCGCATGCAGGACCGTATAGACGACCTCGAGCGCGGGGCGGCCGGTCTGGGCCTGGATGTCCACGGGGATACCGCGGCCGTTATCGGTGACGGTGATGGTGTCGCCGGGGTTGATCGTCACGGTGATGTGGGTGCAGTAGCCCGCAAGGGCCTCGTCGATGGCGTTGTCCACGATCTCATAGACGAGATGGTGCAGGCCGCTGGCGGACGTCGAGCCGATATACATGCCCGGACGTTTCCGGACGGCCTCCAGCCCCTCAAGGACCTGGATCTGTGAGGCGTCGTATTCCTGTTCCACAGTCGTATTCAGCAGTTCTTCAGACATGAATTGTGTTCTCCTTTTGTTCCATGCGCTTTTCCAGAATTCCCGCGTTGAACTGCGTGAGATACACGCGGTCCATGCCGAATTCCTCGGTCAGGAGGAAGCTCTTCGGCAATGCGCCGGAGACGTCGACCACCTGACCGCCCTGCTCCGCGGCCGTTAAAAACGCGCGCGTGTCGCGGGAGCAGGTCGTATTGTCCAGATCAAAGATCCCGATGAGGGTGCGGTCCCGCACGGCCATATCGCCGCCGATGGATAGATACATTACTGCGCCCCTCCGATGGTGCCGCTGCAGATGGACAGCACCTGACCGAGACTGGTCAGGCGGTCCGTTTCACAGCAGGTGATAAAGACCTGCCCCTCGCGGAGCTGGTTCAAAACAAAGTCCTGCCGCCCGGCATCCAGCTCGGACAGCACGTCGTCGAGCAGCAGCACGGGCGTTTCGCCCGTTCCCTGCCGCAGCAGGGCGCGCTCGGCAAGCTTGAGGGAGATGACGGCCGTGCGCGTCTGCCCCTGCGAGGCGAACTGCGCCACGGGCAGGCCGTTGATAACGGCCTCGAAGTCGTCCTTATGCGGGCCGGACAGGCACTGCGCGCTCTCGAGCTCGGCGCGGGCGTGGCTGCGCTGATGCTCCTGCAGCTGGGCGCAGAGCGTCTCGGGCGGGGCAAAGGGATCCGTCACGGTCGAGACCGTGCGGTAGGTCAGCTCGAGCGTCTCGCTGTCGCCGGAAAATTCCCGGTGATAGCGCGCGGCCTCCTGCGCCAGCGCCTTGACATAGCGGGCGCGGTACGAAATGACGAGCGCGCCCGTCTGGGCCATGCGGAGGTCATACTCCGGCAGGACCTGCAGGAGGGAGGGATTGTCATAGCGCTCGCGCAGCAGGGCGGACTTCTGGTCGAGCAGGCGGCCGTATTCGGCCAGCGCGGCCTCGTAATTCGGGCGGAGCTGGCAGATGACGCCGTCCATGAGCCTGCGGCGGCCGGCCGCGCCCTTTTTGAGGATCAGCAGGTCCTCCGGGCAGAACAGCACGCTCGTGAGCACGCCGGAAAGAGCGGCGCGGCTGCGCTGCCTGACCCCGGCGAGCCACAGCTGGCGCGGCCGCCTGCCGGAAAACATCACGGCGCGCAGCTCGCGTGTGCGCTCCTGCGACTGCACCTGCGCGCGCAGCTCCGCAAAATCTGCGCCGAAGCGGATGAGCTCCGCCTCGCGGCGGGTGCGGAACGAGCGGCCCGTGGAGAGATAGCTGACGGCCTCGAGCAGGTTCGTCTTGCCGTTGGCGTTCCCGCCGACGAGGAGATTCACGCCGGGGACGAACTGCGCCTGCGCATCCTCGTAATTCCGGAAGCCGCGCAGGCTGAGGCGGTCAATCTGCATGCGCGGCGCGGACGCAGTAGGTCACGCCGTCAAACCGGACGTCGTCGCCAGGACGGAGCTTTTTGCCGCGCATGGTGCACGGCTCGCCGTTGACGAGCACCTCGCCGTTCTGGATGAAGTTTTTCGCCATGCCGCCGGACGGGACGGCGTTTGCCAGCTTCAAAAAGCTCTCCAGCTTGATAAATTCCGTGGTGATGGCCACGGGGACATCCTCGGCGGACACCCGCCGGACACGAACTTTCATACGGTTGTTTCTCCTTGCTTTCGGCTCCGCAGCAGGAAAAGGACGGCGGAGGCCGAGGTGATGACGTTCGTCAGAACGTAGACATAATTGCGGATAAAGAGGCTGTAGACCGCCCACATCATCGTGCAGACGGCCGTAGAGGCCTTGATCCAGCGGGCATTGCACCGCGGGTGGACGACGACGGCGGAATAGAGGGCCGTGGCCAGAACGGGAAGCAGGCCGTACCACTGAAAGCCGCCCGCAAACGTGACCGCCGCACCGAGTCCCAGCGCCGCCGCCACGAAAAAGATCTGCCAGAAGCGGTTCAATTTGCCGAACAGCAGAATGGCGAGGTCACGCACGAGGTTCACGGCCTCCTGCACCGCGCCGCTCCAGCCGCGCAAAAGCGAGCAGGCCGCCATGGAAAGGGCGTGGTTCACGGACTGGACCGCGAGGATCTTTCTCCGGCTGCGCAGGGCGGTGCTTGCCAGCATCGCGCACATGCCCACGCCGGAGAGGATATTGCTGACGAGAAATGGAACGTTCATCCGGTCTTAGCTGTTGCTGCGCAGGCGGACCGGCAGAACCATATAGGCAAAGTCATATTTTTTGTCGCACGGGGTGAAGACGATGGGGCTCAGGCCGTTCTGCAGCTCCAGCGTGACCTCCTCGCTCGGGATGACGCGCAGCGCATCGAGAAGGTAGCGGCTGTTGAAGCCGATCTCCAGCTCGCCGCCGTTCCCGGCGATGGAGCAGGTGTCGTGCGCGGAGCCGATGGTGTTCGCCGTGCGGAAGTCGGCCATATTGTCGCCGAAGACGCAGCGGACGGGGCTTTTGACCTTTTCGGAGATGATGAGGCTGACGCGCTCGATGGAGGAGGTCAGCTCCGCGACGTTCGCGGTGAGGACGGTGCCGCAGTTTGTGGGGACAACGCGGCGCCAGTCGATGAATTCACCCTCGAGCACGCGGCTGACGAGCAGGGCGTCGCCGATGGAGAAAAGGATGTGCTTATCGCCGAGCGTGAAGGTAACGGGCTCGTCGGAGTCCTCGAGAATGCGCTCGATCTCCTTGAGGCCGGCGGCGGGGACGACGAATTTCAGGGTATGGTTCGCGGCGTTTTCCGTGTGCCAGGTGCGGCGGGCCAACCGGAAGCTGTCCACGGCGACCATGGTGACAGAATCCTCCGTGACCTCCATCAGGCAGCCGGTCTGGATGGGGCGGGCCTGATTTTCGGACACGGAGAAGATCGTGCCGGAGATCATGGCCTTCAGCGCGGACTGCGGCATGGTCACGCCGCTCTTGCCGTTGACGTCCGGCAGCTCGGGATAGTCCTCGGAATCCATGGCCGTGATCTGGAAGAAGGCCGCGCCCGCACGGATGGAGACCTGCTGCTTGTGGTCGACGGTGATGGAGACCATCTCATCCGGCAGCTTCCGGACGATATCAAAGAACAGGCGAGCGGGCATGACGCACGAGCCTGCCTCCTGGATCTGAGCGCCGACGTGGACGGTGATGCCCGTTTCCAGATTGTAGCCCGTGAGCTGCAGCGCGACGCCCGCCCGGAGAAGCACGCCCTCGAGACAGGGAATGGTGCTCTTCTGTGCGACGGTGCGGCTCGCAACGGACAGAGCGGAGACCAGCAGCGCTTTTTCACAGGTAAACTTCATAACAACACTCGCTTTCTCTATCTGAGAAGATAGGTAGGATAATTTTTAGTATTCGTAGTCCGTAGGCAAAACTTATGTGCAAAAGTCCCGCAAGCCCTGAAATCCCAATGCGCGGTCATGCACATGGGGCTGTGGAAAAAAGAGAGCGTTCTGAACAGGGCTTGTGCGGAAAAATCGGGCAAAAATCTGTGAACAGGAAACTTCTGCACATTGCACAGGGCCTGTGCAGAGAATTTGGGGTATGGAAAAGGCCTTACACGCCACTGTAGCGGCGCTCATTGAGCGCCTTGCAGGCTGTAGGTTTGGTGGCATCCCGCCGACCGCACGCGCCTTGTAGGGGAGGGGCATGCCCCTCCCGGCGATGCAGTAACGACCGGTATAGGCTGCCGTCAAAACGGCAAACGTCCCCGATTTGTCATTGCGAGGGCGCTTTGCGCCCGTGGCAATCTCGGGAAGGCACTGCCGATTCGGAAAGGCTATCGTCAAAATGGCACGCGCCAATTGCGTCTGTAGCGGCGCTCCCTGAGCGCCTGGTAGGGGACAATTCAACCGTGCGAGGGCACTGGTGCACCACGGCACCACCCTGACGTGTCATTGCGAGGAGCGAAGCGTCCTTGGCTCTCCCACTGGGAGAGCTGTCACCGAAGGTGACTGAGAGGGCCTTGCAGGCACTTTTGAATGGCAATAGCAATCAAGGGGAGGGCTGATTTTCCCTCTCAGGCGGCTGCGCCGCCAGCTCTCCCAAAGGGAGAGCCAAGCTGCGCAATGACAGGTCTGGGAACCTGCCGCATCCGGGCGTTTACAGCCGGGAGTTGATATTCGACGTGATATCGCGGATATTATCCTGCAGGCCGTTGGAGGAATTCGGCAGCTCCTGCTCGACCTTTTTCAGGGCATAGAGGACGGTGGTATGGTTCTTGCCGAATTCCTTGGCGATATCGGGCAGCGACAGGTTCGTCAGCTTGCGGATGAGGTACATGGCGACCTGGCGGGCCTCGGCCGTTCCCTTGTTCTTCAGGGTGCTGCGCAGGGTGCTCTCGTCGATGGAGTAGAAGCGGCAGACCTCGCTGATGATGAGGTCCGGCGTGGGGATGGCCTGCGTTTTGCCCTTATACATGTCCTTGATGGCGCGCGAGACGTTCGTGATGTCCAGCGGCATGCCGGTCAGGTCGTGATAGGCCTTGATCTTCTTGACGGTGCCCTCGATCTGGCGAACGTTGTTCGTGATGTTTTCGGCAATGTAGTCCACGACGTCCTGCGGCAGCTCGATGCCCAGCTCCAGCGCCTTTTCGCGCGTGATGATGAAGCGCGTCTCATAATCGGGCGGCTGGACATCCACGATGAGGCCCCACTCGAAGCGGGTGCGCAGCCGGTCCTCCAGACGGACCATGTCGCCGGGAACGCGGTCAGACGTCAGGACGATCTGACGCTTGTTCTCGTAGAGCGAGTTGAACGTATGGAAAAATTCCTCCTGCGTGGCGTCCTTGCCCGCGATGAACTGGATATCGTCCATGAGGAAGAGGTCGGCGTTGCGGTATTTGTCACGGAACTCGAAGTTCTTGCCGCTGCGGACGGCGTCGATCAGCTCGTTTGTGAACTGGTCGCCCTTGATGTAGACGATGTTATAGTCCGGGTGCTCGCGCTGGATCTGGTTGGCGATGGCATAGAGCAGGTGCGTCTTGCCGAGGCCGGACTCGCCGTAGATGAACAGGGGGTTATAGGCGTCGGCGGGGTTATCCGCGACGGCGCGGGCGGCGGAAAACGCGTGCTGGTTCGAAGAACCGACGACGAATTTATCGAACGTATACTGCGAGTTGAACTCGACGAAATTGCGGTTTTTCTTGTTTTTGGAGTACTGCGGCAGCTCGGTCTCGTCGAGGACGACGACCTCGACCTCCGTCTGGAACTGGTCGCGCATGGCCTCGCGGATCTGATCGATATATCGCTTGACGATCACGTCCTTGCGGAACGGCGACGGCGAGTAGATGACGAGCTTGCTTTCCGTCAGCTCGATGACCTCGGCATCGTCAAAATACGAGGCGATCGCAATGGCCGGGGAATGCTGCTCCAGATAGGAAAGAACGCGTGACCATACATAGGCGTTGGAATACATAGAGGGCTCCTTTCCTGCATAGTTATTCCTTCTAATTTTACCACAAAAGCGGTCGTTATGCAAGTAGACACATTATATAAAAAGGACATCCAATGGCGGAGATTCTTAACGTTCTTTTGGAAGGTACCGGTCGAAGGTTGTCAAACCGGCTCGAAGGTGCTATAATGGGTCAGCAAAAAAAGGGCAGCCCCGCGCAATTGCAGCTTCGGCCTTCACCGGATATTTTTCGCCGATCCATCGGTTCGAAAAGTTTGAGGTACACAAAGTACATCTGCACTTTTCAAACCTTGTCTCGGCAAAAAATCTCTCGCTGAATGCTCTCGCTGTAATTGTGCGGTGCTGCCCGGAAAATCGGAATGACGGAGGACAACGCGATGTTCCACATCACGCTTATCACGGTCGGCAAGCTCAAGGAGCGCTATTACGCGGCAGCGGCGGACGAGTATATCCGCAGGCTCGGGGCCTACTGCAAATTCGAGCTGATCGAGCTGCCGGAGTGCCGCCTGCCGGACGATCCGAACGGGACGCAGATCGCAGCGGGCCTTGCGCGCGAGGCGGAGCAGATCGAGGCAAAGCTCCCGCGCGGCGCGTGGTTCTGCGTACTCACGCCGGAGGGAACGGAGCTTTCGTCCGAGGGTCTGGCCGAGCGTCTGCAGGCGGAAAAGCTCAACGGCCGCAGCGCGGCGTGCTTTCTGATCGGCTCGTCGTTCGGCATCGACGCGCGCATCAAGCGCATGGCGGATTTCCGCCTGTCGTTCAGCAAAATGACGTTCCCGCACCACCTCATGCGCGTCATGGCGCTCGAGCAGCTCTACCGCGCGGAGAGCATCCTGGCAGGGACGAAATATCATAAGTAAGGGACGGATTTCCGCGCCCCTTTCGCCGGGGAGGCTTCCATTTGCGCCATTGCGAGGAGCGAAGCGTCCTTGGCTCTCCCACTGGGAGAGCTGTCACCGAAGGTGACTGAGAGGGCCTTGCAGGCACTTTTGAATGGCAATAGCAATCAAGGGGAGGGCTGATTTTCCCTCTCAGGCGGCTGCGCCGCCAGCTCTCCCAAAGGGAGAGCCAAGTCCCGCAGCGCAAGGAAGTTCCCATACAATTTATTTGATCCCGGAGGGAAAACAAACATGAACAAACGTAAATTCGGGCCGTGGTGGCTCCTGCTGTTTTTCTGGGCGGAGCTGTGCTTCATGGAGCTGGTCGTCCATGCGGCCACGGCCCCGCAGTTCTGGCAGCCGGAGCTCGTGCTGCTGATGCTCTATCCGCTCGTTCCGGCGGTGCTGCTGTTTGCGCTGTGCCGCCTGTTCCCGCCGCGTGCGAACCGCGTGCTCGGGCCGGTGTGCAGCGGGCTTTGCTACATCTTCTTTGCCTCGCAGCTCGTGTATTACTCGATCTTCCACTGCTTCTACTCCGCCTATTCCATGGGAAACGGCGGGCAGGTCATGCAGTTCTGGAAGGTCACGCTGCACGCCATCCGCAAAAACTGGCTGCCGCTGAGCCTGATGCTCCTGCCGCCCGTGGGCCACGCCGTGCTCGGAAAGCGCTTTTCGGCGGCGCGGCTGCGCCTTCCGTATCTCCCGGCGTTTGCGGCGCTGGCCGCCGCCGTGCATTTCGGCCTGATGGCCCTGCTGCCGGTCTTCGGCACGCAGCCGCTTTCGGCCTATGACCTCTATCACAGCACGAACGACATGAAGCAGACGACGGCCCACCTCGGCCTGATGCCCGCGTTCCGGCTGGACGTGCACCGGCTGCTGTTCGGCTTTGAGGGCGGCGAGATCGAGCTGGCGACGGAGACGAAAGCACCGATGGAGGCCCCGACGGAGGCCCCGACGGAGCCGGCGCTCCCGGACGCCACGGAGCCGACCGTCCTCCCGGAGCCGGTGGTCGACACCAGTCCGAACGTGCTGGAGCTGAATTTTGACGCCGTACCCACGGAGGGAAACGACGTGCTTTCGGAGCTGAACGCCTATTTCTCCTCGCGCACGCCGACGAACAAGAACGAAAAGACCGGTATGTTCAAGGGCTGCAACCTCATCCTCATTACGGCGGAGAGCTTTTCGTACCTCGCCATCGACCCGGAGCTGACGCCGACGCTCTATAAGCTGCAGACGGAGGGCTTCAACTTCACGAACTTCTACACGCCGTACTGGGACGTTTCGACCTCGGACGGCGAGTATGCCGCCTTGACCGGCACGATCCCGAAGCCGGGAACGTGGTCGTTCCGTGACAGCGCGGAGAACGCCATGCCGCTGACGATGGCTCAGCAGCTCAAGCGCCTCGGCTACAGCGCCTATGCCTATCACGACCACACCTATACCTATTATGACCGCAATCTGTCGCATCCGAACCTCGGCTATGTCTACCGTGCGCTCGGAAACGGGCTGGACGTCGAGGCAACGTGGCCGGAATCCGACATCGAGATGATCGACAAGACGACGGCAGACTACATGGGGAGCGAGCCTTTCCATGCGTATTACATGACCGTCTCCGGTCATCTGGAGTATAATTTCAACGGCAACGCCATGGCGAAAAAGAATCAGGACCTTGTGAAGGACCTGCCCTACAGCGGCTCCGTCCGGGCCTATCTCGCCTGCCAGATCGAGCTGGACCGTGCGCTGGAGCTGCTGCTGCAGCGGCTGGACGAGGCTGGCGTGGCGGAGAACACCGTCATCGCCCTGACGGGCGACCACTATCCCTATGGTCTGACGGACGAGGAGCAGAGCGAGCTTGCCGGGCACGAGATCGACACGCGGTTCGAGCGCTACCGCAACGCCTTTATCCTTTATAAAAAGGGCATGAAGCCGGAGCGGGTGGACAGCCTGTGCTGCACGCTCGACATTCTGCCGACGCTGTCGAACCTGTTCGGGCTGGACTTTGACTCGCGGCTGTATATGGGCCGGGACGTGTTCTCGGACGCGGAGCCGTTCGTTCTCCTGCGGGATCACAGCTGGATCACGGAAAACGCGATGTATTACGCTCCGTTGGACGAGCTGATCCTGCTGCAGGGCGACGAGCTGACGCCCGAGGAGATCGAGGAGCGCAATCAGGACGTGAGCAATCGCTTCCGCGCCTCGGAATGGGTGCTCGACCAGGATTACTGGAGATACCTGTTCGGGGATAACCTCCCGCCGGACGGCGAGAATTGAGAGTGGAAGGTGGAGTTTTTCCCATAGCTTCCCGCAATGCGCTGTAGGGGAGGGGCATGTGTAAAAAATGAATACTGAAGACTGAAAAATGAAGAATGAAAAATACACAGACCTCCGGCCGTGCGCTGTAGGGGAGGGGCATGCCCCTCCCGGCGATGCACTTGCAGCCCGTACAAACCGCCGTCAAAATGGCAAACGCCCCCGATTTGTCATTGCGAGGAGGCCAAAGGCCGACGTGGCGCCCTGAGCGCGAAGCGCGA
>ENA-UOOA01006910-UOOA01006910.1-human-gut-metagenome-genome-assembly--contig:-P61old-NODE-6910-length-10578-cov-5.517343_pt1 | contig 10578 bp, 9 predicted proteins | sample MGYA00242467_ERZ724014 | MGnify/ENA metagenome assembly ERZ724014
TGCCCGGCGATACGGTGAAGGAAGAAAACGGCAGAATTTATTATCTTCCGGCGGAAGATAAGGCGCAGGGCGATACGGAATTTACGCCTCTGGAAGCGCAACCGGAAAACGTGAAATACGATTTGCAGGGGGCTACGTATGAGCTTGGAGAAGGAGAAATTCTCATTCTCGGCGACAATACGAACAACAGCACGGACGGCCGATTTATGCAGACATATAAAGGAAGTCCGCGTTCGCATTTAAAACATGCCTACAAGATCGGGGATATTTGCGGCGTAGTGCCGCGCTGGGCGGTGAAGTGGCGTTCGTTCAGCACGGGTTATTACGATTTCGCGGACAGGCTGAGCGCGTTTTTCGGCTGAGTTTATAAAAGGAAGGAAAGAAGATGGAACGGGTTTTTAACGACGAAGATTTCAACGCGATCGTGGATCAGCGCAAGCGGGTGCTGCGCGTATTTTATATTGTACTCGGGGCGTATCTCGCGCTGGCGGCGGCGTCTTTGATTTATTACACTTCGCTTCCGTACAAAGATAAAATGCAGTCGCTGCCGAAAGCGGCGATGTTTATTTCCACCGCGCTTTTCGTGGTGTTTCTGTTTTTGTATATGGGCATCAAGTACCACCGCGTGAATAAGTACTACAAGATGATGTATTATCTTTCCGAGGGCATGAAAAACGTGGAAGAGAATTATTTTGTGGGCTTTGAACTGAACGATTTGCAGAAAGACGGCGTGGACGCGATTTCGTGCGTATTCAAAACGTGGAGCAGAAAGAAAAAGGAATGGATGCGCCGCGAAGCGTACTGGGACGCGGAAAAGCCGCTGCCGCCTTTTAAAACGGGCGATTATGTGCTTTACGTGGTGCAGAGCAACTTTGTGGTGGCGTACGAAATTTTAAAAAGAGGCGGCGATGTTTTCGAGGACATGGCGTCGGCGGGGCAGATTTCGGCTGCGGGCGGCGCGAACGGCGCGGGTAACGCGGATAATGCGGGTAACGCGGGCGGCGCGGATAACGCGAACGGCGCGGGTAACGCGGGCGGCGCGGATAACGCGAACGGCGCGGGAAACGCGGATAGCGCGGAAAACGCGGATAGCGCGGGTAACGCGGGCGAAGAAAATCAGTAAAAATATCAAGGAGAATTCTATTATGGAACGAAAGGAAGTAGCGGAAAAATACCGCTGGGCAACGGAAGGAATTTACCCTTCTTACGAGGCATGGAAGCAGGCAAAAGACGAGCTGGAAAAAGCGTATGCGGACTTCGATTACGAGGGCGCGTTTAAGGGAAAGCTCGGGAATAAAGCGGATCTTCTCGCGTTGTTTTCGAAGCAGTACGAAGGCATGAGAAAACTGGAAAAACTGTTTTTGTACGCGTCGATGAAGAGAGACGAAGATCTCAGGGTGGCGCAGTGGACGAGCGCGGTGTCGTCGATGATGTCTTTGTATTCGAAATTCATGGCGAAAACGGCGTTTGTAGATCCGGAACTGACGGCGTTGCCCGAAGAGAAGCTGAAAGAGTACATTGCGGACAAGGATTTCGCCGATTACGACTATATTCTTAAAAAGATAGAAAAATCGAAAAAGTACGTGCTTTCGGACGGCGAAGAACGGCTGCTGGCGATGGCGGCGGAAGTGACGCAAGGTTTTCACGACGTATTCTCGATGCTCGATAACGCCGATCTGAATCTGCCCGAAGCCGAGTTTGAGGGAAAGACGGAAAAAATCACGCACGGCGGCTACGGCGTGGCGCTCAGAAAGGGCAACGCGGCGGAGCGCAAAGAGTGGTTTGAAAAGTATTACGGCGCGTATATCAAACTCATTCACGCGATTTCCGCCACCTACTACGGCAACGTGAAAAAAGACGTGTTTTTCTGCCGCGCGCGTGGGTATAAGAGCTGCCTCGAAATGGCTTTGCACGGCGAGGACGTGCCGGCGGTCGTTTACGAAAATCTGATCGGCGCGGTGCATAACGCGCTGCCTCTGATGCATCGGTATATTGCGCTGCGTAAGAAAACTCTGGGCTTGAAAGAGCAGCACATGTACGATATTTATATGCCGCTTGTGGAAAATTCGGATATTTCGGTATCGTATGAAGACGCTTACGATATTGTGGTGGAAGGTCTTGCGCCGCTCGGGGCGGATTATCAGGCGCTTTTACGCCGCGCGAAAGACGAGCGGTGGATCGACGTATGCGAATCGGAAGGAAAGCGCAGCGGCGCGTATTCCACGGGTTCGTACGATACGCACCCGTACGTGCTTTTGAATTATCAGCGTACCACCAACGAAATTTTTACGATCGCGCACGAGATGGGGCATTCCATTCACACGTATAAATCTTCTGCGGCGCAGCCGTATCCCAAGGCGGATTACACGATTTTCCTTGCGGAAATCGCTAGTACGGTGAACGAAGTGCTGCTTTTGAAGCATCTTTTGAAAAACGCGCGCGAAAAGGGCGATAAAAAGACGGAAAAATTCCTGCTGAATTATTATATGGATATGATCCGCACCACGTTGTTCCGTCAGGCGCAGTTTGCGGAATTCGAGCAGGTGGCGCATAAAACGGCGGAGGACGGCGAGCCGCTCACCGACGAAAATCTGTGCGCGATGTATTATGATCTGAACAAGCAATACTACGGCGACGCGATTATTCACGATAAAGAAATTTCTTACGAATGGGCGCGGATTCCGCATTTCTACCGTTCGTTCTATGTGTACAAGTACGCTACGGGCATCATCTCGGCGATTTCGATCGCGCATCGGGTGCTTACCGAAGGCGAAAAGGCGGTGCAGGAATATTTCTCGTTCCTTTCCGGCGGGTGCTGCACCGATCCCGTGTCGATTCTGAAGCGCGCTGGGGTGGATCTCACTTCGAAAGCGCCGTTTGAAACCGCGATGAAGGAATTCGAGAAGACGCTCGAAGAGTTTGAGAAGCTTGCCGAATGATTTTGTCCGGCAAGACAACGTAGGAAGAAAGAGGAAAATTATGGCGAAAGCTATCAATGTATTGCCGCACAACAACGACGCGGAAATGGCGCTGCTTGGGTGCATGCTGATCGATAACGAAACGGCGGCGGACATCGTAGAGCCTTTGAAAGAAGAGGATTTCTACGCGGAAAGCAACCGTTACGTGCTTGGCGCGATGAAAAACGTGTTCGCTTCGCGCCGCCCGATCGATCTCGTTACCCTTTCCGATCAGCTGGAAAGCGAGGGAAATCTCGAAAAGGCGGGCGGCATCGCCTATCTCACCGAGCTGGCGCAGATTACCCCTTCGGCGGCGAATTATAAATCGTATTTCGATATTGTGAAGCGCGATTCGCTTTCGCGCAAGCTGATCCGCGCTTCGCAGAAAATCATCGAAGAGTGCGCAAGCTCTACCGACGAGAAACAGACGCTCGCTTTCGCCGAAAAATCCATTTACGATATTTCGCGGCAGACCGATCGATCGTCGCTTAAAGGGATGCAGGAAGAAAACGTGGTGGACGGCGTTTTGAAGAAATTCGAATCGCTTTCTATCGATAAAAATGCCTATCGCGGCGTGGAAACGGGCTTCCGTCGCTTCGATCAGCTGACGAACGGGTTGCAAAAATCCGATCTGATCGTGCTTGCCGCCCGTCCCGGCGTGGGAAAAACGTCGTTCTCGATGAATATCGTGGAACACGCCGCCATGTGCAATCATAAAGTGTGCGCCGTGTTCTCGCTGGAAATGCCGCGCTCGCAGATCGTGCAAAGACTTTTATGCTCGTATGCGAACGTGAGCATGGCAAGGGCGCTTTCCGGCGAGCTTTCCGCGCCCGATTGGAAAAAGCTCATCGACGCGGCGGAACGGCTGAAAGACGCGCCTATTTACGTGGACGATTCTTCGAGAACGACTCCGGCGGAAATCGAATCGAAATGCCGCCGCTTAAAAGCGAAAACGGGCGCGCTCGATCTGATTATGATCGACTATATTCAGCTGATGTCCGGCGGGGATTCGAAGCTTGCGGGCGCGGAAAACCGTCAGCAGGAAATCGCTTCGATCACGCGTGATTTAAAGATTATCGCGAAGGAACTCGAAGTGCCGGTGATCGCGCTTTCCCAGCTGAGACGTATGCAGACGAAAGAGCCGCAGCTTTCCGATCTCCGCGAATCCGGCGCCATCGAGCAGGACGCGGACATCGTAATGTTTATCAACCGCCCCGAAATGACGGCGACGGCGGAAGAATTGGCCAGCGGCAAGATCGTGAAGGGCGCGGCGGAAATCAATATCGCGAAGCACAGAAACGGCTCGCCCGGAAGAGTGCAGCTCAAATTCATCGGCGAATCCACGAAATTCGTGGACGAGGACGGAGAAAACCGCCCCGAAGAGCCGCCGCAGTTCGGGCGTCCGCGTTCGTTCGACGAAGAGGAAAACGTATTGCAGGCGGCGGGACTCAACGCGCCTCCTCCCGAGGACGAGCCGCCGTTTTAAGACGGAAGGCAAGCGTTTTCCACAAGAAGAAGTACAGAAAAAATGATAACGCGAATAGAAAAAATCACCGCAGAATCTTTGAAAGAGGCGCGGGATATAATTTTTGCGGGCGGCGTGGTGGCGATGCCCACCGAAACCGTGTACGGACTCGGCAGCGACGCGAAAAACGACGAAGCCGTGAAGAGTATTTTCGAAATTAAGGGTCGCCCGAACGATAATCCGTTGATCGCGCACGTACACGAAGAGTACGATTTATCGAAGATCATCGATTACGATCCGCCGTATGCGAAAAAATTACGCGAAGCGTTTTTGCCCGGTCCGCTTACGCTGGTGTATCCTTCCACGGGCAAGGTGTCGCCGCGCGTATCGTGCGGGTTGAACACGCTTGCCGTGCGCGTGCCTTCTCACAAGGGAGCGCAGGCGTTTTTGCGCGAAACGGATATTCCGATCGTTGCGCCGAGCGCGAATTTATCGCGGCACGTATCGCCCACTTCGGCGCAGCACGTGTACGACGATTTCAACGGAAAAATTCCGCTGATTTTAGACGGCGGCGCGTGCGCGGGCGGCATTGAAAGCACGGTGGCGGACGTGACGGGGGATTTCCCCGTGATTTTGCGCCCGGGACTCGTTACGCGCGAAATGATCGCCGCGGTGTGCGGCAGGTGCGACGTGTATGCGCCCGTATTGAAGCCGGGCGAGAAGGCGAAAAGTCCCGGAATGATGTATAAGCATTATTCGCCGCGCTGCGAAACCGCGCTGTTTTCGGAAAACGAGAAAGTTAAAGCGGTATCGCGCGCCGAAAAAGAGATTGCAAGCGGGCGAAAGGCGTATTTTTTATGCGAGCATGACGTGGCTGCCGAACTTTCGGCGGCGGGTTTTTCCGTGCTGGATTTAGGCGCGACGGGCGAAGAAATGGCGGAAAACTTATTCGCGCTTTTGCGCAAAGCGGAAAAGATTGCAGGCGTATTGATCGCGATCGAGCCGAGACAGAAAGACGGCGTGATGGCGGGTGTTTTAAATCGCCTGCGCAAGGCGTGCGTTTCGGCGGATATCGCGCATTGAACGCAAAACGACGGAATCGAACGCGCGAGGAGAGAAAACGGGAACATGGCGAAGCAAAAGATAAAAAAAATCGTGTTTGTCTGCACGGGAAACACCTGTCGATCGCCGATGGCGGAAGCGGCGTTTTCGGCGGAAATCAGGCTGAAAAATCTTTCCGCCGCGGCTACTTCCGCGGGAATCAGGGTATCTCCGGACGAGCGCGATATGAACGAAAAAGCCGTGAAAGCTCTGGAAAATATCGGTCTTTCGTTGCCGTATTTTTCTTCTACTTCGCTTACGAAAGAAACGCTTTTAGCGGCGGACGTGATCTTATGTATGACGCGCGCGCAATGCGAGCTTTTGCAATCGGCGCGGAAAAAATTTCTCGACGAATTGCCCGAAGGCGTAAAAAAGCCGCGATCGAAAAACAATGTGTTCTGCTTTGCCGATCTCACGGGAGAGGACGTTCCCGATCCCTACGGAAAAGACGAGAAAACCTACGCGGAAACTTTGCATAAAATCATCGCCGCTTTCCCCGCGATTGAAGAAAAATGGTTTACGAAAAAAACGCGGAATGCGGGTGCGACAAGAACGGTCGGCTCTGCGGGTGCGGTAAAAACGACGGGATCGGAAGGCGCAAGGGGAGGCTTGAAAAGCGGCGCGCGGCACGGCGGAGCGAAAAGCGCGAAGAGCGCGACGAAGGGCGTTGCGAAGAAAGGAGCGAAATCGGGGAAATGCGCCGCAAAAGGCGCGAAAATCGCGAAAAAAGCGGGCGCGGGAAGCGGTGCGAAATCGGGGAAAGCGGGAAAATCGGCCGCGAAAAAAAATAATGCCGAAACTTACGGCAAAAGCGCGCCAAACGCTTGAAATTTTCCGCCGAACGTGATATAATCTATAAGATGGCGCAAGAGAGCGTATTCAAAGGAGAAAAGCGTATGAAAATTGCCGTAGCCTGCGATCACGGCGGATTGAATTTAAAGAAAGCCGTGCTGGCGTTTCTGGAAAAGAACGGTCACGAATACATAGATTTCGGCACGTATACGGCAGATTCGTGCGATTATCCGGATTTTGCGCTGAAAGCGGCGGAAGCCGTGGCGAGCGGCGAGTGCGAGAGGGGCATTGTTGTTTGTTCTTCGGGGATCGGCGTTTCGATCGTGGCGAATAAAGTGCCGGGAATCCGCTGCGCGCATTGTCACGATACGTATTGCGCGAAGTATACGCGCTATCACAATAACGCGAATATGATTGCGTTCGGCGAGAAAGTGATCGGCGAGGGAATGATGGAAGAGATCGTTACTGCGTTTCTTACGTGCGAGTATCAGGGCGGCGAAAGACATGATCGCAGAATCGCAAAAATTAAGGCGATCGAGGAAAAGTATTGCAAAAAAGAGTTTATTAAATAGTATTTGATCAGGCTTCGGAGCGTATTCCGAAGCCTGAAATCAAGTGCCGGAAAGCCGCATATAAAAATCGAAAAAAAATTACAGCAAGGAGATATACAAAAATGGAAAAATACGAATTTCTGGACAACCCCAAGTTTCACTACGTTCAGCACCCGCTGATCGAGCATAAACTGGCGATTTTGCGCGATAAATCCACGCGCACGAAACAGTTTATGGAGCTTGCCGAAGAAATCGCGATGCTCGAAACTTACGAGGCTACGAAAAATCTGCCCCTTGAGGACGTGGACGTGGAAACGCCCGTGGCTACGGCGCATTGCAAAATGGTTTCGGGGCGCACGGTGGGCGTCGTTCCCATTCTTCGCGCGGGGCTCGGAATGGTTTCCGGCGTGTTGCAGCTTATCCCCAACGCGAAAGTGGGGCATATCGGCTTGTATCGCGATCCCGAAACGCATCAGCCCGTGGAATATTACTGCAAACTGCCCGCAGACAGCGAAATGAGAACGCTGCTTGTGGTAGATCCTATGCTCGCTACGGGCGGAAGCGCGTCCGACGCGATTACGATGATTAAAAAACGCGGCGCGAAAGATATTAAACTTTGCTGCATCGTATCCTGCCCTACGGGAATTCGTAAAGTGCTTGCCGATCACCCCGACGTTGAGGTGTATGTGGCGGCGATCGATCCGATTTTAAACGAGCATTGCTATATCGTTCCCGGCCTTGGCGACGCGGGCGACAGACTCTTCGGAACGAAGTAAGTTTTTTCGGATTTTCGAATGGATAACGCGGACGGCGGCTCGGGAAACTGCGCCGCCGATTGTGCGTTTGTTTTTTGATTTGCGAGCGGGGTTTGCGGGATTTCAGCGAATTTTTCAGCAGGCTTTCAGCAGGTTTTTAACGGGATTTTAGCTTTTAACTTTTAGCTAAAGCGGGGCGGTTTGTATGGCGGAAAGGACGATTATTTCGATCGGCGGGGGAGAATTGAGAGAGCGCACCACGCTGAAAATCGACGAATATATTGCGGGCAGAGCGAAGGCGCGCGCGGGGATATGGCGGGCGAACGCGCTGTTTTTGCCTACGGCGAGTCATGATTTTATGCCGTATTATAACACGTTTCATAAGGTGTACACAGGCGTTTTCGATATTAAAACGGACGTTGCGCTGTGCGTTTTCAAGGACGCGGATCTTGCGCGCATGCGCGAAAAATTCGAAAAGGCCGATATGATTTACGCGGGCGGCGGCGATACCGTGTTTATGATTGAACAATGGAAAAAAACGGGGTTGCTGTCTCTGATCCGCGAGGCGTATGAACGGGGCGTTGTGATTTGCGGCCTTTCTGCGGGCGCAATCTGCTGGTTTTCGGATATGTATACCGATTCGGCTACGGCTGCTGCGACGGCTGCTGCGACGGCTGCTGCTGCGAGTGAGTCGAGCGCGGCTGCCGATATGACTGCGGTTTCGGATATGGTTTCGGCTGCGGGTTTGGCGGGTACGGTTGCTGCGGTTTCGGCTGCTGCGGCGAGCGAAAATGCCGAAAAATATTCGATGTTTCCTGGTCTTGGGTGGATAAAAGGAAAAATTTCTCCGCATTATGGCGCAAGAATGGTTGACTTCGATAAAATTTTGTGTTATAATAACGGCAGTGCTTATGGATTGGAAGATAATTCGGCGATTCTGATCGAAAACGAGACGGTGCGCGGCGCAATTTCAAGCGGCGGTACGGCCTGGAAGATCGAGAGTGCGGACGGTGAGTTGAAAAAGTCGGCGGTGGAATTGATTCGATCTGAACGCGGTTGATGCGGAATGACGGTTGAGTGTTGCATAAGGTGAGTGTTGTGTAAGGTGCGGCGGCCGGCGTGACGACAAACGTAAGCAAAAAAAATATGCGGATGTGGCGAAACTGGCAGACGCGCAGGTTTCAGGTTCCTGTGGGAGACCATATGGGTTCGAGTCCCTTCATCCGCACCATATTGTGGCGACAAAAAAGATATTTGCCCGAAAAAGTCCGATTTCATCGGGCTTTTTTCGTGTTTGAAAGCCTGTAAATCGGCGTCAAAAACCGTAGATGTAAAACGGCGATTTTCCGATTCTGACAGGACTCGAACTCGTACAATCGAAAAGTTTTCGTTTTGAGCCGGTGGCAAAAAGATAATATTACATAAAAAATTTGGCGTATAGCGTAAAAGTTATACGTCTTTTTTTTATGCAAAAATTCGGAGGTCAGGAAAATATGTATTTCAGAAACGAGCATCACAGGCAGGCATTTCGGGAAGGAATGAAAAAGACGAATCGCAAGGATAAGGAAACGGTGAGCGCGGTATATTTGCTGTCGGCGGAGCCGTGCCTGTGGCGGCGAGCAAAGCAGGCATCGATTTACGGAAAAATTTTATTGAACAACGTTCGGTTGTCGGGGATAACGGAGGACGGATATATATTGCTCGGCGCGGCAAAGGATATCAAATACGGCACGAAATATCTGACGCTCGGCGATTTATCGGACAGAAGTCTTGTTTCGCCGAAAATATATAAGTTGATAAGTCAGGCGATGCAAATCAAGCGTTGCGGCATGGCGGCGTTACAGGAGGTGAATGGAGAGCGCGTATGAAACAAATCGAATTGGTGTTACAAAACGACGGAATGAAAAGAAACGTGATATTCCCTTGCTCGGAAGCGGAATATCAGGCGGTGTGCAGAGAATTGGAGTTGAAAGACAATTACGCTTTTGTGAGAGATGTGGTTGAGCCGAAAGCATTGGCGTTAAAAAAGGACACGTTCGTGAATTTGGACGAGATAAATTATCTTGCAAAAAGAATGGATAGTTTTGATCAGAAAGAACTATTTAGTTTTTTTGCGGCGGTAGAAGCGGGCGATTATGTTTCAACGAAAGACCTTATAAATTTAACGTTTAATTTGAATTGCTACACGCTGATACGCGACGTATCGAATTTGAAAAATATAGGATATAATCGGGTGCTAAGCAGTAGGGGTTGTATAGGTGTAGACGAACTCGAAAAAATGGATTTGGAAAAAATCGGGCGAGAATTGCTGTCGACGGGCAAAGGAATACCTACGAATTACGGGTTGCTTTTTCGAAACGAAGGCGTAGTGTTTGAAGCCGTGTATAAAGGCAAAGGATTTCCATCGTACTATTACACCGGCGGCGAAGTGCTTGGAGTGGAGATAGAAAAGGACGGGGAAAAAGACTATATATATTTCCCGTGCGAGAAGACCGAAATAGAAAGGGCGTTAAAAAGAATCGGCGCAGGCGATATAAGCGAATGCAACAAAAATATCGATTTTTGCGGTGGAGATGAAGAATGGGAGGATTATTTCAACGATTTATTGCAGAAAAACGATTTAGAAAGCGTAAACGCCATATCGTCAGCCATTAACTGTCTGGGCGCAAACTTGGATGCGATTTCGAAGAATTTATATAAATTATCCGCCGTTATGGAGTTCGCCGGGGTAACGACGGCAGATACGGAAAAAGTCATTCGGCTTGCCGAGTACCTTGACGAATTCGAATATTACAGAGAAATCGGCAACGATTATAATTTAGGAACAAAACTCATCGAAAACGAAATAGGCTCGGCGGCTGAAAAAATAGGCAACTATATCGATTACGAAAAGTATGCGCAGGATTTTTTAGAAGAGAACGGCGGAGCGTATACGAAGTACGGCGACGTAGTGTACT
>ENA-UOOA01006911-UOOA01006911.1-human-gut-metagenome-genome-assembly--contig:-P61old-NODE-6911-length-10576-cov-4.896398_pt1 | contig 10576 bp, 9 predicted proteins | sample MGYA00242467_ERZ724014 | MGnify/ENA metagenome assembly ERZ724014
AATAGGACCCTCCTCAATCTATCAACGCCCGAAAGGATTTCCCTTCAGGCAGAAAACCGTCAGATTATATTGTAACGCATCCGCCGCATTTTGTAAAGCGGCGGCAAGCACTTCACAGACGGGGTTTTCCGTTTCGAAATGACCCGCTTCGATGACGCAGCAGCCCTTATCTACCGCGTCCAATGCTTCATGATGTCGGATTTCGCCCGTGATATAGCAATCCGCGCCCAGCGCCATAGCGTCGTCCAATTCGCTTCCGCCCGCGCCGGAGCAGCATCCCAGCACATGCACCGGCGTATCCGCCGCACCGTAAGCGCGGACAGCCGCATGCAGCTTCTGCTGGGCTCGCGTGCAGAGCATGCCGAACGTCATGCCCTCATCCAGCTCACCCGCGCGGACAAAGCCCTCGCCGCGGACGTTCTGTGCGCCCATGAGCTTCATCAGCGTATCATTTACGCCGCCCTGCGCCGCGTCCAAATTGGTGTGCGCCGCAATATGCGCAATGCCCGCCTGCGCCATATCCAGCATCAGCCGACCCTCGCGTGTTTCATCCGTCACCCGCTTGACGGCGGAGAACATGATCGGGTGATGCGTCACAATCAGCTGTGCGCCCAGTGCTTTCGCCTCGTCAACCGTCTGCTGTGTCAGGTCAAGCGCAACGACGACGCGCGTTATCTCCGCATTCTTCCTGCCAAACAGGAAACCGGGGTTATCCCATTCCTCCGCCAGCTCGTAAGGCGCGATTTGATCCACCATGTTCAGAACATCGGTCACTCTGCAAGTTTTCATACCAATCGCCTCCGCAATGATTGATAATTCCTGCCCGCCCGCGCTCAGTCTTTCCCGCGCGCGCGGCGTATCCGCTCCCGCCTGAGAAAGCATTTCCCGCACACGGACGCCTCTTTGCCAAGCGAGATAGTCCATCTGTTCCTCGCTTGTTACGCCGTCCGCACAGGTTCCCAGCAGCGCGTGACGCGCATCCGGCAACGCCGCGTCGCCCTGCCGAGCCAGCATCGTCACATAATGCCGCCCCGCTGCGCGGCAGTAGCTCTCTTTTTGAATCACAAAGCCCATCCGCGCCAGCTCTGTACGCAAAAGGGGCAAATCGACATTCGCCTGCACAATCAGCGCGGCGTTCCCGATTTGGGCGATACCCTCGCGAACGATTTTCAGAATCGTCCCCGCGCCCATGCCCAGAATCATCACCGCATGCACGGGCGTTTCCATTGCCGTCAAGCCGTCCGCCACCGTCAGCCTTGCACGCGCTTCCAGCCCTCTGGAAGCGAGCAGCCGCCGCGCCTTCTCCAAGGACGGTGCGCTCACATCGCTGGCGAGCATCGTCAGCCTCGGCACGCTTTCCAGCAGACTCGCCGTCAGAAAGCCATGGTCGCATCCGATATCCGCCCCTTTAGGCTGCTCTTGCCCCTCAAGTGCCTCACGCGCCATCTTTGCGGCGGCACTCAGCCGCTCATCCAGAATGATCGGATTCATGCTTTCTCTCCATGCCCATGTATATTTTGATATCGGAAAAGAATCAAATCGCCCTTCCGAACGGAAACCCTCGCCTCGTCCGCCGTGACGACATTGCTCACGCCGATTGGGTAATCGCTGGTCAGGGTGTAATCCGAAATCGGATAGAAGCACCCTTCAATGCTCACGCCTTCCGCCTCTCCAAGCGGCAAAAGGGAGATGGTTTCCCCCTTCATGCCTCGCAGAACGGTTTCACCATCGACGCGCCAAATCTCCGCGTCCTCCGAAAGGATACGCGCTTTGGCTCCCTGACGATGGGCGCGGACAAGCAGCATGACATTGGCAATCGCATGATCGAGCCTCCCGCCCAACGCGCCAAGAAATGTGATATCCGTTGCGCCGCGCTTTAAAGCCACGTCCAGCGCATCGACGCCGTCCGTGTCATCCTTGATGCAGTTGAGCCTTCTTTCTTCCAGCTTTCCTTCATATCTGGCAAGGATATCCGGCTCAATGGAGTCCATATCGCCGATAAGCAGATTCGGCTCAACGCCCGCCGCGTCAAACGCTTCCAAGCCTCTGTCCGCTGCAATCGTCAAATCGGCTTCTTCCGCACATGTGCGGAGCAGCTCTTTTTTCGGTGCATCCCCGCCAAGCACAATCAGCGTCCGCACGGTTTACGCCTCCGCGCACGCAAGCACTTCGCGCACGACCGCCTTCGGATCATCCGCACGGAAGAGTCCCGTGCCCATGACCAGCACATCCGCGCCGGCTCGAACGACCTTCTCCGCGTTTTCGCGCTTTACGCCGCCATCCACCTCGATGAGGATATCCCGACCGGATTTCTCGATCATGGCTTTCAGTTCGGGGATCTTCGCAACGCAGTACTCCCGCAGGCTCTGTCCGCCGAATCCCGGCTCAACCGTCATCACCAGTACCAAATCGCACAGCGGAAGCAGCGGCTCAATCACCTGAACAGGCGTATCGGGCTTGATGCTGATGCCCGCCTTGATGCCCTGCGCAGCGATTGCGCGAAGCATCGTTTCCGCGTCGTCATCCGCTTCAACGTGTACGGTGATGAGATCCGCGCCCGCCTTGGCATAGGTTTCGATATACTTCATCGGCTCAGACAGCATCAGATGAACGTCCAGAAACAGCTTGGTCTGCTTGCGCATCGCGCTGACAAAATCCGGTCCAAAGCTGATATTCGGCACAAAATGACCATCCATGTGGTCAAGATGCAGCCAGCCGATGCCCAGCTCCTCTACGCGGCGAATTTCTTCTCCCAGACACATCAGGTTTGCACCCAGCACGGAGGGCGATATCTCAATCTTTCTTTCGCTCATTATTCGTAACGTCCTTTCCAATTTTCCCGAACCTGTGCAAGCAGTTCGCGGTATCGCTGCCAGCGTTCCGCGCCAAGCTCTCCCGCGTCTACCGCGGCATGCACGGCGCATCCCGGTTCCCTGTCGTGCAGGCACGGCTGAAAGCGGCATTCGCCAGCCAGCGCATTATATTCGGGATAAAGCTGGGCAAAATCCTGCGGGTCAATTCCCGGTTCAAGCTCAAGCAGACTGAATCCCGGCGTATCCAGCACAAACATGCCGTCCACAGCCATCATCTCGGCGCGGCGCGTCGTATGCCGACCGCGCTCGGTCTTTCGGCTCAAGCCGCCGGTTTCCAAGCCCAAATCAAACAGCGCATTGAGCAGCGAGCTTTTGCCGACGGCGGATTGTCCCGCAAGGCAGGTGACCTTGCCGCGCATCGCTTCGCGCAGTTCGGCAACGCCCTCGCCCGTGTGTGCGCTGACGCTGAACACGCGCAGCTGTGTGCCGACGTATTCCTTGCGAATTTCCTGCACCAGTTCATCGCCCAAATCAATCTTGTTGACACAGATTGCGGGAATCATGCCGCCCTTTTCCGCGCGCAGAATCAGCTTATCGCAAAGCAGCATGTCCGGCTGAGGCACGCTCGCGACAACCAGCATCAGCATATCGACATTGGCGACGCTGGGTCTTTCCATCGCGCTCCTTCGCGGCAGGATTTCCTCCAGCCAGCCGTCCTCCTCACCCTGACCGGGCGTAAAGCGAACGCGGTCGCCGACCATCGGCGTCATCTTCTGATGGCGCAGTTTCTTTTGAGCGCGCAGGGTATATTCCTGCCCATCCTCATCGCAAAGCACGGTGTAAAAGCTGCCGATGCCCCGCAGGATACTTCCCGTCATGCAAACTCCTTACTGCAATACAGCCGTCGCTTCGCTCTTGAAATTTCCATCAAGGTAAAGCCGCCATGTCCGCACGCCGCTCGTTTCGCTTCTGAGCGTCACATTGATTTCCAGCGTGCCTTCCTCCGTATGCTTCGCCGCATACATATCGTTTTCCTGACCGTTTTCATCAACCAGAGTCACGCGAACCGTCACGCCGTCCTCCGGCACATCGACCCGCACGGTCACGTTCGCCGTATACCGCCGCTTATCATAGTGTCCGACCGTCATATCGACAATGCTGCCGGGCAGAACCTCCGTAAACTTCTCGACCGATTGTCCCAGCACCACGCCGTCCTGCCTTGCCGTTTCCACATTTTCATAGGTAATCGTTCCGCGGGTCAAGCCCACCGACGTCATGCGCTCCTCTGCTTCCTCTTCGCGCTGACCGACCAGCTCCGGAACGATGACTCGTCCGCCCGATACAGTCAGCGTGACCGCCGTACCCGGCAGCGCGCTTGCGCCCGCCTCCGGCGATTGAGCCAGAACAGCTCCACGCATTTTTTCGCTCGGTACAATCAAAATATCGCCGGCAGTCAACCCCTGCCCCGTCAAAACATCGAGGGCTTCCTCCTGCTGCATGTTGACCACGCGCGGCACGAGCAGCAGACCGCTTCCTCTGGATATCGTCGCGCGAACCCGCGTGCCTTTGCTGACCTCCGCGTTGGCTTTCGGATTCTGCTCACAGACATATCCCTCTGCCGCATCGCTGAACGCATAGCCCAGCTCCAGCGTCAGTCCCGCGTTGCTGACCATCTTTTCCGCCGTCGCCGCGTCCAGACCCATCAAATCCGGCATGCGCGATGTGATAAACATCGACCGATACAGCCGCAGCCCCGCGACGGCAATGAGCGCAATCAGCACCAGCACGATGAACAGCGTAACCAGCTTGGCAGGTATGCCGCGCGAACGCTGCTTATTCCTGATTTTTTTGACCACCTCGCGCGGTGCTTCTTCGATTGCAAGATGATGCTCCATGAATTCGCCGTCCGGATGGCGAAGTGCCCTGCGAAGATCCCGCGCCATGGCATCCGCGCTTTGATAGCGTTCCTGCGGCAGCTTTTTGAGCGATCTGCGGACGATCATCGCAACGGCAGGGCTGACCTTTGCCTGCTGCTCGACGGGCTTGGGTTCCTCCATCAGGTGCATCATGGCAACCGACACGGCGGTTTCGCCCTCAAACGGCACATGCCCCGTCAGCATCTCATAGAGAATAACGCCCACGGAATACAAATCGCTCGCGGCTGTCGCTTTCATACCCTTCGCCTGCTCCGGCGAAAAGTAATGCACTGAGCCCATGACATTTCCGTCGGTTGTCAGGGTTTTCGTGTCCGCCATGCCCGCGATGCCGAAGTCGCCGACCTTGATTTGCCCCGAACGCGATATCATCACATTCTGAGGCTTTACGTCCCTGTGAATGATACCCCTCTGATGGGCATGTCCCAGCGCCGCAAGGATTTGAAGCGTATAGCGCACCGCATCCTCCTGCGGGATGCTTCCTGATTGATTGATCAGCTCCTTGAGTGTCTGACCATCCACGTACTCCATGGCAATATACGATACGCCGCCCACATCGCCCGCGTCAATCATGTTGACGACATTGGGATGTCCCAGCTTTCGGCAGACTTCCGCCTCGCGCTTAAAGCGTTCCTTATATTCCGGATCTTCTTCATACTCCTCGCGCAGAACCTTGAACGCGACCGTCTGGTGCGTTTTCAGGTCAAACGCGCGATAGACAATCGCCATGCCGCCGCGGCCGATGACATCTTCTACGCGGAAACGGCGGCTGATGATTTTGCCAATCAGTCTTGTTTCCACGCCGCGCCCTCCTCGCCTGTGCAGAGAATCAGCGTCACATTGTCGCTGCCGCCCGCATCCAATGCCATAGCAAGCAGCTGATCCGCCGCGTCTTCTATGTCGTTTTCAAGAAGCACACGCTCGATTTCGTCATCGGAAACCATGCCCGTCAGTCCGTCTGTACAAAGCAGAAAACGATCCGTCGGAAAATAATCCGCTGCCAGCAGGTCGGGCGTATTGTCGCCCTCCGTCCCCAGCGCACGGGTGATGATATTGCGGCGCGGATGCACCCGCGCTTCCTCTTTTGTAATCAATCCCGCGCGTACAAACTCGCCGACCAGAGAATGATCCTCCGTAATCTGCTCCAGCTTATTTTCGCGCAGACGATAAATGCGGCTGTCGCCGACATGCGCAATATACATGTACCTGTCCGCGCGCCACATCACCGAAAGCGTCGTACCCATGCCCGAACATTCCTCATGCCCCTTTGCATGCGCAAGAATCTTTTTGTGCGCGGAGAGAACGGCTTTTTTCAACAGCTCGATACTCGGCTTTTTCCGCTGAGCCGCCATATGCGCAACCGCATCAATCGCCATCGCGCTGGCGACTTCGCCCGCCAAATGTCCGCCCATGCCGTCCGCAACAGCAAACACGCCGCGCTTCTCGTCAAACCACGCCGCGTCTTCATTCTGCTTGCGCTTTTTGCCGATATCGGTGCGCATCGTCGCCGCCATGCCGTTCACTCCCCGTCATTATTATTCAGCCGTTGTTTCGCTTTCTTCCTGATTATCCCGAATATAGCGTCTGCGGAGCTGTCCGCACGCGCCCTCGATATCGTCGCCCATCTCGCGGCGGCGGGTCACGGAAATCCCCTTCTGCTCAAGCATGTGCTTGAACGCATCCACCTCGCGCTCGGTTACGCCGGTCAGACCGCGCTCCGGCACGCTGTTGAGCGGAATCAGATTGACGTGGCACTGCATGCCGCGCAGCCTGCCCGCCAGCTCAACCGCCTGCGCGGGATCGGCGTTCACGCCATGCACCAGCGCGTATTCAAAGATGACGCGGCGTCCCGTCTTTTCGATATAATATCGGCACGCGGCAAGCACATCGTCCATGCTGTATTTACGCGCAACGGGCATCAGCTTTTTGCGCACTTCATCATTGGGCGCATGCAGCGACAGGGACAGGGTCACCGGCAGATCTTCCTCCGCAAAGCGGCGCATATTCTCCACCAATCCGCAGGTCGAGAGCGACACACTGCGCATACCGATGCACAGCCCGCCCTCCATCCGCAGAATGCGAAGGAACTTGACCACGTTGTCATAGTTATCCAGAGGCTCACCGCTGCCCATCAGCACGATGTTGCCCACCTTTTGTCCCTGCGGCGCGAGAACGCCGTTGGCGCAGACAATCTGCCCCAGCATTTCTGCCGGAGTCAGGCTTCTTGCGCAGCCATCCAGCGTGGACGCGCAGAAGGCACAGCCCATCCTGCATCCGACCTGCGTGGACAGGCAGAGCGTGTTGCCGTATTTATAACGCATCAGCACGCCCTCAATCACGTTGCCGTCCGTCAGGCGGTACAGCAGCTTAATTGTTCCATCCAGCTTGGATTCAATCGTTTCCAGCACAGCGACCGGATTCGCGATACAGGTTTCATCGAGCTGCTCACGGAGTGCCTTGGGCAGATTGCTCATCTTCTCAAACGGCACACCCTGATGCAGCCACGAAAACACCTGCTTGGCGCGGAACGCGGGCTGTCCCATCGTTTTGAAATATGCGCCCAGCTCGTCCGGCGTAAAGCCGAGGAGCTGTGTCTTTTCTGCGTTCGTCATGCCTTCACCCTGCGCAGACGGCAGACATAGAAGCCGTCCGTTCCATCTCTGTGCGCAAACATCTGAAGGCCGTATTCGCCCTCATGTGCCGCCAGCTTTTCCGGCAGCTCAGCGCCCATGCGCAACACCTCATATTCCGGATGACGCGCAAGGAACAGCTTGATCTGCTCCTCATTCTCCTGCGGGAGGATGGAGCAGGTGGAATAGACCAGCGTTCCGCCGACCTTGACCATCGGCGCAACCGCGTCGAGAATCGCCGCCTGCGTCAAGCACAGGGACTGCACGCCCTCCGCCGTCACGCGGTACTTGACGTCCGGCTTTTCGGTCATGACGCCCGTACCGGAGCAGGGCGCGTCAATCAGCGCGGCATCCAGTGTCATCGCCATATCCTCACGCGGAACAGAAGCATCCTTGACCGCGGGGCGGACGTTTTCCAGCTTCAGTCGATTCGCCGTGCCGCGAATCAGCTCGACGCGGTGCGCATGGGTGTCCCAAGCGTAAACGCGACCGGTATCGTTCATCATTTCGCTCAGCACAGCGGTTTTTCCGCCCGGCGCAGCGCAGGCATCCAGCACGGTTTGACCCGGCTTCGCGCCGACCATGCGCGCGGCAAGAACGGAGCTTTCGCCCTGAATCGTAAACAGACCGTTCTGGAATGCGCGCATGCGGGTCATATCGCCCGCGCCATGCACTTTATAAACGCCTTCCAGCGCGCCCGGCTCGAAATCCAGCTCGTCATCAGCGAACAGACTGCGCAGACGCGCGTCGTCACAGCGCAGATAATTCACGCGAACCGTCACCGTGCGGTCCTTCGGGCGGTAACGCAGGATTTCCATCGCATCATGTTCGCCATACGCCTTAACCAGCATCTCACAGAGTGCTTCCGGTGCGCTGAACATGATGGAGAGGTACTTCACCGCGTCATCCTGCGGCTTGGGCCAGACGACGTCATTCTTGCCGCGAATCATGTTGCGCAGAACGCCGTTGACCAGACCGGTCAAGGCTTCGAGTCCCATCGCGCGGGTCAGGCTGACGGATTCATCCACCGCCGCCATATCCGGCACACGATCCAGATAGAACAGCTGATACGCACCCATGCGCAGAATCTCGCGGACGGTCTGCTCAATTTCCTTTTCACCCTCAAGGAACTGGTCGATGCGCCAGTCGAGCGTGATGCGGTTCTCCAGCGTACCGTAGACAAGCTGCGTTACAAAAGCACGGTCGCGACGCGGCAGATTTGCCTGCGCCAGACGCTTATCCAGCGCGAGAGACGCATAGGCGTCCGAGCGGCTGACATCCAGCAGGGTTTCCAGCGCGACACGGCGCGGCGCAAGGTTCACGGGACGCGGTGCTCTGCGCTCAGTCGTGCGCGGCGCAAAGGAACGCTTCTCGCCAAACGAAGGCTTGTCTCCGCGCGGAGCAAAGCCGCGCTTTTCACCGAACGACGGTCTGTTTTCACGCGGAGCGTATGGCTTTCTTTCTCCGAACGCAGGTCTGTCCCCATGGGGCGCAAAGTCACGCTTTTCGCCATATGCAGGTCTGTCGCCGCGCAGGGCAAAGTCCTTCTTCTCGCCATACGCGGGCTTATCCCCACGCGGCGCATAACCGCGCTTCTCACCATGTGCGGGTCTGTCGCCGCGGGGCGCAAAGTTCTTCTTCTCGCCATACGCGGGCTTATCGCCGCGGGGCTTTCTGTCCATATTCTTGCTGCCGCTGCGGAAACCGCCGTCACGTCCTCTGTTGTCTGCCATAATTTACTCTTTCGCCTTTCCCAGACACATACCGGTCTGCAATTCATGCCCGCGCAGGTAATCCTTTGCATTCATGCGCTTTGCGCCGGGCATCTGTATCGCGCACAATTCCAAATCATCGTCGCCGCAGGAAACGATAAGTCCCGTCTTGGCATCTGCCCGAATGATTTCTCCGGGCTGTCCGCTTGGGGCGGTGTGAAGCGGCTTCACCTCAAAAATCTTCATCACGCCGTCGTCCGCCGTCGTGAACGCGCCGGGCCACGGCGTCGTTCCGCGGACAAGGCAGTCAATCTCTCTGGCATTTCTGCTCCAGTCAATCCGACCGGTTTCCTTATCGAGCTTCGGCTCGTAGGTCGCTTCGTCCGGGTTTTGCGGCGTGCGCTGCAATGTGCCCGCCTCCAGCTCGCGAAGCGTCTTGATGAGCAGCTGTGCGCCCAGCTCGGAAAGCCTGTCGCTCAGCTCACCCGCGGTTTCCGTTTCGCCAATCGGCGTTTCCGCCTTGAGCAGCATATCGCCGGTATCCATGCCCTTATCGGTATACATGGTGGTGATGCCGGTCGTCTTGTCGCCCATCATCACGCACCAGTTAATCGGCGCGCTGCCGCGGTGACGCGGAAGGAGCGAAGCATGGACGTTAATCGTACCCATCGGCGGAATATCCAGAATTTCCTGAGAGAGCAGCTGACCGAACGCCGCCGTAACGCACAGATCCGGCGCAAGACCGCGCAAGGCTTTAACGCCTTCCTCACGCTTGATGCGTTCGGGCTGAAAGACCGGAATGCCCGCCGCAAGCGCCGTCTCCTTCACCGGACAGGCGGCGAGCTTATGCCCGCGCCCCTTGGGTCTGTCCGGCTGGCAAAAGACGCCGACCACGTCATAGCCGTTGTCAATCAGCGCACGCAGGGACGGGACGGCAAAATCCGGCGTACCCATGAACACGATTCTCACGCCTTGCTGTCCTCCGTTTCTTCGTCCTGCGGATCATCCTCGTCAAACAGCTCACGGGACATGATATCCACATAGAGCTGTCCGTCCAGATGGTCGGTTTCGTGCATGATGCAGCGGGCAAGCAGCTCCTCTGCTTCAATCTCATACCATTCGCCGTTGCGATCCTGAAAACGGGCGCGTACCTTCATCGGACGCTTGACCATGCCGCGGCGTCCCGGCACGGACAGACAACCCTCCGGTCCATCCTGCTCGCCCTCGGTCTCAATGATTTCGGGATTGACCATTTCAATCAGCCCGTCGCCGCAGTCCATCACGACCACGCGGCGCAATACCGCGACCTGCGGCGCAGCCAAACCGACACCGTTGGCGTTATACATGGTTTCCGCCATATCATCAAGCAGCTTGTGCAGCTTTTCATCAAACTTATCTACCGGACGGCTCTTCTTGCGAAGCAGTTCGTCCTCAATACAAATAATCCTGCGAAGAGCCATGGAAATCTTTCTCTCCATATGTCTGGT
>ENA-UOOA01006921-UOOA01006921.1-human-gut-metagenome-genome-assembly--contig:-P61old-NODE-6921-length-10553-cov-15.227853_pt1 | contig 10553 bp, 9 predicted proteins | sample MGYA00242467_ERZ724014 | MGnify/ENA metagenome assembly ERZ724014
CGTTGCTGCGCTGCACCAGCTTCTGGGCGGACATGTACACCACGTCGTACTTGCCCAGAATACTCTTCAGCTCCACGTCCAGCCGGTCGACGATCAGCTGGGGCGGCTGGTCGCCGTACAGCTCGTGGCACTTGTCCCACACCATGTCGTGCAGCTCCTGCTCGGAGTTCTCCAGCCGGGGCGGGAACAGCTGGCCCGGCGGCAGCAGCTCGATGTCCTCGATGCGGTCTGCAATGCGCCGGGGATCGTCGATGACCACCCTGTGGGCCGTCTCCGGCCCCAGATAGGCGAACTCCTCCAGCATCTCGTCGGTGGTCTTGAAGTAGATGGGCAGCGGCGCGTCGGCGTCCGGGAATTTCTTGCTGGCCAGCAGGATATGGCGGTACACCTCGTCCTCCGGCTCCTGAAAATGCACGTCGCCGGTGGCGCACACCGGCTTGCCCAGCTCCTGCCCCAGCCGGACGATGGTGCGGTTGAAATCCCGCAGCTCCTCCTCCGACTGGACATCCCCCTTGCGAAGCATGAACATGTTGTTGCAGATGGGCTGGATCTCCAGATAGTCGTAGAACGACGCGATGCGCTTCAGCTCCGCCCAGTCCTTGCTGCCGTCAGCCACGGCGCGGAACAGCTCGCCCGCCTCGCAGGCCGAGCCGATGATGAGCCCCTCCCGATGGGCCGCCAGCTCCGTCTTGGGAATGATGGGCACGCGCTTGAAATATTTCAGATTGGACGCCGAGATCAGCTGGTACAGGTGCTTCAGGCCCAGCTTGTTCTTGGCCAGAATGATGATGTGCTTGGGATGGCGGTTGCTCTTTCCGCCCTCCGGCCGCAGCTTCAGCATCTCCCCGTTGATCTGCTGGAGCCGGTGGATGCCCATCTCCCTGCGCATTTTCTCAAAAAACGGGATGAGCATATACCCCACCATGGCCGCGTCATCGGAGGCACGGTGGTGGTTGAAGGCGGGCAGGTCCAGATGCTCCGCTACAATGTCCAGCTTGTACTTGTGCAGCTCCGGCAGCAGGTTCTGCGCCAGGATAAGGGAGTCTACGTAGGTGGGGTCGAACTCCAGCCCCACCTTCCGGCACCCCTCGCGGATGAAGCTGATGTCGAACTCCGCGTTGTGGGCCGCCAGCGGTCTCCCGTTCACGAACTGTAAAAACGCCGTCAGTGCGTCCTTCAGCTGGGGTGCATCGGCCAGCATGGCATCGGTGATGCCGGTAAGGCCGATGATCTCCGGCGTCAGCCGCCGATTGGGGTTCACGAAGGTCTGAAACCGCTCCGTGATCTCCCCGTTCTTCAGCACCACCGCACCGATCTCGGTGATGGCCTCCCGCCGCACCTTCAGGCCCGTGGTCTCGATGTCGAAACACACGATCTCGTCGGCGAAATCCTGATCCTGCTCACCGTGTACGGCGATGCGGTCGTCCAGATTGTTGACAAAATAGCCCTCCACACCGTAGAGGATCTTGATCTTTCCCTTCTTGCCGGCGTCCCGGGCCTTGGGGAATGCCTGCACTGTGCCATGATCCGTGATGGCGATGGCAGGGTGTCCCCACGATGCCGCCTGCGCCACCACCTTTCCCACATCGGTGATGGCGTCCATGGTGCTCATCTGGGTATGCAGGTGCAGCTCCACCCGCTTCTCCGGCGCGGTATCCTTCCGGCCCTGATGCTGGATGCGCATGATGCTCACCGGCTGGAGCTGTACGTCCTTGCCGTCGAAGCTCAGCGCCAGCTTGCCCTGCACCCGCAGCCACATGCCGTCGCTGACAGCGCCGCCCAGTACCCTGGCCTCCTTCTCGTCCATATACTTCCGCACGGAGACGGAACCGTGCTCATCGGTCATGTCGAAGTTCATGCACCACTGACCTGGCCGCCGTGTCTCATAGCACTCCATGCCGAACACGCGGCCCTCCACCACGGCGGAGCCCATCTTCAGATTCAGCTCCCCCACCGGCACCACGCGGCCCTTGATCTCCTTGCCGTAGAGCAGGTCGCTGCCGCCCTTTCCGGCAGCAGCCGGCGCGCTGAACCGCAGCTGTACCCGACGCAGGTCGTATTGCTGGGCCAGCATGTGCTCCAGCGATGTCACCGCCGCCTCCGGCACTGTTTCGCTGCTGACGGCCTGCACCTCGATGGTACGGGCCTCCCGATCCAGCGCGCCGCCGGTGACGTAGGCGTCGTGCAGCAGCAGCCGCAGCTGCCGCGGTGCCTGAAAGCTCTCAAATAATGTAAAAAACGGTAATCTTTCCGCCATTTTCTCACCTTACAGTTTGTCGATCTCCTGAAACAGCGCGTCCACCAGCTGCTCCTGCGGCACCTTCCGCAAAATCTTCCCCTTGGCGAACAGCAGGCCCTCGCCCTTTCCTCCGGCGATGCCCACATCCGCGCCGGACGCCTCGCCCGGCCCGTTGACCACGCACCCCATCACCGCCACGGTGATGGGCTTGGCACAGTCCTTCAGCCGCCGCTCCACCTCCCGCGCGATGGGGATCATATCGTACTTCGTCCGGCCGCAGGTGGGACAGGAAATGAGGTCCGGCCCGCTGCGGCGAATGCCTGCCGCCTGCAAAATACGCTTGGCGGCGATGACCTCCTCCACCGGGTCCGCTGTCAGACTCACCCGCAGGGTGTCGCCCACGCCCATGCACAGCAGGCCGCCGATGCCGATGGCGGATTTCAGCACGCCCATCTCCGGCGTGCCCGCCTCCGTGACGCCCAGATGCAGGGGGTAGTCCGTCTGCTCGCGGAGCATCCGGTACGCCGCCATGTTCACCGGCACGCGGGAGCACTTCACGGAGATGCAGATGTCGTCGAACCCGCAGTCGTTCAGCAGGTGTACATGGCCCATGGCGCTGTCCACCAGCGCCTGCGCCGTGACGCCGCCGTACCGGGTCAGCAGCTCCTTTTCCAGCGAGCCGCCGTTGACGCCGATGCGGATGGGGATGCCCCGCTCCCGACAGGCGTCCGCCACGGCCCGCACCCGCTCCTTTGCCCCGATGTTACCGGGGTTGATGCGTATTTTGTCGATACCGCCCTGCACGCACAGCAGCGCCAGCTTATAGTCAAAATGAATGTCCGCCACCAGCGGAATATGGATGCGGGCCTTGATGGCCGGGATCGCCCGTGCCGCCTCCTCCGTGGGAACAGCCACCCGGATGATCTCGCACCCCGCCTGCTCCAGCCGGAGGATCTGCTGCGCCGTGGCCTCCACGTTCTCCGTGACGGTATTGCACATGGACTGGATGCTCACCGGCGCACCGCCGCCCACGGCCACGCCGCCCACCATGATCTGTCTGCTCATCGTATCCCCTCTCAGTGTACCAGCTTCCACACGTCGCTGAGCGTGATGACCGCCATCAGCGCCAGCAGCAGCACAAGCCCCGCAAAATGGATGTAATTCTCGTACTTGGCCGGGATCTGCTTTTTGAACAGCAGCATCCCGATGGCGTTGATGACCAGGAAAAAGATCTTGCCGCCGTCCAGCGCCGGCAGGGGCAGCAGGTTCATCACCGCCAGATTCACGGCGATCAGCGCCGCCAGATAGGCGATGTTCTCCACCGCCGCGCGGACGCTGCCGGCCTGCTCGCCCACCTGCGTCATGGTGGACACGATGCCCACCGGCCCGCTGAGATCCTTCACCCCCGCCTCGCCGGTCAGCAGCATCTGCAGACTCAGCCGCACGAAGTCCACGGCGTTGCTCCATGTGTAGGACAGCTTCCGCCCCAGCGTGGCCTTCTCCGCGCCGAAGTACAGACCGTAGCTGGTATAGGACGCCCCATTCTGGTCGGTGTAGGTCTGCGGCGCCATGGGGAAGTCCGTCAGCGTGACCTTCTCCCCGTTCCGCTCCACCACCAGATCGAATACGCCGGTCTTGTTCAGCCCCAGCAGCAGCCTGATGTCGCTGTACACATACACCCGCTCGCCGTCGATGCGCACAATGCGGTCGCCGGTCTGTAAGCCCTCTGCGCTCTCCAGCGGGCAGCCGTCGGCAAAGTCGGTGATCACCGGCTCGTAGAACGCGTTTGCCCCGGCGTACGGCATCAGAATGATGAGCAGCCCCGCGATGAAGTTCATGGCCGCGCCCGCCGCGAAAATCAGCAGCTTGGCCCAGAAGCCCTGGTTGTTCAGGGCTGCCGGATCGTCGGAGTCCTCCTCCTCGCCCTCCATGGCGCAGAAGCCGCCCACCGGGAGCAGCCGCAGGGAGTACTGCGTCTCCCCCTTCTGCTTTTTCCACAGGGCCGGGCCCATACCGATGGAAAATTCGTTGACCCGCACACCGCAGGCCTTGGCTGCCATGAAATGGCCCAGCTCGTGGACGGCGATAAGCACGCCGAACACAAGGATGGCCGCTAAGATATATACCATTGCTACAACTCCTTTATGGCGCCCCGCGCCTTACAGGACAGCCTCCCGGGCCAACCTGTCTGCTTCCAGTATATCCGCAAGGCCTGGCCGATATTGCAGCGTCACGCGGGAAAGCGCGCGCTCCACCAGCCGCGGGATGTCGTTGAACCCGATCTCGCCCTGCAAAAATCGCTGTACCGCCGCCTCATTGGCACCGTTCATCACAGCGCAGGCCGTTCCCCCCGCCGCCGCGCACTGCCGTGCGATGCGCAGGCAGGGGAACGCCTCCAAGTCCGGTGCGCTGAAGGTCAGCGCGCCGCAGGTCAGCAGATCCAGCGTCCTGTCCGGCGTCTCCGCCCGGTAGGGGTACGTCATGGCGTACCGGATGGGCAGCTTCATGTCCGGCGTACCCAGCTGGGCCAGCACGGCCCCGTCCCGGAACTCCACCAGCGAGTGGACGATGCTCTGGCGGTGGATCACCGCCTCCACCTGCTCCACCGGCAGGTCGTACAGCCGCATGGCCTCGATGATCTCCAGCCCCTTGTTCATCAGGGTAGCCGAGTCAATGGTGATCTTTGCCCCCATGGTCCAGTTGGGGTGCTTCAGGGCGTCCGCCGCCGTCACATGCTCCAGCTCATCGAAGCTCCGGCCGAAAAACGGCCCGCCGGAGCAGGTCAGCAGCAGCCGCCGCACCTCGCCGCGGTCGCGGCAGCCCTGTAAACACTGGAAGATGGCGCTGTGTTCCGAGTCCACCGGCACGATCTCCGCCCCCGTCTCACGGGCCGCAGACATCACCAGCTCACCGGCGCACACCAGCGTCTCCTTGTTGGCCAGGGCGATGCGCTTTTTCTCCATGATGGCCGCCAGCGTCGGTGCCAGCCCTACGCTGCCCATCACCGCCGTCACCACCGTGTCCGCCTCCGGCAGCGTGGCCGCGGCGGTAAGGCCCTCCGGCCCCTCCATCACCTCGATGCCGGTGCCCCGCAGGCGTTCCCGCAGCTCCTTGGCCGCCGCAGGGTCATACAGCACGGCAAGGCGCGGCCTGAACTGCCGCGCCTGCTGCTCCAGCAGGTCCACCTGCCGGTTGGCGGTCAGCGCCGCCACGGAAAGTCCCAGCTCCTGCGCCACGGCCAGCGTCTGCCGTCCGATAGACCCTGTGGCGCCCAGCAGGGATATGGTTTTCGTCATAGATATATCCTCGATGCACTTTCTCAATACAGCGTCACCGCGTTCACGATCATCCAGATCACCGGCGCGGCAAAGATCACGCTGTCAAACCGGTCCAGTACGCCGCCGTGCCCCGGCAGCAGCCGTCCGTAGTCCTTGATGCCGTACTGCCGCTTGACGCAGGAGAAGCTGAGATCGCCCAGCTGCCCCAGCACCGCGCCCACCAGACCCAGCAGCACGCACCAGCCGATGTGCAGCGGCACCTCCGTGCATAGGAAGAAGATGATGCGGTACAGCACCATGCCTACCATGCCGCCCACAAGGCCGCTGACCGCGCCCTCACGGGTCTTTTTGGGACTCACCACCGGCGCCAGCTTCGTCTTGCCGAACAGCATGCCGCCGAACAGGGCCATGGTGTCGCTCATGAACGCCGCCACCAGCGGAATCAGCACCAGCCCCGCGCCGTGCTCCAGCATCCGCAGCCGCAGCAGGCAGCTGAGAGCCAGCGGGATGGCCGCGCCGGCCACCAGGATGGCGCACAGCGCCGTGAAATCCATCTCCTCTTTTTTGCCGTACTCCAGCACCATGCACAGAAACACCACCACCACCAGTGCCGCCAACAGCCAGGGCATCAGCCCCGCCGCCGCCGTACCGGCGAAGCGCTCATGACTGAAATACACGTTGGCCACCACGAACACCGCCAGCGTGGCCGCAAGGCCCCACCAGCGCCGTGTCTTTTCCGGCGGCAGCACCGCCGCCAACAGCTCATGGCTGGCGATGATGCACAGTCCCATGAGCAGGGCCAGCGTAGCCCAGTCCGGCGCGGCGCACAGCACGGCCAGCAGGGCCGGTACTCCCACCACAGCCACCAAAATTCTCTGTTTCATGGATATCTCCTCACTTCACGCCGCCGAATCGGCGGTCCCGCTTCTGATATGCGATGATGGCCTTGTCCAGCTCTGCGCGGGTGAAGTCAGGCCACAGGGTATCGCAAAAATAAAACTCGCTGTACGCGCACTGCCACAGCAGGAAATTGCTGAGCCGCAGCTCGCCGCTGGGCCGGATGATAAGCTCCGGGTCAGGGATGCCGGCGGAGTACAGGTACTTCCCGAAGTTCTCCTCCGTCCAGTCCTCTCCCGCCTCGGCGCACCGCCGGGCAGCCCGCAGGATCTCGGCCCGCCCGCCGTAGTTCAGGCAGATGTTGGCCTGAAACCCGTCGCAGTGCCCGCTGATCTCCCGCGTCTCCTCCGCCAGCTTCTGCAATTCCGGCGCGATGGCAGACAGGTCCCCGAAGAATTTCAGCCGGATGTTGTCCCGCTCCATGGTGTCCACGGCCTCCAGCAGATATTGCCTCAAAAGGCCCATGATGGCGCTGACCTCCTCGGCCGGCCGCTTCCAGTTCTCCGTGGAGAACGCATACACCGTCAGATATGCCACACCCAGCTCCTTGCAGTAAGTGGCGATATCCCGGAACACCTCGGCCCCCGCCTTATGTCCGGCAGTACGCGGCAGCGAACGCTGCTTCGCCCAACGACCGTTGCCGTCCATAATAATAGCGATATGGCGGGGAAGGCGGTTTTTGTCCACCTCCCCCGCCGTATGGGGCATTTTCTTACGGAACAGATCCATCAGACGGACATCAGTTCCTTTTCCTTGTTATCCAGCAGCTTATCCAGTTCCTTGCAGCTGTCGTCGGTCAGCTTCTGCAGGTCCTTCTCCACGATCTTCATCTCGTCCTCTGTGATCTCGGAGGCCTTCTGCTGCTTCTTGAAGTTCTCCAGAGCATCGCGGCGAATGTTGCGCACCGCCACCTTGCCCGCCTCAGTGTACTTGTGGATCTGCTTCACCAGATCCTTACGGCGCTCCTCCGTCAGCTGGGGAAAGGCCAGACGGATGCACTTGCCGTCGTTCTGGGGATTGATGCCCAGGTCAGACTCCTGGATGGCCTTCTCGATGCCCTTCAGGGCGGAAGCGTCCCAGGGGGTGATGACCAGCGTGCGGGGGTCGGGAGAACCCACAGACGCGATCTGCTGAATGGGCGTGGGCGTGCCGTAATAATCCACACTGATGCGATTCAGCACGGAGGCGTTGGCGCGTCCGGCACGCACGGTGTCGAAATCGCTGATGACTGCCTCGATGCTCTTTTTCATTTTGTCCTCGTAGACCTTATACTCGTCCTTCAACATAAGTTAAGCCTCCTTCACGATCGTTCCGATTTTTTCGCCGCGCAGGGCGCGGATGATATTCTGGGGGTCCTTCAGAGCAAACACCAGCACGGGGATATGGTTGTCCATGGACAGGCTGGTGGCGGTGGAATCCATCACGGCCAGATGCCGTTTCAGCACCTCGTCATAGGTGATGGAGTCGAATTTCACGGCCGATGCGTTCTTGGCCGGATCGCTGTCGTACACACCGTCGATATTCTTGGCCAGCAGGATGATGTCGGCCTCGATCTCCGCCGCCCGCAGCACCGCCGCGGTGTCGGTGGAGAAAAACGGGCACCCGATGCCGCAGCCGAAGATGACCACGCGGCCCTTCTCCAGATGGCGGATGGCCCGCGCCCGGATATACGGCTCCGCCACGGCCCGGATCTCCAGCGCCGTCTGCACCCGCACGTCCACGCCCTTCTGCTCCAGCACGTCGGCCATGGCCATGCAGTTCATGGTGGTGGCCAGCATGCCCATGTGGTCGGCGCGGGAGCGCTCGATATAGCCCTCGCCGTTCTTGACGCCGCGCCAGAAGTTGCCGCCGCCGATGACCACGCCGATCTCCACGCCCATGGCGGCGCACGCCTTGATCACGTCGGCCACCCGGCCCATCACCTGAAAGTCCAGGCCGAAGTGCTTGTCACCGGCCAGCGCCTCGCCGCTGATCTTAATGAGTACCCGTTTGTATTTTGGCTGCTCCATCGCATTGCCTCCCCGTTTTTTCTCTAAGGTATTCTACCTTATTTCTCCGGTTTTGCATAGGGGGTAAACAAAAAAATTTGTTTTTTCCCCGGCGCGGTGTATAATGGGGAAAACACCGCTTCTGGAGGGAACTGCCATGGAACTCAAGCACATACTGGGCCGCACATGGGCGGCGGAGGGCGCCACCGCCCTGCTGCCCGTCTACTTTCTCACCGACCGGGACATCGTCCTCATCGACACCGGCTACGCCAAGCTGGATCGTCCCGGCCTGACCCGTCTCATCGACGACAACGGCCTGCGTCTGCGGGGCGTCATCTGCTCCCACGCCCACTTCGACCACACCGGCAACGTCCGCTATCTCCAGCAGCGCTACGGCTGCCCCGCCGCCATCCAGCTCATCGAGGCCGGCATCTCCGTGAATCCCGACAGCTACCGGGCCAACTATGTGGCCCTGACCTACGGCAAGAGCCGCCAGCTGTTTCTGGAGGAGTGCTTCACCGCCGACGTCATCATCGGCCCGGAGGACGACCATCTGGATATGGCCGGCGCCCGCTTCGGCATATTGCAGCTGCCGGGCCACTCCGCCGGCCACATCGGCATCGTCACGCCGGACGGCGCGGCCTATCTGGGCGACTGCCTCATCGACCACGACCAGATCGCCACCGCCAAGCTGCCCACCAGCATGTTCATCGCCCGCGATCTGGAGAGCAAGCAGCGGCTCCACGAGCTGGATGCCCCGGCCTACATCGTGGCCCACAAGCAGGTACTGACGGAGCGCGCCGCCTTCGACGCCCTCATCGACGAGAATATCGCCTTCATCCACGCCAAGGAGCGGGAGCTGCTGGACGATCTTACTGACGGCATGACGTTCTCCGACTGGATCGCCGCCTTCTGCCGCCGGGAGGATATCCGCACCCACAATGAGCTGAAATTCAGCGTGGTGGAGCGGAACTTCTCCAACTTCGCCGCGTGGCTCACCGACAGCGGCCGCGTCGCCATCCAGCGGGAGTTCTGCGCCAAGCGGTACTACCGCGCCTGACGCCCCCACCGCAAAAAACAGGACGGACGCGCAGCGTCCGTCCTGTTTTTTGTGTATTCAGTCCATCCTGGGCCTCTCGCTGCCGTAGAAGAACACCGCCACGGTGCCCGGCCCCGCGTGGGAGCCGATGATGGTGCCGATGTCGCACAGCCGGATTTTCCCCCGCAGTCTGGGGAATCGCGCCTCGATGGCATCCATAACCATCCGGGCGTCCTCCGGACACTGGGAGTGGCACACGAAGCACTTGCCGTCGTAGTCCCGGCCGCCCTCGGCACACTGCTCCATGGTGTCCACCGTGACCTCCACGGCCTTTTTCTTGCCCCGTACCTTGCTGTACGCCTTGATGGAGCCTGTATCGTCCAGCCGCATGATGGGGCAGATGTTCAGCACCGTGGCCACGGTAGCCGCCGCGCCGGACACGCGGCCCGTCCGCCGGAACTGGGTCATATTGCTGGAGAAAAACTGGTGATGCACCCGGTTCCGGTTGTCCAGCACCCACTGGGCCACCTCGTCCAGCGACTGGCCCGCGTCCCGCATATCGGCGGCGCTGTCCACCAGCAGGCCATAGCCCGAGGAGGAGCACAGCGAGTCGATGACAATGAGCTTTCTGTCCGGATACTTCTGCCGCAGCTCCTCCGCCGCCAGAAGGGCGTTGTGTACCGAGCCGGACTGCCCGGAGGTGAAGGCGATGTGCAGCAGGTCGCCCTTGCGCAGCAGCTCCTCGAAGAACGCCGTGTAGGTCGCCACATTGATCTGGCTGGTCTGGGGCAGCTTCCCCTCCCGAATGAACCGGTAGAACCGGGGCAGCGCCTCCGGGTCGCGACCCATATCATCGTCGTACTCCACGCCGTCCACCACATAGGTGTAGAACAGCACCGGGATATCCCGGCTCTCCATGTAGCTGTACGGCAGATCCACGGTAGAGCAGCAGCTCAGCGTAAATTGTCTATCCATGTTCTCCTCCATGCAATACAGAAAATTATGTTACGCAATGCGCAGGATCATCTTTCTGTTAACAGTATAACGATTTCACATTTTTGTCAATATGCGCTAACGGCGGATTGCCAAAACCGCCGGAACGCGGTATAATG
>ENA-UOOA01006922-UOOA01006922.1-human-gut-metagenome-genome-assembly--contig:-P61old-NODE-6922-length-10552-cov-4.603220_pt1 | contig 10552 bp, 10 predicted proteins | sample MGYA00242467_ERZ724014 | MGnify/ENA metagenome assembly ERZ724014
TATGTGTGCGTGTTGATTCAATGTTATATACTGTATTATATTTTTGAATTTATATTTAAAAAGTTAAATATAAATTCAAAAATACATATCAGATTGATTACTTATGAAATAATTGTTGTGCTGGCGGTAGTTACACATCATTATGGTATATTAAATGAGGCATCATTTAGAGGGATTGTGAGTTTTTCTATTGGTATAGTGATTTGTAGTGTAAATTGGTTGTTAAGTAATAAGAATTTTATAAATGAAAATAATTGTAAGTCGATTAGCTTATTATTATTTATTTTATCAGCTTTTTCTTGTGGAATCGCTCTTTTTAGAATAAATCAGCGGTATATATTACAATTTTTTGTATTTCCGTTTTTGGTATGGAGTATGGTGAATGCCAGATTCTCCGACGTTAGCGTAGTTTCACGGTTGGGAGATATATCATTTGAACTATATGTTATTCATTATCCACTTATGGTTTTATTACAGTTGGTGTTAATCCTTACTGGATATACGTTACAGCATTCATATACTACAATGGTATTATTTCTTATATTTGCATGGGTGATTTCGGGATTGATGTGGAAATATATAGATTTACCTATACGAAATAAAGTAAAGGAGATAAAAAAATTATGAATAATTTGGCAATAATAGGAGCTAGTTACTTACAACTTCCGTTAATAAAAAAAGCAAAAGAAATGGGTTTTACAACTCATGTGTTTGCATGGATGGCTAATGATGTAGGAGAGAGTGAGGCAGATTTTTTTTATCCGATTAGTATTATAGAAAAGAATAAAATATTGGAAAAATGTCAACAAATCGGAATATGTGGTATTTGTAGTATTGCCTCTGATTTAGCAGCTATTACTGTAAACTATGTTGCTAATAAAATGGGATTGAACGCAAATTCGATGCATGCGACTAGCATTAGTACAAACAAATATTTGATGAGAAAAACATTTGAGGAGCATGGGGATCCAAGCCCTAAAAGTTATTTAGTGGATGAAAATACAGATTTTGATAGTTTAGATATTGAAATGCCAGCGATTGTGAAGCCTACGGATAGAAGTGGTAGCAGAGGAATTTATAAGATTAACAGTAAAGCAGAAATAAAAAATGCAGTTGCAGCTGCTATAAAAGAAGGATTTGAAGGGAAGGCCTTAGTTGAAGAATTCGTGGAAGGTCAGGAGTATAGCGTGGAATACATTTCTTTCCATGGAAAACATCATTTTTTGGCATTGACGTTAAAATATACAACGGGTGCGCCACATTTTATCGAAACTGGACATTTAGAGCCCGCACCAGTTGATGAGAAAACATTGGATAATATAAAATCTATAGTTGAACATGCATTAGATACCTTAGAAATAACCGAGGGTGCATCACATAGTGAAATAAAAATTGATGATAACGGAAATATTAAGATTATTGAAATTGGTGGCAGAATGGGCGGTGACTGTATAGGTAGTGACTTGGTTTATTATTCAACTGGTATCGATTTTGTTAAAGCTGTCATTGACGTTGCTTGTGGCAAGGCGCCAAATTTAAAACCAGATGCAAAGCCTCAGCCAGCTAAAGTGGTATTTATACTTTCAAATGAAGATCGGGCTGAGTTTGAAAGAATTGAGGCAGAAGAACCAGAGAAAATATTACAAGTGGTTGATAGACAGTATGAATTAATAGGAAAGGTAACGGACAGTTCTAATCGCGCTGGATGCTATATTTTAAAAAATTAGGTGTAAAGACATGAGATATATTATAACAGGTGCTTCAAGTGGAATTGGTAAAAGATGTGCAGAAAGACTGTTGGAAAATGGCAATCAATGTGTTTTAATTGCACGAAGTAAAGATAAATTAGAAGAAATATGTGAAAGATACGATAAGGCATATGCGGTAGTTGCCGATTTGTCAGATTTATCTGCTATTGAAGGGATTTTTGAGGAAATTAGAGGGTTATTGCCTTTAAATGGATTGATTCATTGTGCTGGAATTGCTCCATTAAAGAGAACTGATGAAAACTATATAGAAGTTGTGAGAAATGCTTATACTACTAATGTATTTTCGTTTATTGAATTAATGAGATTATTTGTAGGGACAGGAGTTTGTGAAGAGGGAGCATCTGTTGTAATTATGTCTTCTGTGATTGCACAAAGGGGATCAAACAGACAATCAATATATTCTGGAACAAAAGCTGCATTAGATGCAACAGCCAGATGTATGGCTAAGGAGTTAATTAATAGAAAAATTAGAGTTAACACAATAACAAGTGGTACAGTTGAAACTGAAATGCTCCAGAAATTAAGAATGGAAAGTCCAAATCTTGATGAAAAAATTAAACAGCATTCGCCGTTAGGAATTGTTCCAGTTGATGAGGTTTGTAATATGATAGAATATTTGTTATCAGATAAATCATTACATATAACAGGAGCTTCTATGCCGCTTGATGCAGGGTATTTATTATAAGAATATAATTGTAACAAAGGTATCTGGCGGTGTAGGAAAGATTTGGTAAAGAGGCTTGAAAATTTAATGGAGAGAATTTATGAGAAGATCGGATACAATTGATATTTTACGTGTATGCATGGCATACAGTATTGTGATTTATCATTTATTTTTAATAGGCATAGTCATTTTCCCGGGAGGGGGAATAGCAACAGAGTTTTTTTTCATGGTGACAGGTGCATTGATGAATCGTTCTTTGTGCAAAAATAAAGAAGTTTCAGTTTGGCAATATATTAGAAAGAAGTTTTCTAAGATTTTACCTATTTTCTTATTAACTACGATAGGAACATTTATGGTAATAGAAATTGAAAATAGAGTTTCTGTTGAAAGAATTTTTATTGATTTTTTTCAAAGTTTTTTTGAATTTATTTTTCTGAGAATGTTTGGTTGGGCAGAATCGATTAATCCAGTTACTTGGTATTTATCAGCCACATTGTTTTCTTTATTACTTTTGTATCCTATTGCAAAGAAGTGCAGGAAAGAGTGTGCTGATTTTATTTTCCCAATGCTGTCAATAGCATTATTTTCATATTTAATAAAACAATATGGAACAGTTGTTACTGTTAGCGTAGAGTATTCTTATTTTTCACTTGATTTAATTAAAAGGGCTATTGCGGAGATAGGTTTTGGATTTTCGATTTATGAATTTTCTATATATTTATCGAATAAAAACTTTACCAAACTTGGAAGCTTTATATTAAAAATTATAGAGATTTTCGGGTATGTTTCAGTGTTAATAGCTGCTATTTTTTCTTTAGATGCACATTATAGTTTGTGGATAGTTTTCTCTTTGGGGATATCAATTGCAATATCATTTAGTGCAAGAGGATTGCAGTTGCAACTAAAGAGTGATATGTTAAAAAGTTTGTTATCAGAGTATTCTTTATCATTGTATTTAAGCCATTATGCAGTTGTTTTGGTTTGTGGAAAAGTAAGGTCTATATTTGGAATATCAAGTGTTGTGACACTATTTTTATATCTATTGTTTGCAACTATTGTGTCGATAATCAATATCAAGCTGGTGAAGATAATAAATAGATGGATAGTGGAAGTGAAAAATAAGATTATTGTTTCGTGAAATAAATGAAGGGGCTGGAATTCTATGAAAGCAAGTGATTATATTGCAAAGATTATAGTTGATGAAAACGTTAAAGTGGTTTTTGGATATCAAGGTGGAAATATTGCTCACACAATAGACTCAATAGCTAATAATCCTAAATTAAAATTTGTTACAACATATAATGAACAAGGTGCAGCTTTTGCAGCATGTGGTTATGCTGTAGAGAATGAAACAATAGGAGTTGCTGTTGCCTCGAGTGGACCTGGGGCAATCAATTTAATATCAGGAATAGCAAATGCTTACTATGATTCTCTTCCAGTCTTATTTATCACAGGAAATGTTTCACTTCATACTATGAAAACTTCAGATAAAATTAGGCAGAATGCTTTTCAAGAAAATGATATCGTTTCTATGGTATCAAAAGTAACAAAATATGCTGTAACTGTAAGAAATCCACATGATTTAAAATATCATATTGAAAAGGGATTATATTTAGCAAAAGAAGGTAGACCAGGTCCTGTATTAATAGATTTGCCACATAACATTCAAAAGTCTGATTTGGATTTTGACAAGGAGGTTGGCTTTAAACAGAAAAATGAAAATGAAATATGTACTTCAGATGAGGTAGATAAAATATGTTCCATTGTTGAGAAGTCTCGTAAACCAGTTATGATTGTAGGTGGTGGTGCAGGAAGCAATTCAATCAAAGAATCTATAAAAGAAATACTTAAAGTATGGGAGATACCAGTTGTTTCTACATTAAGAGGGTTAGATGTAGTTTCTCATAATTATAAATATTATGCTGGATTAGGTGGTGCTTATGGTACACGTTGCGCTAACCTGACATTAAAATATTCTGATACAATTTTGGTTTTAGGAGCTCGTCTTGATGAAAGATTTATCTGTACAAATGATAAAAGTATTTTTCAAAACAAAAAAATAATTCATGTGGATATAGATGCTATAGAACTGGGACGAATCATAAATAATGAAATTAAAGTTCATTCAAATTTGGATGGTTTTCTAAAAAAATTATTACAAAAAAGACTAAAACCGATAGAGTGTAAAATTTGGTGTGAAATGGTCAATGAGTGGAAACAACGATATTCTTCAATAGGAGACGATTGGTCTATTAATAAAGTTGTCTACGAATTAACATCATCTATGTGTAATGATTCGACAATCACAATAGATATTGGAATAAATCAAATGTGTGCAGCACAGTCTATGGTAATAAAAGAAAATCAAAGATGTATAACCTCGGCAGGTCATGGGGCTATGGGGTGTTCTTTACCGTTAGCAATTGGTGCAGCATATGCAAGTGCGAAGATGATTAATTGTTTTGTTGGCGATGGCGCATTACACATGAATATTCAGGAATTATTAGTTCTGTCAAGGGATAAGCTTCCAGTTCATGTTATTTTAAATAATAATCAATGTCTGGGTATGATTCGGGATTTTCAAACAAAAGCATTTAATTCTAGATTTGCTGCAACAATTAATGAATTTAAATATATAGATTATGAGCAGATAGCCAAAGCGTATAAGTTAAAGTATTGTAAGGTAGAATCGTTGAAAGAAATGGATAAAGTCAGGTCATTTATTAGATGTAAAGAACCTTGCTTTATAGAACTTTGTTTTACGGAAGAATCGGATACCAATCCACAATTGGGTGTAGATATGTTTAATCAGATACCTTGTCTTACAGAGCAAGACATTAAAATAATAGAGGAAGAGATATTAAAATGCGAAGATATAATATTTTAGTGACAGGTGTAGGTGCTATAATTGGTTATGGTGTTATAGCATCACTAAGAAAAAGTAAGTATGAGTGTTTTATTGTAGGTATGGATATTTTTCATGATGCTGCTGGTCAGGTGTGGTGCGATAAGTTTGTCAAAGCTATTTTGGCAGCAGATGATAATTACATTCCTTTTTTGAAAGAAATAATAGATGAATATAAAATTGATCTTGTATTCTTTGGTACAGAGCAAGAGATTAAGAAATGTTACGAGTGTCAGAATGAATTAGGAGATTATTATAAAAAACTAGTAATTAATAGAAATAATCTTATTGAATTGACGGAAGATAAATGGGATACAACATGTTTTTTGAAAGATAATGGATTAAATTATATTCCTAGTTCAATTACTGCGTCTTTTGAAGAGGCAAAACAGAAATATGGACTTCCGTTACTTATGAAGCCAAGAAGATCTTATGCTTCTAAAGGTATATGTAAGGTATATACAGCAGAAGATTTCAATGCCTGGAAAGAAGAATTCGCTGATCAGTTTATGGTTCAAAAATTAATAGGAGATGATGAACACGAATATACGGCAGCCACTTTTGGGTTTGGTGATGGTTCCTGCATTAAACCTATAGTTATGCGTAGAAAACTTAGTAAGGCTGGAGCAACTGATAAAGCTATAGTTGAACCGGTACCAGATATTGACAAGGAAATATTTGCAATATCAAAAGTCCTAAAACCTTATGGACCTACTAATTTTCAATTTCGATTAGATAATGGAAGGTTTTTATTATTAGAGATTAATCCAAGAATATCGTCGTCTACATCTATTAGAACAGCATTTGGATATAATGAAGCGGAAATGTGTATTGAGTTTTTTGTTGAAGGAATAAAACCTTCTGATAAAAATATAAGGACAGGTAAGGCATATAGATATATTGCCGATGTGGTGGAATACAGTGATTGCAATAATATCTGATGTACATGGTAATTATCCAGCTTTGAAGGCAGTATTAGCAGAAATTGATAATATCGGCTGCAATAGAATAATTTCACTGGGGGATGTTTCGGGTTATTATTGTATGGTCAATGAATGCATTGAAGAGTTTAGAAAAAGAAAAATAGTTAATATTCTCGGCAATCATGATTATTATGTATTGGGAAGAGGTGATTGTCCTAGATCCTATACAGTAAATAGGCTTACAGAATACCAACGACAAATAATGACTCCAGACAATATGGAATATTTGGCTTGTTCGAAGGACTTTATTGATACGTCATTCTTATCTGCCAGACATGGTGGATGGAATGATCCTGTGGATGAATATGTTGATGAGTTCGATTTTGATATAGCTGAGAAATATCCGATTAAGATGTTTTGTTCGGGACATACGCATATTCAGAAATTGTGCCAGAAGGATGATATTACTTATTTTAATCCAGGATCAGTAGGTCAGCCGAGAGATTATGATAATAGGGCAGGTTTTGCAATAATTCATGATGATGGAAATGTAAAGCTTTATAGGGTTAAGTATGATATTGATGAAATTTGTTTTAAAATGAAACAAGCGGGATTTGAAGAGAGAATATATGAATGTCTTTATAAGGGAACAAGAATAGGTGCTACTAAGTAATGCTCCTTAATAAGTATTTATTTCACCACTGCTTTTTCTGAAAAGAATAAATAGTGGGTTGAAAATTAACTCTAAAAATAGGCATATACAAGAGAACAGTGTAATGTATGTATAGGGGCTGTTTATTTTTAGACAGCCCCATAGTAAAAAATAATAAAACTACAAATGACGAATTAGAACCATAAGATATTAATATTCCAATGCATAGCTTTGAAATTAAAGTTCATATCTGGCATCGTATAAATTTTTTGATTGAAAAACAACTTTCGATTTGACGTAAGTCCATTGTACCATTTTATGCCGGGTGATAGAATATTTATATGGACGGAGTTAATGTAATAGTAAATCGTCTAAAACAGCATAGCACAGTAGTATTATAGAAATATGGGAGGAAAATAAATAATGGGGTATTTTGAATTAGATATGACACAAGAGGAGCAACTTGCATCAATATTTAAAAGAATTGATATTGATAAAATTTTACATGGATATTTGATTTGAACTAGATTAAAGATGAAAGGAGAGTTTAAATTTATGAGTAAAGTGCTTACAACCGAACAGCGTGAGCAAGCAGGTTCAGACTCATATAACAGATTCGAATACCAAGTTCATTGGATTGTATGTCATATTATAGTAAGACTACAAGAGGATGCGGAGTGTATCGTTTTTTGTGAATTCCATGATGATATGGCTGAGTATTCTCCTGATAATCAACAGTACCAGTTTTTTCAGATAAAAACAAAAGAAGACTCTTCTGACTGGACTATTGCAGAAATGTCTAAAAGGGAGAAAAAGAAAACAGGAGGATATAAAAAGTCATTTTTAGGTTTTATTTTTTATAACTATCTGGTTTTTGGTGTTGAATGCTCGCATTGTTACTTTGTATCAAACAATGACTTCGATAATGATGTTTTATTATGGCAGTCGTATGTTGAAGATGGAAAAAGCCTTCAAACAGAGAATGTAGAGCTATATAGAAAAATCAAAGACCGCATCAAAGAAGAATTCTCTGATGATATGCCGAGCAATTTTGATTTAGTCTTTGAAGAATTTATCCAGAATACATTTGTCCATAAATCGGAATTACAGCTAACAACTTATGAAACTCAAACTATGGGTAAGTTTTTTAAACACTTGGCAGATAAAAATATTCCGTCAAATACTGCAAATCTTATTTTTCAGCAATTGTTAAATGATGTAAGAAAAAAGAGCAAAGAAAAAATAAAAATGCCTATTAGTATGAAAAGACTAGTTGAGAAAAAAGGCGTAGATGTTACTCAAGTAGGAAAGAAAATTGATGACAATATAAAAAACAGCGGAAATTATGATGCATTTCGCAATTACTTGATTATCCAATCGTTGTCAGACAAAGATGTTAATCGTATAATAGTAGCAAAAACACTCCACGATGCAAGATGGCTTGATGTTAATGATGTTAAATATCAAGAAATTGTTGTGACATTGAGAAAAGTAGTTTCTACATATTGCGAATTATGTGAGGCAAATGGAGTGAGTGAAGAATTGAAGAACTTATGTATTCAGGAATTACTAAATCACAGTCTCTTGTCGGATTCCCTTGATAAATCCTTGGTTGAGGTATTGTATTATGAACACAAATTTAGTCGAAAAAGTTAAACAAGAACAGGAGTACAAAATTTTAATTAGAAATTTACGAAAGATGAAGGAGGAAAAAGGGGATGAAAAGACTAACGATAAAAAAACTGATAGTAATCAGTCAAAGTGAGTCCAGGTCGTTAGAGGTTCCTTTTGAAAACGGGCTTAATATTATTCTTGGTGGAAATAAAACGGGAAAATCCTCGATTATTAAAAGTATATTTACCACATTGGGATGTGAGTGTAAAAGGATTGAATCTGGTTGGAAAAAGTTAATTTCTGCATATTTGCTGTTCTTTAAATATGGTGAAAAATCCTATTGTATTGTTCGTCAGGGAAAGAAATTTCAGATTTTTGAGTGTAACAGAGATGACTATTCTTGCATTATTGAAACAAATGCCTTTCACGAATATAGTAACTGCCTAATGGATATTTTGGGTATTAAAATGCCTTGTATTTCAAATAAAGGCGAGCAATACAATGTGACGCCACCATTGCTTTTTAGATTTCAGTATATTGACCAAGATGAGGGATGGGGCAAAATAGCAGACTCCTTCAAGAATGCTTCCTATATTAGAGATTGGAAAGCAAATACAAATAAATATGTTTGCGGATATCTTGATGATTCATATTATGAACTTCAAGCACAAAAAGCAAAGTATATACTTGAAAAGGATGATAAGAGAAAAGAATACGAATACAATCAAAATTTTGTGTCTCGTATCACATCTTCACTAACGCAAATTGAGAATACCGAATCCATTGAGGATGTTACAACAGATATTGAATCGTTGCTTTCCAAAGCGGAAGAAATGAGAAAAATGCAATTTTCTTATAATGCGGAGATGAACGTTTTAGAAAATGAGATATATATCAATCAACACAAATTGCATATCGTAGAACACAATCTTGCAGAAACAAAAAAAGATATTGAGTTTGCAATGACGCAAGAAGATGAGTTGGTCTGCCCAATTTGCGGTGCAGTTTATTCAAACAGATTAGATGAGCAATTAAATATTACTTCAGACTATGCTCATTGTGAGAAACTTATGGGTGAATTGAAAAATTGCATATCGTTTTCAACAGAAAGGCTGGAAGAACTTAAGAAAAAATATAACGATGTCGCATCAGAGATTCAATCCATTGAACAAAAAGTTCGTAACTCTCAAGAGCTTCTTACTTATTCTTCGTTTTATAAGAGCAAGGGGCAGTATGAGATATATGAATCCTGCAAGGCTCAATTAGAATCTTTGCAACAAGAAATAGATTCGCATATTTCTGAAATTGCAATGTTGGAAGATAAAATCAACGAAAAAAAATCTACAAAGCGTTCAAAAAAAATAAGGGAAGATATAAAAGAGTACTGCTGTACTTTTGCAGATGCGATAAATCTTCCTAAAACATTTATTAAACTCAGAGATTTTGTACAAATATTAGACCGTACAGGTAGCGAAACACCTCGATTGGTTTATATGTATCAGTCAGCATTGTACCTATATAATTTATATAGAGCGAAGAGTCCTTTTAATTTCTATGTGGTTGACACTCCGAATCAACAAGGACAGGATGCTGAAAATTTGGGGAGCATATTTAAATCATTTGAATTGTTTTTGCCAGATGAAGGGCAGGTTATAATCGGAACTGAGAGAGAAACTGGAATGGAGCAAAAAGCAAATAATGTAATTAGATTAACAGAAAAACGTAGATGTTTAAATGATGCTAATTATGCGAAACACCTTGAACTGCTTGAAAAATTACAAAAATATGCAATTCAGTGGACCCAAGATAATCATAATAAGGTCAAGTGTATGGAAGACAAAACGTAAATGTCTAATTTTAGGGTAAATTTTCAACACTTCTATCTATCCACTATAATGACGGTCAGGAAAAGACTTTGATTGAGTTTGTTGAGGATGTGGTAAATTCAAAAGGAAAATATAGTAAAACAATGTAGTAGCCTGCAAATAAAAAGTCAAGGCTAAAATGAAAGAACTTTGAAAATTT
>ENA-UOOA01006928-UOOA01006928.1-human-gut-metagenome-genome-assembly--contig:-P61old-NODE-6928-length-10540-cov-13.197520_pt1 | contig 10540 bp, 15 predicted proteins | sample MGYA00242467_ERZ724014 | MGnify/ENA metagenome assembly ERZ724014
TTATTTATTTATTTATTACTACTCCGTCTAAATCTATTCCTATTTTAATAATTCTATTTTTCCCTTAAATTATATTTATTAATATTATCTATTGTAGCAAATCCATTTTTGTCTTTTACTCTCTCTAGAAACACAATTCCTTCTAAATGATCACATTCATGTTGAACTAATCTTGCAAAAAATCCATGTAGTTGCCTTGTTATTTGCTTACCATTTTCATCATAGTATGTTAATTCTATATCTTTATATCTTTCGACTTTACCTCTAATACTAGGTACACTCAAGCAACCTTCATATTGTATATCTGTTTCATTTGATATTTTTCTCCATGTTGGATTTATCATTGCTGTTACATGTTTTTAAAACTTTACCCATATTTTCTACCTTTCTGAACTCATTTCAAGATGAAAATTGTAGAACTGCTACACACTCCACATGATGTGTCTGTTTGTAAAAAACACCTTGGTTAAACTTGTGTGCTTGTAAAAGACATCTAATTATACAACTTATCATAAATTAATCCAGCTAGTTCAACAAACAATTCCTTATTATCTATTAAATATTGAATATCTTCTAAAAACTTTTTATATTTTAAATCTTCAACATAGCTTTTATTAACTGCATATCCATTTTTCCCAAACTTTTTGATAGCAAATTGATATGATCTTTCAATAGATTCATTTTTATCAATTTCTGGATTCTTCTTTTTTCCATATGAAATTGAAGCAATTAAATACTGTTTCACCTCAACTTTTCTATCTGCAGAAGATAATATTTTTCCATATATATTTCTAGGTATATATTCTAATGAAGCTCTATGATCTTCAATTGCTTCTCTTATTGTTTTCATTTCCATGATGCTAAAAAATCCATTTAGATATTCATCCTCATAAGCTCTTTCTGCTGATAAAACTTCATGTCTATCTCTATCAATGTGACATGCAACATCATGAAAACATACACAAGTGTATAAAATATCATTATTTATTTCATATCCATCAGCAAGTTCAAAAGCTCGTTTTAAAACATATTTAACATGCTCTGAGTTGTGTCCTCCATCGTTTAGCTCATATTCTGGTAAAATCTTTTCTTCAATATATTTTTTTAATTTATTATCAACTTTTTTAATTTTTCTTTTTATTTTTATTTCATCAAAATTCAAGTCATCTAAAAATCTATCAAATTCCTTCATTTTCTCCTCCAAAATACTTAACTAGATAATATTTATCTAATTTTGAATTTTCTTTATTTTTTCTAATAAATTCTACTTCAAATCCACATTTTTTGTAAAAATCTGGTGCTTGAAATTCATAAGTTGTCAGATTTATATTTTCAAAACCTTTTTCTTTAAAATAATCTTCGACAGTTAGCACAAGTTTACTTCCAATATGCTTATTACGATATTCATCTAATATAATCAAGTCACTAATATAAACTTCCTTATAGTATGAATTTCCTGTTATTATTCCAACAAACTTTTCATCTTCTTTAGCAATAAATGAAAATGGTGTATAATTGCAAACAACTTCATTTTTTACTGCAAATTTATTAAATTCTTCATCTATTATTTTGTAAAATTCTTCATCCAAATTTTCCTTATATTCTATATTTAGCACTTCTACTTCATCTCCTTTTACTATTTCTTATGTTATATCACATTCTACTCGAATTCTCAAGCCATTTCGAAGTACTTTATTAAGTTTTCCATTTTTATCTCTTTCATAAGAAAAATATCTTCTTGTATTTATAAAATCAACAAGGGTATTATTGCTATTTAAATTAATTTTATTATTTTGTATAATAACTTCATCAGGTACATCTTTCGGAACGCTTAAATCAAATTCTCGCTTTAATATAAACCTAATTAAATAAGGATCCATTACTCCATTTTCATCGTATCCTCCAACAATAACATAATCTACAATAACATTAAATATTTCTTGGTCAAAATCTTCCATTATATCTTTAGAATCTAATAATTCTTTTACTTTTTTTAAACCATCCGAAATAGATTTATTATCTTCTGCTAATAACTTTAATTGTTCTATTTTATTTTCCAATATTTCAAGTTTTCGATTATATTTTTCTACTTTTTCATTATAGTCATTTTCTGATATTTTATCTTCTACCATTAAATCTATCAATTTACTCTTTTTTGATTTTATATCGACAAACTCTTTCTTAAATTTTTCTAGTTCATCCTGCCTACTATTTTCATTCATTGTATCCTGCATTAAGTTCAAAAATTCTTCTGTTTCAAAATTTGTATTTGAAGATAATAATTTATAACTATCAACAAAAGCCTCTTTTATCATTTCTTCTCTAATAGTTTTTGAGTCAGTACAATTTTCTTTTCCATTTTTTGCAAAGCTAATACAAGACCATGATGGGATTTTTTCTCTATCTTTGCCTACAACTGTTCTTCTTGTAAAACAATTGCCACAAAAGCCACATCTAATTCTACTGCTAAAAGCAAACTTTCTTCCTACATTTCCTATTCTTCTTCCATTTGCCCTTGCTCCGCATCTTTCTTTTAAAATTTCTTGTACTATATCAAATTTTTCTGGAGAAATAATTGGTTCGTGATGTTCTGAAACATAAAATTGGTCAGCCTCTCCTAAATTCTTATATCTTTTATGTGATAAAGGATCTGCTGTGTAAGTTTTCCCCTGTAATACATCTCCTTTATACTTTTCATTTCGTAATATTCCTCTTATTGTGCTATCATTCCATTTATTATTTCCTTTAGGGCTTTTTATTCCTTGTTCTGTTAACATCTTTGCAATTCCATTTGCACCGTGTCCGTCACAATATTTATCAAAAATAAATTTAACTACTTCCGCTTCTTCATCTACTATTACTAATTTGTCATTTTCATTTCTATATCCGTAACATCTGTTAAATCCTATTAATTCTCCTCTATTCATTTTCATTTGCAAACCTAATTTAACATGTTCAGATATATTTTCACTTTCTTGTTGTGCTACTGCACTAAGTGTAGTTAATAACATTTCACTCGTCTTTGTATCTAAAGTATTTAAATTATTTTCTTCAAATAAAACTGCAACATTGTTATCTCTTAACAACCTTACATTTTTCAAAACATCCATTGTGTTTCTTCCAAATCTTGATATAGATTTAGTTAATATTAAATCTATTTTTCCTGATAATGCATCTTGTATCATTTTCATAAAACTTGCTCTTCTATAATCTGTCGTACCAGATATTCCTTCATCTGCATAGATGTCTACATACTGCCATTCAGGATTATTATTAATTTTTTCATAGTAATATCTCTTTTGTGATTCATAACTATTTAATTGTTCTGCTCCCATCGTACTTACTCTCGCATATGCTGCTACTCTCAATTTTCTATTTAACACTTTTCCTGTTGTTCTATCAATTATTCCTTCTTTTTTAGGAATTTTAATTATCTCCACATTTACCACCTAACCTTTCTTTGTAAAATTCTAAAGGTTTTGGTGTAATAGTACAAAACTGTAAATTTTCTTTAATTTTCGCTTTTGCACATTTGCAAATTTTTTCATTTAATGCTTTCTTATCTTCCAAGTAATTAATTGCTCTTAATTGCATTGCTAACTTAAAAAATGATAATTCATATTTTTCTATATTATTGATTAAAACTTTATCTACCATTTACTCACATCCTAATTGCATAAATACAAATTTGAGTAAAATGTTATTATAAATTACTAAATGGCAAATCAGCTTAATTTGCTCCACAGGAATTTCACCTCTTCGCTCTTTTACGAAGTTACCTTCATTGTTTTAGACGGTTTTATCACGCTCGAACTGTGACTAGGTAAGAGTATCATTATGCTTATTATTAATCATCGCCTTATTAGTTGCTACCTAATATTTTATAATATAAGTATTTATCGCTCGATCTAATTTAGATTTCTTGGCGTACCTATTAAACTGGCTCATAATAATAAGAATGTATTTAGTAATTTTTCCATATTTAATTCTTAGGGAAAAATATCCTCTTATTCCATAAAGGAAAAAATTGATACTTTGTGCAAGATTTTTTTTAAAATTATTTTCCCCCTTATTCCATTAAGGAAAAAAATAGCACTTTGTACGAAAAAACTTTAAATTTTTTTTAAGAATTTTTATCCCCTTATTCCATAAAGGAATAAATCAACGTTTTGTAGGATAAAAAATTGAAATTTTTTTAATTTTTTTGAAAAAAATATTTTTCCCCTTACTTTTTGAAAGGAAAAAATATATATTTTGTACGAAAAAAATATAACTTTTTCATAAAAAAATTTTTTCCCTCACTTTTTGAAAGGAAAAATTTGGTGCTTTGTAAAAAAATCCTCTCAAAATTTTGAAAGGATTTTTTATTTATTTTTTACTTTTTTTAAAATAATTTCTCCAACAGTTTTTCTATCTGTATAGTATTTTCCCCTTAATTCGTCTTCACTGGCAATCTCCAATATACATGTTCCATAATGAATATCACTATGTTCTCTTTCTAATATATTAGGTTCATTAATATATGTATATACTAAACCCCAATCTTCTCCATCCTTATATATATTAAATGAATTTGATTTGCTTTTACTTTCATCTGAAATCAGTTTTATATGTGTATATAATAAATTGTGTGTTATTTTAACTTCGACATTTCTTTCTCCAAACTTCTCTGTTTTTAGTACTCCGCTATAATTATTATTTAGTCTTGGATATTTTTCAAATGGATTATATTTCCATAAATATGTTACATATAAAGCACTTACAATTGTTGTAGCAGATACTGAATAGGAAACAGCATCTAATGTATCACTCATTTTTAAAACAAATTTTAAAATCAAAAAAATTCCTATTCCAAAATAGCATCCATATTTTATATATTTATTAATTCTTTCCATTTTTCACTCCGTATAATTATATTCAAAAAAATTATATATATCTTTTACAAATTCAACATATTTTTTATACTCATCATATGTTGGACATAATTTTTTTATACCATTCGCTTCTTTAAATGAATATATACTAGCAATATTATTCATTAGATATTTTATTACTTCTTCTACAATAAATCCTAATGTACTATATTTTTTAAAAACTTCTGTTGGGACATTCCAAATTAACGATTCAACATTAAAAGATCCTAACTTTTTTGCAGAATCTATATTACTAATTTCCATAAAATACTTCACATATTTTATAATTCTAACTATTTTTTTATATTTATAATCAGTTTGCTTATTTTTTTCGTATCCATTTTCTATATGTTGTAATGGGTAATTATATATTTTTTCATTTTCTTTATCTGTTATTATATAAATACCGCTTTCTGGATTACGACTTATTGGAAATGCCGGTACTACATCAATTGCTTTTCTGTAAGTATTTCCATCAACTCTTATAGATTTATTTTTTCTGTGAACATCCTTTAATCCGAATTTCCCTTTCAAAGCATTATATATTTTTTGCTTAAATAGTTCAAATGAAATTGGCAAATAAGCATTATATACTACTGATATATCAACATCGCTTACATTTCTTATATTAGTATTATTTGCATATGAACCTTGCAAAATTATAGTTATAGTCCCATTGCCTGAGTCTCTTAACTCATAATAATATGAAGTATCTTCCTTATATGTTGATAAATTTTTGTTTAACATATATCCTGCTTCAACCAATGCATCTTTCACCATATTAATCGCATGTTTGCATTTTTCTTTTTCTGAATCGCTTAATGGTTTAGAATAATTTTCTAAATCTTTTCTATTAAATTTCATAATGTTTCTCCTATTACTTAAATATTTCCCCCATTACTCCATTTTTCATATCATTAATATTATAAATATTATCCATACTATCAAATGTTTCTCTTAAGTTATTTCTAGCAGAAATCCAACCCATTCCATCTGTAAACCAAACAAATTCAAATCCTACTACTTTGTCGGCTTCTTCAGCAATCATTTTATAACTTCTAGCTGTTTCATTTAATTTTGAACCACCCGAAGCATAGAAGTTCGTTTCTATACCATAAATACAATTATCTGTTTTTACAACAAAGTCAAATCTTTTTGTAGATGTATTTTTATTGCTTATAAAGGACATATCTAATTTCCATTTTTCTTCAATATCTTGTAAATACATCTCTTTAAAGTATGTTTCGTTCTTCTTAAATCCTGCTTTTTGAATAAATCTTTCAACCACATCTTCCATCAAGTGTCCACCACGATTTTTTCTAGCATTCGAATTTAATCCAGATTCTACTCCTAAAACATAATCATATAAATTATTAACTAAATGATTTTGTATTAAGTCAAACAAACCTGTTTCTTTCATAAAAATTTTGTATTGTTCTATACTATAGTTCATTTTCTTAAAATTATATTCAAATTTATTGCCATCGCTATCTAAAACAATTATTTCATATTGTCTAACTGCCAATAAAGTCGGAATACATTTTATAACTTCAGGATATTTACTTACTAATTGTTCAAAATCTTTTTCTATATTTTTACTTCCAATTAGTGAATTCATCATATTTAATTCTAATTTATGTTCTTCTGCTTTTTTATATATTGTTTCAAAATCAATATAATACTTATAATCTGCAATGCTATCTGTAAAAGTTAATAGCCATTCAGCAAAATTTCTTGCCATATTCATCTACTCCTTTATTTCTTGATATCTTCTTATCGATAAATCTAAATATTCTTTCGAATTATCTATTCCTACGTATTTTCTATTTAATTTTGTTGCTGCAATTCCTGTGGTACTGCTCCCACAAAACGGATCTAAAATTAAATCATTTTCATTCGTTGATGCTAAAATAATTCTCTCTAGTATTTCCAATGGCTTTTGAGTTGGATGTTTCCCATTTTTCTTCTCAGATGGCTTTGTCAAACTTGTTGTCCAAACATCTTTCATTTGTTTATTGTCATTCATTTCTTTCATCAAATTGTAATTAAACTTATATTTAACTTTAGGTAAATCCTTTCTTGCCCATAGTATTGTTTCTGTAGAATGAGTAAATGTTTTGCAAGCAAGATTTGGTGGAGGATTTGTTTTCTGCCAAGTTATATTATTTATAATTTTAAATCCTTCTTCTTCCAATGCCATTCCTATTGAATAAATGTTATGCAATGTTCCGACTTATCCAAATTGTTCCATTGTCTTTTAGTACTCTATAGCATTCCTTAATCCAATTCTTGTTAAACTCGTGCTTTTCTTTTACACTTAAGGCTTTGTCCCATTTTCCTTTATTAACACTTACCATTTTTCCACCACTGCAAGTTATTCCATCATTTGATAAAAAATATGGTGGGTCAGCAAAAATCATATCAAATGTTTTTTCATCAAATTGTTTTAAAGTTTTAAATGTGTCATTGTCTATTAATTTGAAACTACCATCTTCAAAATAGAATTTTCCTGGATACATTCGTTATTCTCCTTATAGTTTGTTATAAGCAATTCAGAAATTTCTCCTCTACCTTGCGCTTTAGAATTTATCATTCTTTTTGCTGAAACTTCATTTATATTAAATCCTTTATAAATATCTTCAAAGAAATTATCTTCTTTATTCGTATTTTTTGGATTTGAATTACTTAACATTAGTTTTGCATTTTTTAAATCTAATTCTCTATAAAAATCTGCAAGTTCTTTTTGATTTTCATCATTAAAATCTTCTTTTGTATAAGATGTAAATCCAGATGTTATCGATAATGGTCTATATGGTGGGTCAAAATATACAAAAGTATTTGTATCTATATATTTAATGCATTTTTTATAATCTCCATATTCAAACACTACATTTTGCAATAATTTTGATAAATTTCTTAAATTTTTCGCATCACAGATTGTTGGATTTTTGTACTTTCCACATGGTACGTTAAACTCTCCATTTTTGTTTACTCTATATAATCCATTAAAACATGTTCTATTTAAAAATATAAATTCTGTAGCTCTTTTTACATCTAAATTATCTTCGATTTTATATGAATTGTATTCACTTCTAATTTTATAAAAATATTCTTTCCTATTTACCAATTCTATATTTAAAAATTCTTTTTCTTTCTCGTTTAGTTTCTCAATTAATGTTTCTACATCTTGTTTTATAACATTATAGCAATTAATTAAATCCTTATTTATATCAAAAGCATAGGCTTCTTCTACATCATACTTTTGTAATATATCTATTAAAACTGCTCCACCACCTACAAATGGTTCGACATACTTTTTTATTGTTCCATTTTCTAATTCAAATGGGTAAAAGTTTGTTAATTGTGATATTAAACTTCCTTTTCCTCCTGCCCATTTTACAAAAGGTTTTATAACTTCCATTTTTTCCTCCAAAATTCTGTTTACACTATATCACATTTTTCATTTATTAACAACAAAATCCATCTAGTTTTTTAATTTTTTTGTCAAAAAAATAGAAGATTACTCTTCTATTTTTCATTGTTATATTTTGTCTATTTCCTCTCTTACATTAATTCTGTATAATACATAATTTCTTTTCCCAACTTTTTAGCATACTCTATTTCTAAACTTGTACTTTCCCCAATATAGTTATTCACATTCACTACTAATATTGCATCCGATAATTCTATTCTTTTAAAATGAGCTTCTTTTAACATATTTATTTGCTCGTCTGTTTTCTCGTTGTTTTCTAAAATCGGATAAACTGGTGTAAGAATACAATTGCCATTTAATGCCATTTTTTCTGCTATAATCATCATTTCTTTTTGAAATTTTAAACTTCCACATAATGTTATTATTTTCATTTCAAATCCTCCCAAACTTATTTTTTCTGTGCTATAACTGTATACACATGCCAAAATTTACTTTTTCCATTAGCTGTATCTTTAAAATATTTCTCTTCTGAAAAATAAACCATTTCAAAATCTTTAAAATACTCTAATAATTTTTCTTTGTAAACTGTAGTTCTAGTTTCATTCCAATCATCTTCTTTTCCTAAAAAGTTTCCAACAAAGAATCCTTTTAAATTTATATTTTTTAATAAGTTTTCTATAAATTCATCAAAATTTTCTTTTACAAAAAATAAACTAAAATTTGCTAATAATAAATCAGTCTTTGTAATTTCTATTTTTGAAAAATCGTCTATTATTACTTTTAAATTTTCTTCATTTAGATTTTTATTTTTTATGATTTCGTTTACTTGTTCTTCTTGATCTATGGCTGTAACTTTAAATCCCTTATCCAAAAGAAAAGCTGTATCATTTCCTGTTCCACATCCCAAATCTGTAGCAACATTTCCTTGTAGTTTTTGATTATAATTATTTATAAAAAATTTCCTAATTAAAGCAGATGGTTTATTATTCATTGTTGCCTCATAATATTTTTGGGGATTATTCATTTTCATATATCTATGCTCCTTAAATTTTTTTCATTTATTTTTATCAATGACTATATTATCATAAAATACAATTTTTCTCAACCAATTTTTGCTTATAAAAAACTTCTATTTATAAATTTTTGTTTTTTCAAAAGGGATTGGGATTTTATCCTATATTTTACATTTGTGTATATACAAATGTGTTGCTTGTTAGGACATAAAATATTTGATATTTACATAATATATACTTTCGTTTTTATAAAAAATAAAACAAAAAATGCTCAAATTTTATCTCTAAAACTCAAGCATTTTTAATCAATTTTATTTCAAAATTCCTAACTTTCTGAAGTAAAAATATGCATCCATTCCACCTTTAAAATATATTTCATTTTCTTCAATTTCTTGCAATTTATAATTCAAAATTATAATTTTTGAAAGCATTTTACACTCTTCTTTTGATAGTCCATTTTCTATATCTGCTTCATCAAGAATCTTTTGAATATTTATATTATTATCTAAAATATTATGCAACTTTTGTTGTGTATTTTTATATTCTAAATTGCTATTTTTTAGATACATTCTCACATCTTCCATACTCTCAAAAAAGTCATCTTTATATGCTTCAAAAAATGGTATAAATCTGTCATCTTCCTTCATTTTTATTCCCCTTCCTTAACAAAAAATTAGTTCTTTCTCTACAATTTCTTCTGCAATAATTTTAAAATTATTCATCAAATTTACCCATTCCATTTGATTATTTTCTTTTAATTTTTCTGTTACATTTTCTTTTTTACACATATTCTCAACTAATATTTTTACTTGTTCTTTTGCCTCATTTTCTATCTCAAGTAAATGTTCATTTAACTTATCATCCATTAGCAAAATAGTATAAATATCATTATGATTATGCTTTAAATAATTCAATCTTAGTCTTCCATATTTGCCTATATTTTTATCTGGTTTTGCATTTGGAAATACCATTTCGGGTATATAATAATCGCCCACTTTTTTATAATTAATTTCCATTTTTCTTCTTCCTTTCTTACCAATTTTTTATTGATTTTATCTAACTTTTATGCTTTATTCAAAACTATAAATTGCATAAAAATCATTATTTTTTACATTTGATTTTGCTTGCTTTCGCATTATATTATTTTATATTTATTTAAATATATATAATATAAATATAAT
>ENA-UOOA01006934-UOOA01006934.1-human-gut-metagenome-genome-assembly--contig:-P61old-NODE-6934-length-10531-cov-3.025678_pt1 | contig 10531 bp, 8 predicted proteins | sample MGYA00242467_ERZ724014 | MGnify/ENA metagenome assembly ERZ724014
GAGCGGTGACAGCAGCAGCATCGTTGATAGCCAGCTCAGAGAGCATCTTGCGGTTCACGGTGATGCCAGCCTTCTTCAGACCGTTCATAAAGGTGGAGTAGTTCACACCGTTCATGCGGCAGGCAGCCGAAATACGGGTGATCCACAGAGAGCGGAAGTTTCTCTTCTTCTGCTTTCTGCCGATGTAAGCATACTGACCGGACTTCATCACGGCCTGCTTCGCCATCTTAAATCTCTTGCTCTTTGCGCCGAAGTAGCCCTTGGCGAGCTTCAGAGTCTTCTTTCTTCTTTTGCGGGTCATAACCGCGCCCTTGATACGAGCCATTTCCTATACCTCCAAGAGTTTATACAATAAAGTAGTGATCCGATTTTTTCAGCAAGCGGTCGGCTTACTTGTAAGGCATCAGCAGTCTGAGAGCCTTCAGGTTGGTGCCATGTACATAGGCATCCTTTCTCAGCAGTCTCTTACGCTTGGTGCTCTTCTTGTTCAGAATATGTCTTCTGAAAGCCTGAGCTCTCTTGATCTTGCCCTTCTTGGTCATCTTGAAGCGCTTCTTGGCTCCGCTGTGTGTCTTAAGCTTCGGCATAATAATGAATCCTCCCTAAATTTTACTTACCATTCTTTGCGGTAACAAACATGGTCATGCTGCGGCCTTCCAGCTTCGGCTGCTTTTCCACCGTGCCGTATCCGGCTACGCTTTCGGTAAAACGCTGCATGATGGTGGTACCCAGTTCCGGGTGGGCCATTTCACGACCGCGGAAACGGATCGAAACCTTGACCTTGTCGCCGCCCTCCAGGAACTTGATGGCCTGCTTTACCTTTGTATTGAAGTCGTTGACATCAATATTCAGCGAAAGACGGATCTCCTTGATATCAATGGTTTTCTGATTCTTTCTGGCTTCCTTTTCGCGCTTGGACTGCTCGAACCGGTACTTGCCATAGTCGATGATGCGGCACACAGGCGGAGTGGCCTGGGGCGCAATCTTCACCAGATCCAGATTCTTTTCCAGAGCGATCTTGTAGGCGTCCCGGGCGGACATAATGCCCAGCTGGCTGCCGTCGGTATCGATCACTCGTACTTCCTTGTCGCGGATTTCTTCATTGATCGGCAAATCCTTAATGCTAACGCACCTCCATTAGACTGAATAAAAAGATAAAGCGCAGGCAGTATTCCGCCCACGCTCTGATAAACACACATCACAAAACGATCTCCCTTGGGAAACCGTCCATGAACCCGTATCTACCATGTGCTGCTTGATCGCGCACCGGTGAAAGCGAACTACCGCTCTACTTGATTTACCAGAACAGTATACCAGCTCCCCACCGGAATGTCAAGCACTTTTTTCATCTCTCCCCGGTTCCGGGAAAGAACCGTTTTTTCTCTCATTTCGTCAGCCTGCGGGCCATGAACCTGGGGTTGATGTACAGAAGATAGACACTGCCGACCGCGATCATGATCACCCCGCCCGCAAGACCCATGCCAAAGCGGATCGTCAGCAGACCCACCAGCAGCTGGATACAGCAGTAGGCCAGCTCGATCCTTGTATTTTTCCGGCGCTGGTTTTTGTCCGCCTCATAGCGGTGATTGGCTGCCATCCAGATGGAACTGAGCGTCAGCATCACCAGTGAGAAGATCACCGCCCCACGGTAGAGGTCCTTTTCAGGGAGATCAGCGTGCTGGAACTGGTAGATCATCGAGGTGCAGGTGAACAAAAAGGCTGCCTGTGCGGTGATCGCAATCCTGATCAGATTGGCCCGCAGGATAAGGTTGGGCTTTTTCCCGACCCGTTCCTCTCCGGAAGGCGATTGTTGCCCGCTGTCCCGCTGGGGCTCAACCAGTTCGGACAGGCTGATCCCGAACACCTCCGCCAGCTGAACCAGATTGCCTGCGGTTGGCTCGGACTGACCCGTTTCCCATTTGGATACGGCCTGTCTGCTGACGCCCAGCTGTTCCGCCACATATCCCTGGGACAGCCTGAGCTCTTCCCGCCGCTTCCTGATATTTTCGCCCAAAGCCATGATGAACACCTCCCGGTATTTCTGCTGTACCCATATTGTACCTGAAATCCCGGTTGCTGTCGACCAACTATCTGTCAACCAGCAGTTGCATCTGCGGATTGACAGGCCTCTTCCCCGGCGTTCGACCCTCATTTTTCCAAAAGCAGGGAGAATCTGCCCCACCATTGCCGCAATGGAACCCTCACTGGCGGTCAGGGTTCCGGCAGGCTGGTATACTGCCCCGGCCTGTGCTCTTAAAACGGCACTTCGATGGTCCGGCCCAGGGCAAAGGAGTAGAGCAGGCATTCCTTCACCGGGCGACCCAGTGCCCGCCCGATGAGCCGTCCATAGAGCCCCAGCTGCACCCGGTAACGCTCCCGGAGCGCCTCCTCGGAAAAGACCTGGTCGGTCTTGTAGTCCACGATGACGATGCCGTCCTCCTCTTCAAAGATGCAGTCGGCTACGCCCTGGACGGTGGTGCGGTTCTCCCCCAGCCCGGCATCGGCCAGACCGGCGAGCTCCTCCTCGCCGATCACCGCCAGGAAACGGTACTCCCGCCACACCTGCCGGGCCCCGGCAATGCGCCAGTAGAGCGGCGATTCAAAGAAGGTGCGGATGCGGTCGGTTTCGATGGTAGCGCCCTGTTCCTCGGTGAGGAATCGGTCTGCCATCAGACGCTCCAGCTCGGCATCGGCGTCCCGTGCCGCCGCCGGATAGCTGCAGAACTGCATATAGGTGTGCATGGCGCTGCCCTTTTCCGCCGGAGTGAGCCCCTGTTTATAAAGGTAGGCCGGGCGTGCGGCGAACCGGGGTTTCTCCACCTCGCCTACCTCCTCTGCCAGATGGGAGATGGCAAATTTGGAGGAGAGCTCGGTGGCGTCCTGCCAGGGATACTGCCAGTCCATCTCCTGCCGGAGCTCCTCGGTGAGCGCCGGGTCAGGCGGGGGCAATTCCTCCTCCGGAGCAGCCTCTGCCGTCCGGGATTCCGCCTCCAGCCCGGTGAAGATCCGGAAGTGACCCGGACAGGAGGCCGGGAATTCCTCTTCGCAGTCCGCCAGCTCCCGGAAAGCGACGCCGTCCGGGTGGTGAAGCAGCGCCATGACGATCCAGTCCAGATAGGTACTGCCGCCCCGCACTGCCACAGCCGGCAGCCGTCCGTCCTCGAGGTCGGTGACCTCCTTGGCACAGAATTTGTCCTGGGTAGTGGAAACGGTCCCCACCAGGATCAGCCGCTCCCGTGCCCGGGTGAGCGCCACATAGAGCATCCGCAGTTCCTCGCTGCACAGCTCAGCACCCAGCTTCCGGCGCAGGGCAGCCAGGGGCAGGGTATCGTATTCCAGCCGGCGCTGCTGATCCCGGAGCCGGCAGGCAAAGCCCAGCTTGCCATGGAGCAGCGCCGGAGCCGAGAGATCCTGCCGGTTGAAGGTCTTGCCGCAGTCCGCCAGGATCACCACCGGGAATTCCAGTCCCTTGGACTTGTGGATGCTCATGACGGTGACGGTATTCTCCCCGGCGGACACCACGGTGCCCTTGTCCAGATCCGCCCCCGACTCCACCAGCCGGTCGATGAGCCGCAGGAAGGCGGACAGCCCCGAATAGCCCCGCTCCTCATAGCCAGCGGCATACTCCGGAAGCAGCCGCAGATTCTGCAGACGCTGACGCCCGTTTTCCATCGACCGGGCCACCGCCTCAAAGCCGGTGAAGTCATAGAGCTCGGTGATGAGCCGGCTCACGGGGATTCCCGCCGACCTCGCCCGGAGGTGCTGCACCAGCCGGAGGAAGTCCGCGGATTTTGCGTTCTCCTGGGCATGCAGTACCAGACAGGCATAGAGCGAGCGGTCCCGGCCCTTCAGCCGGATCTCCGCCAGTTCATCGGGGGTGAAGGCCGCCAGCGGCGAGAGCATGGCAGCAGCCAGGTCGATGTCCAGCAGGGGGTTGTCCACCGCCCGGAGCAGCGACAGCACCGCCGAGATCTCCCGGCTGTACAGATAGCCGCCGCCGTTTTCCCCGATGCCGCTGATGCCCCGCTTTTCCAGCGCCTGGAGATAGACCCCGGCCTTATCCTTCACCGACCGCAGCAGGATACAGATATCCGCCGGACGCACCGGGCGCATCACCCCGTGATCCGATACCTGGTACCCGCTATGGATCATCTCTTCAATGAGGCCGGCAATGTATTCGGCCTCCTGCTCCCGGGCGGAATCCTCGCCCTTCTGCTTCTGCACCAGATGCACCTCGCACCCGCAGCCCTCCGCCGGAGGATAGACTGCCCCGGCCTGGAGCTGTTCGCCGTCCCGGTAGTCCATCTCCCCCACTGTCCGGCTCATGGTCTGCTCAAAGAGGAAGTTGATCCCCTCGGTGACCTCCTGCCGGCTGCGGAAGTTCCTATTGAGCGAAATTGCCGCCGGCTGATCCGCCTCCACAGGCCAGGGTGCAAACTGCTCCTTCTTTTCTAAGAAGATCGCCGGGTCGGCCTGCCGGAACCGGTAGATGCTCTGCTTGACATCGCCCACCATAAAGAGGTTGCGTCCGTTGTCCGACACCGCCCGGAAGATGCGGTCCTGTACGGCGTTGGTGTCCTGATACTCGTCCACGAACACCTGCCGGAACTGCCGGGAGAGCTCCTCTGCCAAACGGGTGGGATGCTCCTCCCCCTCCGGGCTGCGCTCGATGAGCAGCCGGATCGCCAGATGCTCCAGGTCAGAGAAGTCCAGGGCATTCTGGGCCCGCTTGCGCTCGGCATACCGGCGGTCCAGTTCCGCCGCCATGGCAAAGAGCTTTCCCACCATGGGCAGCAGCGCCCGGCGGTCGGACTGGAACTGCTCCTCGGTGCAGAGGAATACCTCGTCCCGCAGGTCTTCCAGCAGCTCCTTGGCCTGATCCCGCAGAGCAGTCACCCGGGCCTTTTTCCACTCGTCCTCATAGCCCCGCAGAGCCGAGAAGCGTCCGTCAATTTGCTGTGCCGCCTGATAGGCGCCGTCCCAGTCCCCGGCGGTGAGGCAGTCCAGAATCCCCTTTGCCGCCGCATACAGGGTGGCTACATAGCTGCCGTAGGCCTTCTGGATCTTCTCGTCGCCGTCCAGCAGGTCCCGGGCTTCCTCCATGGCTTCCAGCGCCTGTCTGGCCCCCGAAAGAGCATCGGCAATGAGCAGCTTTCCCCAGTCGGTTTCACCGATGGGGGCTTCGCTGCGGTAGCGCTCCAGCGCCTGTTCCAGCCAGGCCTCATAGAACGGATGCGCCCGCACAAAATCGTAGAGCCGCAGCAGGGTATCGGTCACCCGGCGGTCGCTGCGCTCCTCCGAGAGCAGCTCCACCAGCGAGAGAAAACTCTCCTCCCCGGCGGCATATTCCTCCTCGAGGATCTCTCCGGCGGCTTCGGTGCGCCAGACCTCCAGCTCCTTTTCATCGGCAATGCGGAACCCGCTCTGAATATCCAGCAGCTGGAAGTTCTCCTTCACAATGCGCTGGCAGAAGGCGTGCACCGTGCTGATGTCTGCCTTTTCCAGCAGGATGAGCTGCCGGGCCACCGAACTGTCCTCGGGGTGTTCCCGCTGCACGGCCCGGAGTTTGACCGCGATGCGCTCCCGCATCTCCTCCGCGGCTGCCCGGGTAAAGGTGACGATGAGCATCCGGTCGGCGTCCACCGGGTCCACCGGGTCAAAGATGCGCTGCACCACCCGTTCGGTGAGCACCGCTGTCTTGCCGCTGCCCGCTCCCGCCGACACCAGAATGCCCGGGTTCCGGGCTGTGATCGCCGCCAGCTGTTCTTCGGTCCAGGTCACATCTGCCATGCCAGCTGTCCTCCTTCCAGTTGCTCATAAATCTCCGCTTTTTCCAGCTTGACCACCGGGCGGTCAGGCCATTCCGCTTCCCGTCCGCACACAGACCGGTAGTCACAGTATTCACAGGGCAGGCGTCCGTTCCGGTTCGCCGGCACTGCCCCGATTTTTCCCTCATGCAGCAGCTCTGCCATCCGTACCACATTGCCGGCGATCTGCCGGCGCAGCAGTCCGAGCTGTTCCTCGGTGATCACCGAGCTTGCCGCTGTATAGCTGCCGTCCTTTTTGAGGCTCACCGGGATATACCGCCCGGCGGTGCCCAGTTCCATGGCCTCGATGACCTCGGGATTGTCCAGCACCATGCCGCTCATGCAGTAGCTCTTGCGCTGATCCTCGGCAATGCTCTCGGCGCTGGCGTCCCGGCGGTCCCGGGTGAAATGCCCGCTGCCCGGCATATACAAAACACCTGCTTCCCCCGGGCTGGGAAGATCGGCCACGCCGTTTTCCCCCAGGGTGAACAGATAGAGCAGCATCTGCATATTGAGCCCCTGCACCACTTCCGAAAGATCAAATTTCTTGCCGCCGGTCTTGTAGTCGATGACCCGGATATAGTCCCGGTCGCTGCCGTGATAGCAGTCCACCCGGTCCACCTTGCCCTCCACCCGGACCTCATCGCCCGAGGCAGTGCCAAGGCGCAGCGGACGGGTGCCCTCCTGTTCCCCGATGGGGTACTCGAACCGCAGGGGCCGGAACTCGCTCTGACAGAGCTCCTGGGCCAGCATCCGCACCAGCCGGAAAATCTGATCCACCATGCGCCCGTAGAGGTAGAAGAACCGCTTGGGCAGGGCGTCCCGGTCCTGGGTGCGGGCGGAGAGGGAGCCGTCGGCAATGGAACGGATCTCCCGGCGCAGGGCGCTGTCCCCCAGATCCCGGAGCTGTTCCGGGGTATAGCGCCGGAGCAGTTCCTCCAGCGCCAGGTGGATCACATTGCCCAGCTCCAGCGGGCTGAGCTCCGCCCGGCTCCGGGGGGTGAGCCCCAGGCCGTACCGGCAGAAATAGGCATAGGGACAGCCATAGAACTTCTCCAGCCTGGTGGCGGAGAGGGTCATATCCCCGCCGAACAGCCGCCGGGCCAGTCCCAGATCCGAAAGCGCCGCCCGGTAGCTGTATGCGGCATCGGCGTGTTCCTCCAGCGAGAAGCCGCTGTCCAGCGCCGCCCGCAGAGCGCTGCGGTACTCCGGAGACCCGGAACCCGCCGCCAGCTGCTCCATGGCAACCGACCGGTTCACCGCCCCGGAGAGGCCGAGCTGTTCCGGCGTGCGGGGGGCAGCTCCGGTGAGCGTCTGTGCCTCGGTGACGATCACCGACGGCGTATTGCTGCTGCCGTCCAGACCGGCGGCAGGCCAGCTGATCCACAGCCGCTCTGACGGCACTGTCACCGCAAAGTAGGCGTAGAATTTTTCCCGCACGGCCTGTACCCGGGCGGTCTGGGAGAGCTGCAGTCCCGCCGAAATGAGCTGGGCACGCTCGTTTTCCCCGAAGAGTCCCACACTGCCGCAGGCTGCCGGGAATACCCCGGCGGACGCGCCGATGACATAGGCGCTGCGGATGCCAGTGGGTCGGATGCGGTCGGCTGTGCCGACAATGACCTGATCCAGCGTCTGGGGGATTTCCCCGATGCGGATGGCAGCGGTCAAAGAGGCTTGCCAGCACCCGCAGCGGCAGCCGCCGGGGTCCGATTGCCGCCGCCAGGGTGTCCAGCAGGTTCATCAGCTCCTCCCAGACCCGATCCTGTTCTTCCAGCTGCCGCAGCCGTTCCTCCTCCGGCTCGGCGGCACGGCAGAGGGCCTCGATGTGGTCCGCCGCCCCGATGCTCTCCAGCAGGTGATAGACCGCTGTGGAAAATCCCGGGCCGTCTGCTTCCCGCAGCTCCCGGCGGAACCGCTCCAGCGGCAGGATCACCCGGCTGCGCACCCCATTGATGCGCTCCAGACGGGCGGTGTCCTCAGGCGAAAACTCCGCCTGGAAGCCCCCCGGATGGTTCTCAAAGGGCTTCTGCCAGTCCCGGCGGCCCACATTCCACACATAGCAATAGTTTTCCAGCTCGGCGGCGGCTTCGGGGTCGATGTCCACGGCTGCTGCCTTGGCAAACCGCAGGATATTCCCCGCTGTAAAGCCCTCGGCGGCACAGTCCAGCGCCGCCCGCACTGCCGATACCGCCGGAGTATCCGCCGCCCCCTGGGGCAGGTCGGCAAAGAAGGGGATACCATACTTTCCGAAGGTACGCTCCAGCGCGATGCGATAGGGCGCAAGATCCCGGCAGATCACCGCGATCTCCTTGTAGCGCAGTCCCCGCCGGCGCACGTCATCACAGATGGAAGCCGCCACCGCCGCAATCTCCTCATAGGGGTCGGCGGCCCGGACCAGGGTGACCCCCTCCCCGGACAGCTCACCCCCGGCAGTGGGGCGCAGGAAGTACTGCTCCACCCGCCGGAGTCCCTCGCTCTGGAACCGCAGCGGCTCTCCCATGAGGATGGGCTCTGCCACCGGCACAGCACTGTCCCCGGCCATCTGCACCAGCCGGGCAGCACTCTCCTTGGAGGCGGAAAAGACGCCCAGCCCCTGGTCGGGATCGTCCAGCCCATCACAGGTAAAGGCGGCGGTCACATCCGATGCCCCCGCCAGCATGGCCCCGAGCATCTGATATTCCGCCTCCATAAAGGCGGTAAAGGAGTCGATGAATACGCTCACCCCGCCGAAAAATTCCCGGGGACTGAGCATCTGCACCGCCCGGATCAGGTCGTCCTCGCCGTCCAGATAACTGCGGTCGATGAGCGCCTGATAGGCAGCATAGATCGAAGCAATGTCGCCGATCTTCTCGGTCAGGGAGGGATTTCCGGGCAGGGCAAGTCCAAACAGACGGTCAGGTGTGACGCCTGCCGCCTTGAGTTCGCCGATCTCGCCGATCATGTCCTCGATGAAGCCGGGCTTGTCCGCCTGGGCCGCATAGACCTCCAGTCCGCTGCCCATCTCCTGGAGGGTCACCCCCATGAGAATACGCCGGGCTGTATCGTCCAGCGCCCGTCCCGCCAGACCGCCATAATACCGGAACACATTGTCGCACAGGCGTCCAAAGCCCAGCACCTCCACCCGGGAGGAGAGCTCCGGTCCCAGACGGAGATAGAGTTCCCGTTCGTTTTCAAAGGAGAACTGTTCCGGCACCAGCAGAATGGCCTGTCCGCCGGCTTCTGCCACCTGTCCGATCCGCCGGTAGAGTTCGGTGGTCTTGCCGCTTCCGGCCCGGCCTAAAATGAGCTGCAGCATGGTGTCCCTCCTGACTGCGTAAAAAGATGATCTGCCTTCATTTTAACACAATCCCTCCCGGATAGAAACAAAGAAAAAAGCCTCCGTCCCATAAATGGGACAGAGGCTCCGGGGAAAGATCAGAGGGAAGGTCAGGCTGCGATGGCAGCAGTGCCGCGGTGTACCACCGGATAGAGCACCCGGCAGAGGGCGGTGGACACCAGGAAGCTGACCACTGTTTCAAAGACTGCATTGATGCCCACGAACAGCACCACGAAGGTCAGGGGATTGGCGGCGCCCATGGTGGCAGCCATGCCCTGGATAAACTCGGTGTTCCAGAAGAACAGCACGATGCAGCTCATGAAGAACAGGGTATTGAACACCGGGCCAAGCAGACCGCCCACTGCATAGGAGATGGGGCGGAGCTTTTCCGAGCGGTGCAGGCGCTCAAACACCAGGCCGGTGAGACCGCCAGCCAGCACCCGGGCCACCACACAGGTGATGAAGGTGCCGATGGGGTTAATCGCCAGCAAAGTGACACCGAACTGGCTGGAACCAAAGCAGGTGGCAAAGCTGGTCAGGCCAAAGACGCCGCCGAGGATGGCGCCGTCTGCCGGGCCCAGGAGCATGGCACCCAGGGTCACCGGAATGATGATGAGGGTGATCTCCAGTGCAAAGACACGGATATAGCCCAGCGGGGTGTAGTTGAGCAGCAAAATCAGCGCCGAAAACAGCGCAAGCCGGCTCAGACGGACCGTTTTCTGATTCAGATTCATTTGTCAGGATCTCCTTACTGCCGTTCCGCCTTGATACGGATACAGCGTAATCAAAATAGTTTGGCTCCTCCGGACAGACCGGCTGTGTGATGGTTTTTCGGATGCAGGTCTGTCCCCGGACAGATCCCGCTCCAACAGATCATTCAGCCTGCTGCACAGATTCACAGCCCTAATCTTATACCAAATGACGAAATTCCGCAAGCGGTTCCATGGAAATTATACCGGAATTTTACACTTCTCCCCTGCCGCCCTGCTTAAATAGTCAGGGCAAACTGGCTGAACCGCCAGCCGTTTTCTGTATGGGTCAGCACGATCTCATACTTCCGCTGGGTGATCTCCCCTTCCTGCACCAGTTCCCCAGCTTCGTTTTCCACATAGTCCTGATAGGTGCCGATGACATAGAACCGGATCTCGTCCTCAGTCTGGGAGATCAGCTCAAAGGTATCCGGCCCCAGATAGGTGATATTGGTGCCGCGGTCGCCGTCCGAAAAGGCCAGCTGTCCCTGATAGTCGGCAAAATGGGCATAGCGCAGGGTGGTACCGTCCTCCAGTTCAGTGACCGTGAGGTTGAGCTCCTCCAGATAATCGGATGTGAACAGGCCCAGCATGGCGGTTTCATAGTCCTTCCAGGTGGTGATGGAGCCGTTGCCCACACAGAAGCTATTGTCATATTC
>ENA-UOOA01006936-UOOA01006936.1-human-gut-metagenome-genome-assembly--contig:-P61old-NODE-6936-length-10530-cov-7.764964_pt1 | contig 10530 bp, 10 predicted proteins | sample MGYA00242467_ERZ724014 | MGnify/ENA metagenome assembly ERZ724014
GCCCTAGAGATGGTGGAGGAGGAGAAGGAGGACTGATTCTCCCCAACGTGTCTCCACTCGCCGCATTCTGATTAAAACCTGAAAAGGCACGGGGCTGCACCGCAGCCCCGTGCCTTTTTCAAAGCGACGATCGATTTGTCGGAGACCCCTCACTCCTCCGTCATATCCCGCCGCAGCTGCGCCAGCACCTGAGGCGTATCCACATCCGTCAGCTCCGGAGCCGGGACCTCCCATAAGAGGAGGTCCTCCTCATGGCGGCGGATCACCTGATTGCCGCCGTGATCCCCCTGCAGAGCCAGCAGCTCCGGGAACAGCCGTGCCGGGAACAGGCAGGGGTTCCCCCGGACACCGTCGTGACCCAGCGCAGCGATGTGCTCCGGATGCTCCCGGTAAAAGTCCACCAGGCGCCCCACGCTCTCCCGGCGCAGCAGGGGCTGATCCGCCACCTGAAACAGCGCCGCATCCATCTCCGGCAGCTTCCCCAGCCCCAGCGAGATGGTGTGGCTGATGCCCCAGTCCGGATGCCGGTTGGGTACCGGCACGAAGCCCATGCGGTGGGCCAGCTCCAGTACCTCCGGGTATTGGCTCACCACCACCGTCCGGTCGAACTGCTCCGCCGGTACGGCCTCCAGCGCCCGGTGGAACAGAGCCTTGCCCTGTACCTGCACCGCCAGCTTGTTCTCCCCGAAGCGCCGGGCATTTCCCGCCGCCATCACCACGCATCCGATCCGCAGCTGTGCCATGCCGCTTCCTCCTTTGTCCCGTCATTTTCTTACAGTATACCCGGAAATGCCCATTCCAGTCAACCACCGTTATCCTATAATTAGTATTACGAAAAGGACTATGCAAATGACAAATTTTGTGCTATGATATCTTAAATTTATAGGTACTTTTGCCGGTAACTCCGGCTATCGCAGCGACGCTGACATAAGGAGGAACACTACATGGCTGAAGTAGGAAAAGCCGAGGTGCGGGTAGACGCCTTTGATAAGGCCACCGGCCGCACCAAGTACTACGAGGATCTCATGCCCCGTGATGCACTGTATGTCCGCATCAAGCACGCCACCATCGCCCACGGCTTCGTCAAGTCGGTGGACACCTCGGCGGCGGAGCAGATCCCCGGCGTGGTGAAGGTACTGACCTGTTTCGACGTGCCGGAGCACCCGTTCCCCACGGCGGGCCACCCCTGGTCCATGGACCCCGGCCATCAGGACGTGGCGGACCGCCACCTGCTGAACCGGCACGTCCGCTACTATGGCGACGACGTGGCGGTGGTCATCGCAGAAAACGAGGTGGCCGCCATGCAGGGCGTCCGGGCGCTGCAGGTGGAATACGAGGAGCTGCCCTTCGTGCTGGATGTGCAGAAGGCCATGGAGCCCGGCGCTCCCCAGCTCCACGAGGCCTACCCCAACAACATCCTCAAGCACACCGATATGAAGAAGGGCGACTATCAGGCCGCCATTCGGGAGCCGGGCCTCATCAAGGTGGAGGGCTGGTACGAGACGCCCACGGTGCAGCACTGCCACATCGAGAACCACGGCTGCTTCGCCTATGAGGAGAACGGCCGCATCACGGTGGTGTCCTCCACACAGATCCCTCATATCATCCGCCGTGTGGTGGGACAGGCTCTGGGTCGCCCGTGGAGCGATATCCGGGTGGTGAAGCCCTACATCGGCGGCGGCTTCGGCAATAAGCAGGATGCCCTCTACGAGCCCCTGTGCGCCTGGTGCTCCACGCAGGTCCACGGTCGCTGCGTCCGGGTGGACTGCTCCCGTGAGGAGACCTTCGTCTCCAACCGTGTGCGCCACGCCATCCGATTCCACATCGTCTCATGGCTCCGCAAGGACGGCACCTTCGCCGCCCGGAAGGTGGAGCTCTACTCCAATCAGGGTTCCTACGCCTCCCACGGCCACAGCATCGTGGCCAAGGCCATGGGTTCCTTCCCCCAGCACTATCCCTGCGACAACATGGAGTGCGATGCGTGGACGGTGTTCACCAACCGCCCCGCCGCCGGAGCCATGCGTGGCTACGGAATGCCTCAGGCCTCCTTTGCCGACGAGTCCAACGTGGACGAGTGCGCCAAGGCCGTGGGCATGGACCCGTTGGCCTTCCGGATGCAGAACCTCATGCCCAAGGGCTTCGAGGACGGCTTCTCCCACAACGTCAACTATGAGGATTCCTTCCGCCAGTGTCTGGAGGTGGGAAAGAAGTACATCGACTACGACCGCAAAAAGGCGGAGTTCGCCAAAGAGACCGGCCCCATCCGCCACGGCATCGGCGTGGCCACCTTCTGGTATAACACCGCCGTCTACCCCATCTCGCTGGAAACGTCCTCCAACCGGATGCTGCTGAATCTGGACGGCAGCGTCACCATGCAGTGCGGCGAGACGGAGATCGGACAGGGCGCCGATACCGCTTATGCCCAAATGACCTCCGACGTGGTGGGTCTGGGCGATTACCGCAAGGTCCATGTGGTGTCCTGTCAGGATACCGATATCACGCCTACGGGTTTGGGTGCCTACGCCTCCCGCCAGACGTATGTGGCTGGCTTCTCCATCCGCCAGACGGGCCTGATGCTGAAGGAGAAAATTCTGGACTACGCCACCAAGCTCACCCGACAGGCAGTGTACAACATGGATATCGTGGACGGCAACATCGTCCGCAATACCGACGGCAAGGTACTCATGAGCCTGTCGGAGCTGGCTATGCACGCCCAGTATGACCCCGCCGACTCCCGGCATATCACCGCCGAGAGTACTTATACGATCCGCAACAACGCCTATTCCTTCGGCTGCACCTTTGCCGTGGTGGAGGTGGACGTTCCCATGTGCAAGGTGACGCTTCAGGAGATCATCAACGTCCACGACTGCGGCAAGCTGGTGAACCCGGCGTTGGCAGAGGCGCAGGTCCACGGCGGTATGTCCATGGCCATCGGCTACGGCCTGTCGGAGCAGCTGCTGTTCGACGAAAAGACCGGCCGGCCTCTGAACAATAACCTGCTGGACTACAAGCTCTCCACCATCATGGACCACCCCCATCTGGAGGCGCAGTTCGTGGAGAACGCCGAGCCCACCAGTGCCTTCGGCACCAAGGCCTTGGGCGAGCCCCCGGCCTGCTCCGGTGCGCCCGCCATCCGCAACGCCATCTACAATGCCACCGGCGTGGCCATCGATCAGGACCCCATCACCCCCCACGTCCTCTTCCGGCGCTTCACGGAAGAGGGCCTGATCCGGGACTAAGGAGGAAATACCGCTATGTATGATATGTCAGCGCTCTATCAGGCGGAAAGTGTACAGGACGCCATCCGCCTGCGGCTGGAGCATCCCGAGGCCCAGATCATCGCCGGCGGCACCGACGTGCTGGTGCAGATGCGGGAGGGCAAGCGGGCCGGAAAGGCCCTTATCAGTATTCAGGGCTGCCATGAAATGCGGGGCGTGACGCTGGATGAGGAGGAGAACCTCCGCATCGGCAGTCTCACCACCTTCAGCCACATTACCGCCGATCCTCTGATCCAACAGTATATCAACGTGCTGGGCGAGGCGGTGGATATGGTGGGTGGCCCTCAGATCCGCAACGCCGGCACCATCGGCGGCAACACCTGCAACGGCGTTACCTCCGCCGACTCCGCCTCCACCCTCCACGCATGGGAGGCCATCGTGGAGATCACCGGCAAAAACGGCGCCCGCCGGGTACCCATTAAGGACTTCTACCTGAAGGCCGGCACCGTGGATCTGCGGGTGGAGGAGGGCGAAATCCAGACCGCCATCCTGATCCCCAAGGCATCCTACGACCGCACCTTCGGCCACTACATCAAGTACGCCATGCGCAACGCCATGGATATCGCCACGCTGGGAACCTCCGTTAACGCCCGGCTCAGCGAGGATAAAAAGACCTTCGACCGGGTGCGGATCGCCTTCGGCGTGGCGGGGCCCGTCCCTATGCGTGCGCCTCACGCCGAGGAGTTTATCAACGGCAAGCCCGTGACGCTGGAGAACATCGAGGACTTCGGAAAAGCGGTGCTGGAGGACATCCATCCCCGTGACTCGTGGCGGGCCAGCAAGGCATTCCGCTCTCACATCGCCGTGGAGAGCGCCAAGCGGTGTCTCATGGAGTCTGTGAAGCTGGCGGGAGGTGAGCTGTAATGGCAAAGAATCAGTATCAGCTGGTGACCTTCTTCCTCAACGGCAAGGAGGTGGAGCGGATGATAGACGTCCGGGCCTCTCTGACGGATATGCTCCGCAACGACTTCTCCATGACCTCCGTGAAAAAGGGCTGCGAGGTGGGGGAGTGCGGCGCCTGCAACGTCCTCATCGACGGCGAGTGCTATAACTCCTGCCTGTATCTGGCGGTGTGGGCCGAGGGCAAGCATATCACCACGCTGGAGGGTCTCATGGGTCCCAACGGCGAGCTCTCCGACATTCAGCAGGCCTTCATGGAGGAGACCAGCATCCAGTGCGGCTTCTGTATTCCCGGATTTATCATGACGGCGGTGGAGATTCTGGAACGTGGGGTATACTATACCGATGACCAGCTCCGCAAGCTGCTGTCGGGCCACCTGTGCCGCTGCACCGGATATGAGAATATTTTCAAGGCGGTGAAGAAAACCATGCTCCGCCGCCTGGGTCGTCTGGATGATCCGTTCCTCAACACCTGACCGGGCGCTATCCTAAAACCGGATACCGGTGGGCTGTTCCGTCGGATACCGGCGGGATACTTGACCGATCCCGATGGGATACCAGCCGGACGATGGCCGGACACTGGCTGGATATCTGCCGGATACGGACGGGATATCTGCCGGATCCGGACGGGATACCTGTGGGACGGCTGCCGGACAGTCCTGTGGACGTCCACCGGACACGAACCGGACGACTCGTTGGACGTATAGTTCCGGCAGAACGGACACGCCCTGACAGGGGGATTTGCCCCGCCGCACGGAGGCATCTGAACCGGCCGCCGAAAGGGAGAAAACTTCCAAATTATGGGAAAAGCCCCGCTTCGCCAACTGCCGAAGCGGGGCTTTGCTGTGTCCAGCAGGAATGAGGGGCCGGGACTTGGCGGAAAAGTGTGAACGGAGCGTAAAGACTACGAAAGTTCACACTTTATTCATAATGATATGGTACATTATATCCTAAACTTTAGCGGATGGACGCCGTGAGGAGGGCTTGTATGAAAAAATTCCGGCTGAGGGATTACCTGCCGGTGCTGATCATGGTCCTGTGTGCGGCAATATTCGGCGTGCTGCTGGCCACAGGGGTCATGGATCTGGATACGGTGCCGCAGCTGGTGGCGGACCGGCCTGTGCTGGCGGTGCTGGTGGTGCTGGGACTATATGTACTGAAGGGCTTTTCCGGCGTGGTGGTATACAATGCGCTGGTGGTCATGGTGTCCATGGTGCTGCCGCTGCCGGTGGCGCTGGCCGTCAACGGCGTGGGGACGGCGGTGTGCTTATCCATCTCTTACGCCATGGGGCGGTTCACCAAGACGGAGAGTCTGGAGTCGGTGCTGGACGGGCATCCCAAGATCAAGCGCTATTTCAGCGCCACGCAGGAATACGGCTTTGCCATGTGCTTTGCCATCCATATGCTGGGGCTGAACATGGAGGTGCTGGGACTGCTGCTGGGGATGCTGCGGGTGGATTACCTGACGTATCTGGCGGGGTCGTGGCTGGCCATTGCGCCGGGGATGGTTTGCCTGGTCATCGCCGGAAATTCGCTGGATCTCAGTTCACCGGTGTTTTGGGTCTTCCTGGCTATCAACACGGTACTGGTGGTGTGCAGCGTGGTGTACACCCTGCGAAAGCTCCGGGCCGCCAAGGCCAAAGGCGAGAAGCAGGACGGGTAGAGGATGACCGCCTGCGGATGGAGCTGCTGCTGTCGCGGATGCCGGAACAGGTGGACTATCTGCACGATGCCGCCTGCTGGCAGGCGCTGCTGTCGTGGATGCCGGAGCAGGTGAACTATCTGCACGATGCCGCCTACTGGCGGGCGCTGCTGGGGCGGTGTCAGGGAGCGGAGGTGCTTCAGGTCCGGGAGATGGAGAGCCATGAGGAGTTCTGGGCCGACTGGCTGCGGCAGAACAACGAATACGCCATCGGCGACCGCAAGGCCATGGAGGCCGGAGGTATTTGAACTTCATCGCCATGGTGCTGCGGAAGAAGTAAAAGACAGCAAGGCCCCCGAAGCGAATGGCTTCGGGGGCCTTGCCGTTTGGGGGGGAGATAGAGTGGGAGGTCAGATGACGTAGTTGTCTCCCTGCGGAACGGCCATCAGGTCCGCCAAGGTGATGCCGGAGAAATATTTCCGGGTCAGGTCATAGTAGCCCTGCCACACCGAGAGGGTGCGGCACTCCCCGGCCCGCTGGCAGGGGGAGGCATCCGTTTGCAGGCAGGACACCGGGGCCAGCTCGCCCTCCGTCACCCGCAGGATCTCCCACAGGTCGTACTGCTCCGGGTCACGGTTCAGCCGGTAGCCGCCGCCGATGCCGTGGCTGCTGTCCAGCAGGCCGGCGTTTTTCAGGGCGGGCATCAGCTTCTCCACATATTTCAGGGAGATGCTCTGCCGGGCGGCTACGTCCTTGATGGGGGTATAGCCCACGCCCCGATGCTCGGCCAGATCCAGCAGGATCCGAATGGAATAACGTCCTTTGGTGGAAATCATGGTGTATGCCTCCTCATTTATTAAGTCTATTATACCACTAAGCTGGTAGGAAAAGCAAGCGCCGCGACAGTTGTCTTGCGAAAAATCTCGGGGCAGCTTTTCCGGAAAAGGCCCACCGGGGAGCGCAGCGGCTCTCCGGTGGGCGTTGATGATAGGAAAATTATTTGGTGTGGAAATAGAGAATGCCCAGCGTGCGGGGGCCGCAGTGACTGGAGACGGTGCAGCCGGCCCGTGTGTGCAGCACCTCGTCAAAGGGCTGGCAGCTGCGGACGGCGGCCTCCACCTGCGCCAGCTCCTCCGGGGTGAAGCCGCCGGATTCGGTGATGAAAATGCGGCGGGTGTCAATGTCATCCCGGCCCTTGAGCCGCTCCCGGATGTACTGGAGCAGGCAGCTCACATAGGGGCCACGGTACTTCTTGCCCACCATCATCTGGCCGTCCTTCACCTGAATGCAGGGGCGCAGGTTCAGCATATTGGCCCCCAGCAGGGCAACGCCCGAGCAACGGCCGCCCTTGTGCAGGAAGTCCAGCCGCTCCACCAGAAAGCTGACGTCCAGCAGCTCCCGGCGGCGCTCCATCTCGTGGGCGATCTCCTGAGCGGTGAGCTTGCCCTCACGGGTCAGCTGCACCGCCTCCAGCACCAGCTGGCCGATGCCGGTGGAGAGGCTGCGGGAGTCCACGGGGTAGACGTTCCCCACCTCCTGAGCGGCGATACAGGCATTCTGGTAACAGGCGGACATATCGCCGGAGATGTGGAAATGCACCACGGCGTCGCACTCCTCCAGCTGGCGGCGGAAGAACTGGGTGTAGTCGTACACCGACACCGCCGCCGTGCTGCACATTCCGCCGCCGGAATTGACGTGGGCGTAAATTTCGTCGGGGGTGATGTCCTTGCCGTCTATCAGAGACTGGCCGTCCCGGACGATGTACAGGGGGGTGATGCGGATGTCGTATTTTTCAATGAGCTCCTGGGACAGGTCACAGGTGCTGTCAGCGGATATTCTAATATTCATAATCAGCAGATACCTTTCTGTATATTATTAAATCTCGCAAATTGGCGACGAAAATATTGTATCACACGAATCCTATCATGGCAATCCCCTTTTTGCAACGAAAAATGGCGGTTTTGGTCGGTATCCTGCACAAGTGCGGCGGGGCGTCCGGGAGGATGGACAGTGGGGCGAAAAAGAAGCGGTACATGGCTTGCCATGTACCGCTGGGGGGGATAAGGGGTCAGTCCATAGTGGGGCGCTCGTCGCCCAGGAAGAACACGGCCACCGTGCCGGGGCCGCTATGGGAGCCGATGATGGTGCCGATGTCGCACAGGCGGATCTTGCCCTTCAGGTGGGGGAAGCGCTCCTCCAGCGCCGTGATGAGCAGGGCGGCGTCCTCCGGGCACCGGGAGTGGCAGACGAAGCAGCGCTGATCGTAGTCCCGGCCGCCCTGAGCGTGCTGCTCCATGGCGTTCACGGTGGTCTCCACTGCCTTCTTCTTGCCCCGGACCTTGCTGTAAGCCTTGATGGCGCCCTGATCATCCAGCCGCATGATGGGGCAGATGTTCATGATGGTGGCCACCATGGCCGCTGTGCCGGAGACACGGCCGGTGCGGCGGAACTGGGTCATGTTGGAGGAGAAGAACTGGTGGTGGACCTTGTTGCGGTTTTCCAGCACCCACCGAGCCGTCTCCTCCAGCGTGGCGCCGCTGTCCCGCAGGTCCGCCGCCGCATCCACCAGCAGGCCGTAGCCGGAGGAGGAGCACAGGGAGTCGATGACCACGAGTTTCTTATCAGGGTACTTCTCCTGCAGGAGCTTGGCCGCCGCCACGGCGTTGTGGACGGAGCCGGACTGGCCGGAGGTGAAGGCGATGTGCAGCAGATCGCCCTTTTCCAGCTGGGCCTCGAAGAAGTCCAGATAGGTGCCGACATTGATCTGGGAGGTCTGGGGCAGCTTGCCCGCCTCCAGAAAACGGTAGAACCGGGGCAGAGCTTCCGGGTCACGGCCCATGTCGTCCACGTACTCCTGCCCGTCCACCACGTAGGTATAAAACAGCACGGGAATGTCTCTGCTCTGCATATAGGAATAGGGAAGGTCCACGGTAGAGCAGCAGCTGAGAATGAATTTACGTTCCATATGTCCTCCTCCGGTCAATACACAAGATACGCACGCAGGCGGGGTATATTGCAACACACTGTCTATTATATCACATTTCGCCGCCGTGTCAACGAAAAGTCCCTGTGGTTTCCCCGTTGCAATCCGGGGCGCAGTCCGATATAATAAAGGTTCAGATCATGATCCCGGAGGCGGCATATGTTCATTCTCACAGAGAAAAATCAGGCGGCGGCGGTGCGGCAGGCGCTGCGGCAGCGGCTGAAGGACACCGGCGTTACGGTGGCGCATCCCGGCGGGGAGGTGCTGGTGCTGGAGGGGGAAACCTTTCGGCTGGACGGGGAGAGTCTGCGGCTTCTGCCCGGCGTGCGGGCGGTACAGCGGCTGACGGAGCCGTATCCGCTGGCGTCCCGGACGGGGCATCCGGAGGACACGGTGGTATCCGTGGGCAAGGCCCGCATCGGGCAGGACTTCTGCCTCATTGCCGGGCCCTGCGCCGTGGAGTCGTCGGAGCAGGTGACCTCCATCGCCCGGCAAGTGTCCGCCGCCGGGGCGCAGCTGCTGCGAGGCGGCGCCTTCAAGCCCCGGACCTCCCCCTATACCTTTGGAGGGCTGGGGGCCGAGGGGCTGGAGCTGCTGTGCCGTGCGGGCCGGGAGACGGGCTTGCCGGTGGTGTCGGAGATCACCGATCCCCGGCAGCTGCCGCTGTTCCGGGAGGTGGACGTCCTGCAGGTGGGGGCGCGGAATATGCAGAACTTCGAGCTGCTGCGGGAGCTGGGACGGCAGGAGAAGCCGGTGCTGCTGAAGCGCAGCTTCGGGGCCACCGTGACGGAACTATTGCAGGCGGCGGAATACATCCTTGCCGGCGGCAATGAGCGGGTGATCCTCTGCGAGCGGGGCATCCGCACCTTCGAGACGGACAGCCGGGCCACGCTGGATGTGGCGGGCATTGCCGCCCTGAAGGAGCAGTCCCACCTACCGGTGCTGGCCGATCCCAGCCATGCCGCCGGGAGACGGAAACTGGTGGCTCCGCTGGCGCTGGCGGCGGCAGCTGCCGGGGCGGACGGACTGATGATCGAGGTCCATGACCGGCCGGAGGAGGCCCTCTCCGACGGACGGCAGGCCCTGACCTGCGGCGAATTTGCCCGGCTGGCCCGACGGGTGCAGGCACTGACGGCCCTGCTGCGGCAGGAGGAATGACAAAAGGTGAAACAGCCCTCACGGCGCTGCCGTGAGGGCTGTTTTTATGCGGAAAAGGGCCCGGCGGAAAAGGCGGGTCCAAACCTACCATATCACGCCGAAGGCCGGGATGCAAGAGAAATTTTCTCCGGAAGGGAAATTTCAGAGGACTGCCCCATGCACAGGGGGCGGGAGGGGAAAAATCTTGATGATTCTGCGGGCTTGACGGCGTTTTTCTCCGGCGGTAAAATCGGTGGGTAAAAAATCAGAGGGCGGAGAAGCGCCCCGCTGTCAAAAGGAGAGGGAGCCATGAAGTATATTTTTGTCACCGGCGGTGTGGTGTCCGGGCTGGGCAAGGGCATTTGCGCCGCATCTCTGGGGCGGCTGCTGAAGCAGTGCGGCCTGCGGGTCAGGAACCAGAAGTTTGACCCATACCTCAACGTGGACCCCGGCACCATGAGTCCCTATCAGCACGGGGAGGTTTTTGTCACCGACGACGGTGCTGAGACAGACCTGGATCTGGGACATTACGAGCGCTTTGTGGATGAGAGTCTCACGGCCAATTCCTCTGTCTCCGCCGGTAAGATTTA
>ENA-UOOA01006938-UOOA01006938.1-human-gut-metagenome-genome-assembly--contig:-P61old-NODE-6938-length-10528-cov-11.840447_pt1 | contig 10528 bp, 7 predicted proteins | sample MGYA00242467_ERZ724014 | MGnify/ENA metagenome assembly ERZ724014
GGTCGCGCATCGCGATGCGGAAGCCCGAGCCGAACTCCGCGTATTCGCGGATGGCGGTCAGGCGCTTGGCAGCGACCTCGGTGAGGATCTTGCCCGCGCGGTAGGTCATATAGGCATAAGCGCGGCGCGCGCTGCGCCCGATGCGCCCGCGGATCTGGTGAAGCTGGGCGAGGCCCAGCCGGTCCGCGTCCTCGATGATGAGGGTGTTGACGTTCGGAATGTCGATGCCCGTCTCGATGATGGTCGTGCAGACGAGGATCTGCGCTTCGCCGTCGGAAAACTGCTGCATCACATGGCTCAGGCCCTTTTCGTCCAGCTTGCCGTGTGCGACCGCAATGCTGACCTCCTCGCCGAGGAGCTTTTTGAGCTGCGCGGCACAGCGGTCGATGGTCTCCACACGGTTGTGCAGGTAGTAGACCTGCCCGCCGCGCGAAAGCTCGCGCCGGATGGCTTCGGCGATCACGCCCCAATCGTGCTCGAGTACATAGGTCTGCACCGGCTGACGGTCCTGCGGCGGCATCTCGATGGTGGACATATCGCGGATGCCCGACAGCGCCATGTTCAGTGTGCGCGGAATGGGCGTCGCGGAGAGCGTGAGCGTGTCCACCTGCTTGGAAAGCTCCTTGAGCTTTTCCTTGTGCGTCACGCCGAAGCGCTGCTCCTCGTCGATGACGAGCAATCCGAGGTCCTTGAAGTGCAGCCCCTTTTGCAGCAGCGAGTGCGTGCCGATGAGCAGGTCGATCTTCCCCTCCGCCGCGCTTTGCAAAATCTTTTTCTTCTGCGCCGGCGTCTTGAAGCGCGAGAGCACCTCGATCGTCACCGGAAAGCTGCGGAAGCGGTTGATGGCGGTGGCGTAATGCTGCTGCGCCAGCACGGTGGTCGGCACCAGAATGGCCGCCTGCTTGCCGTCGAGCACGCATTTCATCACCGCGCGCAGCGCGACCTCCGTTTTTCCGTAGCCCACGTCGCCGCAGAGCAGGCGGTCCATCGGGCGCGAGCGCTCCATGTCGCTCTTGATCTCCGCGATGGCGCGGAGCTGATCGTCCGTCTCCTCATAGTCGAAGGCGTCCTCAAACTCGCGCTGCCAGGTGGAGTCCGGCGAAAAGGCGAAGCCGGGGCGGCGCTGCCGTTCGGCGTAGAGCTTGATAAGCCCCTTGGCAAGATCCTTCGCCGCGGCCTTGGCGCGGGATTTGGCCTTCGTCCAGTCCGTGCCGCCGAGCTTGTTCAGCTTGACGTGCTCGCCCTCCTCCCCGCCGCCGTGGCTGCCGATGTACTTCGACACCATATCGAGCTGCGTCGCGGGAACGTACAGGCTGTCACTGCCGGCGTAGGCGATCTTGATATAATCCTTGTCCGCGCCGTCCACGCGGATGCGCTCCATGCCGACAAAGCGGCCGATGCCGTGGCGCTGGTGAACGACGAGGTCGCCCGGCGTCAGGTCGGTGTAGGAGCGGAGCTTCTGACGGCTCGAATCCTTTTTCTGCCGCACCGTGCGCGGCGCTTTGCCGCTGACCGGCGCAAGAAGCTGCCCCTCGGTCAGAATGACAAGGCGGAGCTGCGGGTATTCGCAGCCCGCGCTCAGCGCGCCGAGGCCGATGACGGTCTCGCCCGCGGCAGGCAGCGTCCGATCGGAGAGATCGAGCCGTGCGCGCACGCCGCGCTCCTCCAGAAGGCGGTGAAAATTCCTCGCGCGCGTTTCGTTGCCGCAGAGCACCAGCACGCCGCTGCCCGCGGCAAGATAGTGCTCCATGTCCGCGGCGGCGGTCTCAAGGCTGCCGCCGTAGGACGGCAGCTGCCGCGCGTTGATGCTGAGCATCGCCCGCGGCGGGGCCAGATAGCGCGAGGTCGGCAGGCTGTCGCACAAAAGCAGCGGGAAGCTGCCCCGCAGCCGCCGCGTCAGGTCCTCGAGCTCGACCGTGAGCGAGGCGAACTGCCCCGCGAGCACGCCCTCCTCCAGCAGGATCTTCAGGTCCTCGCCCCATTCAAAGGCGCAGCCCTTCGCGCGCTCCATGACGCGGCTGCCCTCGCAGACGAGCACGATGCTCCCCTCCGGCAGGTAGTCCGCCGCGCAGACGGCGGTCGGGTAGGCGGCGGCAAGGTAGCGGTCCATGCCGCCGAGCGGCAGGCCCTCGCGCAGGCGGTCCATATCCGCGCGGATCGCTGCGGCGGTCTTTTCCGTCGTCTCCTTTTTTGCCAGCTGCGCCGCGGCGTGCTCCATACGCGCGAGCATCGCGTCCCGTCCGCCCTCGGCGGCAAAGGGCAGCACCTCGGCGGCAGGCAAAACGGTCAGCTCCTCGAGATTTTTCGTGCGGCGCTGCGTGGCGACGTCAAACTCGCCCATCGCGTCGATCTCGGTATCAAAAAATTCGACGCGCACCGGCGCGCTCATCGGGGAATAGACGTCTAAAATGCCGCCGCGCACGGCGAACTGCCCCGCGCCCTCGACCTGCTCGCAGCGGACATAGCCCGCGGCGGTCAGGCGCTCGGCGAGCGCACGCAGGTCGTGCTCCTCTCCGAGCCGGAGCGTGAGCACCGCGTCGCGCAGCGCCGTCGGCGGCAACGTGCGCTGCATCATGCCGTCCACCGTCGCCACGACGATGCCCGTCCTGCCGAACGCCATGCGGCACAGCGCGTCCAGCCGCTCCTGCTCAAAGCTGTGGGAGGCGGAAACGCGGTCGCGCAGCTGCCATTCGCGGGCAAAGAGCGTCACGCACTCCTCCCCTGTCAGGGCGGCGAGATCCGCGGCCATGCGCCGCGCCTCCTGCTCGTCGGCGCAGAGGACGGCAAGGGGGCGCTTTGTTTCCTGCCGCAGCGCCGAGCCGAGCATCGCGCGGTGTACGCCGCTCACGCCGCTGACCGCCGCCGGCCCCGTGCCGAAGCGGATGATCTCCTCCAGCTCCCGCAGCTCCGGCAGCGCCATCATTTGCCGGTTCAGCTCCTGCATGAATGTCCCCCTCCTTTTTCGCCGCAACGCGCAAAAGGGCGCAGATCGTCCCCGGTCGGACGGTCTGTACCCACACACATCGTTTTCCATGTTCTCCTGAGATGTCCGAAAAGAACTTCTCCTCCGGCAGTATACTACGCCGGAGGAGAAAAGTAAATGAACGAATGATAAACTTTTCGCGCAGGCGGCTCTGCCGCCCGCCGCGCAGCGTTTTCTCAGTTGAAGCGGTTCTGCGCCTCGGTCACGCCGCGGGAGATGATGCACTCCGCCGCGTCGAGCGCGCGGTCGAGCGCCTCGTCCACGATCTTCTTCTCCTGCGCGGAGAAGCTGCCGATCACCCAGTCCACCATGTCATAGTCCGGATGGCTCGGCGCGCCGACGCCGACCTTCACGCGCGGGAACACATCGGTGCCGAGGTGGGCGATGATATTCTTGATGCCGTTGTGCCCGCCGGCGGAGCCCTTGTCGCGGATGCGCAGCTTGCCGAGCGGCAGCGAAACGTCGTCGTAGATAACGAGCACATGGTCGCTCGGGATCTTATAGAACCGCGCCGCCTCGCCCACCGCCTCGCCGGAGAGGTTCATATAGGTCTGCGGCATCATCAGCAGCACGCGCGCCCCGCCGAATTCGATCAGCTCCGTCAGCGCGCGGAAGCGTAGGCGGTTGCAGCGCAGGCCCTGCTTGTCAATGAGCCGCTCGGCGGCCATGAAGCCGATGTTGTGGCGCGTGTTCTCATACTGCTTGCCGTAGTTCCCCAGACAGACGAGCAGCCACTCCGCGGGACCGGTGACTTTCTTTCCAAAAAACATGACGATAACCCTCGTATAAAAAAGAGCGGCCTTCCGCCGCTCTTTTTTTGAAATGCCCTTAGTTGAACAGCTTTGCGATGGAAATCTCCTGATAGGTGCGCTCGATCGCCTCGGCGAACATGGGCGCGACGGTCAGGTACTTGATGCGGGCCTTGGCCAACTCCGCTTCGCCGACGGGAGCGGGAATGGTATCGAGCAGGGCCAGCTCCTCGATGCAGCTCGCCTCAAGGCGCTCAAGCGCGGGACCGGAGAGAACGCCGTGGCTCGCGCAGGCGTAGACCTTCTTCGCGCCGCCGACTTCAACGACCGCCTTGGCGGCGTTGCAGAGGGAGCCGGCGGTATCGACCATATCGTCGAAGAGGATGCACTCCTTGCCCTCGACATCGCCGATAACATTCATGACCTCACACTGGTTGGCCTTCTGGCGGCGCTTATCGACGATGGCAAGGTTCATGTGCAGCTTCTGGGCAAAGGTGCGGGCGCGGGCAACGGAGCCGACGTCGGGGCTGACGACGACCATATCCTCGCAATGCGCGCCGAACTTCTTGGCGTAGTAATCAACGAAGATGGGGTTGCCGAACAGGTTATCCACCGGAATATCGAAGAAGCCCTGGATCTGGTTGGCGTGCAGGTCCATGGTCAGCACGCGGTCAACGCCCGCGGCGACGAGCATATTGGCCACAAGCTTTGCGGAGATGGGGTCGCGGCTCTTGGCCTTGCGGTCCTGACGGGCGTAGCCGAAGTAGGGCATGACGGCGGTGATGCGGCCGGCGGAGGCGCGGCGGCAGGCGTCGACCATGATGAGCAGCTCCATCAGGCTGTCGTTGACGGGCTTGCAGGTGGACTGAACGAGGAACACGTCGCTGCCGCGCTTGACCTCGCTCTCGCCGAGCTTGGTGCCGATGATCTTGCAGATGTCCGCTGCGAGCTTGGGGTTGGCGTTGCCGGTGAAGATCTTGATGTCCTTGCCGTGAGAAATCATTGTTTCCACTCTCCCTTGGTAATTTTTTTATGTAAAAGTTTTTACTTTTCCTTCTTGCCGAGCAGGGCGCGGCGGCGGGCCGCCCACCCCTCCTTGACCGTCTGCTTCGTGCGGGCGAGCGCCAGCGCGTCGGCGGGCACATCGTCCGTGATGGTGGAGCCGGCGGCGATGTAGCTGCCCTCGCCCACCTTGACCGGCGCGACCAGATTGGTGTTGCAGCCGATGAAGCTGTCGTCCCCGATGGTGCAGCGGTATTTCCTGAAGCCGTCGTAATTCGTCGTGACCGTGCCGCAGCCAAAATTCACGCGCTCGCCGCAGTCGCTGTCGCCGACGTAGGTGAGGTGCGAGATCTTCGTGCCGTTACCGATGACGGAGTTCTTGATCTCCACAAAGTCGCCGACCTTGACGTGGTCGCCGATGGTCGAATTGGGCCGCACATAGGCGAACGGTCCCACGGTCGTATGGCTGCCGATGGCGCTCTCGTTCGTCTGCGAGGCGTTGATCTCCGTAAAGTCGCCCACGGTGCAGTCGCGCACCATGGCGTTCGGGCCGATCGTGCAGTGCTCGCCGATGACCGTCTCGCCGCGCAGGATGGTCCCGGGCAGGAGCGTCGTTCCCGCACCGATCTTCACGCGCGGGTCGATGTAGACGCTGTTCGTGTCCATGACGATCACACCGTTCGCCAGATGCTTTTCCATGATCTTCTGGCGGCACATCGGCTGCGCGGCGCGCAGCTCCTCGGCGTCGCCCACCGGCAGAAAGCCCTTGGAGATCTCACAGCCCTTGGGGAACGCGGCAAACGCGCCGTGCTCGCGCAGCACGTCGCAGCAGGCGTCCGCCGGAGCGGAATACACCGCGCCGCCGGAGAACACGCCCACCGGCAGCACCACGCCGTTGACGATCAGAATGCTGCCCGTTTCGCCCTCAAGGAGCTTCAAAAGCTCCTCCGCGTGCTTCGCGCCGTCAACAAAGGTGACGTCCGCCTCCTTGGGCAGATAAGGCTTCATCCGCTCCTGCGCGGAGACGTCGGAGACAATAAAAAGCCGCTCAATGCCGCGCCCGCACAGCTCCGCGCACATCCACGTCAGGACGGGGCAGAACAAAATGGGCTGCAGCATCAGCGGCGTCTTCTCTTCGGTACAGGCGATGTTGTCCGGCATGAAAAGCACGGCGATCTTCTGGTCCATCGGATAGTCTCCTCCTTTGCGTCCACTTCTATTTTTATCTGTATTATACCAAACCTTTTTGAAAAATCCACCTTTTCCTGCAATTTTCCCAAAAAGTTTTTCATGCTCTGCATGAATTCATGCAATGCGCAAAATAATGTTAAAGAAAGTAAGTTTTATGGTTGATTTCGTAAACTTTAAGAGGTATAATAAGCAGACTTTCGGAAAAAGGTGGGATGGTTCCGTGCTGAATATCGTACTCGTTGAGCCGGAGATCCCGCAGAATTGCGGCAACATCGCGCGCACCTGCGCCGCGACCGGTTCGCGGCTGCACCTCGTCAAGCCGCTCGGCTTCGACATTTCCGACCGCGCCGTCAAGCGCGCGGGGCTGGACTACTGGCATCTGGTCGAGGTCAGCACCTACGAAAACCTCGCCGACCTCTTTGAACAGCACCCCGAGGCCGCCGCGGACTGCTGGCTCGCCACGACCAAGGCGCCGCAGGACTACTGCGAGGCGGAATTTCACGATGGCTGCTGGCTCTTCTTCGGCAAGGAGACCGCCGGCCTGCCCGAGGACTTCCGTCTGGCGCATTATGAACGCTGCATCCGCCTTCCCATGCGCGCCGAGGCGCGCAGCCTGAACCTGAGCAATTCCGTCGCCATTCTGACCTACGAGGCTCTCAAGCAGCTCGGCTTCCCCGGGCTCAAGGGCACCGGCGAGATGGCGGAGCAACCGGACTGATCCGTAAACATTCACATAGAAGGAGCGTCATCATGAACTACAACAAGAAAACTGTGTACGACATCGACGTGGCGGGCAAGAAGGTCCTGCTGCGCTGCGACTTCAACGTCCCCCAGGACAAGGCCACCGGCGCGATCACCTCGGATAAGCGCATCGTCGCCGCTCTGCCGACCATCCGCTACCTGCTCGGGCAGGGCGCGGCGGTCATCGCCTGCTCGCACCTCGGCAAGCCCGAGCCGAGCTTTGAAAAATGGGTGAAGAAGCAGGCGGAAAAGGGCAAGGACCCCGCCGAGCTGACGGAGGAAAAGTGGCAGAAGTCCTTAAAGAAGCTCACCCTCGCCCCCGTTGCCGAGCGTCTTTCCGAGCTTCTCGGCAAGCCGGTCGTCTTCGCGCATGACGTCGTCGGTCCCGACGCCAAGGCCAAGGCCGCGGCGCTCAAGGGCGGCGAGATCATGCTGCTCGAGAACACCCGCTTTGAAAAGGGCGAAACCAAGAACGATCCGGCGCTTGCCAAGGAGCTTGCCTCCATGGCCGAGGTCTACGTTTCCGACGCTTTCGGCTCCGTCCACCGCGCGCACGCCTCCACCGCCGGCGTGGCGGCGTACCTGCCCGCCGTCTCCGGCCTGCTGGTCGCCAAGGAGCTGGAGGTCATGGGCAAGGCGCTCGACGATCCCAAGCGTCCGTTCGTCGCGGTGCTCGGCGGCGCAAAGGTCAGCGATAAGATCGCCGTCATCAACAACCTGCTCGAAAAGGCCGACACCGTCATCATCGGCGGCGGCATGGCCTACACCTTCGCCAAGGCGCAGGGCGGCGAGATCGGCAAGTCCCTGCTCGAGGAGGACAAGTGCGCCTACGCGCTCGAGATGATCGAGAAGGCCAAGGCAAAGGGCGTCAAGCTCCTGCTGCCGGTGGATACCGTGGCGGCGAAGGAGTTCGCCGCCGACGCCGAGCCGGTCGTGGTGGACGCGATGCACATTCCCGCCGACATGATGGGCATGGACATCGGTCCCAAGACCATTGAGCTCTTCTGCGCGGCGACGCGCGGCGCGGGCACCATCGTCTGGAACGGCCCCATGGGCGTTTTCGAGTTCCCCGCCTTTGCCAACGGCACTAAGGCCATGGCCAAGGCGCTCGCCGAGAGCGGCGCCGTGACCATCATCGGCGGCGGCGACAGCGCGGCGGCCGCCGAGCAGCTCGGCTTCGCCGACAAGATCACGCACATCTCCACCGGCGGCGGCGCGTCGCTTGAGTTCCTGGAGGGCAAGGAGCTGCCGGGCGTCGCCTGCCTGCTGGATAAGTAATAACATCGTTCTGCCCGCGCAGCGACGCGACCGAGCGTCAGCGCAGGGAGCCGCGCGTCAGCGCGTGTTCCGATCAGGGGCATCCCCACGGGGGATGCTGCCGGGCGTCGCCTGCCTGCTGGATAAGTAAGGTTTTCAGAAAACATTTTTATATATTTAGGAGAGCATTTACCATGAATCGCAGATATCGCAAAACCATCATTGCCGGAAACTGGAAAATGAACAAGACCGCCACCGAGGCCAAAAAGTTCGCGGACGATTTCAAGGCTCTGCTGCCCAAGACCAAGTGGTGCGACGTGGTCGTGTGCGTGCCGAGCGTGGACATTTCCGCCGCCGTGCGCGCCTTTAAGGACAGCCGCGTGGCCGTCGGCGCACAGAATCTTTTCTATGAGGATCACGGCGCTTACACCGGCGAAGTCAGCGCCGCCATGCTGTGCGACCTCGGCGTGAAGTACGTCATCGTCGGCCACAGCGAGCGCCGCGCCATGTTCGGCGAGACCGATGCCATCGTCAACAAGAAGGTCCACGCCGCGCTGAACGCCGGCCTCAACCCCATTATCTGCGTGGGCGAAAGCCTTGACCAGCGCGAGATGGGCGTGACGATGGAGCTCATCGCCCTGCAGGTCAAGTCCGCGCTCGCGGGCGTGGCCGCGGAGAATATCCGCCGCTGCGTCATCGCCTATGAGCCCATCTGGGCCATCGGCACCGGCAAGACCGCCACCGGCGAGCAGGCCGCCGAGGTCTGCGGCTTCATCCGCGCCACCATCCGCGCCATGTACGGTGCGCGCATCGCCCGCTCCGTCACCATTCAGTACGGCGGCTCGATGAATCCCGCCAACGCTGCCGAGCTGCTCGGCCACGAGGACATTGACGGCGGCCTGATCGGCGGCGCGTCCCTCGACGCCGGCAAGTTCATGGACATCGTCAACGCAGCCAATCAGGGCTGAGCGAAAGGAGTCCTTGCGATGAATAAAACCCCCACCACCCTTATCATTATGGACGGCTTCGGTCTGAGCGATGAGGTCAAGGGCAACGCCGTGCGCGGTGCGAACACGCCTGTGCTTGACCGTCTGAACGGCGAGTACGCGCATACGCGGCTCTCCGCCTCCGGTCTGGACGTGGGCCTGCCCGCCGGTCAGATGGGCAACAGCGAGGTCGGCCACACCAACATCGGCGGCGGCCGCGTGGTCTTCCAGGACCTGCCGCGCATCTCCCGCGCCATTGAGGACGGCACCTTCTTTGAAAATCCCGCCTACAACGCCGCGATGGACGCCTGTCTGGAAAAGGGCACGGCGCTGCACCTCTACGGACTGCTCTCCAACGGCGGCGTACACTCCACCGTGGAGCACGTCTGGGCGCTTTTGAAGATGGCCGGCATCAAGGGCCTCAAGCGCGTGTACCTGCACTGCTTCCTCGACGGGCGCGACGTCTCCCCCACCTCCGGCGCGGACTTCGTCGCCGAGGCGCAGAAAAAGTGCGCCGAGCTCGGCGTCGGCAAGATCGCGACCGTCATGGGCCGCTACTACGCCATGGACCGCGACAAGCGCTGGGACCGTCTTGAGCGCGCCTACGACGCGATGGTCTACGGCGAGGGCATCCAGAATCCCGATCCCGTCGCCGCCATCCGGGAATCCTATCAGAACGGCGTGACCGATGAATTTGTGGAGCCCGTCGTCTGCGACAAGGAGGGCACCATCTCCGACAACGACGCCATCATCTTCTTCAACTACCGCCCCGACCGCGCCCGCGAGATCACCCGCGCGTTCGTCGATCCCGCGTTCGACGGCTTCCAGCGCGAGTATTTCCCCGTCACCTACGTCTGCAACACCGAGTACGACGCCACGATGCCGAACGTGCTCGTCGCGTTCCCGCGCATCACGATCCATAACGGCCTCGGCGAATACCTCAGCAAGCTCGGCCTGACGCAGCTGCGCATCGCGGAGACCGAGAAGTACGCCCATGTCACGTTCTTCTTCAACGGCGGCGTTGAAGCGCCCTACCCCGGCGAGGACCGTGTGCTCGTCGCCTCTCCCAAGGTCGCGACCTACGACCTCCAGCCCGAGATGAGCGCCTACGAGGTCACGGAAAAGTGCGTCGAGCGCATTGAGTCCGGCGCGTATGACGTCATCATCCTCAACTTTGCCAACTGCGACATGGTCGGTCACACCGGCAACTACGACGCCGCCGTCAAGGCCGTCGAGACCGTGGACGAGTGCGTCGGCAGGGTCGTGGACGCGACGCTCAAGATGGGCGGCATCGCCATGATCACCGCCGACCACGGCAACGCCGAGCAGATGCTGCAAAGCGACGGCGTGAGTCCCATGACCGCGCACACCACGAATCCCGTGCCCTTTATCCTCTGCGGCGCGGGCAACGAGCTGCGCGAGGGCCGCCTTGCCGACATCGCCCCCACCATTCTCGACGTGATGGGGCTCGAAAAGCCCGAGGAGATGGACGGTCAGAGCCTTATCCTCCGCTGAGCGCATAAGTCTTCTCAAAATCAGCCATACTTCGGTATGGCTGATTTTTTATTTTTCAGGAGGTCATGCGATGAACCGCTCCATCGTACACATTCACGCCCGCG
>ENA-UOOA01006942-UOOA01006942.1-human-gut-metagenome-genome-assembly--contig:-P61old-NODE-6942-length-10527-cov-4.806341_pt1 | contig 10527 bp, 2 predicted proteins | sample MGYA00242467_ERZ724014 | MGnify/ENA metagenome assembly ERZ724014
AGAACATTATCGAAACGGTGAAGACGGGTTATGCGGGCTTGACGTTCTCCAAGACTTCGGGCATCATGTCGCTCATTCAAAACGTGCTTGACAACGTGAAACCCGGTCTCAACATCACGATCAACAACAAGGTGTGGGAAGGCATTGCAACAGGCAATTCTCAAGGCGGATATGCATATTCGACGATTACTCTCACAGGGCAGAAGGTGTTCACTGCAACGAACCTTGCAGAAAACAACGGCTATACGGACAAGGGATATAAGCTCCTTCTCAATCTCGGACTTAACAGAGTCGGCGGAAACTACAATGTCGGACTTAAAGTAGTCGTTGGCGGCAACAACGTGTTCATCACGCAACTCGATCCGGGCGGAAACCTTGTTAAGTTCCTTAGTATAGTTCCTGCTGTTCAAAACTTGCTTGATTGTCTCGATTTGAGCTCCATGATGGCGAATATGTTCCCGCTTCAACTCACAAAGGGTACGGACGGCGACGATAAGACGTTTGAATATCCGACCGCAAAGACCGCGTCCGACAACGTCAACGCAATCGGCTGGAACGCAGACAAGACGTCCTACTCCTATACGGCGGATATGTCCAACCTTATCAAGAGTGTGGGCATCAACTTGTTCAACAGCTACGGATACGTTCCGTACTATGAAGGTATGCCGGCTGTCACAAACGGCGCAGGCAAGATCTCCATCAAGGCGGAACTCAACAAGGATGCGTACAACGAACTCATCCTTATGGTCAACTGCATCCTTATCAACTTGCTCAGCAAAGCCAACAATTTGGACGAGCCGTGGTTTGTAAACGTTGATTCGTTGGACAACAGTTCTAAATCTCCGAGTAAAGTTACGCTCGGCACGACCAAGAACGCAGTCACCAACTTCTTCGACGGTCTTGACGCTCTCGTAAAGAAGGGCGCAACCACGCAAGAGAAGGTCAACTACGTTGAGCCGTATGCAAGATCCTTGCCGTTTACGTTCATCAAGTGGGCGGTCAGAGTCATTGCAACCGACGCTGTTAATGTTAGTGGTTTGTGGGGATTGTTGCAGAATCTCGGCCCGGGCACGATTCAAAACTTGTCCGAACTCGTCGGCGGAATTCTCCCGTTGCCTTTCGCAAGCGGAAGCATCGATCCGTCAATCAACATTTATCTCGATCTCGATCCCAAACCGACCGAATACGGTCTCACGAACGAATACACGATGAATCCGGGTATTCAGGCGATTGAAATCATGGTCAACGGCACAAAGAATACTTCCGATTCAAACGGCGGCGCAGGCGGCAGCTCGAGCATGCTTTACAACAAAGCCAAGTCCAACGACATGGCAAGCATGAAGTTTATGCAGGACGGCGGCGGCGCAACCAACGAAACCACCACCGATCTCGGCTGGGCATGGGACTTCTTCATGCTCCGTATAACTCCGTACAGCACGGTTGAAAAGACATATACGACGGGTCTTGTCCAATTCGACGACTCCGACGACGCAGAATCCATCAGCGGTTCGGCTCCGACCGAAATCGTCATAGAAGATCCCGCAACGAGAACGGGTTACGTCGTCAAAGAAGGTCAGAAAAAGGACTTCCAACTCAGAGACAGTTACTTCTTCGATTCGGCGCTCTTCCCGCAAAAAGCGGCGGTGACGTTCGCAACTCTCGACGAACAAGGCAAACCGCTCTCGTCCTACTATCCTGCAAGCCCGTACAAAGATGCAACCGGCACGCAAATCGTTTGGGACGCTGCAAGCGTGGATCTCACGGCGGCAACCAGCACCGATGAAAACGGCAGACGTCTTGCAGGCTATGTCTACGGCTATGCGCTCAACACCGTGCTCTATGCAATCCCGGTCTACGTCACCAACGACTTCGAGATGCAATCGCTCAAGGGTTATTACAGAAATGCGGACGGAACGTATTCTGCAAAAGCACTCGCGCTTGACATCGATAAGACGAGCAGCAAGTATATGGCAACGTTGCCCGATCTCGTCAGACTGCAATTTGCAAGCGGAACGTACACGTTCGGCACGACGCTCACCAATGCGACGGGCGGCACGGCATACGCAGTCATCAACGCGCTCTCGAATGCAAGCAAGGATTCCAACGGATACCAGTTGCTCGCACAACCCACGCAGGACGAAATCAACAAAGGTGCAACCGAAAATCTCAACGACGACGGCAACAAGTATCTCATCTACCCGGCGTACGTTGCGGGACTTGTCAAGAACGAAGACGGCTCTTACAAGACGTACAGCGTCGGAGACAAGACCTACTACGTGCTTGACCGTGCGTCCTTGCCGACAGGCAAGACGTTCCCGACAGGCACATTCAGCTGGGACAGCGCAGACTTCAAGTACGATTGGCAAGGCTCGACCAAGTGGGCAAACGGCGATGAAGCAAACGCCATCAAGGTCGGTTACACCTATCAATGGGGCCTTGCAAAAGAAGTGAAGTCGTCAATCGAACTCACTGCGAAGAACTACAAGATCTCAAGACTCACGAGCATGGCGGACGCAAACGGCAACACCGTTGCTCTCAAGAGCGAGCGCGACGACAAGGGAACGTACACGACCGTTCTCACGATCGACGCAATGAGCATCGACGCACAGACGCACGACCTTGCGACTTACATCAAGAAGTTCACCGAAGTCAGCGGTAAATTCGCAACCGAAGGTTCGATGACAAACTTCGACGTCGAATGGGATACTTCGGCTCTCGAAACCGCAATTCAAAACATCACCAAGAACGGCGTAATCAACTATTACAACGGACTTGAAGCAACAATCAAAGCGAAAGTGGGCGGCAACAGATTTGAAATCGCGACTTCCGTCACCAAGAACGGTCTTACGGACAGCACCAGCGGCTTTGTTGGACAAAAACAGACGTTCAGCGGCAAACTCGCACAAGAAGTCAACGTCAAAGTCGTGGTAAGTTCTTACGTGTACGACTCCATGGTGGACACGCTCACGTTCGATCCGTATTCTTCAAAGACGATAACGGCAGACTCGTTCGGCACGAGATTTAAGGTCAAAGTCAAAGACATCTCCGGCAACAAAGTCGAAAAGACTCTCACCGCGGGTGAAGGCAGCAACCTTAAGATCGAAGCACCGTTCATCAAGGTCGGCAACGCATATCTCGACGCCTACAACAACGGCATCTACAAGATAGGCGAAAACGACATTACGTTTGAAGGATACAAACACAGCAGTGATTATCCGCTTTACGCAAAACTCAACATCGGCACGGAATTCAGCGGTATGCAGGAAGTTTACGTTCCGATCACGGTTTCCGCAATGACTCCGTCCACGCTCTCCGTAGACGTAGCGCACGAAGACACGTTCAATCCGAACTGGTTCAAGCGCAAAGAACACGAGAGTTACGAAGTCTCCTTCGGCGGTAGCACGACTCACGTAATGTACCCCGACTGGACGAGCGTCAAGTATTACACCAATGCGGCGTGCTCGAGACTTAAAGCGGAACAAAACGTCTATGAAGGCGGCACGATTTACGCACAGGTCAGCGCATACGTGCTTGACGACAACGGCGACAAACTCGGTCTCGTGTTCAACGGATACGACGACAAGGGCAACGCGGTTTATAAGATGCAAACCATTACGCTTCGTCTCACCGTGGAACAACAGAGCATCGCATCCGTCAACTTCTTCTATGACGAAAGCGTCGGCGACATCTACGCAATGAGCAGAGAAGATCGCCTTGCAATTGCAGACAAACTTGCAAACAAGGATAATTACACCGGCAGCGTGTACGCACAATCCCACGTTGACGCAAACGGCGTGGCATACGGCGTCAACCCCGTCTCCTTCGCACAAAACCGCGACAACTACTTCACGGTGGGTGATTGGGGCGACGCAGTCAACGGCACCGCAGTGCTCGTCAACTTGACAAAGGGCACATACAGCGGCAAACGTTATAACGCGGACGGTACGGAAAATCCGCAAGGCTTGTACAAGAAAGATGTGTCTTCGGGCGGATTCGTGAAACTCACGGACGGCGAACTCGGCACTTCGTACATTGCGTACGTACAAGGCTGGACGACGAAGATAACGAGCGCAGACGTCAGCGGCATCGATATGCAGACTGTCTGGGCAAATATCGGCGGCAACAACGTCCAAATCAACGTCAATATCCCGAACTACAACGTAACGAGCGCAACGCTCAAGAACACAACGCTCTCTGTCAAGAACGATACGGACGGCAACCCGATAGGTATCGTCGGTGGCAAGGACGGCAACGAACTCTCTCTCGTCTACGACGTCAAGAACGGATGGACGCTTCCGAGCAGTGCAACTGTCACTACGGTTGAAGGTGCAAATGCGTTTGACACCGACGTGACGTGGCTGGATTACTCCGCGCCCAACAGAAACGAAATCGCAAGCGATGAAAACGGCAAGTACGTGACGCGCAAGTATCGTTTCTACGACGGATTGAGCATCCAAACGGAAGACTACGTTGCAAAGATTTATCTGGAAGGCTTCCTTGACAACGTCCAAGTGACGCTCAACAACCAAGCAACGAGTTATGACGTGTTTGACGCATTCAAGTTTGCAACCACCGCAACGGTCGTGGCAAACGGCGAGACATTCGACAGCGTGCCGGTACAATGGGAAAGCACGGCTATGCCGACAGCCGAAGAGATCAAGCAAGGCGCATTCACAAGAAAGGCGTACATCATGACGCTCGGCACGGACTTCGGCGTTGAAAACGGCGGCTGGGCTCAAGATTTCACCTTCACAATCAACAACAACTTTACGTTTGTTGACAAGGCGGCAGGATTCACGGGCGACTTCGCAAGCGGATTCGGATACACGCTCACAACCGACAAGTTCTACGGCGGATTGCCGCGCACGGCAGAAGTTAAGGTCGCAGACAAGAGCATCGCTGTCAACATGGCGTGGAACAAGACTTACACCACCGACGGATTTGCAGGCGAAATGACCGTGACGGCAAGCAACGACAATCTCACTTGCCAATTCAACGTCAACGTCAACGTCGCAAAGGCAGGCATCACAGCACTTGCAAGCGGAACGCAATTCGTTCTCGACCCGTACGCGCTTGAAAGCACGCTCTTCACGTCGGGCACGATGCAGAAAGTTCTCGTCAACGGCAGCGAATCCACACAGGAAGTTCTTGCGACTTACGCACTCAAAGATGCGGACGCAACGCTCAAGAGCGAGCAAGATTTCTACGACAACATCACGAAGTTCTTCGGCAAGAAGATAAGACTCACCGTTACGTACACCTACTTCGGCGGTGCGAACGTGATGACCGAAACGAGCGAAATCGAAGTGTACGTCGCAAACAGAACGATTATGTTTGTCTCCGACTATGAGTATCGCTCAATCATCGTGGATACGTTCCTTAACACCGATTCGAGTTATCTGCCCACCGAACTCAACGTCACGACAGTGCTCGGCGGAATGAACGAACACGTGTTCAAGGCGTACTTCGACTGGTCGGGAATCGACGCACTCATCAAGAGCGGCAAGAGCGACTCCGCATTTGTAGTCAACACGATAGTCGGCGTTGAAAACGCACTCGGCGGTTACGTATATCAGGACGTCAACGAAGACGGCAAGAAAGAATACGTGGCAATCGACAAGTATATCGAGTATATGATTGAAAAGACGGGCAACGCAGACTTCGCGCTCACCGACGAAACGACTTATATGCTCGCAAGACAAGCGGTCAACGTGCCCGTCACGGTGCTTGACCGCACCATCGTCGACGCGGAACTCATGCTCGACGAAACCACGCTTCAAAACGTCTATTCCGACGCAAGCAAGTACTCCACAATCACGGATACGCTCGTCGGAAAAGACAGAAACGACGGCAGATACATCGACATCGTTTACGACAGAACGAGCGGCATGCCCAAAGAATACGTCTATTACAACCACATGGCGTATATCGGCGCAAATGCGCTTCCGAGTTCTATGAAACTCACGTTTGCAAACGGCGACGTCGGAACGTATCGACTCACTTACGACAACGCACCCGATGCGAGCGATATGAAGAATCTCTCTTCCACGCTCGACAGAACGATGACCGTTCACGTCTGGAACACTGACGCATCGACGGAAGGCGCGTTTGAAGTTATGCCGGCGTTTGAAATGAAGATAAAACTCCGCGTTGCAAAGGTAACGAGCGCGAACAGCGACGTCACGTACACGGATATGTCCGTAGGCGATTATCGCTATGAATTCGACGCATACGCCGATGACTGGAATTCGTCGGTCTTCAACACCGCAAATTACGCAAACGAAATCACCTACTACGTAGACGGACAATTCATGCTTGCGCAAACCTGGTGGACTGACGGCAGATCCAACGACGGCGGCAACATCGTCACCAACGCGACTTATGACAAACGCCATGCAAACTACGTCGTTTACGGCAAAGAATTTGCAAGCGAAAGCCAGTATGACGGAGTGACATTCTACACCTATAATAAGAGCGCGAAGACTTACACCAAGTACGTCGGAGCGGTAAACTACGACGCAAGCACGACGTCTTACAAAGACGCGGCCGGCAACGATTTGTACATCTTCGTGTACGTCACAACGCAAACGCTCGGCGCAACGTGGGATGCAACAGGCGTGTCTTACGGATATAAGGGCGGCAACGTCACAGTAAAGGCAAACGTCGCAAGCAAGGTCGCAGGCAACAGCGCAAACGCAAACGTCAACGTCGTCGTTCATATCGACAGCATGAAAAACACGAGCGCGAAGTTCACCGAAAACGATCTTAACGCAACGACAGGCAAGTTCTACGACGCAAATACCGAAACGTTCATCATCGACCCGTACACAAGCGAACAAATCTTCGACAGAGTCACGGGCTATGACGGAAATCGTTACGAGAAATCCGCAACCGCAACGTCGGGCTACGTCAGAAATAATCTTGACGGCACTTACAAACTCGAAGGCGGCGAATACGTCGAGTTGAAGGGCGAAGAACTTGACAGAAAATACGTCAACTTCCCGTCCACGATCACGCTCTCGTTTGCAAACGGCGAGACCAAGTCTTTGCCGATTACGTGGGACTTCAGCGGCGTCAACGTGACGTACGCAGGCGGTGAATTCACGGCGCAGGCAATCGTCAACTATGAAGGCGAGTATGACTACGGCAAGAAGAACGCAAACGACGACAACGTCAACCGCGTCGGCGTGCAGAAGATAAAAGTCACCGTCAAGGTGCTTGACAGAAGTGCGAAAGGCACAGACGCAACCACCGAGAACGCGTTCAAGCAACTTGCAGGTTATGTTAATACGGCAAAGACAGGCGAAAGCAAATACGTCAATCCGTACGAATATCAAAAACCGACAATGCCGACAACCATCACGCTCAACGTTCGCAAGAACGTTGTCGTGGCGGGAGTGCAAACGGACGAAACCGAAACTCGCACGTATAGCACCATCGAAGGCACTGCGGACGGCGCTCTTGTGTGGAGTTATGACGAATTTAGACCCGATTATATGGGCGGCGTCATCAACGTGATTGCAAAACTCATCGACAAAGACGGCAACGTACAAGAATTCAGAGTGCCTTTCCTTGTCAAGAGAATGACGGCAAACAAGATAGTCGCAAACGACGGTTCTTACACCAGCAACGTGACAAACGGAATTGCGGCAAGCGACTTCTCGCTCAATCCGTACAGCACTTCTAGCCAGACTATGCCGTTTGAGTACAAAGTAACGTTCAACGTGTATGATCCGATTTACGACGCTGCAACGGGAACGGCAACGTTTGCAACTACGGCAACGACAAGTACGATCAACTTCAACTACGTCATCGTTTCAATGCCTGCAAACACCACCTACACGGTTTCTTCGAGCGGCATCTCGACGTCGGCAGACGGTCAAAGCGCAACGCTTCAACTCGGCGCGCAAGAGCGTATCACGGTCGGAATCTCGCAAGCAAACAAGAACGTCGCTGTCCCGTCTGTGACAATCTCCAATACCGGAGCGTCGCTGCCGATGACCTACAAGGTCGGCTCTGTCGAGATGCGCGTGGCATGGTTCGGCAAAGCGGAAGTGTACGACATCTCGGGCAAAAAGGTTGCAAGCTACTCGGTGATGTTCTCCTCAACGGACACATTGTTTGCATTGCCCAAGTTTGCAGACCGCAAGGTCGTTTACACGCTCGTTGCGGCAGTAGGCACCGTGGTTGACGCAAACGGCACTGTGGTGACAACTCGCGTTGCAACCCAAGACGATGTGAACAAGATCGGCGCAAACGTTGTCTCCGTGGGACAAACGATACCCATGTATCAAGCAATCTCCGGCATAACCGTCATCCCAATCAACTAATAAGCGACTTTATCGCTTGAAAGAAACTCGCGCTTCGGCGCGAGTTTTCTTTTTCAAAAAAAGCAAGCACGGCTTTGCGTTACCTGTCAAAGTAAAGTCGAAAATGAGTGTGCGATTTCGTGTAAATGAAAAAATCAGCAAGTGTGATTTACCGTTGTTTGCAAAGCAGAGTGGCAAAAGCGGCGTGTACGGATTTGTGTCGGATGTCACGAGAAAGTCGCAAAAATGGCAGTTCGGGCGAAAAATTGTAGTTTGCCGCTCAAAATGTACAAAAACACGCGCGCAGAATAAAATTTTTATTGAAATTGCGCATATATATGGTATAATGTTGTCAACAAGAAAAACAAGGAGATTGCTATGGGCTTGATAAAAAGACAACTTCTCAAAGTCATTCAATGGGAAGACAGCACTCAAAATACAATAGTTCAAAAATTCGAATACGACGATAGATATGCGATAATGAAAGGGTCGGAACTTATCGTCAGACCTTCTCAGGCGGCTATCTTCGTATATCGCGGATCTGTTTGCGACGTTTTCACGGAAGGCAAGATTTACGCAAATGAAGTGGGGCACTCCGAATCCCGTTATGATGCGTGATAAGGATTTCGGTATGATTCGCATCGCGGGTCACGGCGAATACTCTTTCCACGTTTCCAACCCCGAAAAGTTCATGAAAGAAGTTTTCGGCACGATTCATTCCTACAAGACGGAAGACATTCAGGAACATCTTAAATCTATCGTTCTTTCCGAACTCACGGATATGCTCGGCGAATGTGAAATTCCCGCGCTCGAACTTGCGGCGAATTATCTAGAACTCGGCGAAACCGCTTGCCAACACGCAAAACCGAGATTCAACGAACTTGGTCTTGACATCGATTCCGTCATCATCCGCAATCTCAAACTTCCCGAAGCGGTGGAACAAGCGATGGACAAACGCACCACGCTCGGTGTTTTCGACGGCAAGATGGGCGATTATGCACAATACGAATCCGTGCAGGCAATGCGCGACGCGGCAAAGAACCCCGGTATGGGCGGTATGTTCGGCGCGGCAGGCATCGGTCTCGGCTTGGGTGCAAGAGTCGGCAATCAATTTGCTCAAAGCCTTGACGAAACGCAGGTCCAGAAAGTCAAATGCGCAAAATGCGGCGCAAGCGTGAAAGCAGGTGCGAAATTCTGCCCCCAATGCGGAGCAAAAGTCGGTGCTGCGGAAACCGCAAAATGCGGCAAATGCGGAGCGGACGTCCCTGTCGGTTCAAAGTTCTGTCCCGAATGCGGAGCGCCTCAAAACGCTACTTGCCCCAAGTGCAAAGCAAGCGTGAAAGCGGGTATGAAATTCTGCCCCGAATGCGGAGCGAAGATTGAATAATCGCTGATTTATGGCAGACGTTTTCGATTATAAAAACACAGGCGTATCCAAGTGCCCCCATTGCGGCGCGGATATGGTCTACGATCCGAAGGTGGGCGCGTTGCATTGTTCCTATTGCGACGCGACTCGTCCTGTTGAGAAAAGACAGTGTTTCAGGCGCGACTACGACAAGGAGTTCAAGGACGGTGCAGTGCTCATCGACGACGACGTGTACAAATGCCCCAACTGCGGCGGCGATATTACGCTTGAATCGTTCGACACGGCTGTCAAATGCCCGTATTGCGGCGCAACCAACATTGTCAAGATCGAAGATCTCAAAGGATTGAAACCAAATGCCATTCTTCCTTTCGCACTCGCGCAAGAAGACGCCGCCAACGCCGGCAAAAAGTGGATAAAGAAGAAAATCTTTGCACCTATCGGGCTGAAAAAGAACTTCTCCGTGGACAAATTCAAAGGTATTTACATACCGTCGTATGCGTTCACGTCGGACACCCATTCGTCGTATGAAGGAAGACTGGGCGAAAGACGCACCCGAACGGTAGGTTCCGGCAAAGACCGTCACACAGAGACGTACTCATACTGGTACATCGTCAGCGGCAACAAAGATATGTCTTTTGAAGATATGCCGGTTGAGGCAAGCACGCAGATCGAACAAAAAGAACTCAACAAAATTCTTCCTTTCGACACGCAAAATCTCGAAGCGTACAACAGAGATTATATCTCTGGCTTCGCCGCAGAGAGATACGACACTTCGCTTGCAGGCGGATTTTCCGTTGCGCAAGGACAAATGAGAGAAGATATCGAAAACTCGATCAAGAGCGACTACAATGC
>ENA-UOOA01006957-UOOA01006957.1-human-gut-metagenome-genome-assembly--contig:-P61old-NODE-6957-length-10504-cov-11.938080_pt1 | contig 10504 bp, 6 predicted proteins | sample MGYA00242467_ERZ724014 | MGnify/ENA metagenome assembly ERZ724014
AGCTTGGCGTCGTAGAGCATCACGGCGCAGATGGCCGACTGCGTGGGCTTGATGTCGAATCCGGCGGCCATCATCCCCGCACGGAAATGCTCCACGTTGGCCACCAGCCGGTCGTGCAGTTCGTTGCTCTGGCCGAGGATCTTGAACAGTTCGATGCCGGCGCCCACCACGGCAGGGGGCAGCGAGTTGGAGAAGAGGTAGGGCCGCGATCGCTGCCGCAGCATGTCGATGATCTCGCGGCGGCCCGTCGTAAATCCTCCCACGGCACCGCCGAAGGCTTTGCCCAGCGTACCGGTCAGGATGTCGACCTCGCCGCGCAGATCGTAAAGTTCCGTGATGCCGCGCCCCGTAGCGCCCAGCACGCCGGCCGAATGGCATTCGTCGACCATCACCAGCGCGTCGTACTGCCGCGCCAGGCGGCATATCTCGTCCAACGGAGCGGCATTGCCGTCCATCGAGAAGACCCCGTCGGTGCAGATCATGCGGAAGCGCTGCGCCTGCGCACGTTTGAGGCAATCCTCCAACGCCTCCATGTCGGCATTGGCGTAGCGGTAGCGCACCGCCTTCGAGAGCCGCACGCCGTCGATGATCGAAGCGTGGTTCAGCGCATCCGAGATGATGGCGTCCTGCTCCGTGAAGAGCGGTTCGAAAACGCCGCCGTTGGCGTCGAAGCAGGCGGCGTAGAGAATCGTGTCCTCCGTGCCGAAATAATCGGCGATCGCACGTTCCAGCTCCTTGTGAATATCCTGGCAGCCGCAGATGAACCGCACCGACGACATGCCGAAACCCCGCTCGTCCATGGCCCGTTTGGCCGCTTCGATCAGGCGTTCGTCGTCCGAAAGACCCAGATAGTTGTTGGCGCAGAAATTCAGCACGGAGCGGCCCGCGACTTCGATCTCGGCACGCTGCGGAGAGGCGATCACCCGTTCGGTCTTATACAGCCCCGCCGCCTTGATATCAGCGAGTTCCCGTTGGAGATATTCCTTGATTTTCCCGTACATCGACTAAAAGTTTTAAGATTTCATTGGAGATATCTTATGATCTGAAAGCAAAGGTAAAAATTTAAAATGAAAAACGCCGGTTTTCGATCCTGTTTTTGTTCGGAATCATAAAAAAACAAATGTTTTCGCCGCGGTTTATCTTTTGATACTTTGGCTTGATTCAAAAGCACAGAAGAAATCGATTCTTACTTCGGGAAGTATCCCGTACTTTCGATTCGGCGTTTCCTGCAAGGAGCAAGTTTACCACCTTTTGGCACCAAAAGGTGGCGCCAAAAGTGTCCGCAGGGCACCTCCGTCGGGATCGGACAAAGGCTGTCTCTGAGCGATCACGAAAGACTCCGCTTGTCGCACGATCGCTCCGGGCGTTCCATCCTTTGTCCGATCTGTTGCCTCCTCCGGTGCAATGCGGAGGCTGTTGTGCGCTCCACGCAACGATGGTTTATTCCGATGTAATTCTTCTATACTCGATTCAGCAGGCCTCCGGCCTGCCGGATCGCACTGCGAAAATAGCGGATGAAGCGACGGTAATCGGAAAGCAGGGAACAGCGACGTTTTATAAAAGATGATTCATCCCCTGCAAATCTACGGTTCAAGCAGGATCGATCTTTCCGTTTCCCGTGAAAAAACGGCGGAAGGAGACTTCCTTCCGCCGTTCGAAATACGTTTTCCGAGATCACTCCGCAACGGGCTTGCCGTCGCGCACGAGCGTCATCTCGCGCACCAAATATCCCGCATCGGCGAACTTGTCGATGATGAACAGCACATAGCGGATATCGACCGAAATAGTGCGTTGCAACGCCGGCTCGAAAGCCACGTCGCCCGACATCGCCTCCCAGTTGCCGTCGAAGGCCAGCCCCAACAGCTCGCCGCGGCCGTTCATGATCGGCGAACCGGAGTTGCCGCCCGTAATGTCGAGATTCGCCAGAAAAGCGACCGGCAGTTCGCCCCGCCCGTTGGCATAGGCGCCGAAATCCTGCGCAGCATAGAGCTCTTTGAGCTTGTCGGGCACGGTGAACTCCGTCGGATTCTTCGGGTCCTCCTTCTCCATGACGCCGCGCAGCGTCGTATAGTAGTGGTAGGTCACGCCGTCGGCCGGATCGTAGGGCAGCACCTGCCCGTAGGTAAGGCGAATCGTGAAGTTGGCGTCCGCCGCCCACGCACGGTCGGGGTACTGCCGCATCAGCCCCTCGATATAGAGACGATGTCCGTCGGCGTAATTGCGGTTCGCCTCCTTCTGCGCCTGCTGCAATTCGAGCATCTTGCCCGTTACCGACAGCGCCAGCAGCGCCGCAGGGTCTTCGTCGAGCCGTTCGCGCGAAAAGCGGTCCACGAACTCCAACGCCCGCGTCTCGTCGGCGAACACCGAATTGTCGTAGAGGTAATCGACCGCGGCGTCCAGATCGTCGAACTGTCCTTCGGCCGCAACGAATACGTCGGGCAACTCCTTGACATGCTCCATCACCAGTTCGAACATGCGGCGCGCCACACGACGGTCGGTAGCGGGATTGTAGTCCTTGTAGAAGCCGCGCAGCCGCTCTTTGAGCGCCTCCGGATCTTCGAGTTTCTTGCCCTTCTTGCCGACCGCAGCGATCACGTAGGAGGCCGGCGTCATGATTTCGACCGAGCGCTGCAACGCCTCGTTGAGGTACTGCTGTGCAGCATAGGCTTCGTTGCTCGCAGCTATCGCGTCGCGGATCATCCCCAACGCCTCGTAGTAACGCTCCCCGTCTACGCTGTTCGCCTCGGCCCATTGCTGGAAGGCGCGTTCCTGCTCCTGCTTCTTGCGCTTCACGTCGAGCCGTTCGATGCCGCGCGACATCCCCATGGCATTCTTCCAATAGTTCGACGACTGGGCGTATTTCGAGGCGTACTGGATGCGCACCTTGTCGCTCGCGAGCATGTCTTCGGCCAGGATCTTCTGCCGCTCGCCGCGGATGAAGATGCGCTGCGGATTGGTGATCGTGAGCATCCGGTCGATTTCATACGAGGTCATGTAACGCTGCGTCGAGCCGGGGAAGCCCATGATCATGGCGAAATCTCCCTCGTCGTACCCGTCGAGCGAAATGCGCAGGTATTCGTCGGCGCGATAGGGGACATTCTTCGTCGAATACTCCGCCGGACGGTTGTCCTTGCCGGCGTAGATGCGGAACATCGAGAAATCGCCCGTATGGCGCGGCCACATCCAGTTGTCGGTGTCGCCGCCGAACTTGCCGATCGAATTGGGGGGCGTACCCACCAGACGGATATCCTTGTATACCTCCATCGCAAAGGCGAAATACTGGTTGCCGCCGAAGAAGGGTTTGACCGAGATCTCCATGCCGGGGTACTCCTTGCCGAAGCGTTTGCGCACCTCGGCGACCTGTTTCTTCACCAGTTCGGCGCGCTCCTCGCCCATGGCCGTCGACGGCACGGCACCCAGCACGTCGGCCGTCACGTCGGCGATACGGCGGACGAAACGCACTTCGAGTCCGGGGGCGGGAAGCTCCTCGGCACGCGAACGCGCCCAGAATCCGTTTTTCAGAAAGTCGTGCTCGACCGACGACAGCGACTGGATGGCGCCGTAGCCGCAGTGGTGGTTCGTCAGCAGCAACCCCTCGGGCGAGACCACCTCGCCCGTACATCCCGCGCCGAAGATGACGATCGCATCTTTGAGCGACGAACGGTCGGCGGCATAAATCTCCTCGGCCGAGAGTTCGCACCCCTTGGCCCGCATGTCGGCGATATTCATCTTTTGCAAATAGGGCAGCAGCCACATTCCCTCGTCGGCGGCCGCCGTCGCGGCGAAGAATGCCGCGAACAAAAACATCGAAAATTTTTTCATAGGTATTGATCTGTCATTTATTTTTCCCTGTCCGATCCGCAGACGGCGAAGACGACCGCAAACGGGCCGCCGCACCGCGCCGTCAACCGATCTCGATCATGCGGCGGATCGACCGCTCGGCGGCGCGCCGCACCTGTTCGTCGATCACCACCTCGGGCGACTCGTTTTCCAGACAGGCGGCGATGCGTTCGAGCGTCACCATCTTCATGTAGACGCAGTTGTTGCAGCCGCACGTATCGTCGTCGGGAGGCGCCGGAATAAAGCGTTTGCGGGGATAGCGGCGCTGCATCTCCGCGAGGATGCCCGCTTCGGTCACGACGATGAACTCCTGGGCGTCGCTGCGGCCGCAATAGTCGAGGATCGCTGCCGTCGAACCGACGAAATCGGCTACCGCCGTGATATAGGCGCGGCATTCGGGATGCGCGACGACCTCGGCCGCAGGGTGCTCCTCGCGCAATGCGAGCAGTTTTTCGAGCGAAAACTCCTCGTGCACGTGGCAGGCGCCGTCCCACAGCACCATGTTGGTGCGTCCCGTGAGTTTCTGCACGTAGGCGCCCAGATTGCGGTCGGGTGCGAAGAGGATCGGCTGTTCGGCCGGAATCGACTCGACGACCTTCAAGGCGTTGGACGACGTGCAGCAGACGTCGGTCTGCGCCTTGATCTCCACCGACGTATTGACGTACGAAACCACCGTATGGCCGGGGTAGCGGGCGCGGAAGCGGCGGAACGCCTCGGCCTCGCAGCCGTCGGCCAGCGAGCAGCTCGCTTCGGGCACGGGGATGAGCACCTTCTTGTCGGGACAGAGCACCTTGGCCGTCTCGGCCATGAAATGTACGCCCGCGAAGAGAATCGTGCGGGCCTCCACCTTCTGCGCTTCGATCGACAGCGCGAGCGAGTCGCCCAGAAAATCGGCGACGGCCTGCACTTCGGGCAGCGTATAATAGTGGGCGAGGATCACGGCTCCCTTGCGGCGTTTGAGCTCTTCGATGCGGGAGAGGAGGTTATCGACCATCTTTTGTTTTTATTTTTTAATTCAATTTTAATTTAATAAAGAAAAAGAAGATTAATAATGCCTGTTGACAATGTCGATAAGTTTTCCGCGGAAAAAGTTATGCCGGTTCCGCAGTGGCATTTGTCGATTACTGTTTTTCCTTCTTTTCATTCAAATTATTGAACCGTAGATCGTTGAACTGAAAATTCAAAAGTAATCGACAATTGTCCGTAACTCTTTTCAACAAGTCGACAGTTATTTTTTCTCAACATTCCTTCATCTTTCGGCGGGTCGGGCGGCGCAACAAGTTTTCAAAACTTTTTCTTGGTTTTTCCGAAGTTTCGTACACACGGTGTTCTGTGCGATTCTGCAACTTTTCGACCCTCTTTTTTATTACGAGTTATTGCGGGATTGTACACAACTTCTCAACAGGTTTTCGCCATGTTTTCAACAACTTTTTCGGCGATCGAACGATAGAGGGATTCGACGGCCGGATCGGTTCCCGCGGCCGGACGCCCCTCTTCCGATCCGTCCATAACGGATTGAACGATCGGAATATCGCCCAGGAAAGGCACGTCGTTCTGCTCGGCGAAGGCGCGCGCACCCCCGTGGCCGAAGATGTAGTAACGGTTTTCGGGGAGTTCCTTCGGGGTGAACCAGGCCATGTTCTCGATGATGCCCACGACGGGAATTTCGATCTTGTCGGCGCGGAACATCTCCACGCCGCGCCGCACGTCGGCCACGGCTACCTGCTGGGGTGTCGAGACGATCACCGCACCCGTGACCTTCAACTCCGAAATGACGGCCAGATGCACGCCGCCCGTGCCGGGAGGAAGATCGACGAGCAGGAAGTCCAGCCCGCCCCATTTGGTCTGGTGGATCATCTGGCGCAGGGCGTTGGTCGCCATGGCGTCGCGCCAGATCAGTGCGTCGGAGGGTTTGATGAAGAAGCCGATCGACATGAGTTTGATACCCATCGCGTCGGCCGGCAGGATGCAATCCTCGCCGTCGATGCGTTCGGCATCGGGCAGATAACCCTCCACGCCGAACATTTTGGGCTGCGACGGTCCGTAAATGTCGGCGTCGAGGATGCCCACGCGGTAACCCATGTTGCGCAGCGTGAGCGCCAGATTGGCCGTGACGGTCGATTTGCCCACGCCGCCCTTGCCCGATGCGACGGCCAGCACCTTGCCGATACCGCCCGTGAAGGTATGCTGCGATGCCGCCGGCGCCGCTTTCGGCGCGGCTTCTCGGACGATGACGGCGACGTGTTCCCGGTCGAGGGAGAGCTCTCGGGCGATGGCCTCCTCGACCTGGCGTTTGATCTTCAAGGCGAAGGGGTCGCGCGCCTTTTCGAACCGGAGCGTGACGGTCACGCGGCCTTCGCCGGCGTCGATATGCTCCACCATGCCGCTCTCGACGATGTTCCGCCCGCTTTCGGGGTGGACGATGCGTGCGAGCAGCGCTTTGATTTTTTGCTCCATAACGTATCCGGAATATGACTTTTCCCGACAAAGATACGGATAAGCGAGGGCAATGTCAAATTTATTTGAACATTGCCGAGCGGGAGTTTTTTCGGCGAAGCCGGAGGGGACGATATTTTTAGGGATGCGGGTATGTGCGGCCGTTTGAAAAATTTCGTAAATTTGACGGAAGTGAAATCGAAAACCGAAGACGCGATGAATATCGAGGAGTTCAGGGAGTATTGCCTGTCGCTGCCGGGTGTGACCGAGAAGATGCCGTTTACCGCATTGAACGACGCTTACAGCCGCGACGTGCTCTGTTTTTATGTCGGGAGCAAGTGGTTCTGTTACGTCAATATCGTGCTCTTCGACCGCTGCTGCGTCAAGTCGACGCCCGAGGAGGCCGCGGAACTGCGTGCGCGGTACGAGGGCGTGCGTCCGGCATGGCACATGAATAAATTGAACGACGCTTACAGCCGCGACGTGCTCTGTTTTTATGTCGGGAGCAAGTGGTTCTGTTACGTCAATATCGTGCTCTTCGACCGCTGCTGCGTCAAGTCGACGCCCGAGGAGGCCGCGGAACTGCGTGCGCGGTACGAGGGCGTGCGTCCGGCATGGCACATGAATAAGCGGATGTGGAGCGACGTCTATTTCGGCAGCGACGTATCCGACGCACTCGTCTGTCGGCTGGTGGAGAACTCCTACCGGCTGGTACGCGATTCTCTTCCGGCGAAGGAACGCGAAACGTTGTAGTGCGAAGCGCCGCAAAACGGATTGTTTCGGCCGGGATACGAAATATTCCGGTAGCTTTTGCGTATATTTGCCTGCGGGACATCCCGATGCGGAACGTCCGAGGCGTTTTCGACCGGCGGAAGCGGTGCTTGCCGGCGGCGGGAAAACGACTGTTGAAAACAAAACATAAAACTCGATAATTATTTGTAAAACAGTTTGAATATGAATTTTTCGAAGACCTTTCTGGCCGGCCTGCTGGCCTTCGTCGTGGGCAATATCCTCATTGCCGTGTTGTGGAGCCTCTTCGTCATGGGGATCGTCGGTGCGCTGTCGGCGACGACCGGTATCGACGACAATTCGATTCTGCGGATCGACCTTTCGGAGAACATCGTCGAGGCGCCTCCCGCCGATCCTTTCGCCGGCGTCGATTTCCGTACGATGACTGCCACGCCCCACGTGACCCTGTTCGAGGCGCTGCGTGCGATCGATGCCGCCAAGAGCGATCCCCGCATCAAGGGAATCTATATCCGGCCCAACGGGCAGGGTACGGTCTCGATGGCCGTGTTGGAGGAGTTGCGTGCGGCGATCCTCGACTTCAAGCAGGAGAGCGGCAAGTTCGTGCTGGCCTACAACGAAGCCTACGGGCAGGGAGGCTATTACCTCGCCACGGCGGCCGACGGCGTCTATCTTCAACCCGAAGGATTGCTCGACTGGCACGGAATGGCCGTCAACACGCTATTTTTCAAGGGGCTGCTCGACAAGCTCGATCTCAAAGTCGAGGTGTTCCGTCCTACGGCCTGCAAGTACAAGAGTGCCGTGGAACCCTACATCCTCACGAAGCTGTCCGATGCCAATCGTGAACAGTTGGGGCAGCTGGTGCACTCGATGTGGAGCGTCATTGCGGGCGACGTGGCCGAGTCGCGCGGCCTGACGATCGAGATGCTCGACGAATACGCCGACGAGCTGTCGGCGATCCAGCCCGAAGATGCGTTGGCGAAGGGAATGGTCGACGGATTGAAATACGAGGACGAGATGAACGATCTCTTCGCCGAGGCGGGTGTCGAGGCGGACGGTAACGGTCAGTATCGTTTCGTATTGCTCGGCCGGTATGCTGCACAGGTAGGGCCCGACGTGCGGCACATGGGAGCGGATCGCGTGGCGGTGCTCTATGCCGACGGCCAGATCGTCGACGGCGAGGGCTACGACGCCGTTTACGGCAATACGCTGGCGGAGAAGATCCGACAGCTACGGCTGGACGATGGGGTGAAGGCGGTCGTCGTGCGGGTGAATTCGCCCGGCGGCAGCGCTCTGGCCTCGGACGTGATCTGGCGCGAAATGGAACTGCTCAAAGCCGAAAAACCGGTGATCGTTTCGATGGGCGCCTATGCAGCCAGCGGCGGGTACTACATCTCCGCTCCGGCGGACGCCATCGTGGCCGACCGGCTCACGCTGACGGGTTCGATCGGCGTATTCGGCATGTTGCTCGATGCGGGCGACGCCATGGAGCGGAAATTGGGCGTCACCGTCGATGCGGTCAAGAGCAACCGCTCGGCCGATTTGAGCATCTTCCGCGGACTGACTCCGACTGAGCGCGCCATGATGCTCAAAAGCGTGGATCGGGTCTACGAGACCTTTACGAACCTGGTCGCCGAAGGACGCAATCTGCCCGTCGAGGAGGTGCTCGATATTGCGGGCGGGCGCGTATGGAGCGGCGTCGATGCGCTCGAAATCGGGTTGATCGACTCTTACGGCGGCTTGAAGAGCGCCATTGCCGTTGCGGTCGACAAGGCCGGCCTGGGCGAGGAGTATTTCATCGAGGAGGTGCGCGAAGCGCCGCAGGGGCTGGCCGCCATTCTGGCCGCCCTCAACGCGCAGGTCGAGGCACACGTCGAACACACGGAGCTTTTCGATCTCTACGACGAGTACCGCCACGTCCGTAACGCGCTTTCGCAGCAGGGTGTCCTGACCTATTGTCCCTACGTCTTCTCGTTCGAGTAGCGCGTTCGTATTCCGAAACGGGATTCACCCCTGCCGCAGCATGTCGCGGCAGGGGTGAATTCGTAAGGGAAAGGGCTCAAAGAGGCGACGATCCGGCGTCGCGGACGAGATTGGTAAATTCGACGGTACCGGCATAGCTGCCTGCGATCGTATGCGGCCGGGCCTCGTTGTCGTCGACGAAGCGGTAGACGATCGAATATCTCTTTCCGTTGCGTTCGACGACGATTTCTCCCTCCGTACAGGGAGCCATTTCGGTCAGCCGTACCTGGTTCGCTTCATTGGTCAACATTCGGTACCAGCTTCCTTCGAAGAGCGGATCGCCGCCGGAAGGCCGGATCAGGGTGCCGGCTATGACCGCTCCTTCGCCGAGTTCCGGTAAATCGGGCGACGTATTCCCTTCTCCGGCGATCGCATACCGACCCTCGATCGCACCCGTCCGTTGCGTATCGGCGCCGACGCACAGCGTCAGCATCAAGTTGTCGATTTCACGCTGCGCAAGGTCGCCGTAAAGATTCAGTTGCAGCAGCCGCAGCGTATTCGGCAGTCGGTCGTCGGCATAGAAGGTCGCGCTCGCGACGGCGAGCGAAGGGCGTACGTCGCGTTCGAGGGTGGAGAGCGGTGAAGACGATTCGGAATGTGCCGCCTGTGTCACGGAGACTTCGAAAGGATCGGCGTCTTCTCCTGTGAACAGAATCGTCGCCGAACGCGGCGAAGCCGTTCGGTTGGGCATGGCTGTCGCGCGGAGCGTCGCGTCGTTGTCGCTCTTGATCGTCATCCATGCGGCTTCGCAGGTCGCCGTCCACGCGGCGGCATCGGTCGTGACGACCAGGTCGAACGACTCTCCGTCGGCTTTGAACGTCAGCGAGGAGGGTTCGACACTCAGCGAAGGGGTGTGGGACTCCCCGAAAGCCTTCTGTTCGACCGGTATCGTGACGGTGCCGGCGTCGTTGCCGCTCACGCGGATCGAAGCGGTGCGCCGTGCATCCGTTTCATTGGATGTCGCGGAGATACGGATGGAAAAGTTACCGGCACCTCCTCCGAGCGAGCCGTGCGGACTGCCGTCGGAAGATTCCACTTTTATCGTCAGCCATTCGCTCGGCGATTCGATTTTCCATTCGGCGGTTGTCGTCGCGAGGTTCAGAACGAGAGTTCCTCCCTCCGCATCGAAGACCAGCGTATCGGGCGTGACGCTCAATGTCGGCGCAGAAGCGTCGGGCGGTTGTGGATCGTAATGGAGCGTAGTGCTGTCGCCGCATCCTCCCGCGACGGCGCAGACGATGCAGAGAAGGCGCTTTGCGAGTCTTGCTTGAATGGTTTTCGTGTTCATTTCAGGTCGTTTTCGAACAAAAATAATGAGAATTTGTTTGAAAACGATATAAAATAATATAAAAAGACGTTAAAATAACTGTTTCTGGTTTATGGAGTCGGATGCCGGATGTGTGCGACGGCGTTCCGGATTTCCGCAGGAATAAAGCGAGCGCTCCGTCTGCAACGATTT
>ENA-UOOA01006960-UOOA01006960.1-human-gut-metagenome-genome-assembly--contig:-P61old-NODE-6960-length-10498-cov-6.169875_pt1 | contig 10498 bp, 10 predicted proteins | sample MGYA00242467_ERZ724014 | MGnify/ENA metagenome assembly ERZ724014
TGGGACACCTGACGGAGCTGGACCGCCCCACAGTGGCCGCCGCCATCCGGGAAATTCGCGTCTATGAGGGCAACCGGGTTGAGATCGACTACCTGTTCCCTGAGGACTACCGCGCGCTGCTGGAAGGGTGAGCAGGCATACATACACCGCGTACGCACGAGGCATACGTATGCAGCACACATACACATCACACCTGTACCGCCGATGAGGTAATCTGGCGGGGCTGTTCTTGATTTTTGAGTGAATGCGGGATATACTGAAAACAAAAAAGTCGAGGTATGTATATGAACCTGCTGATGACACTGGATCGGAACTATGTTCCGCAGCTGAATGTGATGCTGTTCTCCGCACTGCACAGTGACAGTGCCGCGTATTTTGACGTGTACCTGCTGCACGATGAGGGCCTGTCGGAGGCGGACGTGGCAGAAGCACGAGCGCTGCTGGGCCAGCGGGGCGCACTGCACCTGATACAGGTGGACGAGAGCGGGCTGGCGGACGCGCCAACCTCTGACCGTTACCCAAAAGCCATTTACTACCGTATTTTTGCGGCAAAATATCTGCCGGACACACTGGATCGGGTGCTGTATCTCGACCCGGACATCGTGGTGCGGCAGAGCCTGCGGGAGCTGTATGAGATGCCGATGGGCACGGCGTTCTTCGCAGCGGCCAGCCACATCCGCGGCTTTCTGCACCGGTTCAACGAGCTGCGCCTGGATATGGACGAGGACAGCCCCTATATCAATTCCGGCGTGATGCTGATGAACCTGCCGGCCCTGCGGGCGGAGCAGGATATGCAGGCGGTGTTCGACTATATGGACACCCATAAGGGGAGGCTCATGCTGCCGGATCAGGACATCATCAGCGCCCTGTACGGCCAGCGCATTTTGCCGCTGGACCCCATCCGCTACAACATGACGGAGAAGCTGTTTGCCCTCCACCGGCACAACGGGGACGGCATGACGCTGGAGGACGTGCGGCGAGAGGCGGCGGTCATCCACTACTGTGGGCGGAACAAGCCGTGGAAGCCGGGGTACATGGGGGAGCTGGATGTGTTCTACAAGGAGGCGGTTTCTCGGCTGGCGGAGAGCGGCCGCGATGGAATTGCGTCTGTGAAGCGCTAAAATCCGGAATAGAAGAGTGCGGTAGGTGCGGTATGCCTGGACAACAGGAGCGGAGCAGCGGGAAAGAGAGGCTGCGGGTATGACATCATCGCCGATCTGAACCAGGCACTGGAGCACGTGTAAGCACGATCCCCTCTGCGCCGTTTTTTGTTTATAAATGGGTTTCGCCGACTGTCCTCAGGATTGCAGATGGCCCTCCGCTTTTTGCGGGAGGGCCTGCTGCTGTTATTTGACGATCGGGAAGGCATCGGCCTTATATTTGAATATCTCCGTCTGTGGTCTGTGCCTGATGCAGCAGCGGCGCGCAGGCAGCCAAAAACTGCCGCACCTGCTGCGGACACCGCCCGATGTACCGCTGCGGCATCATCAGCTGCTCCAGCTCCGCCCGGGTCAGCCCAAAAACCGGATCGTCTGCCAGACGCTCCAGCAGATCGCAGGGCAGCCCCTCCTTCATGCGGGCCGTTGCCGCCATGGAATGTCTGCGGATGATCTCATGCAGCGCCTGCCGGTCGCCGCCCCGCTTCACTGCCTCCATCATGATGTCCTCTGTGGCCAAAAACGGCAGGTACTCCCGCAGCGTGCGCTCCACAACGGCTTCGTTGACCCGCAGGCCCGCCGTCACGTTCTGACACAGACGCAGCACAGCGTCGGCGCACAGGAAGCCCTCCGGCAGCGCGATGCGGCGGTTGGCGGAGTCGTCCAGCGTCCGCTCCAGCCACTGCACACTGGCGGTCATGGGCGCGTTCATGGCGTCGGCCATCAGATAGCGGCTCAGGGAGCAGATGCGCTCACACCGCATGGGGTTGCGCTTGTAGGCCATGGCGGACGAGCCGATCTGCTCCTCCTCGAAGGGCTCTTCCAGCTGGCGGTCGTGCTGCAGCAGACGGATGTCATTGGCCATGCGATAGGCGCTTTGGGCGATGCCGCTGAGGCAGCTGAGGATGCGGCTGTCCACCTTCCGGGGATAGGTCTGCCCGCACACCGGGAAGCAGTCGGAAAACCCGAACTCCGCCGCAATACGGCGGTTCATCTCGTCGAGCTTGTCCTCGTCGCCGTCAAACAGCTCCATGAAGCTGGCCTCGGTGCCGGTAGTGCCCCGGCAGCCCAAAAAGCGCAGCGTGGACAGAACGTGATCCAGCTCCTCCGCGTCTGCCAGAAAGTCCTGCATCCACAGGGCGGCGCGCTTGCCCACGGTCACGGGCTGTGCCGGCTGATAGTGGGTATAGCCCAGCGTGGGCGTGGCGGCGTATTTTTCCGCGAAGGCCGCCAAATTCCCCAGCACCGCCAACAGCTGCGCCCGCAGGTAGACAAGGCCGTCCCGGTACAGGATAAGATCAGCGTTGTCGGTGACATAGCAGCTGGTAGCCCCCAGGTGGAGGATGCCCGCCGCGGACGGCGCGGCCTTGCCATAGGCGTATATATGCGCCATCACATCGTGGCGTACTTCACGCTCCCGCTGGGCCACCGTATCGTAGTCGATGTCGGTGATGTGGGCCTCCAGCTCGGCCACCTGCGCTTCGGTGATGGGAAGCCCCAGCTGGTGCTGGGCACGGGCCAGCGCCGTCCACAGCCGCCGCCACGTCTGATAGCGGCTGTCGTCCGAGAACAGGTGCAGCATATAGCCCGAGGCGTAGCGGGACGCCAGAGGGGAGCTGTAAATATCGTGAGACATATTGGTTCTCCTTGTTTATCGGATGATCAGGCTCTCCCGCTCGGCGCCTACGGAGACGTATCCGATGTGGCAGCCGATGGCCTGCTCCACATACTCCACATAGTCCCGCGCCGCCTGCGGCATATCCTCCCACGTCCGCACCGCGGATATGTCGCAGCACCAGCCCGGCAGGTATTCCATGACGGGCTTGGCCCGCTCCAGCACCGCGGGGAAGGGGAACTCGTGGGTGATCCGGCCGTCGATCTCGTAGGCGGCGCAGACGGGGATCTCCTTCATATAGCTGAGAATGTCCAGCTTGGTCAGGGCGATGTTGGTCGCGCCCTGTACCTCCACGCCGTAGCGCGTGGCCACCAGGTCGATAGGTCCTACGCGGCGGGGACGGCCCGTCTTTGCACCGTATTCCGCGCCGGCCTCCCGGAGCTTCTCCGCGTCAGCACCAAACCATTCACAGGTGAACGGTCCTTCTCCCACGCAGGAGGAATACGCCTTTACAACGCCCACCACCTGATCGATCTTTGCCGTGGGCAGTCCCGCACCGATAGGCGCATAGGCGGCAATGGTGTTGGAGGACGTGGTATAGGGATAGATGCCGTAATCCAGGTCGCGCAGCGCGCCCAGCTGTCCCTCAAACAGGATGGACTTGCCCTCCGCCTGCGCCTGACGCAGGTAGCGCCCCGTATCCGCCACATAGGGCTGCACCTGCGCGGCATACGTCTCCAGCCACGCGGTCATCTCGTCCATCGTATAGCCCTTAGCCCCGTAGACCTTCTGCAGGATCAGGTTCTTCCACTCCAGCAGATCCTGCAGGTGCGCCTTCAGGTGCTCCGGATGCAGCAGCTCGCCGGCCTGGATGGTCTTTTTCTGATATTTGTCGGAGTAGAACGGCGCGATGCCTTGCTTGGTGGAGCCGTACTGCTTATCCTTGAGCCGCGCCTCCTCCAGCGCGTCCAGCTCCCGATGCCACGGCAGCAGCAGGGAGGCCCGGCTGCTGACCATCAGGTTCTCCGGAGAGATGCTGACGCCCGCCGCGCGGAGCGCCTCCATCTCCGCCACCAGGTTTTCGCAGTCCAGCGCCACACCGTTGCCCAAAATGTTCATCACACCGCTGCGAAAGATGCCGGAGGGCAGCAGGTGCAGGGCAAATTTACCCATATCATTGATAACAGTATGCCCGGCATTGCCGCCGCCCTGATACCGCACCACCACATCGCACTGCCCTGTCAGGTAGTCCACCATGCGGCCTTTTCCTTCGTCACCCCAGTTGATCCCCACGATCGCGCAATTCGCCATATATACAGCCTCCTATTCTAATGCGCTTTTCAAACAACAGCGTATTATACGCGCAGCGATGGAATAAGTGAAACATAAATTTTATATATGTGGTATAAATATTACTGATGTATTGAGGGAGCGGAATGTGTCCTTTTCCGTCGGGTGACGCAAGTGTGACAGATATTCCGGGCAGAATTTATATACATTTTGTGCATGACTACAAAATGAGATAAATACGTGATTTTTGCTTTACAATTCCAGAAAATGGTGTATACTTATCCGCATAAATGCATTATATATAGAATTTTTATTCACAAAGGCGGTGGAAGGACGTGGAACAGAACATCATCGAGATCGCGGACCTGTATAAGAGCTTTGAGCATACGGAGGTGGTCAAGGGTGTGGACCTGCAGGTGTACCCCGGTGAGTTCCTGACGCTGTTAGGGCCTTCCGGCTGCGGCAAGACCACCACGCTGCGGATGATCGCGGGATTTGAAGAGGCTGACCGCGGACGCATCATCATCGACGGGCAGGACGTCACCGCGCTGCCGCCCTATAAGCGGGAGGTCAATACGGTGTTCCAGAGCTACGCGCTGTTCCCGCTGATGAATGTCTATGACAATGTGGCCTATGGCCTGACGGTGAAGCGGCTGCCTATATGTGTGGGTCTATGTCCATTATCGTGAACAAGGACACCTGCCCCATTGAGATCACCAAGTGGTCCGATATAGCTGATCCCGCGCTGAAGGGACAGATCGTCTCCACGGATATTGACCGTCGGTTCGTGGCCACGACGCTGGCGGAGAACGGCTTTGACCCCAACAGTGAGAGCCAGGCGGATCTGGACGCCGTGTTCGACTGGCTGTGCCAGTTCAACAGCAATGTGAAGGTCTATGACAACGGCGCGCCCCGGACGTCTTTGGAAAACGGCGACTGCAGTGTGGCCTTTACCTACACCACCGACTATGTGCTGATCAAGCAGGAGGACCCCACCGGCAACTATGAGCTGGTCACGCTGCCCGACGGCTGGTACTCCCGGGGCGAGTGGATGCTGGCCATCCCGGCTTCCAGCACCAAGACTGCTGAGGCCGAGCTGCTCATCAACTACATCCATGACGCGAAGAACTACGCCGACAACGTAATGAAGTATCCCGGCGTGCCTGTGAACGAGGCCTGCACCGCCTACCTGACCGATGAGTACAAGGAGCTTTTCAAGGTGTTCGACATTCCCGAGAGCGCGAATTTCTTCACCATGTCCTCCCTGTCCTCCGAAAGCCTGGAGATGTATGACCTGTTTATCTCCAATGTGATGGCCAGTTCCAACGACTGAAAGAGGTACGGCATCGTGAAAAAGATCAGGAGCACCGTTATGCGCATGGCGTCCTATCCGGACCTGTCCGCCGCGTATGAAAATCCGCTGGAACACGCCTGTGATATGAAGCTGGGACAGGTTTTTCTCGCCGACGGCTGGCGGCAGCCGGAGGGTATGTGCGACAGCGCATGGTCCAGTATCTCCCCCTTTGTGATGACGCTGGCCTACGGCGGAAGTGACATCTACAAGGGCTGGATGAAGAATAAGAAGAGTGCCATGGTGTCCTGCAACGACGGGTTCCGCCCGGTGAGCTTCTACATCGAGGCGCTGGAGGAGGAAGCCTCTGACTGGTTTTGACACACAGCGGCATCGCCTGCAAGGTATGAACAGGCCCCTGCTTTCAGCGAATGAAAGCAGGGGTCTTGCGTATATGTCACAGCGCACGGTGCTTGTCTTTCTTCGCTCGGCGGCTTACCCATTCTCACGGAAGGCTTTTAGAGTAACGGACAAATTGAACTATACGGAGGCTATTGGGGCTTGCCGAGTGGAGGGGCAATGCGTTATAATAAACAAAAATAGCGTGTCAGCGGCACATGGAGCTCTATGGTGCAAAGGGGGAGGAAACGCGATGATCAGATATTTTATCAGCATTGAACTGCATAAGCTGTCCAACTATGTTATGCGGTTTATCGACTCTAATATCAAGGCGAATTACAACTATCCTATCAGCGGCGTGAACGGGTGGATCGTGCGTTATATCGCCAACCAGGAAAAGCATGGTAAGGACGCTTATCAGAAAGATCTGGAGCGTGAGTTCGGAATTACCCGATCCACGGCATCCAAGGTGATACTGCTGATGGAGGAAAAGGGCTACGTGGTCAGTGAGCGGGTGCCGGGGGATATTCGGCGCAAGCGTCTGCACGTGACGCCAAAGGCCAGAGAGACCCACGACGGGATGCGGGAGCAGATGTATCTGCTGGAGGGAAAACTGCTGAAGGGGTTCGCGCAGGAGGAAATCGCGCAGCTGACGGGCTATCTGCTGCGGATGGAAAAAAACATGGCGGAAGAGCCGTGATATATACAGCAATGCAGTTTAGTGGGATTGGGTTGACCAATTCCACTAAAATTTTGCTTGACATCCAGCGCAGCCTTGTGTATTATTATCCCGTAAATAGTCCTATATGCGACAGTCGCACATAGGACAGAAAAAGGAGGCGATACCATGAATTGGCATGAGTATGTTATGCAAACCGGCAAATCACCGGCATGGCCGTATGAGGTGCATTACGGGAAAGAGCACGTGCTGGAGACCGATGTTCTGATCATAGGCGGCGGCGTGGCGGGCGAGCGTGCGGCCATCGAGGCCAGAAAATACGGCGCGACAGTCATCGTGGCGGATCGCGGCGACAGCAGCCGAAGCGGCCGGGGCGGCGCCGGTGTGGATCACTGGCTGAACGCGGTCACGAACCCCTGCTCCACGGTGACGCCGGAGGAATTTACGGACACCGCCATGCACGTCAGCGGCGGCTATACCAATGGTATTGCCCGCTATATCTCCGCCAAGGAGGGCTGGGATACGCTGCTGGAAGCCGAGGAGATGGGCGTGCAGATCCGCGATACCGAAGGCGAGTTCAAGGGCGCGTCCTTCCGGGACGAGGAGACGGGCTTGCTGTTCGCCTATGACAATAAGGCGCGGCACATGCTGCGTATCTACGGCGCACGGATCAAGCCCTGCGTGGACAGAGAGATGAAGCGGCTTGGCGTCCGCGTGGAAAACCGCATCTGCATCACGGCATTCCTGACGGAGAACGGCAAGCAGGGCGCACGGGTCATCGGCGCGCTGGGCGTCAACAGCCGTACAGGCGAGTTCTATATTTTCAAGGCCAAGGCAGTGGTGGTGGCCACGGGCGGGGCTTCCCGCGTGTGGAATTTCGCACCGGAGATCACGGAGAGCAACTCCATGATGGACCTGAACCTGGCGGGATTGGGCTGGGTGGCCGGCATTAAGGCCGGCGCGGAGTTCTGTATGATGGACCATGTGATCCGCGATATAAAGCCGGGCTTTGGTTACGCACCATACAGCATGGGCAACACGGGAAATACGTACTACGGTACGAAGATCGTGGATGCCGATGGCAAGGAAGTACAGATGGTCAACTGTGCAGGCAAAGAGGTATCTATTGAGGATACCATGCTGCCCGGCAATAAGGACAAGTTCACACTGGGCGTGGGCATCGGCCTGTTTGGCCTGTCTGTGGACAACAGCTATAACGAGTCTGTGGTAGATCCCAAGCTGCCGGACAAGATCCGCTCCGGCGAATACAAGCTGCCGCTGTATGCGGACTTCCCCGGTATGGATGAAAAGAACCGCCGTGCGGTGTTTGGTCTGATGGTTGGCCACGAGGGCAAGACCATGGCCTCAGTCTATAAGAATTACACCCAGTGGGGCTTTGACCCCGACAAGGATATGCTCCAATGTCCGGTATACGGCATTGACTCCTACAAGGGCGGCATCTTCTGGGGTAACATGCAGAGCACGCCCCAGTCCATCCGCATTCTGGGCGGCCAGGGCGGCTATCTTACCGACTGGCGTCTGATGACAAACCTGCCCGGTCTGTTTGCCGCTGGCGCACCCTGTCTGTTCGGCAACGGCAACCACGGTGAATCGCACACGACCGGACGCTACGCGGGACGTCAGGCAGCCCTGTTCGCCCAGATGCATGACGCGGTAGAGCCGGACAGAGCACAGATCGATGCGGAAAAGGCATGGTGCTATGAGCCGGTGACGCGGTCCGGCGGCGACATGGGCTGGAAGGAATTGAACTACGCCTCCGCCCGTATCATGCAGGACTACCTGGGGCCCTGCCTGACCGATGAGGTCATGGACCTGGGTATCGCCCGCTTGAACAGCCTGGAGGAGAGTGAAGGCCACCGCACCTACGCCGCCAATCCCCACGAGCTGGTGCGTGTGATCGAGAGCCGCGCCATCCTGGCGCTGGACAAGTTCCTGCTGGAGACGGCCAAGGCCAGAAAATCCAGCAACAAGGTGCTGAATTTCAACCGTGTGGATTATCCGGCGGACGACCCGGCATGGCACGTATTCCTGCCCATCCACATGGAGGGTGATAAGGCTGTGTCCCGGAAGATGTCCTGCACCTACTACAAGGAAGGCGAGTACGCTGAAAGCTATGAGGAGAACTACCGCCGGTACTGCGGACTGAAGGAGGGAGAGCATGACTGAGAATATCTACACGTTCCCGGCCTTTTCCGGCCCCAGCAGAGTGCTGCAATTTGACGCTGCCAAATGCGTGGGCTGCAATCGCTGCGTGAATGTCTGTCCCATCGATGTGATGATACCCAATCCCGAAAAGGGCAAAGAACCTATTGTGATCTTCGCGGAGGAATGCTGGTTCTGCGGCTCCTGTGTCAACGACTGCCCGCATCAGGCGGTCACGCTGGTCATGCCGGCCAAACAGCGGATTTCCGCCGTGTGGAAGGAAAAAGCCACCGGCAGGGAATACCGCGTGGGTATGAAAGATCCTCTGCCTCCCAATACACGCCCTGCGGCGGGCGAGACCGGAAAGGAGAATTGACATGGATGCGAACAATGCGCCTGCTTTGCAGGATAAGCTGCTGGACATCAGGGGCTACAGTACCAAAGTGCCTCTGACAAAGAAGCTGGTCATAGCCACCTTCGTGTCTGTGGCCGGATACTTCCTTATTTCGCTTGTGGACCTGTCCGCCTACGGAGAAATGGCCTCCAAAGGTCTCGGCCTGTTCGTGGCGCTGGTGCTGTTCATGGTGTTTTCCGGCATGGACGTGATGGTAGACGGCCTGATCATGGTATTCCTTGGCATAGCCTTGTCCTTCTGGCAGTGGAAGGATGTGCAGACCTATCTGGGGTCTTCACAGTTCTATTCCATGCTGGGTATGGTCATCGTGGCCATGGGCTGCGAGTTCACACCCTTCGGCCGCCGCGTGGCATATTTCTTCCTGGAGCATTTCGGACAGAAGCCCAAGCGCATGGTGATCGTGTTCGGCGCGGTGACGGCGCTCATGTCCGCTTTTGTCTCCAACATCGCAACCCTGATCCTGATGAGCAGCATCGCAGCCAGCGTGCTGGAGGCCATGGGCGAAAAGCCGGGCGAGAGCAATATCGGTAAGGCGCTGATGCTGCTGGTGGCCGCGGCCTCTATGTTCGGCGGCTGCGCCTTGATCAGCGGCAGTCCTTACGGCAATGCCATCGCCATCAGTATGATGGAAAACGCCTCTGAGGGCGTGTATACCGTCAGCTACGCACAGTGGGCGTTCTTCGGCTGTATCACCTTCCTGGTGCTGGTGATCCCCTTCTGCATGATTTACATCAAGTGCAGCGGTGTGAAAAACAGCGGCTATCAGCTGCCCACCAAGGAATACTACGAGGAGAAGAAAAAGGAACTGGGCAAACTGGGAGGTTCCGAGGTCCGCTGGGTCATTATCGTGGTCGTCATGGTGGCGCTGATGATCGCCGGCAAGAACACTGCGGAGATGGCCATGCTGTTCGCCATGATTTCTTTCCTGCCGGTCATCGGTACTACCCCTGTGCGTGAGAGCATGAGCAAAGTGCCGCTGCGTATTCTGATGTGCATGGGTATCATCCCTATGATGTCCAAGCTGCTGACCACCACCGGTGTGGTGGACTGGCTGACTGACATCCTGAAGGGCAATCTGAACATCACCAGCCCGCTGCTGTTCTCCATTGTGACCACGCTGATCATGGGCCTGGCCATCAATGTGCTGGTGAATACATCCTCTGCTATCGGCCCGTCCCTCATCGCCATTTTCACCCCTATCGCCGCAGCCATGGGCTTCAATCCCGTCGTGGTGCTAATGCCCGTCATGCTGGAGTCCTCTTTCTTCTGGGCTATGGGTATGAACGCGATCATGCTGATGAACAAGAGCTGCGGCTACTGGAATGACAAGGATACCATGCTGCCCGGTTATCTGACAGTGGTGCTGACTTCTGTTGTTATCCCTGTGATCTGCTGCCTGCTGTGCGGTGTGATCGGACTGTCCCCCATGCTGTAAAACAAAACAGATATGTTTACCGCCCCCTGGTACATCTATTGTGGGGAATCGCCC
>ENA-UOOA01006963-UOOA01006963.1-human-gut-metagenome-genome-assembly--contig:-P61old-NODE-6963-length-10495-cov-4.698946_pt1 | contig 10495 bp, 11 predicted proteins | sample MGYA00242467_ERZ724014 | MGnify/ENA metagenome assembly ERZ724014
TTTGGCGGATCGGGTCGAAGTTCCGGTTTTTCTTTACATTTCGGGGAAAAAGCGGTAAAATAAAAAAAGCGCTGGAAACGGAACGTTTCCGAAAGAAAGGCGGTTTTTTATGGTCCATCTGGGCAACGATTGGGATGAGATCCTGGCCGGGGAATTCCAGAATGAATATTACCTCCGTCTGCGGCAGATTTTAAAGCAGGAATACTGCACCCAGACGATCTATCCGTCCATGTATGATCTTTTTAACGCCTTGCGGTTCACCCCCTGCAGCCAGGTGAAGGCGGTCATCATCGGGCAGGATCCCTACCACGGCCCCGGGCAGGCCCACGGGCTTTCCTTTTCCGTGCAGAAAGGGGTGCCGATCCCTCCCTCCCTCCAGAATATTTTCAAGGAGCTGCAGGACGACTTAGGCGTGCAGCCGCCTCATCACGGCTGTCTGGAAGCGTGGGCGAGGAACGGGGTGCTTTTACTGAACAACGTCCTCACCGTCCGGGCGGGGCAGCCGAATTCCCACAAAGGCATCGGCTGGGAGATCTTTACCGACGATGTGATCAAGATCCTGAATGAGCGGGACCAGCCCATCGTTTTCCTCCTCTGGGGGGCAAACGCCCGGGCGAAGCAGCCGCTGCTCACGAACCCCAACCATCTGGTGCTGACGGCGCCCCATCCCAGTCCGTTGTCGGCGTATTCCGGCTTTTTCGGCTGCCGGCATTTTTCCAAAGCCACCCATTTTCTCAATCAGCACGGCGTCACCATGGACTGGCGCATCCCTGACTGAAAGGAGGAAGCGTTATCCGACAGGTGAATCTGTATACCGACGGGGCCTGCAGCGGGAATCCCGGCCCGGGCGGGTGGGGAGCGGTGCTGGAATGCGACGGCCACCGGAAGGAGCTTTCCGGCGGGGAAGCCTCCACTACCAACAACCGCATGGAGCTGACCGCCGTGATCGAAGGGCTTGCCGCTCTGAAGTTTCCCTGCAAGGTCACGCTGACCAGCGATTCCAAATATGTGATCGACGCCATCACCAAAGGCTGGGTCTACAGCTGGAAACGGAACGGCTGGAAAAAAGCGGACAAGTCCCCGGCTCTGAACGTGGATCTCTGGGAGCGGCTGCTATCGGAACTGTCCCGGCACGAGATGACCTTCTGCTGGGTCAAGGGGCACGCCGGACACCCGGAAAACGAACGCTGCGATCAGATGGCGGTGGCGGAAAGCCATAAGTTCCGCTAATTTCCACCGGTTTGATAGGAATTGAAAATTTTCTGTAAACTTGCGGGACTGCCCTTGCGGTCAACGACTGAATCGGTATATAATAAAACTGGAAAATCAAGGAGAAAGGAGATCCCTTATGGATCATTATGTATATTTGGACAACTCCGCAACGACGAAAATTTCGGAGCGGGTGTTCCAGTCCATGGTGCCCTATCTGACGGAGCATTACGGCAATCCCTCCAGCATCTACACCATGGGAAGAGAAGCTTCCATGGCCATCGAGGCGGCACGGGCGAAGGTCGCCGCCGCCTTCAACGCAAGCCCCAGAGAGATCTATTTCACCGGCTGCGGCAGCGAGTCGGACAACTGGGCCATCAAAGGGGCGGCCCGCCGTCTTGCCCGGATGCAGGGGAAGAAGCACATCATCACCTCTGTTTTCGAGCATCACGCCGTTCTGCACACCTGCCAGTCGCTGGAGCGGGAGGGGTTTGAGGTCACCTATATCCCCGTGGATGCAAAAGGGTATGTAAACCCCGCCGACGTGGAAAAGGCCATCCGCCCGGATACCGCCATCGTTTCCATCATGTACGCCAACAACGAGATCGGCACCATTCAGCCCATCAAGGAGATCGGAGCCATCTGCAAGGCGCATAAGGTGCTGTTCCACACCGACGCCGTGCAGGCGGTGGGCAATGTCTGCATCGATGTGAAGGACGAAAACATCGACCTGATGTCCCTGTCCGGGCACAAGATCCATGCTCCCAAGGGCGTGGGCGCCATGTACATCCGTCGAGGCGTCCTCATTGACAATTTTATGGACGGCGGCGGACAGGAATCCGGCAAGCGTGCCGGAACCGAGAACTTGGCCTCCATCGTGGGCCTTGGAACCGCCATCGAGGAGACCTACGAAAACTTTGAAGAGAAGACCGAAAAGATGGCCCGGCTTCGGGACAAGCTCATGGAAGGGCTTTTGAAGATCCCCTGCACCCGGTTGAACGGCGGACGGGAGCACCGGCTCTGCACCAACGTGAACATTTCCTTCGGCGGCATCGAGGGCGAAGGGCTTTTGCTGCTGCTGGACTTAAACGGCATCGCCGCTTCCTCCGGCTCTGCCTGCACCTCCGGGTCGCTGGATCCCTCCCATGTGCTGCTGGCCATCGGCTTGGAGCACGGCATTGCCCACGGCTCCCTGCGGCTGAGCTTAGGCTCCGACACCACCGATGAGGACATCGACTATACGCTGGAAACCGTTCCGAAGGTAGTCACCCGGCTGCGGGAAATGTCCCCCGTGTGGCAGGAATGGAGCGAGGACGAGCGGGCAGGAAAGAATCTGTAAAAAAGAAAGGACGGTTCCCTTATGTTATACAGCGCAAAAGTCATGGAGCACTTCGCAAATCCCCACAACGTCGGTGAGATCCCGGACGCCAACGGCGTCGGCGAGGTGGGAAACCAGAAGTGCGGCGACATCATGAAGATCTTTTTGAAGATCGAAAACGGCATCATTGAAGACGTGAAGTTCCAGACCTTCGGCTGCGGCGCAGCCATCGCCACCTCTTCCATGGCCACCGACCTCATCAAGGGCAAGCCTCTGGAGGACGCTCTGAAGCTGACCAACCAGGCAGTGGTGGAAGCGCTGGACGGGCTGCCGCCAGTGAAGCTCCACTGTTCCGTACTGGCGGAGCAGGCGGTGAAGGCGGCTGTGGCGGACTACTACCGTCGTCAGGGCATCGACCCCACCCCCATCGTAGGCAATCTGGAGGAGGACTGCCATGCGTGCAGCTGCGATGGATCGGACTGCAGCAAATAAGAAAACCGCATCGGACCGGGCCCGGCTTTCGGGTCCGGTTTTTTCACCGAAACGGGTGATTCCCCGAAGAAAGGACGAAAACAATGGCAGAGCTTTGGGACGTTTACGATGAAAACCGGCAGAAGACCGGTCGCTTTCAGGAGCGGGGAAAATTTATGCCGCCGGAGGACTATCATCTGGTGGTGATGCTCTGGATCTTTGATTCCAACGACCGGGTGCTGATGACAAGGCGGCACTTGTCAAAGTCGCTGGGCGGGCTTTGGGAGTGTACCGGCGGCGCCGTGACTGCCGGGGAGGACACCTATCAGGGCGCCCTTCGGGAAGCCGCCGAGGAGATTGGCGTGGATCTTACGAAAGGGGAGCCGGGCGCACGGATGCGGCAGGATCACTGGCGGGCGAAAAATGAGAAGGATTACAGCGCCTTTCAGGATGTGTACCTCTTCATCCGGGACATCCCCCTGGAGGAGATGACCCTCCAGCCGGAGGAGGTCATCGGTGCTAAATGGGTGGATCGTGCCGAATACGAGGCCATGCGGCAACGGGGCGAGGCCGTCCTCACCCGGTACGACGCTTATGATCTTCTTGCCGAATACAAGGCGGGAAAAAAGATCCGATAAAAGAAAGCCCCCGATGCGTATCTGCATCGGGGGTGATTTTTGTTTCAATTACAGCTTTGCGCCGCAGGAGGGGCAGAATTTTCCGGATTCCGGAACCGCTGCACCGCAGGCGGGGCAGACAGGAGCGGCAGGTGCTTCGGGAGCGGGAGCCGCAAGAGCTTCCACTACAGAAGCCGCAGGAGCTTCAGCAACAGGGACAGCAGGGGTTTCCGCTGCGGGTGTTTCCGTCACGGGAGCGGCAGGCACTTCCACTACAGGTGCAGCAGGCGCTTCGGGAGCGGGAGCCGCAGGAGCCGGAGCAGCAACAGGTGCAGGAGCCGGAGCAGCAACAGGTGCAGGAGCCGGAGCGGCAGGCTGCTGGGGAACGCCGTTCCAAGCGGGGGCAGCGTTGTTGTTCCAGACAGGGGCGCCGTTCTGCTGAGGAGCCGCATTCTGCTGAGGGGCGCCGTTCCAAGCGGGAGTGCCGCTGTTCCACTGGCCGTTTCCGGCTGCGGGAGGAACGGGGGCGGCGGGTTTCGCTTTCGGAATCTTGTCAGGGTTGGCGGCGAAGAAGCAGAGAACGCCAAGCCCGGCCCACAGCACGATCACAAAGAGGGTGGACAGGTTAAAGTAGTGGTTGTAGCGATACAGCAGCTGGCGCAGGAAGGAAATGAACTGGAACCCAGCATAGCCCCAGCAGCCGAAGGCCAGCAGCTGCCACTTTGCATTGGCAAAGGTCAGAACCATGCCGGCAATCATGATATAGTAGAGAACGGTGCGGAACAGGGATAAGAAATTGCTGAGAATGATCCAGGGAGTCCAGAGATTGATGAGCCAGAAGAAGAACTGAAGGCCCAGCCCGCCGAAAAGGATCGCAACATCCAGCGTCAGTAGCTTTTTAACGGCGCCGTTCTTTTCCAGCGCTTCTTTCAGCGATTTGGAAACATTGGCAAGTGCGTTCATAGGGTAATTCCTCCTGTGTCATTTTCCGCCGGAAAGCGGCGGTTTCTTTCTTCCATTTTACGACAAATCCTTCTGCATTGCAAGAGGGTCACCGTCTGGGTCTCGCCGCCGAGGGAGAGGGTGTAGGCGCCGCCTTCCGTCAGCTCCGGGCAGCTGACGACTACGCAGTTGTAGTTCTTTTCGGGGGCGTGTTCCACGAGGACGTTCCCGTCTGCGTCGGTGAGGGTGATGATCCCGCCGGTGACGGAGGAAGCGGTCAGAAGGATGCTGCCCTGAGTGGAGGAGCTTCCGAAATTCTGCGCCATGCCGCTGTATCCGGCAGCAACGATGGTCCCTCCGGTGATGGCGGCGGCGCCGTCATAATCCAGAGCGGAGTCCCCGTCGTTGGTGGGGCCGCTGACATAGATGGTCCCGCCGGATACGTTCAGATCGCCGTTGGAGTCGATGCCGTCGCCGGAAGCATCGATGCGGATGGTTCCGCCGGAGATGTTGACGGAGCAGGAAGAGCTTCCGGCGGCGTTTCCGGGCTGCTGACCGTCAAAGCCGCCTTCCGGCATGGAAGGAAGGTCGGAGGGCGCTTCTCCGGAAGCATCGGTGGGAGGAGCAGGTGGCGTGTTCGTATCCGCCGCCCCGTCCTGACCGGAGGAAGGGGTGGGCCGGCTGCTGTCAGAGACATTCTGACCGGTAGGAGGGGTTGGGGGCGTGCCGCCGTTTGTCCCGTCCGGATCAGAAGGGGGAGTGGGAGGGGTGCCGTTGGAATGGTTCTGCCCGTCGGGGAAGCTCCCTTTGAAGCCGGAGAAGGTGCCGTCGGCGACATTGATGCCGTCGTCGCTGGAAACGATGTTGATGTCGCCGCCTTCGATGTTTACGGTGACGCCTTCCATGCCTTCGTAAGATTTAAGGATGTCGATGGCGCCGTTGGTGACGGTCACGGTGTCGTCGGCGTGGATGCCGTCGCCGCCGGTGGAAAGGGTGAAGCTGCCACCGGAAATGTCCACGTTCCCGTTGGAATGGATGGCGTCGTCGCAGCAGTCCAAGTCAAAGGTGCCGCCGGAGATGGTCACCTGCGTGCCGGCTTTCAAGCCTTTGGCGCTGGTGTCTTCGTCGATGGTGCCGTCGCTGCCGCCGGCGGTGATGATGGCATAGCTCCCGCCGTCAATGGTCAGGACGGTCTCCGCCTGAACGCCGTCTTCGGCGGCAGTCAGGTCGAGGGTGCAATCGGTAAGGAGGATGAAGCCTAAGGCTCCGTCCTCGTTATTGGTGGAGCGGATGGCGTCGCCGCCGGACTGGACGGTCAGGCTGGCGTTTTCGGCGGTCAGGGAGTCTTTTCCGGTGATGCCGTGGTTTGCAGCGGTGACGAAAAGGGTGCTGTCCCGGATGGTCAGGGTGTCTTTACCGGTAATACCGTTTTTGTAGTTTGCGTTGACGGTAAGCGTCCCCGTTCCTTCAATGGTCAGGTCGGCCTTGGAGTAAAGGCAGGCGTCGGCGTCCTCGTCGGAGTCAGAGGTCTCGCTGTCAGTCAGGGTGCTTTCCGTCCCGTCGGGAAGGGAAAGGGTGACGGAGTTTGCCTTCAAGATTACGAAGGGGCTGCCGGAAGAGGAGGTCACGGAGACGTTTTTAAGAATCAGGGTAACGTCTTCATCCGGCGCTTTGACGCAGATCTGTCCGTCCTCTAACGTGCCGCTTATTTCATAGGTGCCGCCTTCAGTGATGGTGACGATACCGTTTTCCGCTTCAACGCCGGTCCCGGAAACGGAAGCGCTGCTGCCCGAAAGAAGGATGGAAGCGGAAGCCTTCCGGGTATCGGCGGAAGAAGAAACGGAAGCGGAGCTTTCACCGGTTCCGGTGGTACTGCAGGAGGTGGCGGCCACCGCTAAAAGCAGGGCGCAGATAAGGATGGAAGCGATTCGACTTACTTTTTTCATATTCAATTCCTCCTTTGAGGGGATGGTTTTATTGTAAAGGGGCTGGCTAAAATCTACCTAAAGGTTTTGCAAAAAGTTTCTTTAGGTTCTCTTTAAGTTGCCCCTTTAGAATCAAAGGCACAAAGGAGGGATCCTCATGGCAGTGTCCTACAGCTTCCAGAGGTACGAGATCAAGTACTTCTTAAACGAAGAAAAGCAGACAGCCCTTTTAAAGAAGATGGAACCATATATGATCCCCGACGTCTACGGGAAATACGGGATCTGCAGCATCTATTACGATACGAAGGACTGGCGGCTGATCCGGGCATCCATCGAAAAGCCCGCTTATAAGGAAAAGCTCCGGATCCGTAGCTACGGCCCGGCGGAGGACAACAGTCCCGTCTTCATCGAGCTGAAGAAAAAGGTATCCGGCATCGTCTATAAGCGGCGGATCACACGGGAAGCCAGGGAAGTGGAGTCCTTCTTAAAGGGCGAAGGAGCCTCCGCGGAGCAGATCGCCGGAGAGATCCGGTGGTTCCAGCAAAAATACCGCACGGAGCCGAAAGTGTTCATCGGCTACGATCGGCTGGCCTTTGCGGGGAAGGAGGATCCGGAGCTGCGGGTCACCTTCGACACCAACATCCGCTGGCGGCAGACGGCGCTGGATCTGCGGACCGGGGACTTCGGCGAGCCCCTTCTCCCCGGCGGGGAGATCTTAATGGAGATAAAGATCCCGGGTGCGGCACCCCTGTGGCTTTCACGGGCGCTGTCGGAGCTTTCCATCTATCCCACGTCCTTTTCCAAATTCGGCACCTGCTACTGCAGGCACATCCTTCCGGAAATCCGAAGAAACGAGGCGCTTCATCATGCTTGAATCCATCATCACTGGCGGCATCACCCTTCCGACCTTCCTCATCTGCACGGCGGTCTCCCTCCTTCTGGGAATGGGGACGGCGTTCATCAGTATGTACAAGGCAAAATGCACCCAGAGCTTCGCCATCACGCTGGCTGTTCTCCCGGCGGTGGTGCAGATGGTCATTTTGCTGGTCAACGGCAACGTAGGCGCCGGAGTGGCGGTAGCCGGGGCGTTTAGTCTGGTGCGGTTCCGCTCCGCTCCCGGAACGGCCCGGGAGATCGGGGTCATCTTCCTTGCCATGGCCATCGGCCTTGCCACAGGCATGGGATACATCGGGCTGGCGGTCCTCTTCTTTGTCATCGTGGCGGCAGTGATGCTGCTGCTGACCCGGTTCAATTTCGGGGGCAGCAAGCGCTCTGAGCGGATCTTACGGATCACCATCCCGGAAAATCTGGACTACGAGGGGCTTTTCGACGACCTCTTCCAGAAGTACGCCGAGAACTGTTCCCTTGAAAAAGTGAAGGCCTCCAACATGGGGACGATGTATGAGCTGCAGTACCGCATCGTTTTAAAGGACGCAAAGATCCCCAAAGCCTTCTTCGACGAGATCCGCTGCCGCAACGGGAACCTCAACATCGTCTGCGGCCGGGAAGCCGTAGGGGAGAGCTTATAAAGCCGTTGCAACTCCCCGGAATTTGTCCTATAATGAAAACGGGTGATGGAAATGCGTTTGCTGATCGCAGAAGACGAAGCGGATCTGGCCGAGGCGCTGACGGTGTTTTTTGAAAAAAACCATTTTTCCGTGGACGCCGTAGGCGACGGGTTTTCCGCTTATGAATACGCCTCCGCCGGGGATTACGACGGCATCCTTTTAGACGTGATGATGCCGAAGATGAACGGCGTAGAGGTTCTGAAAAAGCTTCGGGAGGAGGGAATCCGGACGCCGGTGATGATGCTTACCGCAAAAGCAGCCACCGGCGACCGGATCACCGGCTTTGACGCCGGCGCCGACGACTACCTTCCGAAGCCCTTTGAGCCCGATGAACTCATCAGCCGGGTTCGTGCCATGCTCCGCCGCAGCGGAGACTATAAGCCGAACATCCTGACCTTCGGGGATCTTTCTCTGGATCCGGATTCCGGGACGCTTTCCTGCGGGGAAAAGTCCGTCCGGCTCAGCGGACGGGAGTTTCAGGTCATGGAGCTTTTCATGCGCTCCCCCAACGTGGTGCTGTCGGCGGACCGGATCATGGAACGGGTCTGGGGCTGGGATAGCGACGCCGAGATAAACGTCATCTGGGTCCATATCTCGAACCTCAGGAAGAAGCTCAAATCCATCGGATCTGCCGTTTCCATCTGCGCCAACCGGGGGCTTGGGTATCTGCTGGAGGTTTCCGATGATTAAGGAACTGCGGAAGAAGTTCATCGGGATCGCCATGATCTCGGTCACAGTGGTGATGGTACTCTTTGCGGCAGCGGTGAACGTGGCCAATTACGTTTCCGTCCGGTCGGAGTTAAACCAGATGCTGGATCTCATTGCCGGAAACCAAGGGGTCATCCCGTCCAGCCCTCCCGGCGGAATGCCCGGAAGCAAACCGGCAGGCCCCTTCGATCAGGAGACCCCTTATGCCACCCGGTATTTCGTTTTGCGCTATACCAACGACGGGAATCTGGTTCAGGCGGACTTAAAAAACATCGCCGCCGTCACCGAGGACGATGTCCAGCCCTATCTGGAGCTGGCACTGAAAAAAGGAATGGGTTACGGCTACACCTCTGGCTACCAGTATCTGGTGAAGGACAACGGTCAGGGGCGGATGATGGCGATCTTTCTTGACTGCCGGCAGGAGATGCGGTGGGTGCTGACCCTTTTGCTGCTCTCCCTTTGCGCCATGGCGGCGTGTATTGCGCTGGTTTATGTGATCGTGGTGCTGTTTTCCCGGAAGGCGGTGGATCCGGTGGTGCAGAGCATGGAGCGCCAGAAGCAATTTATCACCGACGCCGGCCATGAGCTGAAAACGCCCATCACCGTCATCGCCACCAGCCTAAAGGTGCTGGAGATGGAAACGGGAAAGCAGAAGTGGATCGACAAGGCCGCCGCCCAGACGGAGAAGCTAAAGGATCTGGTGAATTCCCTTGTGACCCTTTCCCGGATGGACGAGGAGGAATCCCCCCTGCATCCGGAAAATTTCCCGGTCAGTGACGCCCTTGCCGAAGCGGCGGAGTCCTTCCGGGATTTTGCGGCGGAAAAGGGGCACCCGCTGGACATCAAGATCCAGCCGGGGCTTACCTATTGCGGCGATGAGTACGCCATCCGGCAGCTTGCGTCCGTTTTGCTTGACAACGCCATCAAATACGCCCTTCCGGACAGCCGGGTGACCTTTTCGCTGGAAAAGGGGCGGAAAGGTGTCGTCATCCGGACGGAAAATGCCTGCGGGGAGATGGATCCGAAGACCCTTCCCAAGCTCTTTGACCGGTTTTACCGACCGGATCAGTCCCGGACGTCCAAAACGGGGGGCTTCGGCATTGGGCTTTCCATTGCCCGGAGCATCGCCGAAGGGCACAAAGGCTCCATTCGGGCGGAGCTTTTGGAGGAAAACCGCATCCGCTTTACGGCGGAGCTGAAGTAGGAGGGCAGCATGCAGGCAACGCAGTTCGTCATGGCTCACGGCGTGGAGCAGGATCGGCTCCGCACCATTCTGCCGGAGGGGTTGCCTCCCTGCGGCCGGCGCTTCGAATCAACGGGGAGAAAAAGGCTTTCTCGAATTCCGGACAGCCGTGGAAAGAGACGGGAAAAGGGGGCTGGCGGCCGGCTCAGCGTCGGCAGCTTTTCCAACGTGCCGTTTGAAGTGATCGAAAAAACGACCGCTTTTCAGGGGGAGCTTCTGGAGATCGCCTTCACCCGCCGGAAACGACTACGGAGCGGAAGAAATACTGCGACTGCCGCTTTCGCTGGGAGCTCATGGAGTGAGTGTGGGAAAGGCTCCCTCCGGCGGTTCCGGAGGAGGAGCCCCATTGGTATCCGAAAGAGCCGTTTACCGTGGAAAACGTCGCAGCAATCCCCTGCCGACGGGTGTTGGGGAGCTATCAGGTCGCATTTGAGCGATAAAAAGGAAAAGCTCCCGCTTTCGCATAAAAACGAAAGCGGGAGCTTTTGTCCGTT
>ENA-UOOA01006967-UOOA01006967.1-human-gut-metagenome-genome-assembly--contig:-P61old-NODE-6967-length-10490-cov-8.743460_pt1 | contig 10490 bp, 7 predicted proteins | sample MGYA00242467_ERZ724014 | MGnify/ENA metagenome assembly ERZ724014
ATCGCGCTTGCCAAAGCGGCAGGAATTGCGGACGACAAGATCATCTTAGACCCGGGTGTTGGATTCGCAAAAAGTTATGAGAATAATCTGGAAGTGATCCGCCGCCTGAAAGAGTTCAATGAATTAAAATATCCGGTGCTGCTTGGCACCTCAAGGAAGTCTGTGATCGGATTGACACTCGACCTTCCGGCAGCAGAGCGTGTGGAGGGAACGATCGTCACAACGGTCATGGCGGTGGAAGCAGGCTGTATGTTTGTCCGTGTGCATGATGTAAAAGAAAATCACCGGGCAATCCAGATGGCAGAGGCAATCCTGGACAGGAAATAAGCAATTGCCAAACACCTGATTTTTCAGGAGTTTTGCAGGCTTTAGATAACAGGAAGATAGAAGTGCTGAAAGGACGTACTGGAATGACAGGAGATTATATTAAAATAACGAATTTAAAAGTATTTGCACATCATGGAGTTTTCCCGGAGGAAACAAGGGATGGACAGGACTTTTATGTGAATGCAAAACTTTTTATGGACTGTAGAAAAGCGGGAAAAACAGACAATCTGTCGGATTCTTTGAATTATGGCGAAGCCAGTCATTTTATCACAGATTTTCTGCAGAATCATACATACAAATTAATTGAGAGCGTCGCGGAGCAGTTGGCAGAAGCGATGCTTCTTTCTATGCCGATTTTAAAGGGAGTGAAGATTGAATTATGTAAACCACATGCTCCAATTGGGCTTCCATTTGAAAACGTGTCGGTGACGATCGAACGACAGTGGCATGAGGTGTATCTGGCGGTCGGCTCCAATCTGGGGGACAAGAATGCCTATATTGAGAATGGAATTGAGGAACTGCGCCAGAGCAAAGAAATCAAAGATGTCAGGGTGTCAGAACTTCTGGTGACAAAGCCTTACGGCGGAGTGGAGCAGGACGATTTTGTCAACGGGGCGATTGCATTAAAGACGATGCTATCACCACAGGAGCTGCTGGAAAGACTGCATGAGATCGAACAGCACGCAAACCGGGAGCGCATCATTCACTGGGGACCGAGAACTTTGGATCTGGACATTATTTTTTATGATAAGCTTGTCTATGAGGATGAGGATCTTATCATACCGCATATTGATATGCAGAATCGTGACTTTGTGTTAAAACCGCTGGCAGAACTTTGCCCGAATTACCGTCACCCGGTTTTGGGAAAAACAGTGTCGCAGTTACTTGGAGAGCTGAAAGAGAGGTAATATGATAAAAGCAGTCTTATTTGATCTGGATGGTACGATCATTAACTCAGAAGAGGGAATTACAAAGTGTGTACAATATGCATTAAGCAGTTTTGGAATTGAGGAACCGGACCGGAAAAAGCTGTTGTGTTTTATCGGACCGCCGCTTGATCCTGTTTTCCGTGAAAAATACGGCTTTGATGCGGACAAGGCATGGCAGGCGGTATTAAAATACCGGGAGAGGTTTGATAAGACCGGAATTTTCGAGTGTGAATTATATGAGGGTGTCGCAGATACGATCCGCAAGTTAAAAGAAGCAGGCTGCGTCATCGCACTTGCTTCCTCCAAGCCGGAGACAGCGTGCAGACGTATTCTGGAACATTTTTCCCTGACACCGTATTTTGATGAGATCGTCGGTTCCACTTTAGATGGAAGCATCAGCACCAAACAGCAGGTATTAGAGGAGCTTGGCAGACGGATGGAGCATATGCAGATCACAAAAGACCAGATGTGCCTGATCGGAGACACTGAGTATGACGTGATTGGAGCGGATCAGTTTGGAATCCGCTGTATCGGCGTATCCTATGGATTTGGAAAAAGAGAGCTGTTAGAGCGTGCAGGGGCATACTGTGTCTGCGACAACATGGCAGAGGTTGTGGACGCACTGCAGCAGATGTGATAGAGAGGAAGATATCATGAAAACGACAGGCGGTTTTAAACTCTGGCAGATCATTTATCCGATTGGTATTTATTATGTTGTGTCGAGCCTTATGTACTTCGTGCTGGGACTTTTTCTGGGGGATGGGCAACAGACCTATATGCTGCGCCAGCTTATCTGCTCGGCTGCAACGATCCCGGCGACGATGAGTTTTTATAAGCAGGATAAAATTGCAGAGCAGGTTGTCTATGGAACTGAAAAAGAAAAATTGGATACAAAATGGCTCACAGACGCAGTTTTGGCAGTTGTGGGTGCAGCGGCACTTGGCATTGCCGTGAATAACATCATTGCAATGACGCCGTTAGTGCAGATGTCGGAGGGGTTTCAGGAGGCAAACCAGTCCTTTTTTGCGGGAACGGTTGTGTTTGAACTGCTCGGTTCCTGCCTTGTGATTCCAATCGCAGAAGAATTGCTGTTCCGCGGTGTGGTGTACAAGCGTCTGAAGCTTTATTTTGGCGTGACACCGGCATTGATCGGTTCAGCACTTATCTTTGGTATCATGCATGTCAATCTGGTGCAGTTTTTGTATGCGGCGGTGATCGGATTGCTTCTTGCGTTTGTGTTGGAAAAAACAGGGAAGCTTTCCATGGCAGTTTTTGGGCATATTGCGGCAAATCTTGTGGCGGTGCTGCGGACGGAGACAGGATGGCTGGAGTTCAGTTTTTATCCGACGGTAAACGGCATTTTGTTTACGGTTGTGATGGCAGTGGCAGGAATAGCCGTTGTCAGCCTTTTTTACCGGAGAAAATAATTCGTTACATAAAAACGACATTTCATTACATATTCCATAAGAAAAGCTTATGAGCTGGTCGATATAAGATAAAGTACAGAGTATGGAGTGAAGAAAATGCCGAAAATTGCGATATGTGATGATGAACAGCCTATAAGAGAGTATTTAAAAAGTCTGACCGAAAAATGTATCCCGGATTCACAGGTTCGCCTGTTTGGCAGCGGAGAGGCACTGTTACGAGATCAGACATCCTTTGATGTGATCCTGCTGGATGTTTCCCTGCGTGGAGAAGATGGAAATCAGACGTTAAACGGCATGGAGACAGCCCGGAAAATCCGGGAGACATCCAATGCGATGATCATTTTTGTGACAGCGTTCAAAGAATATGTGTTTGAAGGTTATGATGTCGGGGCGTTTCACTATCTGTTAAAGCCGGTGGACGAGCACAAGTTTGCGGAAGTGATGCAGCGCGCCATGTGGCAGCTTGAGCGGGAAAAAGAGGAAATGTCCCTGTTGATAAAAGCAGATGGCAGTTATATGGAAGTTCTGGCAAAAAATATTTTGTATGCGGAGAACGAGGCGCGCAAGATTGTGCTGCACACGAAAAATATGCCGGAGAGCAGTTATACTTTTTATGAGAAAATGGAAGTGTTGGAGAAGCGGCTGGGAGAGGGTTTTTTCCGTTCGCACCGGGGATTTCTGGTAAATCTGCGGGAAGTGTACAAGTATGATGCGACCACGATACAGATGAAAAATGGTGACAAAGTTTATCTGGCAAAACAAAAGTATAACGATTTTGTCACGGCTTATATGAAATATCTGAGAAGCGCAGGATGAAAAGGACTGCAAAATAGCGGAAAAAAGCAAAAATCAGCGGAACATAGATCTGCTGATTTTTCATTACATAAAAGAGCCTGTTCGTTACAATTCGCTAAAATCAGAAAATGCCCGACCGATATACGGAGTAAAGAAAGGCAAAATGCATCGTTATGGTGCAGTTTTGGCAAGACATACAGGGAGGCAATAATATGCGAATTACAACACAAATGCTTGCACACTCAGCCGCAAAAAGCGGAATTCCATTTCAGCAGACAACACTGTTAGATATCCTGAACAAAAAGTCATCTTTTTCCGGTCTGCTGAACGGAGTGAATGCCAGTGCGGATGCAACGGCGATCGCAAAGAAAAAGAATTATTCGAAGCTGGAAGATATTTCGGGGAACCTGAACGGATATGCTTCTAGTCTTGTGGCAACAGATAAGAACTCCATTTATGACAGGGCAAAGGAAAGCGGCAGTACAAAGGATATTGTTTCCTCGGCAAAAAAAATGGTCGAGAGCTACAACGCAACGTTAAAACAGCTCAGGGAAACCGGGGATACTTTAAATGAGTTTTACAGACAGCAGTTAAAGGATATTCCTGCCGGGGACAAAGAGGCATTGAAGAGCATTGGTATCACACAGGCAAAAGACGGCAGTCTTTCCATTGACGAGAAAGTGTTACAGAGTGCAGATGCAGACACGTTAAAGAAAGTGTTGGATGGAGATACCGGGCTTGCTTCCAAGATCAGTTTTGTGAGCGGAAGAATCAGCCAGAACGCAGCGTCCAATGTTGTGAGCACATCGAGCCAGTATACATCGAACGGCTCTTCATTGCTGAGTGCACTTGAGACGAGTAAATACGATTTCTGGGGATAAAAAAGAAAATTGACAAATTTGCAGAGGAGATAAGACAGGAGAACTATTATGAGTGTTACGATCAACTTTTCCAAAAACACGTCCGCACCCTGGCAGTCAAATGCAAACATGTTAAAAAGCACGAGGGAAAAAATACAGAGACAGGAAGAGCGGGACGGAAAAATTGCTTTTTTTGAGACACAGAAGCAGAATCTCAAAAATCAGAAAGCGGATACAATCGAAGAAATTGCAAAAAAGCTGGAGAAGTTTCATACTTACGAGGATGAGATTGCGGCAGCAAAACAGGAGTACAACAGCTCACAGATGTTCCACATCTTAGATGAGGCAGAAGAGCGCGGAGAGCAGATGGCGAAAGCGGCTGAGAAATATAAGCCAAAGACCGAGGAAGAGCAGAAAAAGGAGGCTCAAGGCGAGGCAGCAGGAACAGACGGCAAAACCGATGATAAGGGTGTTTTATCCGAAATTATGGATGATATGTCGGAATCAATCGATGCGCAGGAAGGAAATCTGGAAACTACCGGACAGCTTTCAGAAGCAGAGTTACAGCAGACATTGTCCGACGAGGAATTGCAGAAAAAACAACAGAGATATCAGCCGTTTGACGTGCGGGCATAATAAAAGCCGATATTTCACTGATGCCTGTCTTGGTTAGTGATCAGATAATCTACCATGTATCACAACTTTTTATTACAGAAAACAGAATATTAAAATCTGCCGTAACAAATAGTAATATTCTATACTCCGACAATTCAAACACAATTCCAGAAAAACACCTGAAGTGATATTTTATCACTTGAAAATCAAAAATTTTTTTATTATAAAACAAGGAAAGAATTGTTTGTATCCATATATTGCAGTAAGAATATAATTATAATAGTATAAACAATACTGCTATAAATAATAAATATTCAAATTATCAGACAATATTGCAAAAAAAATAGATAGACAGAAGTATCAAAAAGTTGTATATTAGAAAACAAGAAAAATAAAATAATTCATGAAGCAAAGGCGCTTAGATACCCAATCGATCATTGGGTTATTTAAGCGCCTTTTTATGTAATAGGAAATTACGTTGCAATGTTCCTGTTACCCCAAAAGGCTCCGTAATTAGAAATTGTCTGCAAAGTGGCGATTTCAATCTGGATTAAGAAAGGAATTTGCGTATGAAAGAGCAACAGAAAGAAACATCTGCAAAAATGGTCACTCTGAACAAATTTGCATCAAAGGATTCCCAGACAAAAACAGACGGAATGTATGATCCGGCATTTGAACATGACAACTGCGGTATCGGTTCGGTTGTCAATATCAAAGGTATCAAGACACATGAAACCGTGGAGAATGCTTTGAAAATTGTTGAAAACTTAAAGCACAGAGCAGGAAAAGATGCAGAAGGAAAGACCGGTGACGGTGTTGGTATCCTTTTACAGATTTCTCATAAATTTTTTACGAAAGCCGTAAAACCGCTCGGTATTGAACTTGGTGGTGAGAGAGATTATGGTATCGGTATGTTTTTCTTCCCGCAGGATGAGTTGAAACGCAATCAGGCAAAGAAAATGTTCGAAGTCATTGTCCAGAAAGAGGGCATGGAATTTTTAGGATGGAGAGAAGTACCGATCGATCCGACAAAGCTTGGACAGAAAGCGATCGACTGTATGCCTTGCATTATGCAGGGGTTTGTAAAGCGTCCGAAGAATGTGGAAAAGGGACTTCCGTTCGACCGCAAGCTGTATGTGGCAAGACGTGTGTTTGAACAGTCGAATGATGATACTTATGTTGTCTCTTTATCCAGCAGAACGATTGTATACAAGGGAATGTTCTTAGTAGAGCAGCTCCGCTTGTTCTTTGCAGATCTTCAGGACAAAGATTATGAATCTGCGATCGCAACCGTACACTCCCGTTTCTCTACGAACACAAACCCAAGCTGGGAGAGAGCACATCCAAACCGTTTTATCGTACATAACGGTGAGATCAACACGATCAAAGGAAATGCAGATAAGATGCTTGCCCGTGAGGAGACCATGGAGTCCGAATTTTTAAAGGGCGAATTACAGAAAGTGCTTCCGGTCGTCAACACCGAAGGTTCCGACTCTGCAATGCTTGACAATACACTGGAATTTCTTGTCATGAGCGGCATGGATCTTCCGCTCGCTGTCATGATCTTAATTCCGGAGCCGTGGGCGAACAACAGCCTCATGTCCCAGAAGAAAAAAGATTTTTACCAGTATTACGCAACGATGATGGAGCCGTGGGACGGACCTGCATCCATTCTTTTCTCCGATGGTGATATTATGGGAGCGGTGCTTGACCGTAACGGACTCCGTCCTTCCCGCTATTACATTACAGATGACGATTACCTCATTCTTTCCTCTGAGGTCGGTGTACTTGACATTGATCCGACGAAGATCGTGGTAAAAGAGAGACTTCGTCCGGGAAAAATGCTTCTGGTAGATACCGTAAAGGGAAGAGTGATCGATGATGATGAGTTAAAAGAAACTTATGCAGGCAAACAGCCTTACGGTGAATGGATCGACCGCAACCTGTTAAATTTAAAAGATTTGAAGATTCCAAACCAGCGTGTGCCGGAATACACCAAGGAAGAGCGTCAGAGAATGCAGAAGGCATTTGGTTATACCTATGAATCTTTGAGAGATGCAATTTTACCAATGGCAAAAAATGGCGGCGAGGGAACATCCGCCATGGGTATTGATACACCGCTTGCTGCACTGGCAACCGATCATCAGCCGTTATTTAACTACTTCAAGCAGCTATTTGCACAGGTTACCAACCCGCCGATCGACTCTATCCGTGAAAAAGTGGTGACTTCCACAACAGTATACATCGGAGAGGACGGAAACCTTCTGGAAGAAAAAGCAATCAACTGCCAGGTGTTAAAGGTCAACAATCCAATTCTGACAAACACGGACCTGATGAAAATTAAAAATATGAAAGTGGACGGATTTAAGGTAGAAGTAATCCCGACTACCTATTATAAGAGCACAAGCCTCGAGAAAGCCATTGAGCGTCTGTTTGTGGAAGCAGACCGGGCATACAGGGAGGGCGCAAACATTTTGATCCTGTCTGACCGCGGTGTCGACGAATACCATGTGCCGATCCCATCACTGCTTGCAGTGTCCGCCCTGCAGCAGCATCTGGTCAAGACGAAAAAGAGAACGGCAGTCGCCATGATCTTAGAGTCCGGCGAGCCGAGAGAGGTACATCATTTTGCAACACTGTTAGGTTATGGTGCCTGTGCGATCAACCCATATCTGGCACAGGATACCGTAAAACAGCTGGTGGATGAGCATATGTTAGACAAAGATTACTATGCGGCAGTGGATGATTATAATGCAGCGATCTTAAATGGTATTGTAAAGATCGCTTCCAAAATGGGTATTTCCACGATCCAGTCTTACGAAGGTTCCAAAATCTTCGAGGCGATCGGTATTGATTCCGACGTGATCGATAAGTATTTCACAAATACCGTGAGCCGCATCGGTGGTATTACATTAAAAGACATTGAAAATGATGTGAACGAATTACATTCTGCGGCATACGATCCGCTTGGTTTAGAGACTGACCTCACCTTAGACAGCAGGGGACGCCACAAAATGAGAAGTGGTGCAGACCAGCACCTTTACAATCCGGCAACCATCCATCTGTTACAGGAATCCACGAAACGTGGAGATTACAACCTGTTCAAACAGTACACAGAGCTTGTGGACAGTGAGGAAAAAGACGGCTGCATCCGTGGACTGATGGATTTCAATTATCCGAAAAAAGGTGTGCCGGTCGAGGAAGTGGAAAGCGTTGATTCTATCGTGACAAGATTTAAGACCGGTGCGATGTCCTATGGTTCTATCTCACAGGAAGCACACGAGACGCTTGCTATTGCGATGAACCGGCTTCACGGCAAATCAAACACCGGTGAAGGTGGTGAGGATTACGAGCGTATCGCAAGTAAAAATACCGCTGTGGACAGATGCTCCAAGATCAAGCAGGTCGCATCCGGACGATTTGGTGTCACAAGCCAGTACTTAGTCAGTGCGGAAGAGATCCAGATCAAGATGGCACAGGGAGCAAAACCGGGCGAAGGTGGACATCTTCCGGGCAAAAAAGTTTATCCGTGGATTGCAAAGACAAGACTTTCCACACCGGGGGTATCCTTAATTTCTCCGCCACCACACCATGATATTTACTCCATCGAGGATTTAGAGCAGCTGATCTTTGATTTGAAAAACTCTAACAGAGCGGCAAGAATTTCCGTAAAACTTGTTTCAGAGGCAGGTGTTGGAACCGTTGCAGCAGGCGTTGCAAAAGCTGGCGCACAGGTTGTGCTGATCTCCGGTTACGATGGCGGTACAGGTGCTGCTCCGGCAAGTTCCATCCACAATGCAGGACTTCCTTGGGAGCTTGGACTTGCAGAGACACACCAGACTTTGATCATGAACGGACTCCGCAATAAAGTAAGGATTGAGACAGACGGAAAATTAATGAGCGGCCGTGATGTTGCGATCGCAGCGCTTCTCGGAGCAGAGGAATACGGATTTGCAACGGCTCCGCTTGTAACCATGGGATGTGTCATGATGCGTGTCTGTAATTTAGATACCTGTCCGGCAGGTATCGCAACACAGAATCCCGAATTAAGAAAACGTTTTGCAGGAAAACCGGAATATGTGGAAAACTTTATGAAGTTTATCGCAGAGGAACTCCGTGAATACATGGCAAAACTTGGCTGCAGAACCGTGGATGAGATGGTTGGACGAAGCGACCTCTTAAAAGTCCGGGAAGATCTGACCGGACGTGAGAAAGAGATCGATCTTTCCAGAATTTTAAACAACCCATATGCAGGACCGAAGGAGAAAGTAACCTTTGATCCAAAACATGTATATGATTTTGAACTGGAAAAATCAAAAGACGAGACGGTACTTTTAAAACAGCTTGGCTCTGCACTTGCAAACAAACAGCGCAGAAGCATTGATGTGGAAGTGACGAACACAGACCGTTCCTTCGGTACGATTTTTGGTTCCGAGATAACAAAAAAATATGGAACCGGCTTAGAGGAAGATACGTTTGTAGTTAAATGTACCGGTGCAGGCGGACAGAGTTTTGGTGCGTTCATTCCAAAAGGACTGACCTTAGAGCTTGTAGGCGATTCCAACGACTACTTTGGCAAGGGACTTTCCGGTGGAAAACTAGTGGTTTATGCCCCGGCAGGTGTAAAATACAAAAAAGACGAGAATATCATCATTGGTAATGTAGCCCTTTATGGTGCAACGAGCGGAAAAGCATTCATCAGCGGTGTGGCAGGCGAGCGTTTCTGCGTGCGTAACTCAGGCGCTTCCGCAGTCGTAGAAGGTGTCGGCGATCATGGCTGTGAGTATATGACAGGCGGACGTGTCGTAGTTTTAGGTAAAACCGGCAAAAACTTTGCGGCTGGTATGAGCGGCGGTATCGCATATGTGTTAGATGAGGATAACGACCTTTACACCCGCATGAACAAAGAGATGGTATTTTCTGAGGAAGTGTCCAATAAATACGATGTTATGGAATTAAAAGACATGATCAAAGAGCATGTGGCATTTACCAATTCCGAAAAAGGTAAGGAAATTCTGGATAACTTCAGTGAGTATCTGCCGAAATTTAAGAAAGTAATCCCGTATGATTACAACCGTATGCTGATGGCTATCGTTCAGATGGAGGAGAAAGGTCTCTCATCCGAACAGGCACAGATCGAAGCATTCTATGCGAATACGAGAGGTTGATCGTCAGTAGGGAATACGAAAAGAAAATGGAGGAAATATCATGGGAAAACCAACCGGATTTATGGATTATAAAAGAGAGACATCGGTGAGTGAAGCACCATTGGAGCGTATCAGAAATTTTAACGAATTCCACACACCACTGTCAAAGGAAGAACAGCAGATACAGGGCGCGCGCTGCATGAACTGTGGCGTTCCCTTCTGTCAGGCTGGAATGAATATCATGGGAATGACGAGCGGATGCCCGTTACATAACCTTGTCCCGGAGTGGAACGATCTTGTATACACAGGAAACTGGGAGCAGGCATACAACCGTCTGAAAAAGACGAACAACTTCCCGGAGTTCACATCAAGGGTATGTCCTGCACTATG
>ENA-UOOA01006971-UOOA01006971.1-human-gut-metagenome-genome-assembly--contig:-P61old-NODE-6971-length-10483-cov-11.224588_pt1 | contig 10483 bp, 7 predicted proteins | sample MGYA00242467_ERZ724014 | MGnify/ENA metagenome assembly ERZ724014
CCCAGCACGGTGCGGGTGGAGCGGCCGAACAGCCGATCACTCAGCCGGCCCAGCAGCGGGTCGGTGGCGGCGTCGAACAGGCGGGCCGCCAGCAGCACGGCCCCCAGGGTAGCCAGCGGCATGCCGTAGGCGCGTGCGTAGTGGTTGGGCAGCAGCACGTACAGCGGCAGCGCCACAAAGGCCAGGGGCAGGCCCAGCAGGCCATAGGTCAGGCCTTGGCGGGCGGGCAGCGTGCCGGGGGTGCCAGGTGCGGTCATGGCGATCCTGCCGTGCTGCGGCTGGCCAGCAGCGCCTGGCGCAGCGCGGGCTCTGACGTGTTGGGCGAGAGCCAGATGCCGAAGAACAGGCGCGCAAATTCAGGGTCGGCCACCTCGCCCACCACCTTGTCACCCATGCGGAACACGGCGCCGCCGCCTGGGCGGTAGATGCCGGTGAGGGTGTCGCCCGGCTTCACATCGGGCAAGGCGGCCTGCAGCGCGGCTTGCCAGCGTTCGGCCTGTTCGGCGCTGAACGGGGCCACGCGCCGCATCTCTTCGATGGAGCGCTTGGCAATCGCCTGCGCGGTGAAGTTGCGCTGGTAGGTCAGTGCCAGCGCCAGGGGCTGGTCGCCGTAGCGCTCAGGGGCAAAGCCGGGGCTCACCCACAGACGGGCCTGGTACACCTCCAGCCCAAAGAAGCGCATGGTGCCCTGGCCTGCCAGCACGGTGCCGGGCAGGGGCGTGGTTTCGCTGCCCTGCACAGGATTTGATAAAAAAGTGGCTGTAACGCACGCCAATAAAGCGTAAGCAGCTATCTTTTTCATAGTAAATGGCCCGGCGGTAGAAGGAGGTGGTCAGGCAGCGGCGCTGTCGTTCACCAGCGTGTACTGCACGAGGTCGATGTTCTGCATGGCGAACGCGGCTTCGCAGTAGGCCAGGTAGAACTCCCAGATGTGCATGAAGCGCTCGTCAAAGCCCAGCTTCAGGATCTCAGCGCGCTGCGCCAGGAAGCGCTCGCGCCAGCGCTTGAGGGTTTCGGCGTAGTCCTGGCCGAAGGCGAATTCGTCCACCACGCGCAGGCCTGCGGCCTCGGCCTCGCGGCGGAATTCGCGCGGGCAGGGCAGGCAGCCGCCGGGGAAGATGTACTGCTGGATGAAATCGGTGGAGCTGATGTAGCGCTTGAACAGCCCGTCGTCGATCACGATGCTCTGGATGCAGGCCTTGCCACCGGGCTTGAGCAGGCGCTTGATGGAGGCAAAGTACGTGGGCCAGTACTCGCGCCCCACGGCCTCCACCATTTCAATGGAGCAGATGGCGTCGTACGGCCCGTCGCTGATGTCGCGGTAGTCCTGCAGTCGCAGATCGGCCTGGCCTGCTACGCCGTGCTGCGCCATGCGCTTGCGGGCAAACGCGAGCTGTTCGGTGGACAGCGTCACACCCGTGAGCGTGGCGCCAAATTCGGTGGTGGCCATTTCGGCCAGTGCGCCCCAGCCGCAGCCAATCTCCAGGACCCGGTCGCTCGCCTGCACGCCCGCCATGTGCAGTGCGCGGCGCACCTTGGCGAGCTGGGCGGTGCGCATGTCGCCCCCCGCATCGCCCTCGAACCAGGCGGACGAGTAGTTCATCGTGTCGTCCAGCCACAGTTCATAAAACGCATTGCCCAGGTCGTAATGCGCGTGGATGTTTTTCTGGCTGTTGGCCTTGGTGTTGCGGTTGAGCAGGTGCTTGATGCGGTACAGCAGCCGCCCGGCCCAGGTGCCGTAGATCACGCCTTCCACCTGCTGGCGGTTGGCGATGAGGAGCTTGAGCAGGTCGGTCAGGTGCGGTGTGGTCCAGTCGCCAGCGATGTAGCTTTCGGCAAAGCCGATGTCGCCCGACTTGAGGGCCGCGCTGCACACGTTCCAGTTCTTGAAGGCGATGGCTGCCGAGGGGCCGCCCCCCTGGCCAAAGTGCCGCTGTGTGCCGTCGGGCAGCTGCACCGTGAGGTGGCCATGCTGCAGGCGCTGCAGCAATTGCAAAGCGGTGCGCGCGGCAGCGGGCGTGCCAGCGGGCAAGGCCAGGGCAGAACGGGGTGCGGTGGTGGAGTTCATGGCAGTGGTCTCGCAGGTGGGTGCGGAATACGGGTCGTGCATGTCAACGGGTCACGATCGAGGCCGGGGCCTCGGGCTTGCGATGAAAGCGAACGCGCTTGAGCCACAGCTGCAGCGCGTGCCAGTGGATGCGGGCGATGATGGCCAGCGTCATGGCCGGGTAGCCCCGCAGCGCCTGGCGCAGGGTGCGGGCCGTAGCGGGTTGCAGGGTGCCGCTCACGCTGGTCTGGATGAGGGGGCCACTGGCGTCGTCGTAATCAATGCGCACCACGGTGCGGCCGGCATCCTGCGGGCCGGGGGCTGTGCGCATGAAGCGGAAGCGGTAGCCGCCCGTCACTTCGCAAAACGGCGACACATGGAACACCTTGCGCGCCTGCTGCTCCACGCCGTACTGCGGGGCGTCGAGCAAATAGCAGTGGCGCTCGCCAAAGGTGTTGTTCACCTCGACCAGGATGGCGCGCAGGCTGCCATCGGCGCGGTGGCAGTACCAGAAGCTCACCGGCTTGAAGGTGTAGCCCAGCACGCGCGGGTAGGTGTGCAGCCACACCTCGCCCGTGGCGTCGTCAATGCCTTCGGCTTGCAGCAGGCCATCGAGCCAGGCCAGGGCACCGCCTTGCTCGGCGCTGCGGCCATCGCCATGGTCCACGTCGTGGAAGCTGATGGCCCCGCGGCGGTTCACTGCCAGCGCGCACTCCCGCCCACCCTGCGCCAGGGTGCGCATGGGCAGCATCAGAAAGAACGTGCCGTAGGCAAACGCATGCCGGCGCGGCCGCAGCCGGGTGTGGCGCACCTGGCCAAAACCCAGCAGGGGCTGCGCGGCGGGCGTGGGGCGCAGGTCGGTCATGCGGCCAGCCTTTGGGGGGCTTGCAGCAGCGGCGCCAGTTGGCGCGCGACGGCCAGGCCGGACTTGAGCCCGTCTTCGTGGAAGCCGTAACCCGTCCACGCGCCGCAGAACCAGGTGTGGTGCTGGCCTTGCAGCGCAGGCACCTGCTGCTGCGCGGCAATGGCGCCCAGGTCGAACACGGGGTGGGCGTATTCGTACTCGCCAATGATCTGGCGCGGGTTGATGTTGCGCACCGGGTTGAGCGACACCACCACGGGCTGTGCAAACGGAATGGGCTGCAGCTGGTTGAGCAGGTAGTGCAGGCACACACGCGCGCTTTCGCGGTCGGTCTGCTGGGCGCGCTCGTAATTCCAGGCGGCCCAGGCAGCACGCTGCTGCGGCAGCACCGTGGTGTCGGTGTGCAGCACGGCGCGGTTGGGCTGGTAGCGGATGGCGCCCAGCACGTCACGCTCCTGCGCTGTGGGCTGCGCCAGCAGCGCCAGGGATTGGTCGGAATGCGTGGCCAGCACCACATGGTCGAAATGTTCGGTGCCCTGGTCGGTGGACACGCGCACGCCCGCAGCGTCGCGCTCGATGCGGCGCACGGGGGTGTTCAGGCGCTTGTCGGGCACACCGGCCAGGATTTTTTCGACATAGTTGCGGGCGCCGCAGCTCACCGTCCACCACTGGGGCCGGTTGGCCACCTGGATCAGGCCGTGGTTGTGGCAGAAGCGGATCATCGTTGCCACCGGGAACTTCAGCATCTGGTCTGTGGGACAGCTCCAGATGCAGCCCAGCATGGGCAGGAAGTACCAGTCGCGGAAGGCATCGCCAAAGCGGTGTTCTTTGAGGAAGTCGCCCAGCGGCTGCATCAGCGCCTGCTCGGCATGGGCCTGGGCAATGCGGGTGCACAGCTGGTTGAAGCGCAGCAGGTCAGTCAACATGCCCCAGAAGCGGGGGTTGACCAGGTTGCTGCGCTGGGCGAACACGGTCGAGAGGTTGGTGCCGCTCCACTCCAGCGCCTTGCCGCCACGCGCGCCCGGCACTTGCACCGAGAACGACATGTCCGATTGGGCCGTGGCCACGCCCAGCTCGGCCAGCAGGGCGATCAGGTGGGGGTAGGTGCGCTCGTTGAAGACCAGAAAGCCCGTGTCCACCCCGTGGGTGACGGCTTTGCCCGCCGCGTTGGGCAGGGTCACATCCACCGTATGGGTGTGGCCGCCAAAGTAGCTGCCGGATTCAAACAGGGTGACTTGCGCCTGGCTGCGCAGCTGGTGCGCCACCGAAAGCCCGGAGATGCCGGAGCCGATGATGGCGACTTTCATGGCCGGCCCACTCTGGCTGACTCAGCGAATAAAAAGGTTGCGAAGCATCCCGAAACGAATAAGAGAGGGAGGGAGGAGAAGCGCTCCAGGAGGGCAGTCGGAACCCGAGGCACCGAAAGGCTTCGCAACGTTAAACCGGGAGAGCACGTACCGCGCTCTTGCAGGGGATAGAGTGGGGCCCCTTTGCAGAAGTTCCAGAGCTGATCGCGCATTTTTTTTAAAGAAAAGTAAAGAAGGGTTGCCGCTCAGCGGGGCGCCGCCACCGCGAGCTGCTGCTCAATGGCCCGCACCAGGCTCTTGCTGTCGGGGGCGGTCATGCTGGAATAGTTGTCCACCAGCCGGCCATCGCGTCCCAGCAGGTATTTGTGGAAGTTCCACTTGGGCGCCGTGCCCGAGAGCTGGGCCAGCTGCTGGTACAGGGGCGACGCGTCGGCCCCGCGCACGGCGGTCTTGGCAAACATGGGGAACTTCACTCCGAAGGTGTTTTCGCAAAAGGCAGCAATTTCCTTGTTGCTGCTCTTTTCCTGTGCGAAATCGTTGGACGGGAAGCCCAGCACCACCAGCCCCTTGTCCTTGTAGCGGCTGTACAGCTCTTCCAGCCCCTTGTATTGGCCGGTGAATCCGCAGTAACTGGCCGTGTTCACCACCAGCACCACCTTGCCCGCGTACTGGCACAGCGACTGGGGCTTTTCGTCCTGCAGGCGCAGATAGGTGTGCTGCAGCGTGGCCGGGCAGGCGGCAGCGCTGGCGGCAGCAGGCGCATCGGCCGCGTGGGCGGCCGGGTTGGCAAACCCCCATAGACCCACCATGGCCAGCGGGGCGACGATGTAACGAAGGGTCAGTGTGGCGCGCATGGTCTTCTCTGAAGTGATGGGTAGGCAATTTAACCGCTGAATCATCTTTTGTCCATGTGAGTTTTTATTTGTACTGATTGGTATGCGGTTGACCTGCGTGGTTGGATTCAGCACGCGTGTCTGAGCACCTGGCGGGCCAGGGAGCATCGGTTTTCAAGCGAAAAATGGGCGTAGAGCCCGCCAGATAAGCGCAGGCAGCTATGTTTTTGATAGCTGTTAGTCGGCGCGGGTGCAGGGATGTCTGGGCCCAGCGGCTGCTGGCGACGCGAACGCCCTCCAGCCAAAGCCAGGCGCGGGGGAGGGGGTTGCGAGAGGGGTGCGGGGGCTTGCGGCCGCCGCAGGGGGTCAGACCAGCGGGAGCAGCCGGTCCAGCGCGATCTTGACGCGCACGTCCTTGTGGGCGACCACGCCGGTGATCTTCCATTGCGGCTGGGATGTGTCGCGCGGGATGAACTCGCCCGTGGGCATGCCCAGGCGGTTGGTGACGATGGCCACGCGCGGGGTGGTGGCGCTGATGCCGCGGCGCAGCACCACGCCCACTTCCTGGCTGGCCAGGCGCACAAAGGCGCCGGGCGGGTACACGCCCAGGCCTTTGACGAGGGCGGCGCCAGCTTCGTCCACCTGGTTTTCCTCGTCGTAGTAGCTGGCCTTCATGGCCGCAGTCACGGGCATGGGCCAGCGCGAGGCGCGGGGTGAGATGCGCGCGCCAAACACGTCAGCGCGCTGGATCAGGCGGGCCATTTGTTCGCCTTCGGTCTTTTCGGCGAAGGGGCCGGGCTTGCGGTGGTGGTGGTGGCGCACGGCCTCCAGCCACACCGCGTCGGTCACCCCCAGCTCGGCCAGCATCGCGGCCGAGCGGGCGGCGTGGTCTTCCACGGCGGCAATCTGGCGTGCGGTCAGGGGCTGGGATTGCTGTGCGAGCTGGTCTTGCAGCTCGGTCATGGCAATGTTCATGGTCAGGCCCGCAGCACCCAGGCGGCGCACCTGGGCGGGCGACCACCGCAGCATTTCGCGGGCCACCACCATGCAGACGCAGCTGACCAGCATGGCGTGGGTACCGCTGTACAGGCGGGTTTCCTGGGCCGACAGGAAGATCAGGGCCAGCAAAGTGGCGTCTGGCGCCTGCTCGCAGCGGCGGGCCAGGTCTTCGTGCAGGGCCTGCAGGCGCTCCCGAAAATCCACCGCTTTGGGCGCCCGCAGCACCTGCGTCACGCGCAGTTGCAGCTCCGACCAGTCCAGGGGCCCGCGCTCTTCGCGGTTGCGGGCAGGGGCAGGCGCCGGTGCCGGTGCCGGGGCGCTCATCTTCACAGACGCCAGCTCGCCCAGCGAGGTTTCTGCCATCAGCATTTGCTGCAAGCGGCCCACGTAGGCGCGGTAGCTGTCGCCGGATTCGTCCACATCCACGCACAGTTGAATGCCCATGCCCGTGAGCTCGTTCAACGCTTTGGCATCACTCACCACAAAGCCTTTTTGGGCCAGCAACGCGCCATTGGCGGAACGCAGCGCAAAAGGCAGGGGTTGGCCGAGGGGCACCGACTCGGAATTGATGGGAACGAGGTTCATAGGCGGAGGCCATTATCCCGAGAACTGCAGCTGTCAAAAGCTTGCAAACCCCCGTGCTTGCCCTGTAGTTCGGGCCTTCAACGGGCTTCAGGGGTGTGGGCCGACCCTCCCATCACGCGCCGCCAGAGCTTTCCGAACTTCAGCCCCAGGTCGTCCACCCCGGTGAACACGGCCGGGATGACCAGCAGGCTCAGGAAGGTGGAGGTGATCAGCCCGCCAATCACCGCCACCGCCATGGGCGAGCGAAAGCTGCCGTCGGCCGCGCCCAGCCCCAGGGCAATGGGCATCATGCCCGCGCCCATGGCCAGCGTGGTCATGATGATGGGGCGCGCGCGCTTGTGGCAGGCGTCCATCAGCGCTTCAAAGCGCGTCATGCCCTGCTCGCGCCGCGCCAGGATGGCGTACTCCACCAGCAGGATGGAGTTCTTGGTGGCAATGCCCATCAGCATGATGAGCCCGATGAGCGAAGGCATCGAGAAGCTCTTTTGCGCAATCAGCAGGCCCACAAACGCCCCGCCCAGCGACAGCGGCAGCGCCGCCAGGATGGTGAACGGGTGCAGGAAGTCCTTGAACAGCAGCACCAGCACGATGTAGATGCACAGCACGCCCGTGAGCATGGCCAGGCCAAAGCTGGTGAACAGCTCGCCCATCATCTCGGCATCGCCAATGGTGATCTGGCGCACGCCGGGTGGCAGGTTGGTGATGGAGGGCAGCGCGGCTACGGCCTGCGTCACATCGCCCAGCGGCTGGCCCGACAGCTCGATCTCGAAGTTCACGTTGCGCGCGCGGTCATAGCGGTCCACCACGGCGGGGCCGCCGCTGAACTCCAGCGTGGCCACTTGTCCCAACAGCACCGGGCCCTTGGCGCCGGGCACGGGCAGGCGCTCCAGCACCGACAGGTCCTTGCGCGCATCGTCTTGCAGCTTGACGACGATGGGCACCTGGCGCGAGGCCAGGTTGAGCTTGGGCAGGGCCGTGTCGTAGTCGCCTACGGTGGCAATGCGCAGGGTCTCGGCAATGGCGCTGCTGGTCACGCCCAGGTCGGCGGCGCGGGCAAAGTCGGGGCGCACGGCGATCTCGGACCGCACCAGGCTGGCGGTGGACGAGATGCTGCCCAGGCCAGGGATGGTGCGCAGGTCTTTTTCCACCGCCAGCGCGGCGGTCTGCAGCGCCTGCGGGTCGTCGCCGGTGAGCACCAGCACATACTTCTCGCCCGAGCCGCCCAGGCCCACCTTGGTGCGCACGCCGGGCAGGGTCTCCAGCGCCTTGCGGATGTCGGCCTCAATGCCTTGCTTGCGCGGGCGCTCACCGCGCGCATCGAGCGTGATGGTCAGCGTGGCCTTGCGCGTTTCGGCATTGCTGCCGCCCGCGAACGGGTCCGACCCCGCCGAGCCGCCGCCGATGGTGGTGTACACGCTCTTCACATGCGGCACTGCGGCCACGCGCTGGCGCGCGTCCTCGGCCACGCCCCGGGTCTGGGCCAGTGTGGCGCCTGGGGGCAGCTCCAGGTACACCTGGGTCTGCGAGTTGTCGTCCGGCGGGATGAAGCCCGTGGGCAGCAGCGGGATGAGTGCGAGCGAGCCCACAAAGAACGCAATGGTGGCGGCGAAGGTGATCCAGCGGTGCTTGATGCACCACGCGGCCCAGCGCAGGTAGGTGCCCATCCAGCGCGGGTCGTCATGGGTGCCGACGATGGGCTTGAGGATGTACGCCGCCATCATGGGCGTGAGCACCCGCGCCACCACCAGGCTGGCAAACACGGCCAGCGATGCGGTCCAGCCAAACTGCTTGAAGAACTTGCCCGCAATGCCGCTCATGAATGCGGTGGGCAAAAACACCGCAATCAGCGTGAAGGTGGTGGCCACCACGGCCAGGCCGATCTCGTCCGCCGCCTCCATCGCGGCCTGGTAAGGCGTTTTGCCCATGCGCAGGTGGCGCACGATGTTCTCGACCTCGACGATGGCGTCGTCCACCAGAATGCCCACCACCAGCGACAGCGCCAGCAGCGTGATCACGTTGATGGAAAAGCCCAGCCACTGCATGCCGATGAAGGCCGGTATGACCGACAGCGGCAGCGCCACCGCCGACACAAACGTGGCCCGCCAGTCGCGCAAAAACAGCCACACCACCACCACGGCCAGCAGTGCGCCTTCGTACAGCAGGTGCATCGACCCGTCGTACTCCTCCTGCACAGGCTGAACAAAGTTGAAGGCCTCGGTCACCTCCAGCCCGGGGTGGGCTTCGCGCAGTTCAGCCAGCGCCACTTTCACGGCGGCACCCACTTCCACTTCGCTGGCGCCCTTGCTGCGGGCCACTTCAAATCCCACCACGGGTTTGCCGTTGAGCAGCGCCAGGGCGCGGGGCTCGGCAATGGTGTCGGTCACGGTGGCCACCTGGTCCAGCCGCAGATGGCGGCCATCAGAAAGGGCCAGGGTCAGGCCCGCCAGCTCTTGGGCGGTCTGCACCGTGGCCAGCGTGCGCACGGGTTGCTCGCTGCCGCCCAGGTCGGTGCGGCCACCGGCGCTTTCGGTTTGCACCAGGCGCAGTTGGCGCGATACATCGGCCGCCGTGGCGCCCAGCGCCTGCAGCTTGAGCGGATCGAGCGCCACATGCACCTGCCGATCTACCCCGCCCACGCGGTTCACGGCGCCCACGCCGGGCACGGTGAGCAGCTTCTTGGCCACGTCGTTGTCCACAAACCACGACAGCCCCTCGTCGTCCATGCGCGGCGAGGCCACGGTGAACGCCAGCACCGGCTGCGCGGCCAGGTCCATCTTGGTGATGATGGGGTCGCGCACATCGCCGGGCAAGTCAGCGCGCACGCGCGCCACGGCCGAGCGCACGTCGTCCAGCGCTTCTTGCGTGGGCTTTTCCAGGCGGAACTCGGCGGTGATGGTGGCTCCGCCATCCTGCACCTTGGTGTAGATGTGCTTGAGGCCCTGCAGCGTGGCGATGCTGTTTTCGACCTTGCGGGCCACATCGTTTTCGAGCTGGGTGGGCGAGGCGCCGGGCAGGCTCACCGTCACCGAGATGGTGGGCAGGTCCATGTCCGGAAAGTTCTGCACCTTCATGGCGTTGAATGCGATCAGGCCGCCGAAGGTCAGCAGCACAAACAGCATCAGCGCCGGGATCGGATTCTTGATCGACCAGGTAGAGACATTCATGCAAATGCTCCTTATTTGCTAGCTGCCTGCGATTGCGGGACGGGCGCTGGAGCCTGTTTTGGCTTGGATTCTGCGGTGTCGTTGGCCACGCGCACCAGATCGCCTTCGTTCAGAAAGCCCGCTCCGCGCACGGCCACGGTGGCGCCCGCGTCCAGCCCGGCGGTGATCTCCACCCGGTCGGCCACGCGGCGGCCCGGCTGCACCTTGCGCTGCTGCACGCGCTGCTGGCCGTCCACCACAAACACGTAGAAGAAGCCATCGCGCACCACCACCGCCTCTTGCGGCACGGTGAGCGCCTGGCCCTCGCCCAGCGCAAAGTCTCCGCGCGCAAACATTCCGGCGCGGATATCGGCGTGGGCGGGCAGGTCCACATAAACCAGGGCGTTGCGTGTTTGCGTGTCCACGGTGGGCGCCACCATGCGCACGGTGCCTTCCACCGCCGCGCCGCTGGCAGCCGTGACCTGCACCTTGGCGCCTGTGCGGATGCGCGCCAGCTCGGCCTGGGTGACTTCGGCGCGCCACTCCAGTCGGCCCTTGCGCACCATGCGGAACAGCTCGGTGCCCGAGCCCACCACCGCACCCACGGTGGCGGTGCGGGCGGAGATCACGCCGCTGTCGGGCGCCAGCACCTGGGTGAACTTCAGCCGCAGCTGCTGCGCGTTGAGCTGCGCGCGGGCGGCCTCCAC
>ENA-UOOA01006973-UOOA01006973.1-human-gut-metagenome-genome-assembly--contig:-P61old-NODE-6973-length-10481-cov-14.200269_pt1 | contig 10481 bp, 9 predicted proteins | sample MGYA00242467_ERZ724014 | MGnify/ENA metagenome assembly ERZ724014
CACCCCATTTCTTAAACAGTATACCATACTGTCTAACAAATGGGGTGCAGTTCAGCATCACGTCAGCCGTTTTTGCTTTTTCTTTTTTGGCTCAGTATCCCCGCACCGAGAAGCCCCGCTCCCAGGGATCCGGGGGCAGGACCTTCTGGCGGATGCCGGTGATCTGAATGTAATCACTCTTCTGAATGAGGGCAAACAGCTGCAGAAACTTGTCCGGGTCGCCCTGCACTTCCAGCGTCACGCTGCCGTCCTCCTCATTCTCCACCCAGCCGGTCAGCTCCAGCGTCTGGGCCGCGTACCGCGCCCGGTAGCGGAACCCCACCCCCTGCACCTGCCCGGTGATGGAATAGTGCCGCCGCACCGTGCCCTTCGGCAGGGCGGGCGGAACGGCATCCTTTGCTTTCTGCTTTAAAAAATCAAACATAGCGCTCTCCCTGAGAGAATGATGGATCGCGTCAAGGACGCGACATGATGTGCTTCGCAATGATGTTCGGCTAACGCCGAAATGATGCAGCCGCCTGCGGCGGCCATGTGCCGCAAGGCACACATCATTTGTCCGAAGGACAACATCATTTTCCGCAAGGAAACATCATGTCGTGCACAGCACGATCCATCATTTCTTTTACAGTTCCTGGTATGCCGTCATCAGGGCGGGGATGAACTGCTTTTTGCGGCTCACCACGCCGGGCAGCGTCCAGCTGCCATCCTCAGCGGGTTTGGTGTCGAAACCTTCGGCCAGCACTTCCGATGCGTAGCGGCCGGTGCTGATGACCACGCTCTCCTCCTTGGGCACATCGGTGAGCAGCATATACAGATCTTCCACGTTCTGCTTGTTGCGGGCCTCTTCCAGGTAGGGGGCCAGCAGGGCTTCTGCGGCCAGCAGGTTCTTGCGGGTCATGTAGCTGCCCTGTGCCACGCCGAAGCGGATGTCGCCGCACATGAACACCTTGAAGTCCTGCAGGAACACCTCTTCGGCAGTCTTGCCGTCCAGCTTCTCGCCGGCTTCAAACATCTCGTTGGCAAACTCGTTCACGTCCACCCCGGCGATCTTGGCCAGCCGCTTGGCACACGCCACATCCACAGGGGTGCAGGTGGGGCTGCGGAAGGCCAGCGTATCGGACAGGATGGCCGCCAGCAGCAGACCGGCGGTCTGGGGCTGGATCTCCACGCCGTTCTCGTCGTACATCTGGGTGACGATGGTGGCGGTGCAGCCCACGGGCTGGTTGCGGAAGTACACTGGGCCGCTGGTCTCCAGACTGCCGATGCGGTGATGGTCGATGATCTCGAGGATCTCTGCCTGGTCAAAGCCCTCCACGGCCTGGGTGGACTCGTTGTGGTCCACCAGAATGATGCGGCGCTTGCGCAGGTTGATGACGTTGCGGCGGCTGACCAGGCCGCAGTACTTGCCCTCTTCGTCCAGAATGGGGAAATAGCGGTGGCGCACCTTTGCCATGACCCGCATGACATCCGCCACCGGGGTGACCAGCGTGAACTTCATGATGTCATCGCGGGTCATGTAGTAAGAGATGGGCGCGCACTGGCTGATGAGCTTGCCCGCCGCGTAGGTATCCACCGGCGTGGTCATGATGGCAACGCCGGTCTCCTCGGCGATGCGCTGGATGGTGCGGCCCACCTTGGAGCCGTTGCAGATGATGATGAGGGACGCTTCCTTTTCAATGGCGCACAGCTGGCTCTCGTAGCGGTTGGTCAGGATGACGATGTCCCCTTTTTCCACCGTGTTTTCCAGCATTTCCGGGGTGGCGGTTCCGATGCGGATGTGGCCGGTGGTGCACACGGCATCCTCACTGCCCACCACCATGGCACCGTCCAGCGTTTCCAGAATATTCTTGAAGCTGGTGCGGCTCTTGGCCAGGATGCCAGTATCGAACAGGTCCATGTTGGCGGTGGCGATGTCCTTCACCGTGATGATGCCCTCCAGCTCGTTGTCCGGGCTGGTGACCGGCAGGGTGTCCACCTGCTGGTCGCGCATGATCTCCCACGCCCGGCGCAGACTGGTGGAGCCGGCGATGCCGGGCATCTCGCGGTAGTCCACGTCCCGGATCTTGGGGTTGACGTCCGTGCACATCCGGGGCGGCTTGACGCCGAACTTTTTGAGCACGAACTCGGTCTCCTGGTTCATCTTGCCGGCACGGCGCGGCTCGCAGACCAGATCACTGGTTTTGTTTTTCAGCTCCGCATAGGCAATGGCGGAGCAGATGGAGTCGGTGTCCGGGTTGCGATGCCCGATGACCACGACCTTGTGGGCTGCTTTTGGCATAGTTTCTCCCCCTTTATCGGGTGTTTCCCTTCTATCGTTCTTATCATTTTCCGCGCCCGGCAGGCTCCTGCACAGCACCGCCGGGCCGCACCTGTATTCTAACACAATTCCCGGCAGGGGTAAAGGGAAACAACCACGCTGCCGCGCGGCTTTTCGGCATCATCTCTTGACAAGTTCCGGCAAACCTTTTATCCTGAAGAAAAATGGATTCGGAACGGAGGACACCCATGAAGAAAATATTCCGCACCCTGTGCGCCGCGCTGGCGCTGACCGTCTGCCTGTGCCTGCCGGCTTTTGCACAGGAAGCCATCCCCGCCCAGCCGGCCGCCAAAGAGGACAAGGTGGTCACCGACCTGACCGGCCGGGACGCTTTTCTGCGGGATGTGAAGGGCTTTACCACCAACTTCGGCGGGCCTTATGTCTTTGCGCAGGCTGACCACAAATCCCCCGCCGAACCCTACGGTGCCGCCCCAGCGGAAGGCTCTGTGGCCACCCTGCGCATCTACACCATGTCGGACGACAAGGGCGATGCCTCCATCAACGCCAGCGGCCACGCTTTCGTATCGGTGACCAATGTTTCGGACCGCGACATCAATGTGGGCGGTCTGCTCATCGCCCCGGGCAAGGCCGTGACCATCGGCACCCGCGGCAACCGCAGCGAGCACTCCGGCATCTGGTACGATCTGGAAAGCTATTATATGTATTACATCCCCGATTATTATTACCACCTCTACGCCATGCAGACCTCTCTGGACGCCGGCCAGCTGGAGGTGCTGAACCGCGGCCTGCGCCGCGCGGATCACTGGTCGGCCTGCTACAACTGCTCTGCTTTTTCGGAAGCCGTGTGGAACAGCGTATGCGCCGATGCCCTGAGCGCCGGACGGCCTGCCGGCCCCGCAAACCTGCAGGCCGATATGCTGGCCAAGTACCCGGACAAGACCGCCTATGAGCCGCCCATCCCCTACGACTACGCCGTGTATTACGGCTGTGCGCTGACCCCCAGCCGGGAATTCGCCTGATTCCGCGCCTGTTGGATCATTTCTTGTATCCATCCTCTTGTAATTCGCACGGGCGCGCGGTATCATAAAAGCACGCATCCCCACACCTCGTGTCAGAAATACGGAGGAAGACATGACATCGTCGAAATTCACATCCAAGCCGCTGTTTTCGCGGCAGGCACTGACAGCGCTGCTGCTGCCGCTGATCGCGGAGCAGGCGCTCAGCGTCACCATCGGTCTGGCCGACACCCTGATGGTGTCCTCGGTGGGCGAAGCCGCTGTGTCCGGCGTCAGCCTGGTGGACAGCTTCAACACCCTGATGATCCAGATCATGAGCGCTCTAGCCACTGGCGGCGCGGTGGTCACCAGCCAGTACATCGGCCACCGGGAGCCCAAAAACGCCAAAGCCGCCGCCGCCCAGATCCTGTTCGTGCTGTCCAGCTTCAGCCTGGTGGTGGCCGCGGTGGTCGTGGTGGGCCGCCACGCCATCCTGCGGGGCATCTTCGGCTCCATCGATGCCGACGTCATGCGCTACGCAGAGACCTATTTCCTGCTGTCCGCCCTGAGCTACCCCTTTATCGGCCTGTACAATGCCGGGGCGGCGCTGTTCCGCGCCCAGGGCAACAGCAAGATCAGTATGCTGTCCAGCCTTGTGATGAACGTGGTGAACATCGGCGGCAACGCCGTGCTGATCTTCGGCTTCGGCATGGGGGTCATGGGTGCGGCGCTGGCCAGCCTGATCTCCCGCGCCGTCGCCTGCTTTGCAGTGCTGTCCCTGCTGCAGAAGCCCGCCTGCCCCCTGCGGGTGGAGGGTCTGCAGGCCCTGAAGCCGGACGGCGGGCTGATCCGCCGCATCCTGCGGGTGGGCATCCCCGCCGGCATCGAGAACGGAATGTTTCAGATCGGCAAACTGTCGGTGTCCAGCCTGACTTCCACCCTGGGCACTGCCGCCATTGCGGCCAACGCCGTGGCAAACACCACCACCACCTTCCTGAACATCCCGGCCAACGCCGTGGGCATGGCCGCGCTGACCGTGGTGGGCCAGTGCCTGGGCGCCGGCGAAAAGGAGCAGGCGGTGTATTATTCCCGCCGCCTGCTGCTCACTGCCTACTGCGGGGCCTGGATCATGAACATTTCGGCCTTCCTGTTCGCCAACAAATTTGCCATTTCCCTGTTCCACCTCTCGCCGGAGGCGCAGGCCATGGCGCTGGAAGTGATGGTCTGGTTCAACATCGTTTCCCTGTTCTTCTGGCCCTCCAGCTTTACCCTGCCCAACATCCTGCGCGCTGCCGGAGATGCCCGCTTTACCATGAGCGTGAGCATCTTCTCCATGTGGGCATTCCGGGTGGGCTTCTGCTACCTGATGGTACTGGCCTTCCACGGCGGCCTGCTCTCCATCTGGACCGGAATGTTCCTGGACTGGGTGTTCCGCTCCCTGTGCTTCTTTGTGCGGTTCGTGCGGGGCAGGTGGATGGAACAGAACGTCATCTGAACGCACATTTTTCACGGCCTGCCGGAATCGGCAGGTCTTTTTTTGCATTTTGTGCAGGAAAACCGTTTTCTGATTCGTATTCTAAGCAGAACGTTCTTTTTCGTCCGTCTGCTTTTCGCAATTTTGCCAAATAAGCTGCTGATTTTTTGACAAAGTTGTCACCTTTCCTTCTTGTTTTCGTCATCCGGCAGGCGTATAATTTTTCAATGCCAAGAGCTAAGATTCTTTGCATTCCTGCAAAAAGGAGGCTTTTCCCATGAAGCGAAACTGGTTTTCGCGCCATCCCATCGGGTTCATGGCGCTGTACTTATTGCTGTATCTGTCCGCATTCAACTTTCTGGAGACCCGCATCTCCATGCCGGTGGTCACCCTGGTGCACTGCACGCTGGATGATCTGATCCCCTTCTGCAAATACGCCATCGTGCCCTATTTCGCGTGGTTCGTGTGGATCCCGTTCACCCTGTTCTATCTGCTGTGGAAGGCACCCCGGGAGGACTTCTGGCGGCTGTGCCTGCCGCTGTTCTCCGGCATGACCATTGCGCTGGCCTGCTATGTGGTCGTGCCCACCGGGCTGGACCTGCGGCCCTACTGGGTGCCGGGCAGTGACATCTTTGCCCGTGCCGTTCGGATGCTGTACCGCACCGACACTGCCACCAACGTGTGCCCGTCCATCCATGTGTTCAACTCGGTGACCCTGATGCTGGCCTATTACCGCTGCCGTCTCTTTGAGGAGCCGAAGCGCCGTTGGATGCGTCCCGCGGCCGCGGTGCTGTGCGTATCCATCGTCCTGTCCACCGTACTGCTCAAGCAGCACAGCTGCATTGACGTGGCGCTGGGCGCTCTGCTGGCCCTGGCGCTGGACGCCGCCTTCAACTACCGCACCGAGCACAGCGATGTGCCCCAGATGCGCCGCATTTGAACCCAGACAAAAAAACCGTGCTGTCGGTGGACAGCACGGTTTTTGTTTTTTCAGAACAGCCCTTCCGGCAGGCAGACGTCCGCTTTGGGTACCTTGTCCCAGGAGAAATCCGGGATCAGACTTTCCGGCGTGCGGGGAGCGGGTTCCGGCTGCAGGCCGTAGGCGTAGGCCAGTCTGCCCACGATCTCCGGCGCGGTGTACTTGGCCCGCAGGTTTTCCAGGCTCTGGTCTCCGTCCCGCTTGGACAGCCGCCGCCCGTCCGGCGCCAGCAGCAGCGGACAGTGGGCAAACGTCGGGGCCTGCAGGCCCAGCAGACGGTACAGGTAGAGCTGCCGCGCCGTGGAGGACAGCAGGTCCGACCCGCGCACCACCTCGGTGACCCCCATGCGGGCATCGTCCACCACCACGGCCAGCTGATAGGCGAACACGCCGTCCGCCCGGCGCAGGTAAAAATCGCCGCAGTCCCGCAGCAAGTTCTCCGTGTGGGGGCCCATGCAGCCGTCCAAAAAGGTGATCTCCTCGTCCGGCACCCGCACCCGGTAGGCCGGGGCCTTCTTTTTGCGCTTTTCGGCGATCTGGGCGGCGGTCAGGTCCCGGCAGGTGCCGGGATAGATGACGTTGCCGTCCGAGGTGTGGGGCGCACTGGCCGCGTGCAGCTGGGCGCGGGAACAGAAGCAGGGGTACACAAGGCCCTGCGCTTCCAGCTTTTTGTACTGCCTGGTGTAGATGTCCGCGCATTCGCTCTGGTAGTAAGGCCCGTGGGGGCCGCCGGTGCTGCCGCCCTCGTCCCACACAAGACCCAGCCATGCAAGGTCCTGCTCCAGCAGGTCCGCGTAAATGCGCGGGCAGCGCTCGGCGTCCAGATCCTCGATGCGCAGCACGATGCGGCCGCCCTGGCTTTTGGCACTGAGCCAGGCCAGCAGGCTGCAGGCCAGATTGCCCAGATGCAGCCGCCCGCTGGGGCTGGGCGCAAAGCGCCCGACCACAGCCCCGCTCACAGGCCCAGCTTCCACTGCCCGTCCTCCGGCTGGAAGATGGGGGTGTTGTAGTAGGCAGCGCAGGCATTGGCCAGATACTCCGCATCCTTGCAGCTGGCCGTTTCCATCGCCGAGTGCATGGCCAGCTGGCCCACGCCAATATCCACCATGGGCATCAGGATCTGGCGGCCCAGCAGGTTGCCCAGGGTGCTGCCGCCCGCCACATCGGCACGGTTGGCAAAGGTCTGCACCGGCACCCCGGCCTTTTCGCAGATGGCGGTAAAGGCGGCACCGGTCAGGCCGCTGGTGGTGTAGGTCTGGCGGGCATTGTACTTGAGGATGACGCCGCCGCCCATGTTCACCGGCAGCTTCTGGTCGCTCTTTTCCGGGTGGTTGGGATGGATGGCGTGGCCGTTGTCGGCGCTGAGCAGCAGGCAGTTGGTGCGGGCGCGGATGCTCTGCTCCTTCGTCACACCAAGGCTCTCCTCAATGCGGGCCAGCACATCGCTCATCAGGCTGCCCTGTGCGCCCTGCCGGCTGGAAGAGCCCACTTCCTCGTTGTCGAACATCACCCAGATGTCGCCGCGGCCCGCTTCCTCACCGCGCCCCTGCAGGAAACCATACAGGGTGGCATAGGCACATTCCAGGTCGTCGATGCGGCCGGACATGAAATATTCGCCCTGCAGGCCCACACGCTGGGCCTTTTCGGTGATGCAGAGCACCAGGTCGGTGGCCAGGATGTCCTCTGCCTTTCCCCCGGCTTCGGCGGCAAGGGTGTCCTTCAGGCTGCCGCCCTCGGCTCCGAAGATGGGCTGCAGGTCCACCTGGGGGTTGTAGTTCAGGCCGGTGTTGGCCTCCCGGTTGAAGTGGATGCACAGGTTCGGGATGCAGGCCAGCGCCCGCTCCGGGTGCACCAGACGGCTCTCCACGCCCTCGGCGGTGCGCACCAGCAGACGGCCCGCTACACTCAGGGGGCGGTCGAACCAGGTGGACATGAGCATTCCGCCATAGCCTTCGGTCTCCGCACGGGCAAAGCCGTGCTCCTCGCCCTCCAGCGTCTTGATGCGCCAGGTGGGGGAATCGCTGTGGCTGGCAGCGGCGTGCCAGCCGGTCAGTTCGCCGGTGGGCATCCGCCAGGCCAGAATGGCCGTGCCGTTGCGGGTGGTGTAGTATTTGCCGCCGGGCGCCAGCTGCCAGGCCGCGCTTTCCGGGCAGTTCTGGTAGCCGTTGGCTTCCAGAATGGCCGCAGCCGCCGCAGTGGAGTGGAACGCGCTGACACCGGCGTTCAGAAAATCGAAGAGTCCTTCGATGGAAAAGTCTGTATTCTGCATTTCTGCATTTCTCCTTTTTTGACTTCTTATCGCAAGCATTATACCCCCGCATCCGCCAAAGGTCAACAAAGAACCGGCGGCTGCAGCTGCTCCTGCACCGCACGGCACACCGCCTGCGCCTGCAGCCCCAGCACGATCTGCACCTGGTCGCCCTGTACCACGATCCCGCTGCCGGGCAGTGTCCGCAGGGCAGCTTCGTCCAGCCGGGCAGTGTCCCGCAGGGTGACGCGCAGGCGGGTCATACAGCAGTCCAGCGAGCGGATGTTTTCCGCGCCGCCCAGCGCGGCCAGCAGCTGCCGGATCTGGTCAGCGGTCAGGGTCTGGGGCCGGGCGGCAGGCGGGGCTTCCCGCCCGGGGGTGTGCAGGTCCAGCGCCTTGATGAGCACGCTGAACACCACGAAATAGGTCAGAATCTCGCACACCGCCAGCAGGTACAGCATCGGGTAGTGGGTGCGCTCCGCCCCGGCGGAAAGGTTCATCATCAGGGACCCCAGCAGGTTGGACGTAAAGCCAGTGACGTGGAAGACGTGCAGCAGCACGATGAAGGTGCCCGCGATGACCGCGTGCGCCGCCCACAGCACCGGGGACGCAAAGCAGAACAGAAAGTCCAGCGGCTCGGTGATGGACGCCAGCGATGCCGTAAAGGCCAGCGGCAGCAGCGTGGCAGCCGTCTTCCGGCGGTTCTCTTTCCGGGCGCAGAACAGAAATGCCGCCGCGATGCCGAAGTAGCCGAAGGTCTTGGTGAAGCCGGTGTACATCCAGACGATGCCCTCCGAGAACGGGAGGTCCAGGTTGTATTCCATCATCATGACGGCATAGGCCCCGGTGTAAGTGGTATCCTGCACCGACAGGCTCCCGCCCAGGGCAGAGAACTGGAAGGGCGTGTAGATCAGATGGTGCAGGCCGGTGGGGATGAGGAACCGTTCCAGAAAGCCGTACAGGAACAGCCCTGCGTTGCCGGAAGCCGCAATGAGGCCGGTCAGCGCCGTGATGCAGCGCTGCACCGGGGGCCAGAAAAAGCAGGCCCCATAGCCGAACAGCATAGCAAAGCACGCCGCCCCCACAAAGGAGCCGCGCGTGCCGGAACACAGCTGGGAGAGCACGCCCCGGTACTGCCGCTCACAGGTGTGGTTGTAGATCCAGCTCACGGCCAGCCCCAGCACTATGCCGCCCAGCACGCCCAGGTCCATGGTCTGGATGCCCAGCACGGTGGTCTGGCCGGTGCCGTACAGGCCGCTGAGACCGGACGGGTCCGCCAGGAGATCATGCTGGACCAGGCCGGTGTGACAGGCTGTGAGACAGAGCAGGCCGCTCATCAGGGCGATGAGCGCGGCCTGCTGCTTTTCCCGCTTGGCCAGCACCGCCGCGATGCCCACGCAGAACAGCAGGCTGAGATTGTTCAGCAGGGCCATCATGCAGTTGTAGAGCACCTGCCCGGCCTGCACCAGCGGGGGCCAGGCCAGCGCCGGGACCAGCTGCTGCAGGGGTTTGCTGGTGAGCAGTGCCCCGGCCACCAGAAGCAGGCCCGCCACCGAAAGATAGCTCAGCGGGGCCAGCATCGCGCGGGAAAACTGTTCCAGTGCATCCAGGACCTTTTTCTTCATGGCGTGTTTCCTCCCATCCTGCGCCGGCCCCGCAGGACAAACGCTCTTATTTAGAGTCAAACGGGTTCTGCGGCAAAAGTCAAGGCCGCAAAGCACCCAAAAATCCCACACACCTTTGTGCATCCTGCACAGGGGTGGTTGAAATTCGTCCTGGCCGCGCCGATTGACAACCGCCCCCCGGCACATTATACTAAAGCTGTATCGAACCGGTGTGTCCGGCGATTCTTAGGACGAACAACAAGGAGGAGCTTCCTTATGAAACAAAAACGTGTTCTTTCCCTGCTGCTGTGCACGGCGCTGCTGTGCGGTCTGCTGACTGCCTGCACCGGCACCGTCGGCAGCGGCACCGCTTCCCGTTCGGATCCGGCATCTGACAGCGCTGCCTCCGCTTCCTCGGACAGCGGGGAGCTTCCCGATTCCACCACCCAGGCCAACACCGGCAGCCTGCACCCCGGCAATTTTGACGAGAACTCCATCTTCTCCATCCAGAACACTGCCGACGCCTTTGAACCCTGCCTGGGCTGGGGTCCCGGCGTGTCCGGCTGCTCTCTCAAGTCGGTGATCGCGGCTGCTTCCCTGCTACAGTGGGCAGAGGAGCAGAATCTGTCTTCCTACAGCGCAGACGAGATCCAGGACGCCTTCTCCGGTTGGTATGAGAATCTGTCTGCCGTGGACCAGGAGAATTTTGCCGAAGCCTGGACTCTGATCGAGCCGGACGCCCTGAGCCTGCTGAGCGACAAGGAGAGCATGGCCGGCCGCATCGAGGATGCCGGCTTGGATCCGGACGACCTGCCCGGCTGCACCCTGAAGAACTGGCAGGCCCTGCAGAACGTGCTGGATGACTGCGTGCCCGAAGCCAACGGCGAAGCTTGACCCATTCTG
>ENA-UOOA01006978-UOOA01006978.1-human-gut-metagenome-genome-assembly--contig:-P61old-NODE-6978-length-10475-cov-4.483301_pt1 | contig 10475 bp, 8 predicted proteins | sample MGYA00242467_ERZ724014 | MGnify/ENA metagenome assembly ERZ724014
AGACTACGGCACAAGCGAAGTGATGAAAGACCGCCTGAAATTCGCGGCGGAAGGCGTGTTCTTCGTGTCGCTTGCCGTGACGGGCAATTATGTGGTGGGCGAGCCTGTGATCGATTCGCACGGATTTATGTTCGGCGAGCAGATGGATATGAGCGAGGCTTATGGCGTGGTGAAACGCGCCGCGGACGATTACGACTATGAAAACGGCACGAAAGAAGATTTATCCGTGGCGGTACGCAAGGCTTTGAGAAATTATATATTCAAAAAGACGAAGCAATCGCCGTTTATCGTGGTTTCCGTGGTGGAAGTGTAACGCGACGAAATTACGATGCGGCGCGGGTGAGAAGATGCAGAAGAAGAGTTTTTCGGACGGCGTGCAGCGGCTTGATATTTGCGAGCCTTTGAAAAGAAAGCGCGAAGAAGCGAAAGCGGCGGGGATTCCCGTGGCGGACGATCTTACGCTGCAATTTCTGCTGGTGCTTTTGCGCGCGGCGCAGCCGAAAAAAATTCTCGAAATCGGCACGGCGGTGGGACTTTCCGGCGCGGCGGCATTGCTTGCGTTGCCTCAGGCGCGGCTCACCACGATTGAAATCGAAGAAAATTCGTATCTGCAAGCGAAAGAAAATTTTGCTTTTTTCGGCGTGGAACATCGAGTGAACGCATATCTCGGCGACGCGGGCGAGATTATCGCGGCGATGCCGAGAGAGATGAACGGAACGTTTGATTTTATCTTTCTGGACGGGCCGAAAGCGCAGTATTCGAAATATCTGCCCGATTTAAAACGGCTTTTGCGAAGCGGCGGCGTGCTGTTTTCGGACGACGTGCTTTTGTACGGCTGGGTGGACGGCGAAGCACCGCATAAGCGGCATGTGCTGATAGATAAGCTGCGCGAATATCTGCGCGAGATCTGCGCGGACGAAGAATTGACGACAAGCATACTGAAAATCGGCGACGGCGCGGCGGTGAGCGTGAAACGGTGACGGCGATTTACGGTTAAAAAGAAGATGAAAGCGGAATTACTTGCCCCTGCGGGGAATTTTTCAAAACTGAAAACGGCGTTTTATTTCGGCGCGGACGCGGCGTATCTCGGCGGCAAAGATTTTTCTTTGCGCGCGTTTTCGGATAATTTCGACGCGGACGAATTGAAAAAAGCCGTGGACTTTGCTCATGCTTTCCGCAAAAAAGTATACGTAACGGCGAATATTTTTGCCCGCAACGGCGATTTTGCCTATCTTGCCGATTATTTTCGGTTTTTGGCGGAGATCGGGGCGGACGCGGCGATCGTAAGTGATCTCGGCGCGATGAGCGTTCTGAAAAAATCTGCGCCTTCGCTTGCGCTGCACGTATCCACGCAGGCGAACACGCTGAATAAGTACGCGGTGAAATTTTACGCGGAAGAGTTGGGCGCGGAACGCGTGATTCTCGCGCGGGAATTGTCGCTCAAAGAAATCGCGGAAATCCGCGAATTTAATCCGGACGTGGAATTGGAAGCATTCGTACACGGCGCGATGTGCATTTCTTACAGCGGCAGGTGTTTATTATCCGACTATCTGGACGGGCGTTCTTCCAACCGCGGGGCGTGCGTGCAGGCGTGCCGCTGGAAGTACGAAATCCGCGCGCTCAATCCCACGAACGGCGAAACGGGGTTTTTGCCGCTCGAAGAGGACGAACGCGGCGCGTATATTTTAAACGGAAAGGATCTTAACATGCTTTCCGCTTTGGGCGAGCTTGAAAAAGCGGGCGTAAATTCTTTTAAAATCGAAGGGCGGATGAAGAGCGAGTATTATCTCGCCACGGTAGTAAACGCGTATCGCCGCGCGATGGACGGCGCGGATACGGCGTTTTGCGAAATGGAATTATGCGCGACGGCGCATCGGAATTTTACGAAAGCTTACGCCTACGGCAAAGACGGCGCAAAAAAGACGGAAGAATACGCAGCGGGACAGATCAAGGGCGAATACGATTATGCCGCCAACGTGATGTCCTGCGAAAACGGCGTTTTGCGCGCGGAAATGCGTAACCGTTTTAAAAGCGGGGACAAGCTGAATGTGTTATCGCCGGGGGCGTTTCACGGGAAAGACTTTACCGTGGGCGAAATGTTTTCGGAGACGGACGGCGAAAAGACGACGGACGCGAAGCGGGTGCAGGGCGTGTATTCTTTCGCGTGCGAATATCCTTTGCGTGCGGGAGATATTCTGAGAAAGAAAGCGACGGAGGCTCGGCAATGAAAAAAATACTTCTGATCGCCACGGGCGGAACGATTGCCTCCACTACGGGCAAACACGGCTTATCTCCCACGGTAAGCGCGGGAGAGCTTTTGGGGTTCGTACCCGAAATTAACAATTTTTGTACGGCGGATTACATTCAGCCGTACAATATCGACTCCACGAATATAACTCCCGCGCATTGGCTGAAACTTGCGGCGGCGATCCGTGAAAATTACGATGATTACGACGGGTTTGTGGTGTGCCACGGCACGGATACGATGGCATACACGGCGGCGGTGCTTTCATATCTGATACAAAATTCGAAAAAGCCGATTGTATTGACGGGATCGCAGAAGCCGATCGATCTGGAAGATACGGACGCGCGGATCAATCTTCGCGACGCGTTTTCGTATGCGGCAAGCGATAAGTCGGCGCAGGCGACGATTGTGTTTCAGGGAAAAGCGATTGCGGGAACGCGGGCGAAAAAGATACGGACGAAGAGTTTCAACGCGTTTGAAAGCGTGGATTTTCCCATTCTCGGCACGGTGCGCGACGGGCGGGTGGTGCAGTATATCGAGCCGCCGGAAAGCGTGAAAAAAGCCGTTTCGCCCGCGTTTTACGAGCGGTTGGACGGCAGAGTGGGACTTTGCTGCCTGACTCCCGGGTTTTCGGGGGCGGTGCTGGACGCGTATTTCGAAAATAACGACGCGGTGGTACTTTCTGGGTACGGCACGGGCGGAATCCCCGGGGGCGAATACTATGATTTGTACGACGTGATCGAGAAATGGCGAGGCAAGGGCAAGACGCTGGTAGTGACGACGCAGGTGCAGAGCGAAGGCAGCGATATGGGCATTTATCGCGTGGGGCGGGATTTCAAAGAGCGGTTTTCGGTGCTGGAAAGCTACGATATGACTTGGGAAAGCATTATCACGAAGCTGATGTGGATTTTATCGGAAACGCGCGACGAAAAAGAGATTGAAAGGCTGTTTTATAAGCCGGTGAATTACGATTTAATCGTGTGAAATTCAGCCGTATACAATGGATCAATCGCGGCAAAAGCCGCTTGACAATAAGAAAAACGAAGGAGATTTGACAAAATGAGAAAAACACAACTGAAAAAATATGCGAAATTGCTGGTGAGAACGGGCATCAACGTGAAGAAAGGTCAGACGGTGTTCGTACAGGCGGGGTTGGATCAGCCCGAATTCGTGGCGATGGTAGTGGAAGAATGCTATAAAGCGGGCGCGGGCGAAGTGTTCGTGGATTGGAGCTATCAGCCGACGGAAAAGTTGAATGCGATTTATATGTCGCAGGAAAAGCTTTCCGTTTTATCGCCGTGGGCGAAAGCAAAGTGGGAATACAAAACGGAAAAATTCGCCTGCCGCTTATGGCTCGATTCGGATGATCCCGACGGAATGAAGGGCGTGGACGTGCATAAAATGAGCGAGGCGAGAAAAGCGATTTTTCCGCAGGTGAAGAAGTATCGCGACGCGTTGGAAAACAGGCATCAGTGGTGTATCGCGGGCGTGCCGGGTGCGGCGTGGGCGAAAAAGGTGTTTCCCGAATTGCCCGAAAAGCGCGCGATCGAGAAGTTGTGGCAGGTGATTTTGTACACTTCTCGGGCGGACGGGAAGAATCCGATCGCGGCGTGGAAGGAACACAACGAAGATTTGAAAAAACGCTACGAATACCTTAATTCGCTGGGTCTGATCGAGCTGGAATACAAGAGCGCGAACGGCACGGACTTTAAAGTGGGGCTGAACGAGGACGGCATTTTTACGGCGGGCAGCGAAAAGACGCTCGGCGGGCGCGTGTTTCACCCGAATATTCCGAGCGAAGAAGTATTTACTTCGCCGAAAGCGGGGAAAGCGGAAGGGATTGTGTATTCCACGAAGCCGCTTTCGTATCAAGGCGAATTGATCGAGAATTTCTCGGTGCGCTTTGAGAACGGAAAAGTGGCGGAAGTGAAAGCCGAAAAGGGCGAAGAGCAGCTGAAAAAAATGGTGGCGATGGACGAGGGCGCTTCTATGCTGGGCGAGTGCGCGATTATTCCTTACGATTCGCCGATCAATAATTCCGGCGTGCTTTTCTATAATACGTTGTTCGATGAAAACGCGAGCTGCCATTTAGCTCTCGGAATGGGCTTTAACGAGTGTTTGCGCGGGTATGAAAAGTACTCGAACGAGGAATGTAAAAAGCGCGGCATTAACGATAGTATGATCCACGTGGATTTTATGATCGGCTCGAAAGACATGCGTATCACCGGCATTAAAAAAGACGGAACGCGCGTGGAAATTTTAAAAGACGGCAACTGGGCGTTTTAAAGGCTTGGGTTTTTAAAGGCTTGGGCAGGTTGTTTTGGCAATCTGATTTTTGGCTGCGTTTGGCGCGAAAAAGTTTCAGTTGCGAAAAAAAAGCGGTATAAATAATAGACGGAAAAAAACAGACGAAAAAACAGACGGAAAAAAATCGGGCGTTTTTGCGCTTTGTTGCGGAGGTAAAATTTATGACGAAAATTGATATATATTCCGGGTTTTTGGGCGCGGGTAAAACCACGCTGATCAAGAAGTTGATCAAAGAGGCGTATGCCGGGGAAAAAGTGGTGCTGATCGAGAACGAATTCGGCGAGATCGGCGTTGACGGCGGATTTTTACAGGATTCCGGCGTGAATATCACCGAAATGAATTCCGGGTGTATCTGCTGTTCGCTGGTGGGCGATTTCGCGAAGGCGTTGAAGCAGGTGGAAGAAAAGTATGCTCCCGATAGGATTATTATCGAGCCGTCGGGCGTGGGGAAACTGAGCGACGTGATACGCGCGGTGGAGCGTGCGAACGTGGAAAACAGCATTCTGAATGCTTTCTGCGCCGTAGTGGACGCAAATAAGTGCAAAATGTATATGAAAAATTTCGGCGAGTTTTTTGTCGATCAGGTAGGCAACGCTTCGTGTGTGGTGCTTTCGCATACGGCGGGAATTTCCGAAGAAAAACTGCATGCCTGTCTTGACGCTTTGAAGGCGGTGAATCCCAACGCGAATTATGTGACGGCGGAGTGGGACAAGCTGGACGGGAAAACCATTCTTTCCGCGATGGAAAAAAAGGATAGTCTGGACGCCGAGCTGAAAAAACTTGCCGAAGATTACGAACACGAGCATGAACATGCACACGAACACCATCATCATGACGACGATGACGACGATGACGAGTGCTGCTGCCATGAGCATGAACACGAGCATCACCACCATCACCACGCGGACGAGGTGTTTACTTCGTGGGGCTTGGAAACGGCGCATAAATTCGGCGGAGAAGAGCTGAAAAATGCGCTGAAAGAATTGCAGAACGAGGAAAAATACGGCACGGTGCTGCGCGCGAAGGGCATTGTGGACGGCGGCGAGCATTGGTGGCATTTCGACTACGTGCCGGGCGAGCCGGACGTGCGCAAGGGTGCGGCGGGCGCGACGGGGCGGCTTTGCGTGATCGGCTGCAAGCTGAACGAGGACGCGCTGAAAGAGCTTTTTAAGGCGTAAAATTCTATCGAAAAAGCTTTTATTACGGAGAAAATATGAAAAAATTACCCGAAGAAACTCCCGTATACCTTTTTATGGGGTTTCTGGAATCCGGAAAGACGAAATTTATACAGGAAACGCTGGAAGATAAACGCTTCTACTCGGGCGAAAAGACGCTTTTGCTTGTAACCGAAGAGGGCGAAGAGGAATACGATCCTTCGAAATTCTTAGTGAAAGACGTGACGATGAAAACCGTTTCGAAAGAAGAAATGACGGTGGAAAATCTCACGAAATGGCAACTTGAATCGGACAGCGATCGCGTGATTGTGGAATACAACGGGATGTGGATGATCGATACGCTGTTTGAAGCGATGCCCGAAGGGTGGTTTTTAACGCAGGTGATGGCGTTTTTCGATTCTTCTACCTTTGTGAGCTATAACGCGAACATGAGACAGCTGACTTTCGATAAACTGAAAAATACGCAGATGGCGGTTTTTAATCGGTTTCCCGATGACGACGACGGAACGCTCAAAACCGAGCTGCATAAAATCGTACGGGCGGTGACGCGTCAGGCGGACATTGTGTACGAACACGCGAGCGGTAAGGCGGAATACGACGATACCGTAGATCCGATGCCCTACGATATGAACGCGCCCGTGATTGAGATTGCTGACAGAGATTATGCGCTCTTTTATCGCGATCTATCCGAAAATATGGACGCGTACATCGGTAAAACCGTGCGATTCAAGGGCTTGGTGGTGAGCGATAAACGCTTGCTCGAAAACAGTATCGTGATCGGCAGACATATTATGACGTGCTGTGAAGCGGATATTCAGTACAGCGGTCTGGCGTGCGTGAGCAACGTGCCGTTCGAGCCTTTGAAAACGCGCGACTGGGCGGAAGTTACGGCGAAAATCGTGTACGAAAAGCATACGGTGTATAAGGGGAAAGGTCCTGTGCTGATGGCGTCGGAAATTAAGAAATGCGAACCGCCGGAAGAACAGTTGGCTACGTTTTATTGAGATTTTTTATTGGGCTGTGATTGAAAAAGAGCGGCGGAAACGCGGCGATAATCTGTGTAAAGTATGAAAATTATTATTGTCGGTCTTGGAAAAGTTGGCAGAAATATTTTGCGTTGTCTCACGGACGAGGAACGCGACGTGACGGTGCTCGATACAAACGAAAAAAAAGTGCGTTCCGCCGTGGAAACGTATGACGTAAACGGTATTTGCGGCAACGGCTGTATTGCGGACGATTTAAAAGAGGCGGGGGCGGCTACGGCGGGAATGATCGTTGCCGTGACGCCTTCGGACGAGCAGAACGTTTTGTGCTGCATGATCGCGAAATCTTTGGGGGTGAAGTATGCCGTGGCGCGCGTGCGCGATCCCGCGTACAGCAAACAGATTGATTTCATGCGCGAAAAATTGGGCGTGGACAGGCTGGTAAACCCCGAGCGGGCGTTGGCAGAGGAAGTGGGGCGCATTTTGCGCTTTCCTTCCGCCGAGCAAGTGTATTCGTTCGGCGACGGAAAGGCGGAAATTGTGGAAATGACTTTGCCCGCCGGCTGCGCCTTATGCGGAAAAAAACTTTCGGAAGTGGTTTCGCGCGATAAAAAATACAGTATTCTGATTGCTACGGTGACGAGAAACGGGCATACGTTCGTGCCGAGAGGCGATACGATTTTGTGCGAAAAAGACGTGGTGAACGTGTGCGGAAAACATTACGATATCAGCGATTTTTTACATTCTTACGGCATGCTGAAACGTAAAGGTCAGTATGTGATGCTCCTCGGGGCGAACAAAAAGACTTATTATCTTGCCGAGCAGCTGGAAAAAAACGGGTTTATCGTGAAGATTATTTCGCCGAATTGCGAAAAATGCGAACAGTTGAAAAATACGCTGCATTCCACAACGTTGGTTTGCGCCGATTTCAACGATCCCGAAGTGCTGGAAGCAGAGGGAATCGATGACGCGGACGCGTTTCTGGCGGTTTCCGATTACGACGAAAACAATGTGATGACTTCGTTGTACGCGAAAAACAGGCGCGTTCCGAAAGTGATTACCGTGATTACCAACGACAGGTACGACGGGCTTTTCGACTGCATCGATCTCGACGGAATTATTTCGCCGTACCATGTGGTGGCACAGGAAATTTCGAAGTACGTACGTTCGCTGGCGGTGCCGGAGGGCAGCGGCATTTTGTCGCTTTATAAAATTGCGGACGAGGAAGCGGAGGCTCTGGAATTTTCGATCAACGGAAATCGCGAATACGCGGGAAAGGCATTGAAAGAACTTTCTTTAAAAGACGGCGTTCTGATTGCGGCGGTGATCCGCGGCAAAAATCTGATTGTGCCGAACGGCGGCACGGTGCTGGAAGACAGCGATCTTGTGATTCTGGTGACAACGAGAGAGCTTGTATCTTCTTTGGACGACGTACTGAAATGAGATATGATTTTTTTTGCGGATATCGTTTTGATTTGTGAGGCGTTATGAAATATCGTTCCGTATTCGGAGGACTCGGAAAAATTCTTGCTTTTTCGGCGATTTTTTATGTTTTCCCCGTGATCGTAACTTTACTATATAAAGAATATGCGGCATTGCCCGGATTTCTGATCGCTTGCGGTATTTCTGCGGCGAGCGGCGGGGCGATGCTGCTCATTTCGCGCGGGGCGAGAAAGATCAGGCACAGAGAAGCATTGGTGATCGTTGGGCTTTGCTGGATTCTTGTTTCTTTGATCGGCGCGTTGCCTGCGATGATCGGCGGGTACATACCTTCGTTTATAGACAGCTTTTTTGAAACCGTTTCCGGATTTACTACGACGGGCGCAACGATTTTAACCGATTTTAATTTGCCGAAATCCATTCATTTCTGGCGCGCGTTTACGCATTGGCTGGGCGGCATGGGGATTCTTGTTTTTATGCTTGCCGTATTGCCGACGCGCGGCGGCGACGGGTTTCAGTTGATGAAATTCGAATCGCCCGGTCCGCAGGCAGGGAAACTTGTGAGCAAAATTCGCAGCACGGCGCTGATTTTGTATCTTTTGTATTTTGTGCTGACGATTGCGGAATTTATTTTTCTTCTTTTCGGGAAAATTCCCGTATATGACAGCCTGATTTTGGCAATGTCTACCGCAGGTACGGGCGGATTTACTTCGACGGCGGCGAGCGTGGCGGAATATCGAAGCGTTTACGCGGACATTGTTATCACCGTGTTTATGTTTATTTTTTCGGTGAATTTTTCGCTGTATTACCTTGTATTGATCGGCAATGTGAAATCTGCGCTGAAAGACGAGGAATTTCGCTTTTATACGATATTTATTCTTTCATGCATACTTATGATTACGCTGGATAATACTTTCCGATTCGCCGAATACGGAAAGAATTTCTTTACCGCGCTGCACTACTCGGCATTTACCGTGATTTCTACTTCTTCTACAACGGGGTTTGTTTTAACCGATTACGGACAGTGGTCGAATTTCTCTCAATGCATGATACTGCTTGTGATGATTGTTGGCAGCATGGCGGGATCGACGGGGGGCGGACTGAAAGCTTCGCGCGCGCTGATTTTATTAAAAGCGAGCCGCTGCGATACGGCTAAATTTTTGCGCCCGAATGCTGTGTATACGATGAAAATGAACGGCAAGCCGCTTTCGGAAAACGTGGTTTCGGAAGTAAAAAATTTCTTTTTCGTTGCCGTGGCGCTGGCGATAATTTCGTGCCTTTTGCTTTCGCTTGATCCCGCGTGCGATTTTATGACTTCGGTGACGTCGTTTTTAACCTGTTTTAACAACGTCGGCCCCGGGCTTTCGAAAATTATTCCGCCGACGGGCAGCTTTGCGCCGTTGCATGCGCTTTCGAAATTGTATCTTTCTTTGGTGATGCTGATCGGGCGACTTGAAATTTTCCCCGTGTTTTTGTTGCTTGTGCCGAAAACGTGGGAAAAGAGATGTTGATTCCGACATTTCGATGACAGATTGTTGTATGTGAAAAATCCGGCGGATGAGCAAGCGGCTCATCCGCCGGATTGTTTTAGGCCGGCTTATTATTTGTTGCGGATCAAACGCTTTCTTTCGGCTCGGTCATGGCGTAGGGGTTAAGAATTTTTTCGAGTTCGGCTTCTGCCATAATATGTTTTTCAAGAACAAGATCTTTGATCTTTACGTTACGTTTCAAGGCTTCTTTGGCAAGATCCGCCGCTTTTTTGTAGCCGATATACGGATTCAGAGCGGTGACGGTGCCTACGCTTTCGTAGACGAGTTTTTCGCAGCGTTCGCGGTTGACTCGTATGCCTTTGATACAGTTTTCTACGAGCGTATTCACGGCGCCGTTGAGCGTGTGAAGCGATTCGAAAAGTTTATAAAAAATTACGGGTTCGAAAGCGTTTAATTCGAGTTGCCCCGCTTCGGCGGCAAGGGTGATTGCCGTATCGTTGCCGATGACGGAAAACGCCACCTGAGAAACAACTTCGGGTATGACGGGATTGACTTTACCCGGCATGATCGACGAGCCGTTTTGTTTTGCGGGCAGTACGATTTCTTCCAGTCCGGTTTTAGGTCCGCTTGCTAAAAGACGAAGATCGTTGCACATTTTGGATAGTGTGACGGCAAGCGTTTTTAATGCGCCGGATACATAGACGAATCCGTCGCAATTTTGCGTGGAGTCGATCAGATCTTCCGCCTGTTTTAAATTGTAGCCGGTTTCTTTATTGAACTTTGGAAAAATTCCGCCGAGGAATACTTTTTTTAAGTTGATCGCAGTGACGATCTC
>ENA-UOOA01006982-UOOA01006982.1-human-gut-metagenome-genome-assembly--contig:-P61old-NODE-6982-length-10465-cov-4.345533_pt1 | contig 10465 bp, 7 predicted proteins | sample MGYA00242467_ERZ724014 | MGnify/ENA metagenome assembly ERZ724014
GGCGAGCCCGCGCTTTTCGTTTTCGAGGTCCTCAAGCGCCTCGTCCACCGTCCGGCGCAGCAGGCGGGTCTGGTCGACCTCCGCCTCCGCGCGGTGGAGCGCCTCGCTCGCGCCGGTGAGCTCCCCGGCGGCGACCTCCATCTCGTATTTTGCGCCGGAGAGCACACGCTCCGCTTCCGCAAGCGCGGCGGCGCATTCGCGCTCGGCTGTCTCCAGCTCCTCCGCGCGCGCCCGGAGCTTTTTCAGCTCGTTCGCGCGGGAGAGAAGCCCCGTATTCTTCGCGGCGCTGCCTCCGGTCATGGAGCCGCCGGCGTTGATGAGCTGACCGTCCAGCGTCACGATGCGCAGGCGGTTTCCGCTTTTCTTGGAAAGCCGCACCGCATCCGTCAGCGTCTCCGCCACGGCGGTGCCGCCCAGAAGATTTTCAAAAATTCCGGCATAGCGCGCGTCGAAGCGCACGAGCTTGTCCGCTCTGCCGACGAAGCCCGGCTCGCCCTCCGGCATCTGCTTTGCCGGATAGGGGCGGATGGTGTCCAGCGGCAGGAAGGTGGCTCTGCCGCCGTCGCTGCGCTTTAAGTGCTCAATCGCCGCCTTGCCATCGCTCTGGCTGTCCACGACGATGTTCTGCATCGCGCCGCCGAGCGCCGTTTCGATCGCGAGGGCATAGCGCTCGTCCGCGGCGAGCAGTTTCGCCACCGGACCGTGGACGCCGCGGAGCGTTCCGCGCCCCGCCGCCGTCATGACGGACTTGACCGCCCTGCCGAGGCCCTCATAGTCGCGTTCAAGCTCCGTCAGCATGGCGATGCGCCCCGCGGCGCTCCGGCGCTCCACGGTCAGCGCGCCGCGCTTTTCCGTCAGCTCCCGCACCGCGCTCTCGCGCCCGCTCATCAGCATCTTGTGGCCGTTCACAACGTTCGCAAGCTCGTCCGCGCGCTCCTTCGCCGCGGCGAGCTTTCGCTCCGCTTCGCGCAGCGTTTCGCCGAGCCGGTCGTATTTCTCCTCCGCCGCGGCGATGTCGCCGTCGATGCCGCCGGCGCGCTCACGCTGCTCGGTCTGCTTGTCGGCGAGCATGGCGAGCGCCGTCGCACACTGGGTAATTTCGTCGCTGAGGGCGTTTTCCCCGGCAATCAGGCTCGCGAGCCCCGCCTGCGCCGCGTCCGTCTCCGCCGCGTTGCGCTCCGCCGCGGACTGGGTGTCCGCGATCTGCCCGCGCTTTTGCGCCAGCAGCGCCTCGATCTCGCCGAGGCGCGCCTCGCCGGCGCGGACCTGCGCGCGCAGGCTCTCGGTCCTGCCGGACTGCTCCGCCATCTCGCTTTCCATGCGGCGGATGTTCTCCGCGTTGTGCTCCAAATTCGCGCGCAGCACCGCCGCAGCGCTGTCACACTCAGCGGCTTCGCCCTCCGCGGCGCTCTGGCGCTCGCGCTCGCGTTCGCTTTCCATGTCGCATTCGCGCATTTTTTCGCTGAGGCTCTCCGCCGCGGCATAGAGCGCGTCGAGCTCGCGCTGCGCCGCATCCAGCGACGACTGCGCCTGCTCGTATTCCAGATTCAGCTTTTCCGTCTGCACGCGCAGGCGGTCGAGCGTCTCCATCCAGACGGAGATCTCCAGTCCGCGCTGCTCGTCGCGCAGGAGCAGATATTTCTTCGCGGTCTCCGCCTGCTTTTCGAGCGGTCCGACCTGAAGCTCCAGCTCCGCGATTTTGTCGTTCACGCGCAGGAGGTTGTCCTCCGTGCGTTCGAGCTTGCGCTCGGCTTCCTCCTTGCGGTAGCGGTAGCGCGAAATGCCCGCCGCCTCCTCAAAGATCTCACGCCGGTCCGTGCTGCGCGCGGAGACGATCTCCGCGATGCGGCCCTGCCCGATGACGCTGTAGCCGTCGCGTCCGAGTCCGGTGTCCATCAAAAGTCCCGTGATGTCCTTCAGGCGCACGCTCTCGCGGTTGAGCGAGTATTCGCTCTCGCCCGTGCGGTAGTAGCGGCGGGTGATGACGACCTCCGGCGCGTCGATGGGGAAGAGTCCGGCGGAGTTATCCAGCACAAGGCTGACCTGCGCAAAGCCCATCGGACTGCGCTTTTCCGTGCCGCCGAAGATGACGTCCTCCATCTTGCCGCCGCGGAGCGCCTTGCTCCGCTGCTCGCCCATGACCCAGAGCAGCGCGTCGGAAATATTCGATTTTCCGCTCCCGTTCGGTCCCACGATCGCGGTGATGTCCTTGTCAAAGGTCAGTACCGTCTTGTCCGGAAACGACTTGAAGCCTTGAATTTCAAGTGCTTTAAGATACATTGGGTCCTCTTTCTGTATATGAAATCAGCTTATCATACCACAGCAGGGCGCGTTTTTCAAGATTTTCCTGCGGGGAGAGGGGCGAAAAAGCCGCCTCCATCCGGAGGCGGCTCTTATTCTTGATTGCAGCATCGTTTATGTTCAGAAAACCGAAGAGCTGAAGCCGAATGAAATCGGGATCTTCTCCGTTGACGGTGCCATGTACTGCAAGCGTTATTGCCCGCAGGCAGACAGCAGTCTTGTATTGAAGTCTGACAATTCCGACAGGCAGGATGCGAATGTTATTCTCGCGGCGGACAGCGGATCGTTTGTCAAGGTGTGCGGGAGAGTTGTGTGAGCTATTTAAGCAAGCTTATATTCCAACCGCCACGACCTGAATTTCGCTGCAGAGATATCTCCCGGGCTTCTTCTTTGCAGGGTCTCCCATAAGTCATGGCTAAAAGCCAAATCGTTTTTCGCTGGTTTTCAAAAGTCATAGGAGGAAGTCTTTGCCTTCCCACGATAGAACTCTGTTTATGATATATCACAAGTTTATATTTCCTGCAAACTTTTTTATGATATTTTATCATCTTTTTTGTCTCCACCCTCGCGTTTCTCCTCGACCACGAAGCTTATCTGGAGCTCGAGGCCGTCCTCGTCGGGGACGACGGCGAAGGTATGGGCGTGGGTCAGTATCCCGATCAGGGCGGTGCGGCGCTCTCCGCCGACGACGAAGCCGGTGGGAAGGTATCCCGGTTTGTTGTTGTAGCGGACGATGAGGTAGCGCCATTGTTGCTCCAGAACATCCGCTCCGGTATGATGCGGGCGTGCCGCCGGTTATACAGCCTCGCTGCCTCCACCCCCTGTGTCAGGTTCCGTATTATCTCCTGCCGCCGTTCTCTCGTCATCTGTTTTTCCTCCGTTTCATATTTTTCCGGGCTCCGCGTCCATATATAAGGACACGGACACGGGGTTTTGGGACCGTGCGCCCATATATAAGCGCACGGGTGCGGGGTTTTTGCTCCGCGTGTGCCCATGTATATAGTACACGAGCGTTCGGTTTTGCCCGCGTGCCCATGTATAGGCGCGCGGGTGCGCCGGTTTTTACCTGCGTCCATATATAAGGACACGGGCGCGGACTTTTTTCACGTCCCCATGTATATAGCGCACGGGTGCGGACTTTTTTCCTCATATATACATACACGAGCGTTCACATCATCCGAGTGCAGAAAAGCCTCCTCCGGGTCAAGGACCCGGAGGAGGCTTTTTTCGCTTATTTCAACCCGAGAATGAAGATGACAAGCGCGAGGATATAGACCGCGGTTGGGGCGATGCTTCGTCTGGCGAGCTCCCAGTCGGAGGGCTCGGCCTTTTCCGGCTCGCGGATCGTAAAGCGCAGGCTGCGGCGGAAGATCTCCTCGGCATAGAGCATAGCGACCGCACCTATAATGCAGACCAGCACGCCGAAGAAAAACGCGCCCGGCACCCCCTTGCGCTCCAGCCCCGGCTCCCGCAGCAGCTCAAGGATCTCCGTCGACGTCGGCTGTACGGAATCCCCGCCGCCCCAATACGGCAAAAGCTGACTGTCCACCGAGACCACCGGGGAGTTTCCGTCCGCGGGGAACAGGGGCAGCTTATCAATGTACAAGACCGTGCAGCGGTAAACGCAGACGTCCCCGCAATAGATTGCGATGCCCCTCCTGTCGCCGTCATCTGCGGCGGGGTCGCTGCGGACGGTGTAGGGGCCGTAGCTTTGGTCGCCGTACTGAAACTCCACCGCGCCGCCGCGCACGGTGAAGCGCGCGGTCTCCCCGCGATACCTGCCGGAATAGACCCGCGCGCCGGGCTCCGCCCCCGAATACTCCAAAATCGTGTTCCGCCAGAGGTAGCCGCTCCGCGACATCGTCACGGGGTAGAGCACCGCGAAGACGATGACCGTCGCCGCCATCAGGAGCAGCAGCCCCTTCTGATACCCGCTGAGCCGTTTGAACCGTTTCATCCTGCACGCCTCCTTTTCATTTTTTCTTTATTTTACCATGCAACCTGTCACTACCGCAAGAAGGAATTTTTCTGCCGAAAACGGGCGATCTTATCTGGCAATCGCGCGCGGGCTGTGTTATAATGATTTATTCGACCAAAAACTCGTGAGGTGGCAGCTGTGAACTATATCGGCTCTAAATACTCCCTGCTGGACTTTCTGACGGAGACGATCGGCGCCGTCGCCGGCGACGTGACGGGGCGGGTCTTTGCCGACCTCTTTGCGGGCACCGGCGTTGTCGGCAGGACCTTCAAGGAGCGCGGCTGCCGCGTCATCGCGAACGACATCCAGTATTATAGCTACGTTCTCTGCCGCCACCTCATCGAAAACGTGCCGCCGCTCGACCTCGGCGACCTCCCCGCGCGGCTGAACGCGCTGCCCGGCGCGGAAGGCTTTGTCTACCGCAGCTACTGCGCCGGCTCCGGCAGCGGCAGAAACTATTACACCGACGAAAACGGCAAAAAATGCGACGCCATCCGGATGGAGCTCGAACGCCTGCACCGCAGCGGCGAGATCGACGACGACCGCTATTTTTACCTGCTCGCGAGCCTCATCCAGTCCATCGACAAATACGCGAACACCGCCTCGGTCTACGGCGCGTTTCTCAAGCACGTCAAGGGCGCGGCGGCGCGCACGATGGAGCTTGAGCTGCTCCCCGTCGTCCCCGGCGAGCGCGGCGAGGCATATAACGAGAACGTCTCCGACCTCATCACCCGCGTCTCCGGCGACATTCTCTACCTCGACCCGCCCTACAACGAGCGGCAGTACGCCGCGAATTACCACGTTTTAGAGACCATCGCGCGCTACGACGCGCCGGAGCTCCACGGCAAAACCGGGCTGCGCGACTACGACGGGCAGCGCAGTGACTTCTGCTCCGCCCGCACCGTGGAGAGCGTCTTCGATGCGCTCGTGAAGAACGCGCAGTTTCACTATATTTTCCTCAGCTACAATAACGAGGGGCTCATGCCGCTCGAAACGATCCGCCGCGTTATGGAACGCTACGGCCGCTACGACGTGTTCACCCGCGATTACCGCCGCTTCAAGGCGGACACGGACGAAAACCGCAGCCACAAGAGCGACCGGACGGTCGAGTATCTCCACTGTCTGGAGAAAAACGACGTCCCGCTTCAGGGCTATCCGCCCCCGCGGGAGGCAACAGTTTTCGCCCCCGGCACCAAGGGCGCGCTCTTTCTGGAGCTCGCGCAGCCGGACGCGCGCGGTGTCAGCCGCTGGGTGGACCGCAGCGAGTTTTCGGGAGAATACGCCTCGCTGCAATTTGAAAACGGCGGCTCGTTCTTCCGCGGGAACTCGAAGCTCGCGAAATGCTATGTCGTCGAAAAGGACTGCTCCCTCACACCCGGCAGCCGCATTGACCGCATCCGCCTCGCCGGTTATCGCGAGAGCGGCGGCGCCGTCGGCATCCAGAGCATCCGCGCCGACATCCGCGAGGCGCTGCGCGGCAGGCGCTGCGTCGTTCTCGGCACCTCAAAGCCGGAGATCGACCACAAAAACGGCTGGAAGAACGACGTGCGCGTCATGACGCCTGCGACCCAGCGGCTGGAGGATTTTCAGCCGCTCAGCAAGGCGGCAAACGACGCGAAGCGCCAGTTCTGCAAGGAGTGCCGGAAAACGGGAAAGCGCTTCGACGCGCGCCGCCTCGGTTATCCCGTAGGCTGGTACGCCGGCGGCGAGGCGCACGTCGGCGACACCGACGGCTGCATCGGCTGCTTTTGGTATGACCCGATCGAGTTCCGCCGGCACCTGAAATTTGAGCCGTGAAAAAAAGCAGACCCCCGGCAGCTTCCGTTCCGTGAGCCGCCGGGGGTGGTTTTGTGTAGGGGGACTGCCCCGGATGGCGCTTTTTTCGGAACAGCGGTTTTGCAATCTGGATATCCGCTTCGCGAGCGCGTCGCGCGCGTTCTCAACAAGCCCCATATTCTCGATGCTCATGCGGTCCCCGCTCTGCTTCCCGACGCGGCTGACCGCCTCGCCGCTGTCCACGAGCTTGCGGTAGAAATACCGCCCCGTGTCGCGGACGTTCTCTCCCGTCCTGCGCAGGCTCTCGCCCGCATCGCGGATGGTCTGCCCCGGATGGCGCAGCCGGTCCATAAAGCCCGGCTTTTCCTCGCCGACGCGGGCGTTGACCTTGCTCTCGGCGATCTCCTCCGGCGTCTGGCGCTGAATGCCCTGCGCCTCCTCGCTCTGCCGCGTCAGCTCCGCAAGCCGGTCCAGATCGCCCCGGATCGCCGCGGCGTTGTCCTCGGCGCTCTCCTTCGCGCTCTCCTTCGGCACGTCCCGGAAGCGCTCCTCCGTAGCCCTCTGGAACTGCGTGACGAAGTCCAGCAGCTCGTCCTGCGTTTTGCCCTCATTGATCGAATACCGAATATCCGGGTCGCTGGTGGGGTTTTGGTTGTCGGCCAATTTAATCCGATTGATTTCACTCGCTGGTGCAATCGTAACCGGGTTAATCAGCAACGGCTCCCCATCCGATCCGTAGATTCCGAAATCCCATCCGCCGACGATAGTTTTTTCTGTCCCCTGCATACTATAAACGTAGTCATACAGCGTCTTTTCGTTTTGCGTCTTGCTGTTCAGGAAATTAACAACAGATACTCCACGCTCCAATTCTCCTGTTCCCCAATTCTTAGACCGTCCATTCTCCGGAATCTTTCCAAATCGAATCGCAAGCCTATATTGCGGCAGCTCTCCTCTCATTCCCGCGTTGAAATATCTTTCATTGACAGAATTGTAGAACACTATTTTTTCAGCAAGCTCCGGCTCGTCAAAGAAAAATCGTGTCCACGCAGCCTCCGTATTTTCTCCGTATGTTTCCCTGAAATGAACACCTGCGTTATATGCCTCCATGTTCTTTTCTGTCGGTTCAAGATTCACCGGTTTCTTTTCCACATTGAGGTAAAATCCATCAATATTAAGCAGCCGTCCTTCTTCGTCCACGGCCTTGCTGTCCTTGAAATACTCCTGCTGCGCCTCGCTGAGCTCGCGCCCTTGACTGTCCTCGCTGACCGAAAATTTACTATTGACATTTTCGCTGGAATTGAATATACTACGGGTGACGGTGGAGGTGTCCGAGTTTCCGGACTGCCCCGTCGAAAGTGGGGAGGTGTCCGAGTTTCCGGACTGCCCCACTTTTCTAATTGGGTCAATATCATACAGGATTTTTTCACCATTTGCGGTTGTGGCGACATGGAGCGTCGCCTCCCAGATGGTGTTTTCTTTATCCTGAACATAAGTTTTCCACTGAGCCCAATCGTTTTTCCCGTTGTTATCGAGCCACCCGTGGGAATACCTTGCTGCACTGTCTTTGGAGTGCCTCGCCGTAGTAATAAGCTCATCCGCAAGAACAACGGACTCCTGCTTAATCCTGGAATTGCGATTTTTTGTGGTCAGGTCTTTGTTCACGGGAATGCTCTTCCCAGACTTGTTTACGAAGCGGTCCTGCGGTTCTGCAATTTGAATGTCTACTTCATTTCCATTGTTGTCGAAAGCTGTGAAGTGCTGCCCACCAAGTTCCTTGACACGCTCTTTCACCATCTGCACACGTTCTTCTTCGGTCAGATTTTCAAGAAGAACCGAGTCAAGATACACACCGATACCGTAAGATTTCCCGTTTTCATCTACGATTTCACTGATACTATACTTCCACGCATCCGCAACCTCGCCGTCGTTCCCGACGCCCTGCTGCCCGTCCAGCTCCGCGAGTCCGTTGCGCAGCAGCTCGTCCACGCGCGCCGGGGCGACGCTCTTCCAGCGCAGACCCGGAACGTCCTTGTAAGACTCCCGCTTCCGCCGCTCCGCCTCCGTCTCCTCCGTCTCCTGCGCGGTCTCCTGCGCCCGCTGCCGCGCTTTTTCCTGCGCCGCATCGTAGCCGTCCTCCACCAAGTCCGCGGAATAATCGCTGTCCACCTCCGGTGCCGCCTCCGTGACCTCCGCGCCGGGGATCTTCGACTTTTCCGCGATGTACGCCTCGTTCGGTCCGTGCGGGCGACCGTCCACGTCGGCGTAGCCGTTCGTCAGCATATCGTCCAGCACGAGCTCCACGCGCTTCGCCGCGGCGTAGTTCTCCTGCCCATTGTTGTGGATGATGTCGTCGAGCGCCTTGCCGATGCTCTCATAGCTGAAGCGCCCGGAGTCGAGCAGATACGCGATGCTGTCGCTCGTTTGGCGCTTCACGCCGGTGAAGCCGACGGTGCTCGGCAGATACTCGGAAAGGTCCTTGACCGGAAAGCGCTCACCCCGCTGCGTGTCGGAAAGCTGCTGCTGCATCGCCTTTGCCGCCTCGACGAAATAGGGGTGCAGCCGCGGGTGGTCGAACTGGAACGCCATCACATTGCGCTTGCCGACGTCGGTCCAGTCCCGGTTGTCAATGTGGTTTTCCGGCGTGCCGAAGGCGTCGCTGACCTTTCCATACTCCTGCCGAAGCGCCTGCTCCTTGTCCGCCGCCCGAAGCCTCTCCAGCTCGTTCAGCTCCGCGATGAGGTGGGTTGCCTCCTCCATCGTCGTGACGTTTTCGAGCTGCTTGATTTTCTCCTGATAGACCCGCTCCGTCTCCTGCCGCGCATTCTCCGCAGAGGTCCTTTCCGCGTCGTTCTTTGCCGAGTCGATGTCCATGCCGGTATCTTTCGCGACGTCCTGTACCACGCCCGCATCACGCGCCGTGCGTTCGTTTGTTATGTTTTCCGCCGCCGGACCGGTCTCCTGCCCCGGAATATTGACATTTTCCGTGGAAGTCTGCCCATTGACGTTTCCCGCCGCGTTCACCTCCGCGAGACCGCGCCGGTAGAAGCTCCGCGCTGTTTCGAGAAACTCGCGCTCCGCCGCGCGCTCCTGCGCCTTCTGATTGCCCATCTTCGCAAGAATGCCGTCCAGCCAGTTCAGGATGCGCCGCGCCGCTGTCGGCTGCGAAATGGGCTCAGTCCGTCCCGCACAAAACCTGAAAAAACAGAAAAAGCCCACCGGCAAAGCCGGTGGGACAAAATTTATTTCAGCCGCTTCAAAAACTCATCCGCGCGGCGCAGAATGGACCTGTCCGATGCGAAGGTGAGCGCCGACGCGGCGTCCCGAAGGGGCAGCCAGCGAATCTCGCGGACTTCCTCCTCCTGCGGCGTCACGTCCATGGTCAACGCACGGGCGAGGAAAAACACCACGGTCTTCCAATGTCCCTCGCAGGGGCTGTACTCAGTGGTTTTCCGGAAGCCTCGCACAAACTCAACCTCAAGCCCGGTCTCCTCGCGGATCTCCCGTGCGGCGGTCTGGCGTTCGGTCTCCTCGCCCTCGACGTGGCCCTTGCAGAGCGAGGTATGCGTCCCCTTCCTCATCCGCTCAACAAGGTAAAGGCGGCGCCCGTCCCTCTCTGTAAAAATTACTGCGCCGCAGCTTTTTTCATAGATCATAAACAAACCCTCTCCAATGAAGCGCGACATGACCGGGCGTTTGCGAACACACTGTGCCTTTTTTACAATTCAAAGACCGCCACGATCTCATCACCGCACATCTCGCCGTTTTCGACGAAACCAAATTTCCGATAAATACCCCGCGCGCGGGTGTTCTCCGGCTCATAGGAAAGCCAAACTTTTTCCGCCGGTCCGAACGGGAACGTGCGAATCAGGTCGATCGCCGCATCCAGCGTTTGTCTGCCGAGTCCGCGTCTCTGAAAGCGTTTGTCAATCATCAGCCGCCAGATACTGTAGTTTTCCTTGATAAGAGCGCTCTCATCCGCGTTGCCGACGGTGCCCTTGCCGATCATCAGAAAGCCGATCAACTCCCCGTCATTGCAAACGGCAAGCGGCAGCGCGTTGCTGCCCTCGTTTCGCGTGGCGTAAGCCTCCGCAAGGCTTTGGATATTCTCAGCGACAAAGTCCTTCTGCTCATCAAAGGGCTCCAGCGCGCAGACCTTCCATATATTTGTGTTTGTGATTTCCTCGAAATGGATCATAAAAACTCCATGAAACCTTACAAAACAAAACCTTGGAAATGAAAAGGAAAACACCCGCACGGTTGTGCGGGTGTTTGGCAGGGGTTGAAGGGATCGAACCCTCGGCCTACGGTTTTGGAGACCGCCGCTCTACCAGCTGAGCTATACCCCTATATATTCAATTTGGTCATCCCAAAGGCATATATGGTGGGCCTTCAGGGACTCGAACCCGGGAC
>ENA-UOOA01006987-UOOA01006987.1-human-gut-metagenome-genome-assembly--contig:-P61old-NODE-6987-length-10458-cov-7.823897_pt1 | contig 10458 bp, 9 predicted proteins | sample MGYA00242467_ERZ724014 | MGnify/ENA metagenome assembly ERZ724014
CGAGGTGTTAGAGGTTTGCCGCATGGCAGATTATAAGGGCGCTTTAAAGGTTATTATTTCTATTCCAAAGGGAGTCGAGCTAGCAGAAAAAACATTTAACCCACGCCTTGGAATTGTTGGCGGCATTTCTGTGCTTGGCACAAGTGGTGTAGTAGAGCCAATGAGCAGTCAGGCGCTTCTTGACACTATTCATCTTGAGTTAAATATGAGACATGCGCAGAATAGCCAGATAGCGGCGGTCTCTCCGGGCAACTATGGACTCGATTTTATGAAAGAAACCTACGGCTACGATCTTGATGCTAGTGTTAAGTGCAGCAATTTTATTGGAGAGACAATAGATATGGCAGTTGAATGCGGATTTGAAAAAATGCTTCTTACCGGACACATAGGAAAGCTTGTCAAGGTTTCCGGCGGCATTATGAATACACATTCACGTGAGGCAGACTGCAGAGTGGAGCTTCTTGTGGCAGCTGGACTTCGCGCAGGTGTCAGCCGTGACAATCTGATGAAAATCTTGGATAGTGCAACAACGACAGAGGCAATTGCCTATTTGGAAGAAGAAAAAAAGACAAAGCCTGTCATGGACTATCTGATGGAAAGAATCATCTATTATACGAATAAACGTGCCGGTGGCAAGATGAAAATTGAATGCATACTCTACGACAACCAATATGGTGAATTGGCAAAAAGCGAAGGTGCAGAGAAATTTTTACATGAGCTGCAGCACGAAAATGTTACTGCTAACGAGACAACCATTTAGAAAACATAGCAGCTGCAAATGAGGCTGCGGATTGAGAGGAAAATATGGTATCATTTGTAGGGGCAGGAAGCGGTGCTGCCGATTTGATTACAGTGCGCGGAATGCGGCTTTTACAGGAGGCAGATCTTGTCATTTATGCCGGATCACTAGTAAATCCTGAGCTACTTTCTTATACAAAGAAGGGATGTGAATGCTTAAATAGCGCCTATATGACGCTTGATGAGGTCATAGATGCATTGCAAAAGGGTGAAGAAGAAGGAAAGAAGATGGTGCGTCTTCATACAGGTGATCCGAGCATTTACGGTGCAATTCGTGAGCAGATGGACCGTCTTGAAGAGCTTGGAATAGGTTATGAGACTTGTCCTGGCGTAACGGCATGTTTTGGCGCAGCGGCAGCACTTAACTTAGAGCTGACAGTACCAGAAGTGTCTCAAAGCCTTATTATCACACGTATGGCAGGACGCACGCCAGTGCCAGAAAAGGAGAGCATCGAAAGCTTTGCCGCGCATCATGCGACTATGGCAGTTTATTTGAGTGCAGGTCATTTAAAAGAATTATCAAAGAGATTGATGGCAGGCGGTTATAGCGAAGATACGCCGGCAGCTATTGTTTATAAGGCAACATGGCCAGAACAGCTTTGCTTAAAATGTACTGTGTCTACACTTGACGAAAAAGCTGAAAAGTATGGAATCAAAAAGACAGCAGTTGTTCTTGTGGGAGATGCAATTTCACCGTCCGACTATGCGCTGTCGTGTCTTTATGCGCCTGACTTTGAGACAGAGTACAGAAAGAAAAAGACAGAAGAGGCATTAGCATTAGATGGAAGAGACAAGTAAATACATCAATATTATTAGCTTTACAGAAAAGGGAGAGGCTCTGGCAAATAGGCTAAGCACATATCTTTTTCAGTCACAGCAAAAGGATCAAGCGGATTGCGAATGTGATAGAGATTTAATTAAGTGCATAAGTAAGTGCCGTGCATCAAAATCTTATTCTTCGATACGTTTGTCAGAGTGTGCGAAAGAAAGCTTTGAAAAAAAACAGGGAATGATTTTTATTGGTGCTGCCGGTATTGCAGTGCGCACGATTGCACCATTTTTAAAGGATAAACTGCATGATCCATTTGTTATTGTGATTGATGAAAATGGGGATTATGTTATTCCTATTTTGTCGGGTCATGTTGGACGTGCCAATGAGTATGCTCATAAAATTGCCGTTTTTTTAAATGCACAGGCAGTAATTACTACGGCAACTGATGTCAGTCACTGCTTTGCTGCTGATTTATTTGCACAGAAGAACAACTATGTAATTCAAAATAAAGAAGGCATTGCTCGTGTCTCAGCAAAAACACTTGCACATCAAAATGTGACAGTGCGCTGTGGAAACAGGTTAGTGACGCTTTCTTTTGAGGGAACAGTACTAAAAGAAGAGAGCATTGAGCAATCAGAAAAAGAAAGTGAAAAAAAGCAGATATCAGATCAATCAGTGCCAGAAAAAGAGGCGGATATCATAATCTCTCCTTTTATACAAGATGGAAAAAAGGGTTCACTTTGGCTTGTGCCGCGCTGCATCGTGGTTGGTGTGGGCTGCCGAAGAAAAAAAGAGGCAGCTTTAATTAAACAGACAATTTGTGAGCGTTTAGCTCAAAGTGGTATTGCGAAAGAGGCAGTTTGTCAGATTACTTCAATTGACCGCAAAAAGGATGAGGCTGGACTTATTGAGACAGCAGCAGATTTTAATGTTGAGTTTGTTACATTTACTGAAGAAAAGTTAAGACAAGTGCCGGGAAATTTCAGCAGTTCTGCATTCGTTGAAAAGACTGTTGGAGTAGACAATGTATGTGAGCGCTCTGCAATGGCAGCAGCACCACAGGGAATACTTCTTGCGAGAAAGTATGCAAAAGATGGAGTAACTGTAGCTATTGCAATGCATACATTTTTTCCGGTATTTTAAAGACATTCCATCGAAGATTTTTAATAACGCTTTCGCGGACGATAACAAAATAACGAAAGGCAGGTTATTGGTTTGAAACAAAAAATATATGTAGTAGGAATTGGACCGGGTGCACCTAAGATGATGACGCCCCAGGCAAGGCAGGCACTTGAAGAAAGTGATGTGATTGCCGGATATCCGGTATATTTAAAGCTTCTTGGTGATCTGGTTCAGAATAAGAAAACAATTGCAACACCGATGACAAAGGAGGAGGAACGCTGCCGTCTTTGTTTCGAGGAGGCAAAAAAAGGATGTATCGCATCTATTGTGTGCAGCGGTGATTCAGGCGTATATGGTATGGCATCTTTAATGTATGATCTTCTCCCGGAGTATCCAGGCTGTGAGCTTGAGATTATTCCGGGTATTACGGCAGCAGTCAGCGGCGCAGCTGTTCTTGGGGCGCCTATTGGTCATGACTTTTGTGTGATAAGTTTAAGTGACAGACTGACGCCATGGGAGATAATAGAAAAGCGGCTGTCAGCGGCGGCAGACGGAGATTTTTGTATTGCCATTTACAATCCGTCAAGCAAGGGAAGACCAGATTATTTAAAGCGCGCATGTGAAATTTTGCTTCGCAAGGTTTGTCCAGAGCGAATGTGTGGCTATGTGAGAAATATTGGAAGAGAGGGTACTGAATATAAAATATGTACGCTTGAACAGCTTAAGGATGAGCAGGCCGATATGTTTACAACTGTTTTTATCGGTAATTCTCAAAGCCATGTGGTGAAAGGAAAGCTTGTGACAGGGCGTAATTATCATATAAATACTCAGATGCAAAAGGAAAACTGAGAAAACAAGAATTTATAGAAAGTAGGTGATTTTGATGAAAAAAGTGCTAGTATTTGCCGGAACAACAGAAGGGCGTGAACTTGCTGAATTGCTTGCTGATTCGAATATTAAATGCAGTGTATGTGTTGCAACTGATTATGCTCTTGAGCTTATGAACGATAAACGTCTTGATGTGAATTGCGGCCGTCTTACAGAAGAAGAGATGGAAGTGCTTATGAGAGATGGAAAATTTGATGTGGTAGTTGATGCTACACATCCGTATGCACAGATCGTATCGCAAAATGTTCGTCAGGCAGCAGATAAGGAGTCTATTTCACTTATTCGTCTGCGCCGTAGCACAGAGAGTGCAGAGGAAGGCTTTGTATCATTTAAGACACATGAAGAATGCAGCGCGTGGCTGTCGTTTCAGACAGGAAATATTTTACTTACGACAGGAAGTAAGGATTTGGGCAGCTATGCAAAAAATGAAACAATTAAGAATCACCTTTTTGTGCGTGTGCTTCCTGGAGAAGAAAGCATTCGTCTATGTACGGCAAATGGCATTACTGGACGTCAGATCATTGCAATGCAGGGACCGTTTTCTGCGCAGATGAATGAATGTATTTTAAGGGAATATTCAATTGACTGGATGGTGACAAAGATAAGTGGTCATGCAGGCGGATTTGAGGAAAAGGTTGAGGCAGCTAAAAAGGCTGGTGTCGGGGTTTGTGCTATTTTGCCGCCTTCAGAAAATGTGTGTCAGACTGAAATATCGGGCGATGAAAGAAAGTCATCTATGTACATATGTGAAAATGTATATGATACAGCAAAAAAGCTAGAGTTACTTTTAAAGGAAGATATTTTATCAAAGCGAAGCCGAAAAATAATTCTTTCTGGAATAGGAATGGGAAATACAGATGGAATGACAAGAGAGGCTTATCATGCCTTTGAGGAGGCAGAGGTTATATTTGGTGCAGAAAGAATGCTTGAAAATTTGCCAGGCAAAGGTATAAAAGTGCCTTATTATCGCGCGGATGATATTATTTCATATTTAATTGAACATCCACAGTACACGAAGGTGGCAGCTGCCTTTTCCGGTGACAGCGGTTTTTACAGTGGTGCACAGTCGATGAAAAAGGCACTTGAAGAAGCAAATGAAAAAGGTATCTTAAAATCAGAGACAACGATTTTGCCAGGGATTTCATCTGTGAGCGCACTTGCAGCACGTTTGGGAGTTTCATGGAATGATGCAGTTCTTGCAAGTATTCATGGAAGGCGTGCAAATGTTGTAAATCTTGTGAGAAAGAATACTAAGGTATTTTTATTGTTGTCTGGGAAAAATGATTTTGAAATGCTTGTAAATAAATTTCGAGAAGCTGGGATAAATCATGTAAAAATTAGTGCAGGTTATCGTCTTTCCTATCCAGATGAAAAGCTCTTTACGTTTTATCTTGATGAATTTGAGACAAAGCTTTTTGATTTGCCAGAAGGAGTATATACATGTTTAATTGAAAATGAAGACTGCGAGGAGCAAATATTGACACCAGGAATTGATGATGAGATTTTTTCACGCACTAAGGTACCTATGACAAAAAATGAAGTTCGCGTGCTTAGTATAAGTCGTCTTGAGCTGACAAAAAATGCTGTCGTTTATGATGTGGGAAGCGGAACTGGCTCAGTCAGTATAGAGTGTGCAAGATTGTCTCCTGATATTTTTGTATTTGCAATTGAACAAAAAGAAGAGGCTGCAAATTTAACAAAAGAAAATGCTGCTCGTCTTGGTCTTTCAGATCAGATCGTGGTAATTAATAAAAAGGCACCTGAAGGATTTGAAGAGCTTCCGACACCGACTCATGTATTTATAGGCGGAAGCAGCGGCGCGCTAAGTGATATTTTGTCTGCCATCCAAAAAAAGTTAATAGTAAAAGAAAATACAAAAGGAAAAACAGACAAAGCTAGTAAAGGAGTGCGTGTCGTAATCAATGCTGTGTCGCTTGAAACAATTGCGCAGATTACAAAATTGATTCAGACGTATCCGGTTAAGCATGTGCAGCTGACTCAGATTCAGGCAAGCAGAGCGCATAAGCTTGGATCATACAATTTAATGCAGGCACAAAATCCAGTATTGATTGCATCATTTAATCTGCTGCCAGGTGATAAGATGGAAGCAGATGAATAAAATTGTGAGGAAATAGTTACATGGAAAATACAAAAAAAGATGTGCAGCATGAAAAAATAGCAAAAAAGGGGGCGCGTATTATGATTGCAGCGCCCCAAAGTGGGAGTGGAAAGACATTAATTACATGTGCATTGCTGCAGGCGCTTAAGGAGAAAAATTATCATTTAGAGTCTTTTAAGTGCGGACCAGATTATATTGATCCAATGTTTCATAAGACAGTTCTTGGAATTTCCTCGAGAAATCTCGATCCGTTTTTTACAGAAGACAGCATAACGAGAATGCTTCTTGCTAAAGGACAGGACAGCCGTGATCTGGCAGTAATAGAAGGTGTTATGGGACTTTATGATGGTCTTGGCGGGATTCGCGAGGAAGCTTCATCATATGCACTTGCAAAAGCAACTAATACACCGATTTTACTGACTGTAAATGCAAGGGGGATGGGACGTTCACTTTTGGCGCTTTTAAGTGGTTTTCTCCAATATGATACAGCTCATCTTATAAAGGGAGTAATTCTTAATCAGACACCATCATCTTTTGCATCAGTGCTGGCAAAGGAAATTGAGGAAACTTTCCATATTCCTGTAGTTGCATCTTTTCCTGTTAGAGATGATGTGAGAATTGAAAGCCGTCATCTTGGTCTTGTTATGCCGTATGAGCTAGAAGATATTCAAAGCAGATTAAAGATTGCTTCACAAGTCCTTTGCGAAAATGCCAATATTGAACAGATTCTTGAGATTGCAAAGAGCGCACCCAAATTAGAGTATGATGTAAAGAGTGACATTAAACATAAAATTACAGAAAAAACAATTCGAATAGGTGTGGCAAGAGATGAAGCATTTTGTTTTTATTATGAAGATAATCTGGATCTGTTAAAATCACTTGGAGCAAAGCTTATATTCTTTTCTCCTCTTCATGATGATACGCTGCCGAAAGATTTAGATGGAATACTGTTTGGCGGAGGTTATCCAGAGCTGTATTTAAAAGAACTGGAAGAAAATGAAAGCATGAGAAATTCCGTAAAATCAGCTATTGAAAATAAAATGCCGTCACTGGCTGAATGCGGAGGGTTTATGTATCTTCATGATACAATTTTTGATTCAGAGAAAAAACCATATAAAATGGCAGGAGTGATACATGCATGCTGTATGAAAAAAGAGCGGCTTGTGCGTTTCGGATATCTTACATTAAACTCAAAGACAGACAGCTTTTTGAAAAAAGGAGAAACAATACGCGGTCATGAGTTTCATTATTATGACAGCGAGGATAATGGTGAATGTGCTATTGCAAAAAAGCCTGTTGGAACAAAAAGTTGGGAGTGTGTTCATGCAGGAAGTGATCACTGGTGGGGTTTTGCGCATCTGTCATATTATTCAAATCCAAAGTTTGCCGAAAAATTTGCAGAGGCCTGCCGCAGCTATAAAATAAATAAGATAGCAGAAAAGAAATGAGATAAAAGATACCAAAAAATAAATATTAAAACAAAAACGCACAGCCATGAAGAGTAAAATCATGACTGTGCCCAACTGATACCCACGAATTGCTCCGTTGCTATGCAACTTTCGCAATTCTAAAAACATTCGGATTCGCTGATTTTCTTTGAAAATCGCTGCATCCTCATGTTTTTGCGGGTCTCAAGCTCAAAGCCTTTAGTGCAAGCACGAAAGGCTTTTGGAGCTTTTGACCCTGGTATCATAATGTTTTATACTCTCTTGTTACACCGCTCTTTTTTGCAGCCTCTGCGACAGCAGCAGCGACAGTCTGTGCAACAACCGGGTTAAATGCTTCTGGGATGATATAATCTGCGCGAATCTGATCATCTGGGATGATAGATGCAATAGCCGTTGCAGCAGCAAACTTCATCTCGTCGTTAATTTCCTTTGCGTGAACATCAAATGTACCGCGGAAGATTCCTGGAAATGCCAGTACATTATTGATCTGGTTTGGATAATCACTTCTTCCAGTAGCAACAACAGCAGCACCGCCAGCCTTAGCATCTTTTGGATCAATTTCTGGAGTTGGATTAGCACACGCAAATACAATAGCCTGTGGTGCCATAGTCTGAACCATTTCCTTTGTCAGAACACCAGGAGCGCTTACACCAACAAATACATCTGCACCGCGAACAGCATCTGCTAAGCTGCCCTGTAAATGCTTTTTATTAGTGATCTTTGCCATTTCCTCTTTAACTGGATTCATACCCTTTTCACGTCCCTCATAGATGATTCCGGTACGGTCACACAGGGTAATATCAGCAAAGCCGTAGGAAATTAACAGCTTGGAGATGGCAATAGCAGCGGCACCAGCACCGTTTACAACGATATGAGTTTCCTCTGGCTTTCTGCCCGTGAGCTTGCATGCGTTAATCAGACCTGCAAGAGTGACAACAGCAGTTCCGTGCTGGTCATCATGGAAGATCGGGATATCGCAGCGCTCCTTTAACTTCTTTTCAATCTCAAAGCAGCGCGGAGCAGAGATATCCTCCAGATTAACACCGCCGAAGCTTCCAGAAATAAGTGCAATAGTATTTACGATTTCATCAACATCCTTGCTCTTAATGCATAATGGGAACGCGTCTACATTACCGAATGCCTTAAACAGTACACACTTTCCTTCCATAACCGGCATACCAGCCTCAGGACCAATATCGCCAAGTCCTAAAACAGCAGTACCATCTGTGACAACAAGACAGGTATTCCAGCGGCGTGTCAGACAGAAGGAAAGTTCAGGATCTTTCTGAATAGCAAGACAAGGTGTAGCAACACCAGGTGTATATGCAAGGGAAAGGTCCTCGCTTGTTTTAACCGGAACGGTAGGAACGATTTCAATTTTACCACGTTTTTCATAGTGCATATGGAGACTTCTCTCTCCATAATCATGTGTGTTAGCCATGAAAAAAAACCTCCTTAGAATGATGTGCAATAATAAGATACCAGGGTCAAAAGCTCCAAATGAGCAATTAGTGGATATCATAGTAAATTGCATGTAATATTAAAATAACATTGAATGAGAGATAAGTCAATTAGAAACGGTTGGAAGTAAATGAGAAGATGTATCGTTACAATTCACACGTCATGCTACGAAAGCCCTTCGATGTAATGGTTTCGTCGCCGGACCAAACTCCGCAGGCTCATTTTATGTTTTTTCTTATTATAAATTACTTTGAAAGACCTGCTCCAAGTGTCCGGCTCGTGAAAGCCATTTACCTTCGGGCTATATTGTAAATATTGGGCGTCCCGTGAATTGTAACGATGTATATCGCGAAGTTCACACGTCATGTTACGAAAGCCCTCAGGTGTAATGGTTTCGTCAGCAGTAATACATCTCACCCATACAATTTACTTGCATAAACAAAAATTTGCTAGTATAATTGGAAAAGATAAAATTAACAAGGCAAAAGCAAAGAAATCTGTAAGCATAGGAGGTGGAGCTTGTGGCGATAACGCGAGAAAACATTGCTCATTTTTATGAAAAATATAAGGAAAATTTAAAGACAGAGGAAAGCGTCATCGAGCAGTTCACAAAGGCAGATACAAAGGAAAATTGGGTTGCTAATTTTAAAGAAGAAATATCGCTCTATGAGACAGCTGTATATTGAAAATGAAGCACTGTTAAACTTGTATATACGCCCCTTTACAGAAGGAAGAATGGAGCTGAATGATGAGCTTGCAGATGAATTTCTAAAGCAGATTCGTGATGCATCAGCGCAAGGGTATGAAGACAGTCTTTCTATGCTGGAGCTTGCAGAGGTTTTGGAGCAATATTTTCTTAAGCATGGCAAGCGTGACAATTATATCTGGACGATTAATCTGTTGGGAGGCATTCATAATGCCATGCCAGATAGACAGGACGGAGAAAAGGCAGCCTGGTATTTTCAAAAGATTCGTTCTTTTAAGGACTGTTATTTCGAAATTGAAAATGATGATGTCAGTTCTTTTTGGGAGAAATCAGCTGTACAGAGTTTCTTGAGGGCTACAAAGCATTTTGTGATTATGCAATTGCACATGATACAATGGAGCATGAAGATGGATTTACGGAGAGTCGTTTGTTTCAGGTTGCTATCAATCACCTTCCAAGTATTATAGATATTTTAAATCAATATGAGGCTGAATATCATGGCGATCCAGGTCTTAGAAAGAGCTGTGTGGACGAATATTTAAAAATGATTCGTCAGATTCCGCGAACAGGAAATTCTAATTTTTTGACATACTCCCACGGTTAAAACCGTGGAATTCCTTAACTAGTTCCGGCAGCATCATTCAGTCTTATAGACTGAATTATAGCCACTGTGTTCAGGATTTATGCTGATGGGATTTCATACGTCGTGTACTACTTTCTCAGCAAAAGACCTATGCCGAAGCCTTATGTATGTTCTTAAAATCCAAAACATTGTCTCATCGACAATCCACTTTCCTTCATTTTTAAAATCAACTGATCCTGCATTTTTGCAAAATATTCAAATTCATACTCACATTTTTCTCTGTCGGGATGTTTAAAATCCAAATCTGCATTTCGAATTAAAAATGCCGAATATAGATCTCTCTGTACCTTTCGCTTTCCAATCTCCTTTTCTCTTTGTGACAACGGAATCTTTTCATAAGTATCCGTTACATGGTTGTATTGGCTTGCCTTAAATTCCTTTGTATCTACTTCTGCATAGACACCTCCAACTGCCTCCGCTTTTCTTTTCAATTCTAGCAGAAATCTTGCAGGTGCACGACGGTTGATGGATCTTCCAAAACGTTTTTTTCGCTTATATTTC
>ENA-UOOA01006993-UOOA01006993.1-human-gut-metagenome-genome-assembly--contig:-P61old-NODE-6993-length-10451-cov-22.377453_pt1 | contig 10451 bp, 9 predicted proteins | sample MGYA00242467_ERZ724014 | MGnify/ENA metagenome assembly ERZ724014
TGCCGCCCTGGATGATGGGATATCGGGTCCCTAAAATTTCATTTAAAAGTTTCATTGAAAAACCCTCTCAGTCAATGCCTTCCGGCATTGACAGCTCCCCCGAGGGGGGAGCTTTTTTCTGCTTTTCTGTCAGCTGGACCTTCTCTCGGAAGGCACACTGACCCTACCCGCCCATAAAGCTCCCCCTTCGGGGGAGCTGGCGCATCAGCGCCTGAGAGGGTCGTACTCCACGATCATGCCGCCCCAGGTCAGGCCGCCGCCAAAGCCGATGCAGGCGATCGTCTGCCCCGGCTGCAGCTGCCCGGTCTCGGCCAGCTCGTTCAGGGCTACCGGGATGCTGGCGGCGCTGGTGTTGCCGTGGCGGTCCATGTTCTTGTAGAATTTGGCCGGGTCGGCGTGCAGAGCCCGCACACAGTGGTCGATGATGCGGCTGTTGGCCTGATGACAGACCACCCAGTCTACCTCGTCCAGCGTCTTGCCGGTCTCGTCCAGCACCGTGTGCAGGCAGCGGGGCAGGGCATCCACCGCAAAGCGGAACACTGCTTTGCCGTCCATGGTGATGGGGGCGGAACCGTTTCGGTCCGGCCCACCGGCGTGCAGGACGTCGCTGCCCCGGGCCCCCAGCGTGAGGGCAAAGGGGGTGTCGGCCAGCCGGAAGATGGCCGCGCCCGCGCCGTCGCCAAACAGGACGCAGGTGGAGCGGTCGGCGGGGTCCATCAGGCGGGAAAGGGCTTCGCACCCGATGACCAGGGCGTACTGCCCGCCCAGCGTGGCCAGCAGGCCCCGCGCCACAGCAGTGCCGTACAAAAAGCCGGAGCAGGCCGCGTTGACGTCCAGCGCGGGCCGGTTTTCCGGCAGGCCCAGCGCCGCCTGTACCTGACAGGCCACACTGGGGGTGGCGTCCGGGGCCGACAGGGTGGCGCACACGCAGCAGGCGATGTCTGCCGGGGCAAGGCCGCTGCGCTGCAGCGCCTGTTTTGCGGCGGCAATGGCCAGCGTGGCGGCGGATTCGTCCGCGGTGCACCAGTGCCGGGTGCGGATGCCGGTGCGGGTGGTGATCCACGCGTCACTGGTGTCCACGGTGCGGCTGAGCTCTTCGTTCGTGACCGTCCGGCCGGGCAGCGCCCCGCCGGTGGCTATCAGCTGGAAGCCCTTCATGCGTTCCTCATTTCTCCGATCTGGCGGTATTTCTTGTAGCGCTGGTCGGCCAGGGCCCTGCCGTTCATGCGGCACAGCGTTTTCAGGTGTGCCCACAGGGCAGCGTCCAGCTGCTCAAACAGCACCGTGTGGCCGCGCTGGGCACCGCCCACCGGCTCCGGGATCACTTCTTCCACGATGCCGTCCTGGTACAGGTCCTGTGCGGTCAGCTTCATCATCTCGCAGGCTTCGCCGCTGCGGGAGGCGTCCTTCCACAGGATGCTGGCAAAGCCCTCGGGGCTCAGCACCGAATAGACGGCGTTTTCCAGCATGAGGATGTGGTTTGCCACACCCAGCGCCAGCGCACCGCCGGAGGAACCCTCGCCGGTGACCACGGCAACGACCGGCACGGTCAGGCCGCTCATCTCCATCAGGTTGCGGGCGATGGCCTCGCCCTGGCCGCGCTCCTCGGCGTCCTTGCCGGGGTAAGCGCCCGGCGTGTCGATGAAAGTGATAATGGGCCGACCGAACTTCTCGGCCTGCTTCATCAGGCGCAGGGCCTTGCGGTAGCCCTCCGGCCCCGGCATGCCGAAGTTGCAGGCCAGATTCTCCTCCAGCGAGGAGCCCTTGCGGTGACCGATGACGGTCACCGGCATGCCGTGGAAGCGGGCCACACCGCCCAGAATGGCGGGGTCCTCCTTGCACTGGCGGTCACCCCGCTGCTCAAAGAAGTCGGTGAACAGGGCGGAGATGGTCTCGTCAATGTGGGGGCGGTCCGGGTGCCGGGCCAGAAAGACCCGGTCCTCGGCGGTCAGCGGGCCGCAGGCACGCAGGATCTCGTCCTCCTCTACGGCAAGCTCTGCCAGCTCGGCGGCGTGGGCCGTGATGGCGTCCATGTCGTCGCCGCTGCCCTTCAGGGCGGTGATCTGCGCATCCAGCGGAGCCAGCTGCTCCAGAATTTCCTTGATCATTCGTGTTTTCCTCCCACATGAAGCTGCAGCACCCGGATCAGGGTGTCACGCAGCTGGTCGCGGGGCACCACCTGATCCACAAAGCCGTGCTCCAACTGGAACTCGCTGCGCTGGAACCCGGCGGGCAGCTTTTCGCCGATGGTCTGCTCAATGACGCGGGGCCCGGCAAAGCCGATCAGCGCCCCCGGCTCGGCCAGCATGATGTCGCCCAGGCTTGCAAAGCTGGCGGTCACGCCGCCGGTGGTGGGGTGGGTGAGCACGCTGACGTACAGCCCGCCTCTGGCGGAAAAGCGCTGGATGGCGGCGCTGGTCTTGGCCATCTGCATCAGGCTGAAAATGCCCTCCTGCATGCGGGCACCGCCGCTGGCCGAGAAGATGACCAGCGGCAGGCGTTTGGCTGCGGCGTACTCCACCGCGCGGGTGATCTTTTCGCCCACGGCGGTGCTCATGCTGCCCATGAAAAACCGGCTGTCCAGCACGGCAGCCACACAGGCCACCCCGCCGATGCGGCCGGTCGCCGTGACGGCGGCTTCGCGCAGGCCGGTCTTGTTCTGGGCGGCGGTCAGCTTTTCCGGGTAGCCGGGGAACCGGAGCACATCCTGCGGAGGCAGGTCGGCGTCCAGCTCCCGGAAGCTGCCGTGGTCCAGCACCAGACTGAGCCGGTAGTAGCCGCCGATGGGCATGTGATAGCCGCAGTTGGGGCAGACGTAAAGGCTGCGGGTCCAGATGGTGCGGGTAGCGCGGCGGCCGCACTGCTTGCACTCCACGAACTGGGGTTCATGCCAGACGGCCCCGGCATCCCGCCGGGCTTTCAGCTGAAAGGTGCGTTCCCGCATCCGGCCGGGGAACAGGTCTCGGATCTCGTTCATGGTGTTCTGCCTCAGATGTGTGCGGTGATGTAGTTGTAGATGTCACCCACGGTCTTGAGCTTTGCCAGCTCCTCGTCCGGGATGGACACACCGCAGGCATCCTCCAGCGCCATGTTCAGCTCCACGGCATCCAGGCTGTCGGCCTCCAGATCCTCGGTCAGGCTGGCCTCCATAGTCACCTTGTCCTCGTCGCAGTTCAGGGTATCGACAACGATCTTCTTCATTTCTTCAAACGTCATGGTAGTGTTCTCCTTTTGTATGTTGGATGTTTTTGAATAGCTAAAATGTTTGAGTAATTCGGAACACGACCATTATAGCCGAATCGTTGGATAAGTCAACAAAAATAACTAAAATAATTTATCTTTTACAGTTCTGACACACTTTCCTTCCTTTTTATAATGCACGGTACAGGTGGCGTTCTGCGCACAAAACCCATTGACACGATGTGGTGGCGCTGGCCATTGCGGTCATGATCGGTGACGGCTGCTGTGCCTTCGTCAGCATCAGCCTTGGGCAGGACGAAGTGCACCGCGCAAAGCAGAGCGTGGGCAACGCGGTGGTGCTGTGTGCAGAATAACCAATTCTTCCGAAAAAAAACTGGAAATGTTGATGCAATGCAAATCTTGTAAAATGCGCTTGCCTCGGCTATAATACCTTTCATGAATGCACAAAACGTCCTGCCTCTTTCCGGCAGGGCGTTTTTCACGGCAAAAATGCAGAGCAACGGCTCTTTTTTGCATGGATGGGAGGAAAACTATGACAAAGGATATGACGCAGGGCAGCCCGCTGAAGCTGATCCTTGCCTTTGCAGTGCCGCTGATGCTGGGCAGCCTGTTCCAGCAGTTCTACAACCTGGCCGACACCATCATCGTGGGCCGCTTTGTGGGCGTGGAAGCGCTGGCGGCCGTGGGCAGCGTGGGCGGCCTGAACTATCTGGTGCTGGGCTTTGTCAACGGCATTGCCTGCGGCTTTTCCATCCCCATTTCCTGGACCTTCGGTGCCAAGGACTATAAGGAGATGCGCCGCTACACGGCCAACACCGTGTGGCTGTCGGTAGCCTTTGCAGTGGTGCTGACGGTGGTCACAGTGGCCCTGACCCGGTCGGTGCTGGTGTGGACCAACACCCCGGCCAACATCATCGACATTGCAGATATTTACATCCGCACCATCTTCTGGGGCATCCCCTTCACCCTTCTTTATAATGTGACCAGTGCCCTGATGCGTGCTCTGGGCGACAGCAAGCGGCCCCTGTATTTTCTGCTGGTGGCCAGTGCGCTGAACATCGGGCTGGACCTGGTGTGCATCATCGTGTTCCGCATGGGGGCCTTTGGTGCAGCCTTTGCCACGGTGTTCAGCCAGGCGGTGGCTGGCATCGGCAGTCTGCTGTACATCCTGCGCCACTACCATGAGCTGCGCTGGAGCAAGGACGAAGGCGCGTTCAGCCTGCCCCACTGTGCAAAGCTGTGCAGCATGGGCATCCCCATGGGGCTCCAGTGCAGCATCACGGCCATTGGCAGCGTGGTGCTGCAGGGTGCCGTGAACGGTCTGGGCAGCGACATCGTGGCCGCACAGACCGCCGGCGGCAAGGCGGCCCAGTTCCTCTGCGTGCCCCTGGAAAGCATCGGCACTGCCATGACCACCTACACGAGCCAGAATATGGGTGCCAAGGACCTGGACCGTGTGGACCGGGGCTTGCACACCGCCCTGGGCATTGGCTGCGTGTACAGTGTGGCGTCCTTCCTCATCCTGCGGTTCACGGATAAGCTGCTCATCGGCCTGTTCCTGGAAGCCAAGGAGACTGCCATCATGGCCAACGCCCAGAGTTTTATTTTCTGGAACAGCGTGTTCTACATCCCCCTGGCGGTGCTGATCATCTATCGCTACACCATCCAGGGCCTGGGCTATTCCAGTCTGGCCATGTTTGCCGGGGTGGCCGAGATGATCGCCCGGGCCATGGTGGGCGTCTGGTTCGTGCCCCTGTGGGGGTACTTTGCCGCCTGCATCGCAAGCCCGGTGGCCTGGCTCTTTGCCTGCTTCTTCCTGATCCCGGCCTACATCGTGGTGCGCAAGCGCCTGCAGAACAAAAAACAGGCCGATGCGCAGCAGGCGGCAAGGGCCTGAGCGTTTCCGGTTTAAAACAAAAGGGCTGCTGCACAGCATTTGTGCAGCAGCCCTTTTTCGATGCAAGTTGGTTGAGACTTAGTTCTCCGGTGCAGCGAAGGCGATGGGGGTAGCGCCTGCAGCGGCGTCCACGCTCTTCAGGGAGATGGGAGTGGTCTCGTAGTGCAGGGTCTCGAAGGCCTGGGTCTGGCCGTCCTCGGTGGTGAACTCCAGCACATAGGTCACGTCAGCCTGCTTGTCGGCCTCCACGTCGCGGGTGATGACCACGCTGTCGCCGTCAGCCAGGCCCTCACCGGCCAGGTTGTCGCCCTTGTCCTCAGCGCCGACTTCGTACAGGTACAGGTCGGTGACCTTGGAACCGGTGGTGTTGTACACGGTGTACTCGGCAGTGGTGGGCTCAGCAGCCTCGCTGGAAGCAGCCTCAGAGCTTGCAGCCTCGCTGGATGCGGCAGCAGAAGATGCCACAGAGGAGGAAGCAGCGGTGGAAGAAGAGCTGCCGCAGGCGGTCATGCCGACAGCCAGTGCCAGAGCGGTAGCAGCGATTGCAACATTCTTGAGTTTCATATGAGATGTACTCCTTTTTTTCGTGTTTCAATGGACCAACCGGTCGGGCCGATTGGTTTGGAGATGATTATACGGAAACTTTGACAAAAAATCAAGGCCTTTGCTGGCATTTTTCACGATGAAACAGGAACTGTTACCATTTTGACATGAATCTGTCACAATTTAGCAGGGACTAACTTGAAGTTCCGTCCTACTGCACCGGCGCATCCGGGACGCAGCACCGCCGTGGCGGGTGCTGCATTTTTGCCCCATCTCCCGATTTACAAATCCCCCCAAAAAGGCTATACTATAAATAATTATGCAAACAGGGAGGTGAGCACATGGCAGAACAGGAGCTGGAACAGCTGGAAGGCACGGTGGAAGATATCATCTACGAGAACGCCGACAACGGCTACACCGTGTTCGAGGTGTCCGGCGGCGGGGTCATCACCGTGGTGTGCGGCGTCGTGGGGGAGCTGCACGCCGGGGAAAGCGTCATCTGCCGCGGCCGGTACGAGAACCACGCCACCTATGGCCGGCAGTTCCACGCGCAGGAGTGCGAGACGGACATGCCCAAGGATCTGGAAGCCGTGTACGCCTTCCTTGCCAGCCGGTCGCTGCCCTACATCGGGGCCAAGACGGCGGACAAGATCATCGACCTGTTCGGGGCCGAGGCGCTGGAGGTCATTGCCAACGACCCCGCCCGGCTCACTCAGGTGCCCGGCATCTCGCCGGACAAGGCCGACCGCATCCAGCAGGAGTTCAAGCGGATGTTCGGCATGCGGGAGCTCATCGCCTATCTGGCACAGTTCGAGATCGGCCCCCGCAAGGCCATGGAGGTATTCCGGGCGTTCGGGCCGGGGGCCATGCAGGCGATTTCGGCCAACCCCTACCTGCTGTGCGGGGAGCCGCTGCAGCTGGACTTCCGCCACGCCGACAGCATCGCCCAGTATTACCACATGGAGGGCGACTGCGCCCAGCGGCTGGAAGCCGCCCTGCTGCGCACTTTGCGCCACAACGCGGGCAACGGCCACACCTGCCTGCCCCGGGCCCAGCTGCTGGAAACCGCGTCCAACTTCATCCACCAGCCGCCGGAAAAGCTGGCCCGTGCGCTGGACAAGTGCATCGAGACCGAAGAACTCTGCGTGAAGATGTTCGACGGCGTGCCCTACATCTACCTGCCGGACCTTCTGGCCGCCGAGCAGGACATTGCCCACCGGCTGGCCATTCTGGCCCGGCGGGGCAAGAACACCGCCCGTGACCTGGACCGGAACCTGCAGGTGCTGGAACTGACCCAGGGCTTTGCCTATGCGCCGCTGCAGCGGGAAGCCATCCGCAAGGCCATGACCGAGAACTGTCTGGTGCTCACCGGCGGCCCCGGCACCGGCAAGACCACCACCGTGAACGCCATCCTGCAATTGCTGGAAAATCAGGCCGAGCGGGTGGCCTTGTGCGCCCCCACGGGCCGGGCCGCCAAACGGCTGAGCGAGCTCACCGGCCGCAAGGCCAGCACCATCCACCGCCTGTTGGAGGTGGACTATACCGGCGGCGTGGTCAGCTTCATCCACAACGACAAGAACCTGCTCAAGTGCGATGTGGTCATTCTGGACGAGATGAGCATGGTGGACGTCAAGCTGTTTCAGGCGCTGGTCACGGCCCTGCGTTACAGCTGCCGCATCATTATGGTGGGCGACGCCGACCAGCTGCCCAGCGTGGGCCCCGGCAACCTGCTGGGCGAGATCATCCGCTCCGGGTGCGTGCCCACCGTCTGCCTCAACGAGATCTTCCGGCAGGCCAAACGCAGCCTCATCGTGGAAAATGCCCACCACATCATCTGCGGCGAGCCGCTGCAGAAGGGCGGCAAAACGGACGATTTCTTCTTCCTTGAAGCGGATGGCGACGCCGCCCAGAAGCTGGTGTGCGACCTGGTCACCACCCGGCTGCCCCGCAGCTATGGGTTCGACCCCGTGCGGGACATTCAGGTGCTTTGCCCCACAAAGCTGGGCCCCACCGGCACCCAGGCGCTGAACGTGGAGCTGCAGAACCTGCTCAACCCGGAGCAGAAGGGCAAACCCCAGCTGCAGAGCGCGGCCCGGGTGTTCCGGGTGGGCGACAAGGTGATGCAGGTGCGCAACAACTACGAGATCGTCTGGCAGCGCATCGGCGGGGAACAGGGCGTGGGAGCCTACAACGGCGACATCGGCATCGTGGAGAGCATCAACACAAGGGAGCGCTCCATGGTGGTGCGCATGGACGACCGGCGGCTGGTGTACCCGGCCGAGAACCTCAACGAACTGGAGATCGCCTACGCCATCACGGTGCACAAGAGCCAGGGCAGCGAGTTCCCGGCGGTGATCCTGCCGGTGGCGCAGGTGCCGCCCCGCCTGTGTTACCGCAACCTGTTCTACACCGGCGTCACCCGCGCACGCAAGCTGTGCATCGTGGCGGGCCGGCGGGACGTGGCCAACCGCATGATGAGCAATGTGCGCCAGAACCTGCGTTACAGCGGCCTGTGCGCCCTGCTGCAGGCGGAGCTGCCGCCGGAGCAGGTGCGTGTGGATGCTGCTTTTGCAGAGTGAACGATTTAGAATAGCCTCCGCGCTGCTCTGGCTATATTCAGCGGAAATATTATTTTTATATTCGCGTTTGTCGCGGCCTGCGGGCCGCTCCAAACGCCTTTTCACGGAAGGGGTCGTTACGGCAAGCGGCATCGGATGACAGAAAACGCGGAACGCGCAAAACTTGTATACTTTTTGCCGCAACTATGTTATACTGAACTTTGATCTGATTTTTGCCCGCCCGGCGGGCTTTTTACGATAGAGGCACAAGAGAAAGGAACGAACGACTTATGGCACAGAACGATATCGGCATCGACCTGGGTACGACTACCATCATCATCGCGCAGGAGGGCAAGGGCGTTGTGCTCAACCAGCCCAGCGTGGTGGCTATGGACACCCGCAAGAACTCCGTGCTGGAGGCGGGCGACAAGGCCCTGGCCATGGTAGGCCGCACCCCCAACTACATTTCCGCCATCTTCCCGCTGAAGGATGGCGTCATCAGCGACCACACCATGACCCGGGAGCTGATCTGCCGCTTTGTCAAGCAGGTGTACAGCTCCCATATGGTCAAGCCCCGGGTGGCCGTGTGCGTGCCCGCCGCCATCACCGGCATTGAGAGCGACGCCGTGGTGGAGGCCGTGGTGGCCGCCGGTGCCCGTCAGGTGTACCTCATCGACGAGCCCATCGCCGCCGCCCTCGGCTCCGGCATCGACATCACCCAGCCGGACGGCCGCATGATCATCGACATCGGCGGCGGCACCACCGACATCGCCGTGCTGAGCCTGGGCGGCAAGGTCAAGGCCACCAGCGTGCGGGTGGCCGGCAACCACTACGATGAGGAGATCCTCAAGCATGTGCGCAACAAGTACAGCATCGCCATCGGCCAGCGCACCGCCGAGGAACTGAAAAAGCATGTGGCCTGCTGCCCGCAAAAGGCCGATTTCCACGAGACCATGGAGATCAAGGGCCGCAGCCTGCTCACCGGCCTGCCGGTGCGCGTGAACGTGTCCACCGATGACCTGTACGAGCCGGTGATGATGCTCAGCGAGCAGATCGGTACGGCGGCCCACCAGGTGCTGGAAAAGACCCCTCCGGAGCTGGCCGGTGACATCTACCGCAACGGCGTCATGCTCACCGGCGGCGGTGCCCAGCTGCACGGTCTGACCGAGTATCTGGCCCAGGAGCTGAAGGTGGAAGTGACCGTTTCGCCCGACCCCGTCAACTGCGTGGCCCTGGGCACGGCCATGAGCCTTGGCATCGGCGACAAGCTGGAGACCGGCTTCACCGACGCCACCCCGCGCATCGGCCGCCGGTAAGAATGTTGCGGGAAAAAAGAAAATTTGTCCATTTTTGTTGAATTAAATGGGAAAATAAGGTATACTATTTCCAAATCGTGTTTTTGCGGCCGGTGCCTGCACCGGCTGCGAATCGTTGAGAAACAGGAGGAAAAACCATGGATTTAGGTTTTGACGTCGTCGTTACCGTTACCGGTATCGTGCTGGTGTTCTTGATCCTCGTGCTGCTGATGGCGATCATCATGCTGGAGGGCAAGATCTTCGACGGTCTGGGCAAGAAGAAGGTTGCCGCAAAGGTTGCTGCCTCCAAGCCCGCCGCCCCTGCAAAGCCCGCTGCCCCGGTGCAGCAGGCCGCTGCTCCGGCTCCCCAGGTGGAGGAAGGCATTCCCGGTGATGTGGTGGCTGCCATCATGGCCGCCATCCACGCAATGGGCAATGGCAAGTACACCCTCAGGGCGGTGCGCCGCGGCACCAACGGCTGGGGCAAGGCCGGTGTGAACGACACCACGGCCCCGTTTTAACACAGGAGGAAGAACATGACACAGTTTATTGATACTCTGGTCGGTATTTTCCAAAGTTCCGGCTTTGCACGGTTCGGTGAGCCCGGCGGCTACCTGTACGCGATCATGATCTGCGTGGGCTGCTTTTTGCTGTACCTCGCCATCGTGAAGGAATTCGAGCCCCTGATCCTGCTGCCCATGGCATTCGGCATGATCCTGGCAAACCTGCCGGGCAGCGGCGTCATCCACATGGAATATTTCGTCGGTGACGGTCTGGAACACCCCATGTGGGTCGAGATCCTGAACAACGGCGGCCTTGCCGATATGCTTTACATGGGCGTCAAGCTGGGCATTTACCCCCCGCTGATCTTCCTGGGCATCGGCACCATGACCGACTTCGCCCCCCTGATCTCCAACCCCAAGAGCCTGCTGCTGGGCGCTGCCGCTCAGTTCGGCA
>ENA-UOOA01006995-UOOA01006995.1-human-gut-metagenome-genome-assembly--contig:-P61old-NODE-6995-length-10449-cov-4.353281_pt1 | contig 10449 bp, 11 predicted proteins | sample MGYA00242467_ERZ724014 | MGnify/ENA metagenome assembly ERZ724014
ACTTTTAACAGGTGATTTTTATGATGTACGAAAAAGAATGGGAAAACCCGAATTACAAATTTCTTTCATATGATGTGGATAATCTGAATTGGAATATACATTACCACGAGTCTTTTGAGATTTGCTTTATTATTGACGGCGAAATAAATATTACAATAGATACCGTATTATATAATTTAAAACAGAATGACAGCGTAATAATATTTCCACGTCAGCTCCATAGCTATGAAACGGAAAAAAGCTCAAAAATGCGTGTAATCACTTTTATGCCTGATTTAATCCCCGAATTTACAAACCGCTATCAAAATATGCTTCCCGAAAAAAATGATATTAAGGAGATTTCGAATTTAAAAAAATATTTTGACGCGAAAAATATTTTTGAGCAAAAGGGCTTCTTATATTCTATATTCGGAATTTTAGTGGAGAGTACGAATTTTAAAGAAGCCGCAAATAATGAGGAGTCACAGTTGCTCATTAAAATTTTACGATATATTGAAAAGAACTTTAAAACTCCCTGCCTTTTGCAGACAGCCGCCGAAGAATTGTCTTATGGGTATTCGTATCTATCGAGAACCTTTAAAAAACGTATGGGAATAAGTTATACGGAGTATTTGAATAAATACAGAATAAACCGAGCATTGTATATGCTCAGCAATCAAAATCATGTGCAGATACAGCAGATTGCGGAGGAGTGCGGCTATGACAGCCTATGCAGCTTCAACCGCAATTTTAAGCATTTTACGGGTCGTACACCGCGTGAGATGATAAAGTGTAATGACAACCAAAAATAGCATTCAGACATCATAACAGAAATATATCGGAACGGTTGTATTTGCCACAAAAATATTAATCTCCTATGGTTATCATGAACCAAAGCTTTAACAACAGCAGTTATAGTTTTTCAGAATATGTTAAAGTGTTGGAATATAGGTGAGTTTGTTAATACACTATATGCCAAAGGAACATCTGATAACATACTTCAATCTAAAATTTATATTGATTTGAAAATATGAAACAAATATGATATAATATTTGTAAATAGCTTATAGAAAGGCAGGTATGCTAAATGGAATACAAACCACCATTTTCAATTAATGACGATATAATCAATTTACTTGCCAAAACCAGTGAACTTGTCGGACAAGTAAGTATATTGCATAAAAGCAGCAGTCTAAAGCTAAGACGTGAAAACAGAATAAAAACAATTCACTCATCTCTGGCTATTGAACACAATTCATTATCATTAGAACAAGTTACAGCGGTTATAAATGGTAAGCGAATTTTGGGTGCACCTCAAGAAATCAAAGAAGTACAAAACGCATATGAAGCATATGATATAATGCTTACACTCAATCCTCTTAGTATTGAAGATTTGTTAAAAGCACATAAGCTAATGATGAATGATTTAGTTAAAGAAAATGGTCGTTTTAGAAATGGCGGTGTCGGTATTTTTGACGGAAATAACTTAATTCATACCGCTCCTCCTGCAAATTATGTACCTCAATTAATCAGCGACCTATTTGAATGGTACAAACAATCTCCATTGCATATTTTAATTAAAAGTTGCATTTTTCACTATGAGTTTGAATTTATTCATCCGTTTGCAGATGGCAACGGACGAATCGGTAGAATGTGGCACACACTATTACTTAGTCAATGGAACAAATTATTCTCTTGGTTACCTATTGAAGAACTTATAAAAGAGCGACAACAAGAATATTATGACGCTCTCGTTATCTCAGATAACAAAGCTGACTGTACTGTATTTGTAGAAATGATGATGCAAATAATATTCGATGCCCTAAATGATTTAGACACCACCGACCAAGTTAGCGACCAAGTTAGCGACCAAGTTGAAATACTGTTAAATTGTATGGGAAATGAAGTGCTATCTGCTACTCAGCTTATGCAACGATTAGGACTTTCACATAGACCTACTTTCAGAAAAAATTATCTCAATCCGGCCCTGAAAAACGGACTCATAGAAATGACTATTCCCGATAAACCAAACAGTAAAAATCAAAAATATCGTAAAAAATAAAGTCTATTATGTAAAAAAATAAAGCAGAGAATAACAAAACGTATTCTCTGCTCTATAATTTTTATGTATCCGTATCCTCACCGCAAACTTCTTTAATAACCGTGCGGGCAAGGCTTTTTGCTATTGCGGTTGCAAGAACGTCCCTTATATGTTCTTTTATCCGCTCGTCTACTTCATCTATTGTTATAACTTTCGTTGACTTGTCCAATGTGCCTCCCCCTTTCCGTGATATGTTATAATATGCAATGCAGATTAAAATAATAACAAAATTATCATATATACTGTGCCACATGTGACATGATGCCACACTGTAATATGCCTATAAACCGCATAAATACTATATTTGACACACCTGTCACACTTGGCACACTTAAAATTTATTTATTATTTTCAAACTTTTCGCGGTCGAATCTCATTAATCCAGTTCTTGAACCGTTAATAGTTTTTTTAACTTTATGACGCCCGTCTTTAGCAGGTATTAAATACCCTTTTTTAATTAATTTTGTTTCAAGTTCTCTTTTGGGCAAAGAAAATCCATCATCTGCTTTCCGCAAAAATTCATTTGCTTTTGCATATGCCTCTTCCCAGATAAGATAAATATAAATTCCATCATAATAACCAATACAATTATTAGAACAAGATGCTATATTCTTCTTACCCTCTTGTATTTCTGAAAGTGAAACCTTATTTGAGGCTCTCATTACATTAATGGTGTCAATAAAAAGTTTTGCTTCGTCTTTTGAATGAAGTTCTTCTTCTTGAAGGTTGATTGATTTTTCAATGGCAGAATTAAAAATTTTTCTGTATTTTTTAAGACGCTTAAGGGATACCTTATACTTATCGCAAATAAATTCTAAAAACATTTCAAACCCCGCCTGCATCCATGCAACATTTTCAGGTATTCGATTATGAATCTGACCAAGTTTAATATTTTGTTTTCGGAAATTTTTAAATTTCCATTCGAGTGATTTCATATAAGACCATTTTTCAGAACATATCCAACCTAAATAGTCTGTAACAAACCTCACAAGGCAATGTTTTTGTTTCTGAACTTTGGACAAGTTTTTTTTATCAATCTCACCAGATTCCAGTTTATACAGAAATGCACGCGCTATATCCGAACTATCGGTTAATGGCTGAAATTCAGCAGTAATTGCTGACAAACAACACGGTTTACTATTTTTAACCGAATCACCCTGCATAACGTTTCTACCTGTATCATCGCCGACAGCTCGTGTAATGCTTTCGCATTTTTTCACAACTTCATCATTTCCGTATTTAGATGGTGCACCGTCATCAAGCAAACATACACAATCACGAAATTGAGTGCATGCATAGTGAATCGCCGGCAATGTTGCTACTTTAATATTTATTGGAGCCTTAGTATAATACTCTTTAAAAATGCCCCAAATATGTTTTGCAATCGTTGATTTAAATGTACCTGTGCTGCCATATAACAAGAAGGCAAAACGAGGTTTATCATTTTGATATTTTGAAAAAGTAAAACTTAGAATCAAGAATGCAAGCATTTCAGATGCGACCGGCGTTAAGTTTATCAAGTTGTCAATCGCATCTAATACTTGTTTTTGAGAGCATTTGTACTTTTTCAAAGATTTGTTTTCTTTGATGGTGCTATGAGATTTCGTATCTTTATGTTCGGATATAACGCCGCCGGAATGTATATAATTAAAGCTGTTCGGCATAAATCCTATATAATTGTACTCATTTATAAGCGGTACGTTTTTGGAAACAACCTTTATGTATTCTTGTAAATATTTAGGTGAATCCACAATGACTTCATGTGGAATATTCGCATCCAAATATTTTTTGTTTCCAATTTCGTCCATGTTGCTTATTAGGGTTCTGTCGTCCGTATCCTTAAAGTTCCAGCTCAAAGCCGAAATCCTTCGACCGTCAAGATTATATTTGTAAATTCTGTAATTTACAATAGGAATATGAGAGGAAATGATTTTTTCATCGACTTCACCGCACAAAATGAGGTGATTTTTTCTACTCCGAAAAATATCATTTCCGTATTTAACCATTTCATTCTTCCTAAGCTCCGATACTCTCTCGGTTTTGCTTTGAAATTTATGAAACTTTGTTTCCACTCTGTCTAAATCTGATATAAATTCAACAGAAAGTGGAATCAAACCATTTTCTTTTTCTTTCATAATTTAAAATTAGCTGTATACAGTTTTTCCTCCTTATTTTCGGTACCTACTGCAAATCTTTTTTGCAGTATTATACTAACACAACCATGCCCTAATGAATACCCGTTTGATAAACTTTACCGACAAGCAATCTCAAAATTAAATTTCGTTTTTAGAAATTCTCGTCCTTTTTTTCGAACATAAAAAATAGAAACCGCATAGTTATGCGATTTCTATCATTCTATATTTATGTATTTAATAAATAACTCTTTTTGTCTTAAGATCCACTTCGGGATTAAAATCATCTAACAATTCGGATATAATATACGAATCATATTCACAATCTATGTTTTCATCAAATGTCAATCCAACTGCCGATATATTATAAATATATCCGTCATGTTGAAAATCATAATCGTCAGAATATAATTTAAACTCACTTTCTACAAAAGTCGCCTGTGTAGAATAAATACCACATTCATCATAATCCGCCATACTATTGAATTCTAAACTTTTTATATAAGAATATTCTTTACTATCATATCCTTGCATCATCTTAAACAAATCAGTGAGTTGCTGGTCTTTTAAATTTTTATTTGTTATGTTATACTTTACGCTCGGATTCAAGAATTCTGTATTTTTTAATTCACTTAAACATTTACTTCTGTAAAATTTAATCTTTTCCAAATAATCTTTTCTTAATCTACCTTCATTATCAAAAATATTTTTAAAGCAATTAGAAATACAAATTCCGATACATTCTTTACAAATAGGCAGAATATAATCATGTATGCATTCATATATTTCACTTGTGTCGATTTTATCAATAATTAATTTATGCAATCTCGAATATCCTAATTTTTTCAGCTCATGCATTGTATCCAAATTTTCTCTGCACTGATCCGCTGTATAATCTTTTTCAAGCATATAAGATATATTGCACATTCCAAATAGTTTTTCCATAAACATAAGTTGAGCTATCTTGTCCCCGTTTGTATTTTGTTGAGGATTGATAATTGAATCATAAATATTTTCAACTTGTGATATGGTACTCCTTGAAAACTGCCAAATCTGATACGACTTATTAATGCTTTATCATTCATATATTTTTTATTGTTAAAGTCTATTTCTTCTTCGTATAGCAATGCTTTGGCAATATCAAAATAATAGGAAGATATATCTGTTATATTTGTTTTTTCACGAGATACAAATATCACATCCTTATATGCCTTTAAAAATTTAGGAACGTAAAATATATTGCTTATTTTGTCTGATTTAAAGTATTCGCTGTACATATTAATAAATGAATAAATCGTTTTTTCTTCATTCCTACTAACACGCTTCAAAAAACGCTCCGAACGTTTTTGATAATCTTCATCTGTTTTTGTATTCAGCATAAAGAAATTTTCTCTTTTTATCCCTTTACCTTCTAACCTTTGCAAAATCACAGTAAGGTATTCGTATAAGTTTAAGAATATTACTTCTAATATTAGATTATGAAGTTCTGTGTTTTCGATATTCAACAAATCCGCAGAACTTTGAGATATTTTTGAATATTTAGTTTTTACTAATTTATAATATTCGTCTTTTACATAATCTCTGAATGAGTCCGCTTCACTAATTATACTTTTTGAGAAATATCATTTTTTTCTAGCAGTAAATCTATAAAAAGTCGCTAATGACATATTACAGTTATTAGCTGCTTGTTTGGATGAAATTTTTTTATTCTTCCATAAAATATAGTTTTCCTCAAAGTTATTGGGTACAGGAATTGGTAGTCTACCAAATTTTACGCCTCTCTTTTTTGCGGCGGCAATGCCTTCGGCTTGTCTTTGGCGTATATTAATTCTCTCGTTTTCCGCCACGAAAGACAGCAGTTGCAACACCAAATCGGCTATAAATGTACCAAGCAAGTCTTTACTTCGAGTTGTGTCAAGCAATGGCATATCAAGCACCACTATATCCGCATTCCTTTTTTGCGTTATGATTCGCCATTCCTCTTGAATTTCTCTGTAATTTCTGCCGAGTCGGTCGATGCTTTTCACCACAAGCACATCACCTTTTTTCAGCCGTTTCAGCATTTTCATATACGACGGTCTGTGAAAATCCTTACCGCTCTGCTTATCTATGTAAATACGCTTTTCCTCCACTCCATACTTAATCAGCTCCCGTATTTGCCTGTCCTCGTTCTGATTTATCGTTGATACTCTCACATATCCAATTAAAATCATAATCATCTCCTTTTCAATGTCAACCATGCTATATATTAAGTATAGCACAAAAAAATGAAAGGTAGATTACTCTACCTTTCATTTCTTTTGTCGTTGTAGTAATTGAGCAGCGTTGTTATACATATTTCGACCAAGCCGAAAAGCAGCTGTTCAATATACTTGTTGTTTGGTGTTACACTTCCAAGAAATCATCTGCGTACAACATTTCCTCCACCTCCTCCGGCGTAAAGCCGTTATTTAGCAAACAGTCGATTTCATCGCTGTCATACCCATAATACTGTGCGACGCTCTTTATGTCGTCTACATACTCGTTGGCATTTGAATATTCAAACCCTTTTCGCCAATCATAACCGTAACTACCGTATTCGTCAAAATCAAACTTTGTTTTCTGTATTTTACCTTTACTTGATATTTTAAGTATTTCGCCGTCCTGAATTTCAATATCTTCATAATCTCCACGTTTCAAGTCGTGAAACAACTCCGTATCAACAAGTGCTTTCCAAAGTATCGATATTGTTGACGCATACACATATACTTGTCTTTTCTTGAAATGCAATATTGATATTGGACTGTCGCCTTTGACTATGTAAAGATTATCATTTGAATCAAGCACCGAAAATGAAAAACTACCCTCAACCTTTTCAGCCATATATTTAAGGCTCTTAAAATCAAGTTTCTTTTGCGATTCGATTAATTGCACTGCAATATAGCTGTCGGTATCAATAATTGTGGACGGTAATCTTAGTTCACGTCTTAATTTTTTGTCATTACAGATTATGCCGTTATGTGCAAGTGCAAATTCTTCATCGCCGCACATACCTTTAAACGGATGGTTATTACCGTTAAAATTTAGTGTCCCTTGCGTAGCGTGACGAGTATGTCCCATTACTGCAACTGTATTTTTAGGGACACTAAATGTCATTTCATATGCACTCTTACTTTTCTTAAATACAATAAGTTTACCATTCTTGTTATATGCAATTCCGGTTGCGTCTGTACCCCTTACCGCACTTTCAACGGCAAGTGCTTCCGTTATTTCTGTCATATCTTTTACTTTATTTCCATATGATAACACACCATACAATCCACACATATCTTACTCCTCCAATCCTCTTATCTTCAAGTATTCCTTTAATTCTGCTTTATCTGCTGATACTGTTTTTGCAAACTCTTTCCATGTCATTGTCTGAAATTCTTCGTCAGTCAGATTTATCGCCATTTCACAAAGCAAATCCACAAACTGCAACGTAGCCATAAAAGTTTTATATCTTAACGTACCTCTGAATATTCTTAGTTCAACCGTAAATGTATTTGTAAGATTAACCGCTGTGTATCGTCCAAGTCCAGACGTTTTTGCACCTTTTAAACTTTCTTTAGGATTGTCCATACTGCAACCATATCTTGATGCCCATCTGTCTGCTTGAGTTTCGGTACGACGAGAAAATCTCAATATCTTATCCCAAAACTTCTCAAAGAAATACACAATCCTTGCAATAGTGTTTTCCTGCTCCTCCACACTTTCGCCGAGTGCCGCTCTGTTTATATGAACATGAAGTCCACACGTTCCGCTGTTGTGACTGTAATATCCCATTTCAAGTGCTTCGTCTAAAATCTTTTTCCAAGGTATTGTATTTGTATGATATTCCAAAGTCGCAGGATGACTTATAATTTCAAAACCATCATCAAGTGAGCCGTCATGTTTGCAATAAACATGCTCATTTATTTTATTACCTATATTCAAAATTCTCTCGGCATTATCGTCATATTCACCGCCTTCATCTATTTCAAGCTCTATGCCGTAATGCGGTTGCCCTTTACCGTAAAATATCGGATCCGGTTTGTAATAGTAGTCATGTATTATGGAATCATTTATTTCGTCATAACAGTTTTGGCAATACGGTTCATCGTTGTGATAACACACATCATCTCGGCAAACATCATCACCACATTCGGTGCAAGTTTCGTATAGATTGTCATAGCAATCTTGGCAATACTCGCCGTTCCTCGAATCGTCACGCCATATACTTCTGCCGCAATGGCTGCACTCCGTCACTCGTTGATTAAAACAGTCGATACATAATATCGTTCCGTCAAATCTTATTGCATTTTGAGAACTTACTTCTTCCCCGCATAAATCACATCGTACATTTTTATTTTCTTCACTCATTTTCTTTTCCTCCGTTAATATTCGTAATTAAATAGCATTGTTGAATGTGTCACATCGTCTATGACAAAAATCTTTGCACACAAAAAAGGAGTACCTGTTTCAAACAGATACTCCTTCTTGTATTCCGGTTGTTCTTGTGAATGAACAATCTTTTGTTTTCCGTTTTCTTCCGATAAGTCGAATACTTGTAAATAGTCCCTTGGTTCGTCCATGGTGTCAATCATATTCCACATTGTCACTTGTAACAATAGCGGTACTTTCTCCGCAATCCCACTTGTAACAAATCTTTTTCCTCTAAACATCTCTATCCTCCTTTTCAATTTATTTAGTCTGTGACTATTCACATATATACTATATATTTATAACTTCAGAAAAGCCAAAATAAAAAAACTGCGATATATTACTTTTATCCGTAATTATATCGCAGTTTTTCATTATAGTGTCTTAGATTATGTTGAAAAATTCTCTGATTTTGTTTGAGATAGTTGAATCGATAAAACCTTTCTGTGCCATGTCATCAAGTATATCACATGTTTTTTCATGCGATAATCCTTTCTTATATGGTCTGTCCTCGGTAAGCGCTTGATAAATATCAATGCAAGCCATGATACGTTCCGGCTCATTTAATTCATCAGCAGTTTTTCCAAAAGGATACCCTTTTCCATTTAACTTTTCATGGTGAAAAGCCGCCCAATCTCGTATTTCCTCAAAATCATCAACATCTGATAATATACGATACGTATACCCAGCATGATTTTTCATTTTAGAAAATTCATCATCCGTGAGTTTATCTGGTTTTTCCAAAATCTCATTGCCTATTGCCATTTTACCGATATCATGCAAAGCGCCAGCCAAATACATTTTTTGTGTATTTATTGTGTTAAATCCCATATAGTTAGCAAGCAGAGATGCTTTTTCAGCTACTCCTACAGAATGCCTGCTGGTAAAAGAAGATTTATAATCAATAATATTTGCAAAAAAGTCTGCAACGTTTTTACATGTTTCCCAGTCAAAAACTTGTTTTTTTCTTGGAATAATCCCCCATAGATTTGTTTCAAAAGAATCATCACTTAAACACATAAAGGATTCTTTTGTGAATGCATGACGAAAAGCGTTCACACATTCGGAGTCAAATAAACGATCCTTATTTTTTGAAAGATACTGACATATAAAATTCCATCTCTGCCCATTAAAGTCCTTACTGTTTCCGATAATATCAATCATATCAGCCAAATGAATTATCCTTGCAAACAATGGAATTTCCCGCCATGTCTTTTGAAATGGACCGGTTCCATCCGCATGCTTATGGTGATATAATATAGCGTTTGAAACATCTGTTTTAAACGGAAGTTTTGAGATATTTTTTTCACCATAAATACAATGAAGATGTTTTTTCTCCTCTGATAAATTATTTTTGATATAAACATCGGAATGATTTTGTAGTTCTTCCGAAATATATTGGGTTAGGGCATTATCATGCAACAAAGCACACATGGCTAAATCTTGTAACGCATCACTTTTGATTGACCAATATTCAGCCATACGTACACTTATATAAGCCACTCTTTTTCCATGTTTATTTTTTACATTTACAAGTTCTGCTTCGATGCAGTCCAATGCATAAGAACAAGCTCCTACCAATCCAACAATATCTATACTAAGTGGCTCTACTTTCATATATATATCCTTTATAATCAAATTAAGCTTCTGAAAACTGATCTTTTCCTACAAAACATAACGGACATTCAAAATCCTCCGGAATATCCTCCCATTTTGTACCGGGTGCAATACCACCTTCCGGGTAGCCCTTCTCCTCATCGTATTCCCATCCGCAAACATCACATACGTATTTCATTC
>ENA-UOOA01006997-UOOA01006997.1-human-gut-metagenome-genome-assembly--contig:-P61old-NODE-6997-length-10448-cov-3.650630_pt1 | contig 10448 bp, 11 predicted proteins | sample MGYA00242467_ERZ724014 | MGnify/ENA metagenome assembly ERZ724014
GCTCCTGTGGAGCATAGTGGCGGTATTTCATCCCCGGCGCCTTGACCACGGCGTCTCCACGGATGGGGGCGGTGACGGCCCGGTCGATCACCAGGCCGCCCAAAACTGCCCGAAGCTCCTCCGGCGTAACCCCGCCGGGGCGAAGCAGCCGGGGGCGGGCCTCAGTCAGGTCCACAATGGTGGATTCCACCCCCACAGCGCAGGGACCTCCGTCTACAATGGCGTCAATGCGCCCGTTGTGGTCGTGGAGCACGTGCTGGGCTGTGGTGGTGGAGGGTTTGCCGGAGAGATTGGCTGAGGGGGCGGCGATGGGAACACCGGCCAGCCGTATGATTTCCCGGGTGACATCGGTCTTGGGACAGCGGATGGCCACGGTGGAAAGGCCGCCTGTGGTTTTCCTGGGGACGCAGGCATTGGCAGGCAGTACCATGGTGAGGGGCCCCGGCCAAAACCGCTCCGCCAGGAGATATGCCACATCCGGAATATGGTGACAGAACAGGGGCAGCTGCTCCGGCCCTGTGACATGCAAAATGAGAGGGTTGTCACCGGGCCGGCCCTTGGCCTCAAAGATTTTGGCCACGGCCTCCGGATTCAGCCCATCGGCGCCCAGACCGTAGACTGTCTCAGTGGGAATTGCCACCAGCCGGCCCCGGCGGATGAGCTCCGCCGCTACGGCAGGGGTTTGGGGGTCCCGGGCGTCAAGAAGTATGGTGTTCATGTGGTTGTATTCCTCAATTTTGACTGTTTTTCAGCTTTTCCGCCTGATCGGCTGTGGCCAGGGCGTCCATGAGCTCGTCCAAGCCGCCGTCCATAATGGCGTCGATTTTATACAGGGTCAGGCCAATCCGGTGATCGGTTACCCGGCCCTGGGGGAAATTGTAAGTGCGAATGCGCTCATTGCGCATCCCGGTGCCCACTTGGCTTCTGCGCATGCCGGAGACCTCGCCGCTGACCCGGGCCTCTTCGATCTCGTAGAGCTTGGAGGCCAGCATCCGCATGCATTTTTCCCGGTTTTGCACCTGGCTGCGCTCCTCCTGGCAGGCCACCACAATGCCACTGGGCTTGTGAATCAGCCGCACGGCGGAGGAGGTCTTGTTCACATGCTGGCCGCCTGCGCCGGAGGCCCGGTAGACCTGCATTTCAATGTCCTCCGGCCGAATTTCCACGTCTACCTCTTCCATTTCCGGCAGCACAGCCACCGTGGCGGTGGAGGTGTGGACCCGGCCGCCGGATTCGGTCTCCGGGACCCGCTGGACCCGGTGGACGCCGCTTTCGTATTTCATCCGGGACCAGGCGCCCCGGCCATTGATGAGAAAATCCGCCTCTTTGACGCCACCCAGCTCCGTGTCGTTGTAGTTGAGAAGCTCCACGGTCCAGCCCCGGGCGGCGGCGTACATGGAGTACATGCGGAAGAGACTGTGGGCAAAGAGGGCGCTTTCCTCGCCGCCAACGCCGCCCCGGATCTCCACAATCACATTTTTTTCGTCATTGGGGTCCTTGGGCAGCAGCAGAATTTTCAACTTTTCCAGTAATTTGGCTTCCGTTTCCTTGGCGGACTGAAACTGCTCCTGACAGAGCTCCTTCATGTCCGGGTCTGTCTCCCCGGCCAGCAGCTCCCGGGCCTCCTCCCGCTCCTGGTGGGCCTGGCGGAGGGCCGTGTACGCCTCTTCAATGGGCTCCAGCTCATTTCGTTCCTTCAGCAGCTTGGCGGCCCGGGCCGGATCTGCGTAAAAATCCGGCTGCTCCGCCTTGGCGCACAGCTCTTCGTACCGGCTGGCCACCGCCTGCAATTTTTCCAGCATGTTGCAACCTCACCTGTGTTTTCCTGCATTGTACCAGAAAAAAAAGAAAAAGTAAAGCAAAAGAGGCTAATTTCCCAAGTCTGGCCCAAGAAAGTGGGCTGGATGAACCAGTTACCGGAACGCGAGGAGATTTGACCGGGAGCCGTGGACTTCTCAAAAACCGGGAGCGGCGCGCCAGGCTGTTGCGCGCCGCTCCGTGGTTTCTTGTGTTAGCTGTCATATCCCATGGGGTTTTTGCTCTGCCAGTTCCAGCTGTCCCTGCACATGTCGGCCAGGGTCTTTTGGGCGGTCCACCCCAGGATCTCCCGGCTTTTGGTGGGGTCTGCATAGCACACGGCGATGTCGCCGGCCCGGCGACCTGTGATTTCATAGGGGACCTGAGCCCCGGTGGCCACCATGAAGGTGTTCACCATCTCCAGAACACTGGAGCCCCTGCCGGTGCCCAGGTTGAAGATCTCCGTCCCCTTGTGGCGCACTGCGTACTGCACCGCCGCCACGTGGCCCTGGGCCAGATCGACCACGTGGATGTAGTCCCGGATGCAGGTGCCGTCCGGGGTGGGGTAATCGTTGCCGAACACGCTCAGATGATCCCGGCGGCCAATGGCCACCTGGGTGATATAAGGCATCAGATTATTGGGAATCCCGCGAGGGTCCTCTCCAATCCGGCCGCTGGGATGGGCGCCAATGGGGTTAAAGTACCGCAGCAGGGTCACGGACCAGTCGGGGTCTGCATGGGACAGGCCGGAGAGAATCTGCTCGGTCATGTATTTGGTCCAGCCGTAGGGGTTGGTGCAGCCGCCGGTGCGGCTGGTCTCCTGCAGGGGCATCTCGTTGTCGGAGGTGTACACCGTAGCAGAGGAGGAGAAGATGATATTCTTCATCCCCACCTCCTTCATGACCTTGGTGAGGACCAGGGTGGTGTTCAGGTTGTTGTCATAGTATTCCCAGGGCTTCTCCACACTCTCGCCCACGGCCTTCAGGCCGGCGAAGTGGATGACGCATTCTATGTCGTTTTCCGAGAAAATCTGCCTCAGCAGGTCCGCATCCCGGACATCGCCTATATAGGACTTTAAAGGCTTTCCCGCCAGCTCCTCCACGCGGCGGAGAGAGACGGGATTGCTGTTGCACAGGTTGTCAATGGAGACCACCTCATAGCCGCTATTCAGCAGCTCCAGGCAGGTGTGGGAGCCAATGTAGCCCATCCCGCCGGTTACCAATACTGCCATCATCAAAACCTCCTAAATTGGCCACAAAAGGCGGCAGATTTTCTAGGGCCATTCTACTCCACCTGCATGGAAATTGCAAGAGGCAGCGCGCCTGTCTGCCGGAGAAACTTGAGGGGATTTTTCGGCATGATTTCTCCCTGGCTTGCGCAAAATAGGCCTTGCGTTTCCATTCATTTTGCGATAACATAATAAAAGAAACACGGCGACTACCGTTTGAAAGGACGTGCTACTATGATTAAAGTGGATATATCCAACGTATGGGGGCAGTTGGCTCTGCCTGATCTGTTGGCCTTGGAAAAAGAGGTTTCTGCAGCCCACAAAACCCTGATGGAGGGCACCGGAGAGGGCAACGATTTTCTGGGTTGGCTGAGCCTGCCCACCTATGAAGAGACTGAGGAAATGCGGCGGATTGCCCAGGCTGCTGCCCGGATTCGGGAGAGCTCTGAGGCCTTCGTTGTGGTGGGCATCGGCGGCTCCTACCTGGGTCCCCGGGCTGCCATTGAGCTTCTGTACGGCGGAAATTACAACCTGCAGCGGGGTACAAAGGGCAACCCCCGGATCTTCTTTGCCGGCAACGGCCTGTCCACACGAGCTTGGAACGACCTGTCTGCAGAGCTGGACGGGAAGGACTTCTCCGTGGTCTTCATCTCCAAATCCGGCACCACGACGGAGCCTGCCATTGCCACGCGGGCCCTGCGCTGGATGCTGGAGCGGAAATATGGCACAGATGGCGCCAAGAGCCGGATCTTTGCCATTACTGACCCCTGCAAGGGCGCGCTGCGGCAAATGGCTATGGAGGAGGGGTGGGAGACCTTCGTGATTCCCCCCGATGTGGGTGGCCGGTTCAGTGTCCTCACCCCGGTTGGCCTTCTGCCCATGGCTGTGGCGGGAATCAACATCTGCGATGTGATGCTGGGTGCTGCCAAGGCTAAGAAGGATTACGATCTACGCTCCTTTGAAAACCCGGTATGGCTGTATGCAGCCATCCGGAACCTGCTGTACCGGAAGGGGAAGGCCATTGAATTGCTGACCTCTTTTGAGCCGGCCTTTAAAATGATGGGCGGCTGGTGGCAGCAGCTCTTCGGCGAGTCCGAGGGCAAGGACGGCAAAGGCCTCTTCCCGGTTACGGCCGAGTTTACCGCTGACCTCCACTCCCTGGGTCAGATGATCCAACAGGGGCAGCGAAATCTGTTTGAGACCATGGTCCGGTTTGCACCTCCTGCCAAGACCGTCACAGTGGGGTCTGACTGGAAGAATCTGGATGGGCTCAATTACCTGGAGGGCAGAACCTTGGACTTTGTGGACGAGCAGGCCTTCCGGGGTACCGTGGCCGCCCATGTGGACGGCGGCGTGCCGGTCATCACCATGGATATGGGCGAGCTGGACGATATGAAGCTGGGCGAGCTGTTCTACTTCTTCGAACTGTCCTGCGGCATCTCCGCGTATATGCTGGGGGTGAATCCTTTCAACCAGCCTGGTGTGGAGTTCTATAAGCGGAATATGTTCCAGCTCTTGGGCAAACCCGGCTACGAGCGGAAATAACTCCACGGGGCTGCTTCAGCGCCAATTCCACGGTGCTATTTTCCAAAACCGTTCTGTGAATTTTCCATGAAAACAGTTGCAAATCCTCGGGAGAACTGGTAGAATAATAAAACAAGCCGGCCCGCCGGTGCTGCAAGGAGGAGATACCAATGGTTAAGGTAATTATGGGGCTGAAAGGCTCCGGCAAGACCAAGCAGTTGGTCAAAGATATCAACGAGGCTGTCCAGAGCGAGACCGGCAGCGTAGTTTGTGTGGAATTTGGCAAGAAACTAACCTATGACATTGACTACCGCGTCCGTCTCATCGACGCGAAGGAATATAACATCACAGACGTCACCCTGCTGAAGGGTTTCATCAGCGGCCTGCATGCCGGGAATTTCGACATCACCCATGTGTTCATTGAGAGCCTGTACAAACTCATCGGCGAGGACCGGGCAACCGGAGAGGCTTTCGTGGCCTGGTGCGAGGAGTTCGGGGCAGCCAACGATATGCGCTTTACCATCACCATTTCCGACGAGCCCGCCCAGGCCTCCGAGGCAATGAAGAAATATCTGTAAGCTTCCATAAATGCGGGGCTGTCTCACAAACTGAGGCAGCCCCTTTTGTGTTAGTCCCGCCTGATACGCACCGGAGCGGCAGCTCGTTCACATCCTTGCCCATTTTTCACAAAATTATATCGATATATCCGTATTTTTATAGTAAAATCAGAAAAAACAATGGACAAGCATGAGACTATGCAGTATAGTAACAGTAAGCATACACGGTAGCCCGGCTGGGGTTGCCGGTTTTTCTCAAACTTCTCGAAGAGGTGATGGTATTCATGGCATTTTCCTTTTACGGCGGTATCCATCCCAAGGACCGAAAGGACCTGGCACGGGAGCAGGCCATTGTAGCCTTCCCACCCCCTGCCACCGTGGTAATTCCCATGTCCCAGCACATCGGAGCCCCCTGCAAGCCTTTGTTGTCCAAGGGAGACCATGTGGACCTGGGGCAGAAAATCGGTGATGGTCCTGGCCTGTGCGCACCGGTCCATGCTTCGGTCTCCGGTACTGTGCAGGCTGTGGAGGCCCGGCCCCATCCCAATGGCACCACGGTACTCTCTGTGGTCATTGCCAACGACTTCCAGGAGACGGTTTCCCCGGAGGTCAGACCCCGGGCGGACCTCTCCGGTCTCAGCGCCGGAAACCTTATGGATATCATCCGGGAGGCTGGGATTGTGGGTATGGGAGGCGCCACCTTCCCCACCCACGTGAAGCTTTCCTCCGGCATCGGCAAGGTGGATACCATCATAGTCAATGCCTCGGAGTGCGAGCCCTACATCACGGCTGATGAGCGGCTCCTGCGGGAGCAGCCGGACCGGGTCCTTCGGGGCCTGGAGGTACTGATGGAAATTCTGGACCAGAAGCAGGCGGTCATTGGTATGGAGGATAATAAGCCTGCGGCAGCGGCTGCTGTGGAGGCGGCTCTGCTCCGCCACCCGGGAATCCGGCTCCAGCTTTTAAAAGCCCGGTACCCCCAGGGGGCTGAAAAACAGCTGATCCAGGCCCTCACCGGCCGCCAGGTGCCCCCTGGGGGGCTGCCTGCCTCCGTGGGCTGCGCCGTGTTCAACGCCGCCACCTGCGCCGCCGTGGGAGACGCCGTCTGGGACGGGATGCCCTTGGTGAAGCGGGTGGTCACCGTTTCCGGCGACATTGTCATGGAGCCCCGGAACCTGCTGGTCCCCATCGGCACTCCCTTCAGCGACATGGTGGAGGCGGCGGGCTTCCGGCAAAACCCGTATAAGGTCCTCTCCGGCGGTCCCATGATGGGCGTGGCCCAGTTTGACCTGGCAGTTCCCGTAACCAAGGGGACCAATGCCGTCACTGTCCTGGGGGAGGAAAACCGCTACATGGCGGCCCAGCCTCATTGCATCCGCTGCGGCAAATGCATTTCCGTGTGCCCCATGCATCTCATGCCCCTGTACTTATACAGCGCGGAGCGGCGGGGAGACCTGGAGACCCTGAAGCGGCAGAATGTGCTGGACTGTGTGGAGTGCGGCAGCTGTGCCTATACCTGCCCGGGCTGCTTGCCTTTGGTTCACAGCATCCGCACCGCCAAGCAGAAGCTGCGGGACGCTGCGCCACCCAAGCCGGCCCCTGCGCCGGCCAAACCGTAAGGAGGGCGAACCATGCCGAGTAAAGTCAAGTATTTTTATGAGCTGACTGTGTCCAGCTCTCCCCATGTCCACGGGCCCAACCGGACGGGACGGCTGATGCTGGACGTCATTCTGGCGCTGCTTCCTGCACTTGTGGGGGCGGTGGTGTCCTTTGGCCCCAGGGTTTTGCTGGTGTGCGGCCTGTCTGTGGCAGCCTGTGTATTTTTTGAATGGGGATACCGGAAGGTTATGAAGCTGGACAATACGGTGAGGGACCTCTCCGCTGTGGTCACCGGCCTTCTGCTGGCTTTCGTATGCCCAGTGACCATTCCCTACTGGACCATTCTCGTGGGGGACTTTTTTGCCATCATTATCGTTAAGCAGTTGTTTGGCGGCATAGGCAAAAACTTTATGAACCCCGCTCTGGCGGCCCGGGCTTTCCTCTTCTCCTGGCCGGTGATTATGACCACCTGGGTGCAGCCAGGTGACTGGGCGCCGATTTTCGGCTCCAGCGCTGATGCGGTCACATCGGCCACGCCCCTTGCCAGCCTTCACCAGAGCGCTCTGCCGGCGGAGAGCCTGATGTCCCTGTTCCTGGGCAAAACCGGTGGATGCCTGGGGGAGACCTCCGCCCTGCTTCTTCTGCTGGGCGGCCTGTACCTGGTCCTCCGGCGGGTCATCCGTCTGCGGATTCCCCTTACTTATCTGGGTACCGTGGCCCTTCTCACCCTGCTCTTTCCCCGGGGGAACGATCCCCTTTTGTGGATGGGAAGCCATCTCCTCTCCGGCGGCCTGATGCTGGGCGCCTGGTTCATGGCCACGGACTATGTGACCTCTCCCGTTACCGGCTGGGGGCAGATTCTCTACGGCGTGGGCTGTGGCTGTATCACCGTCCTCATTCGGTATTTCGGCTCCTATCCGGAGGGGGTCAGCTATGCCATTTTGATGATGAACGCCTGTGTGGTCCTCCTGGACAAGGTAGGGCGGCCCCGGCGGTTTGGCCTCAGGAGAAAGGAGGCTGCAAAATGAAAAACAGGAAAAGCGGACTTACCGCCGTGGTGACCCTATTTCTCATCACCGCCGTCATGGCTGGCCTTCTTGCTCTGGTGAATTCTGTCACTGCCGGGCCCATTGCGGCAGCCCAGCGGGAAAAGACGGAGAGGGCCCTCTCTGGGGTCCTCCGGGAGGGTGTGGAGCTGGGAGAGCAGCTGGAATCCTTCCCGGATGAAACCGGTTTGGTGGAAGGGGTCTACAAAACCTCCGACGGATATGTGGTGGAGGTGACCCCCTCCGGCTACGGCGGAGAGATTCACATGGTAGTGGGAGTGGACGGAGCCTGCACGGTCACGGGTATCCAGATTGTCACGCATTCGGAAACTGCCAGCCTGGGGGCCAATGCCGCCGCGGACAATGTCGCCGGACGGAGCTTCCGGGAGCAAGTCCTGGGGGCAGGGGACCAGCTGGCCGTCACCAAGGACGGCGGCTCCATCGATGCGCTCACAGGAGCCACCATGACCTCCCGGGCAGTGACCCAGGGCGTGAACGCCGCCCTGGCCTGCGCTGCGGCGCTGGAAGGAGGGAGCTTACAATGAATTTTAAAAGACAGCTGAAAGAGGGCCTGCTTACCAAGAACCCAGTGCTTGCCCAGCTTTTGGGTATGTGCTCCACCATGGCCATTACCACCACTCTGTTCAACGGCCTGGGCATGGGCTTGTCCGTCACCCTCATCCTGATTTGCTCCAATGTGCTCATTTCCCTGCTGCGCAAGGTGATCCCCGGCAGCATCCGGATTGCGGCCTATGTGGTGATCATCTCCGGCTTTGTCACCATGGTGGATCTGCTGCTGCAGGCCTATCTCCCCGCCCTGTCCGAGGGGCTGGGCGTGTTCATTCCCCTCATTGTGGTGAACTGCATCATTCTGGGCCGGGCGGAGGCATTTGCCTCCAAAAACGGCGTCCTGGCCTCTGCTGCGGACGGTCTCACTCAGGGACTGGGCTACACCGTGGCCCTGGTGGCCATGTGTATCATCCGGGAGCTTCTGGGAAGCGGCACCTTCGGCGCCGGACTCCTGAACGGGGGAGAGGGAATTCGCGTTCTGCCCGATCCATATCCCGCCATGCTTTTGATTCTCCCCTTCGGCGGATTTTTGACCTTGGGCTGTCTCATTGCCTTCTCCCAGTGGCTTTCCAAAGCCCTGGACCGGCGGCAGCGGGAGCGGGAAGCTGAAAAGCGAAAGGAGGCCGCAGTCAAATGAATGTCACTTCTCTTCTGGCCATTGCCCTGGGAGCCATTCTCACCAACAACTTCATTTTGGTGAAGTTTCTGGGCATCTGCCCCTTCATGGGTGTGTCCAAAAAGACGGACACTGCCCTGGGCATGGGCGTAGCGGTCACCTTCGTCATGGCCCTGGCCTCCATGGTTACCTGGGCAGAGGACCACTAGCGCCTCACGCCTCTGGACCGGGGGTACCTGCAGACTGCTGCTTACAGTCTCATCATTGCCGCCATTGTGCAGGTGGTGGAGATGATTTTGAAAAAGAGCGTGCCCACCCTGTATCAGGCCCTGGGCATCTACCTGCCCCTCATCACCACCAACTGCGCCGTACTGGGCGTGGCGCTTCTGAACATCCAGGAGCACTACAATTTCCTGGAGTCTCTGGTCTATGGCTTCACCGGCGGCCTGGGCTTTACCCTGGCCATCGTCCTGTTCTCCTCGGTCCGCCAGCGGGTTGAGGAGGCGGAGTGCCCGGAGAGCTTCCGGGGATTTCCCATTGCTCTGATTTCGGCGGGCCTTTTGGCTCTGGCATTTATGGGCTTTTCCGGCCTCAGGATTTTTTAAGGAGGCGGGCAAATGGAAATGTTACAACAGATTGGTGTGGCAATGGCAGTCCTGGGTGGCCTGGGCGCCTTCTTCGGCCTGGTGCTGGCAATGGCAAACCGGGTATTTTATGTTCAGACGGACCCCCGTCTAGACCGGCTGGTTCAGGCCCTGCCCGGGGCGAACTGCGGCGGCTGTGGATTTTCCGGCTGCGGCGCGTATGCCCAAGCGGTGCTGGATGGTAAGGCGCCTGTGGGTCTGTGCGTCTCCGGCGGCGATGCGTGCGCCCAGACTATGGCCTCCGTCATGGGCGTCAAGGCGGAAAAGGTGGCCCGGCAGGTTGCCTTCGTCCGGTGCGCCGGAAGCACGGCCCGGGATAAAGGAATTTACGAGGGGATTTCCGACTGCCTGGCCGCCACCAAGGTGGCGGGGCGTGGCCCGCTCATCTGCAAATTTGGTTGCCTGGGCTTTGGCAACTGCACCAAGGCATGTCAGTTTGACGCCATTCACCTGGAACAAGGCGTGGCCAAGGTGGACCCGGACAAGTGCACCGGCTGCATGAGCTGCGCCGCCGCCTGCCCCCGGCATATCATCGTTCCAGTCCATTATGGGGCCCACATCACCGTAGCCTGCTCCTCCACGGCCCGTGGCTCTGTGACGCTCCGAGGCTGTGACATTGGCTGCATCGGCTGCTCCAAGTGCCAGAAAGCCTGCCCCAAGGGAGCCATCACCGTCACCAGCAACCTGGCCCGGGTGGATTACAGCCTCTGCGACGGCTGCGGCCTGTGCGTGGAGGTCTGCCCCCGGGGTCTCATCTCCAACTCCCACCTCACCCAGGAAGACGCTGGCCGCATTCTAAAACCGGCAAACCCCGTGTCCTGAGGCCGTATCGCCATACCGGCTGCAAAAGGGAAACGAGCTCCGACT
>ENA-UOOA01006999-UOOA01006999.1-human-gut-metagenome-genome-assembly--contig:-P61old-NODE-6999-length-10446-cov-11.568473_pt1 | contig 10446 bp, 10 predicted proteins | sample MGYA00242467_ERZ724014 | MGnify/ENA metagenome assembly ERZ724014
TGGGGGCGGCTGGTGCTGGCCTCTCTGGCAGGGGGCACCGCAGCGGCAGCCAGCGCCGTCGGGCTGGGCTGGGCACTGGGCCTGCCTGGGGATGTGCTGATGTCCCTCGCCCCCAAATCCGTCACGGCCCCGGTGGCGATGGGCGTGGCCGCGCAGATTGGCGGCGTGCCCGCGCTGGCGGCGGTATTCGCTGCGCTGACCGGCATGGTGGGCGCCTTGTCGGCCCGCTGGCTGTTTGGCCTGATGCGCCTGCCCACCGACGCTGAGGGCATGGCCCTGCGCGGCTTTGCGCTGGGCACAGCCTCCCACGGCATTGGCGCCGCCCACGCCATGCAGGTGAATGCCGATGCCGGAGCCTATGCCGGGCTGGCACTGGGCCTGCAGGTGGTGCTGGCGGCCGTGTTGATGCCGCTGGTGTTTCGGCTTTTTTAAGTGATAAAAAGTGGCTCCAGCGCTTATTCAACAAGCGCTGGCAGCTATATTTTTAATAGCAAACACTTCACAACCACTCAGCCACCGGCCACGGCCCGCGCAATCTCGCGGGCATGAGACAGCCCGAACAGCACCAAGCCAATCAGCCCGCCCACCACGGTGCCGTTGATGCGGATGTACTGCAAGTCCTTGCCAATGTTCAACTCAATCAAGGCAGACATCTGCTCGGCATCCCAGCGCTGCACCGTGTCCTGGATGTGCTGCGCCACAAACTGCGACACATCCGGCGCCAAGCCTTGCACCCAGCCTTCCATTCGCGTGTTGAAGGACTGGCGCAGCGCCGGGTCGGCCGCCAACGATTCGCCCAGCCACACACCCAGCTTGACCACCTGACGCGCCAGCACGGAATCGGCGTCGGCCAGATCGCGCTGCAACGCGGCCCGCAGGTCCATCCACAGCGTCTTCGCGTACTCACCCACAGTCGGGTCGGTTTGCAGATAGGTGCGGATTTCTTCGCCTTTGCGCAGCCACTCAGGGTCGTGGCGCAGGCGTTCGACAAAGCGCTGCAGCGCGCCGTCAAACTGGGCCCGCAGCGTGTGCTGGGGGTTGGCTGCCACTTCGGACATCAGGGTCTCCAGCGCCCGGGCCAGCATGGCAGAGCCTTTGTCACCCAGCCAGTCGGTGGGCAGCAGCTTTTCAGTGCGGGGGTGGTCTTTCTTGAGCCAGGCCACGATGGTCTGCGCCACCCATTCACGCGTCTCGGGGTTCTGCAGCCACTCGACGAGCTTGTGCAGCACTTCTTCCAGCAGCGCCTGGTGGCGCCCGTTGTGCGTGAGGGTGCCCAGCACCGCCGCCAGGGCGCGCGACAGATCCAGTTGCCCAATGAGGGTGCGCACCGCCTTTTGGACGAAGCGCTCCACCTGCGCATCCTGCACCGTCTCCAGCGCGGCGGACGCCAGGCGCACCGCCTGCTGGCCCAGCAAGACGGCGTTGCCGGGGGCCAGCAACCACTGCGAGAGGCGCTCAGCCGGGTCGTGCCTGCGGATCAGTGCCACCAGCGAGGGCACGTCGAGGAACTTGTCGCGCACAAAGGAGCCCAGGTTGCGCCCGATGCGCTCCTGGTTGCGGGCAATCACCGCCGTGTGCGGTATGGGCAGCCCCAGCGGCCGGCGAAACAGGGCCACCACGGCAAACCAGTCGGCCAGAGCACCCACCATGGCGGCCTCGGCCATGGCCTTGATGCAGTTGAGCAGCAGGCCGCGCTCCACCAGGCTGGTAGCCACAAATACGGCTGTGACTACCAGCAGCAGCGCCAGCGCCTGGCGCTTGGCCCGGCGCAGCGCTATATGCGCCGGGGTTTCCACAGCCCAGGCGGGGTGCTCAACGCGCTCGCTACCCTGCATGCGAAGGCTGCCACTCCATCCAGCGCATCCCAGGCATCAAGCGGCTGCAACCTTGTCGAGCGCCGCACTCAGGTGCCCCACGGTGCGATCGACGTTGTGCCACTTCTCCAGCCCAAACAAGCCGATGCGGAAGGTCTTGAAGTCTGGTCCCTCGTCGCACTGCAGGGGCACGCCGGAAGCCGTCTGGAGCCCCACCTCGAGGAATTTCTTGCCGCTCTGGATGGCGGGGTCGCTGGTGTAGCTCACGACCACGCCGGGTGCCTTGAAGCCGTCTGCCGCCACGCTGGGAAAGCCGCGCGACTCCAGCAGGGCACGCACCTTGGCGCCCAGGTCCATCTGTTCCTGCCGCACTTTTTCAAAGCCGTACGCCCGCGTTTCCGCCATCACGTCGCGCAGGCGAACCAGTGCGTCGGTGGGCATGGTGGTGTGGTACGCGTGCTGGCCTTTTTCATAGCCCTCGGCAATCTGCATCCACTTTTTCAGATCGCACGCGAAGCTGGAGCTTTGTGTGCCTTCAATGGCTTGCCGGGCGCGCTCGCTCAGCATCACCATGGCGCAGCAGGGACTACTGCTCCAGCCCTTTTGCGGGGCAGAGATCAAAACGTCCACCCCCGAGGCCTGCATGTCCACCCACATCGCGCCCGAAGCAATGCAATCCAGCACGAACAGCGCGCCCACTTCGTGTGCGGCAGCACTCACGGTGCGGATGTAGTCATCGCTCAGGATGATGCCGCTGGAGGTTTCCACATGCGGGGCGAACACCACCTTGGGCTTTTCAGCGCGGATGGTGGCAGCCACCTCCTCGGCGGGGCACGGCGCCCAGGGGGCCTGCGCGCCATCGCCCTGACGGCGCGCCTTGCAAACCACGGCCCCGCCGCCCAGGCCTTTGTCGGCATCAAAAATCTGGCTCCAGCGGTAGCTGAACCAGCCGTTGCGCACGATCAGCACTTTTTGCTGGTTGGCAAACTGGCGCGCCACGGCCTCCATGCCGAACGTGCCGCTGCCGGGCACCAGCACGGCGGTATGGGCGTGGTAGACCTCTTTGAGCATGGCCAGGATGTCCTGCATGACGCCGGTGAAGCGCTTGGACATGTGGTTGAGCGCACGGTCGGTGTAGACCACCGAGAATTCGAGCAGGCCATCGGGGTCGATATCGGGCAAAAGGCCGGGCATGTAAACCTCTCCATCAACAGGAACGCCACCCCGGCACGGGGCGGGCTAGACGGATCAGCTTAGCACGCAGTCAATGCAAAAGACCTGCGCCAGCCCTGATGTACGCAGGGCGTTACGATGCCCTTTTTATCCGCAGGACCGCCATGCCCGACTTTCGCAGCGACACCGTCACCCAGCCCACGCCCGCCATGCGCGAGGCCATGTTCAAGGCCCCGCTGGGCGACGATGTGTTTGCCGACGACCCCTCGGTGAATGCCCTGCAGGAGCACGCAGCCGAGCTGCTGGGCTTTGAAGCAGCGCTCTTCGCCCCCTCCGGCACGCAAACCAACCTGATCGCCCTGTGGGGCCACTGCCAGCGGGGTGACGAGGCCATCGTGGGCCAGAGCTGGCACACCTACCGCTGGGAGGCAGGCGGCATGGCGGTGCTGGGCTCGATACAGCCGCAGCCGGTCGAAACCCAGCCCGACGGCACGCTGCGCCTGGCCGACATCGCCGCCGCCATCAAGCCCGACGACCCGCACTTTGCGCGCACTCGCCTCGTAGTGCTGGAGAACACCACCGGCGGCCAGGTGCTACCGCCTGAGTACGTGGCCGAGGTGGCCCAATTGGCGCGCCAGCGCGGGCTGGCACTGCACCTGGATGGCGCGCGGCTGTTCAATGCAGCCACGGCCAACGCAGCACGCCGCGGCACGGATGTGTACCAGGAAGCGCGCGAGCTGTGCAGCCACTTTGATTCGGTCTCGGTGTGCCTGAGCAAGGGTCTGGGCGCCCCCGTGGGCTCACTGGTGCTGGGCAGCGCGGCCTTTATTCGCCAGGCACGCCGCACGCGCAAGATTTTGGGCGGTGGCATGCGCCAGGCTGGCGTGCTGGCAGCGGCGGGCCACTACGCGCTGCAGCACCACGTCAGGCGTCTGGCAGAAGACCACGCCAATTTGCACTCGCTGGCGTCAGGCCTGCGTGCCTTGGCTGAAAACCACCCGGTTCTGCGCGGGCGCATCACGGTGCACCCCTGGCAAACCAACATCCTGTTTACCGATGTGCAGGCCGATGTGGCACCGGCATTCACAGCCTGGCTGGCACAGCACCAGATCCGTGTGACCAACAGTTTGTACGGCGGCCAGTCGCGTCTGCGATGGGTCACGCATCTGGATGTGAACGCTGCCGACGTACAGGCTGCGCTCGACTGCGTGACGCGCTTTACGTTGCCGGGCTGACCGGCCGGGGTCTCTTTCAAGCAGCCGGGTAGGTGCGTGCACCGAAGACGCCCGTGCCCACGCGCACCATGGTGCTGCCCGCCTGGATGGCGGCATCCAGGTCGGCGGTCATGCCCATCGACAGGGTGTCCCATGGAGCGCTGTGCGCATCTGCATGTGCCGCGAGAGCCACCCGGATTCTCTCGAACAGCGCATGCGCTGCTTCATGCACAGCCTTTTGCGCGGCAAATTCGGGATAAGGCTCGGGAATGCTCATCACCCCGCGCAGCTGCAACCGTGGCAGTTTTGCCACGGCCAGGGCCAACTCCAAAGCTTCTTCGGGGGGCACACCGGCTTTGTTGTCGCCGCCATCCACATTGACCTGGATACAAACGTTCAGCGGCGGCAGATGCGCGGGCCGCTGGTCTGACAAGCGCTGGGCGATTTTGAGACGATCCACCGTGTGCACCCAGTCGAAGTGCTCGGCCACCAGGCGCGTCTTGTTGCTCTGAATGGGGCCAATGCAGTGCCACTGCAACGCATACGGCACGATCTCACGCAGCGCCAGGATCTTGTCCACGCCTTCCTGGATGTAGTTCTCTCCAAACGCCCGCTGGCCGGCAGCGGCGGCTTCGGCCACTACGGCGGCCCCAAATGTCTTGGAAACGGCCAGCAAAGACACCTCTTCGCGCGCCCGCCCAGCGGCCTGGCACGCCTGGGAAATGCGGTCGTTCACTTGTTGGAGGTTGTTGGCAATCGTGGTCATAATGGCCGCCAAGCGTACCAAACGATAGAGGGAGCCCCGTGGACATCACCCAATTGCTGGCGTTCAGCGTCAAGAACAAGGCCTCCGACTTGCACTTGTCGGCGGGATTGCCACCCATGATTCGAGTCCACGGCGACGTGCGACGCATCAACGTGGAAGCACTGGACCACAAGACCGTGCACGCGATGGTGTACGACATCATGAACGACGCTCAGCGCAAGCAGTACGAGGAATTTCTCGAGGTTGACTTCTCGTTTGAAATCGAAGGCCTGGCCCGTTTCCGCGTCAACGCGTTCAACCAGAACCGCGGCTCGGCTGCCGTGTTCCGGACCATTCCCTCCAAGATCCTGACGCTGGAGCAGCTCAACGCGCCCAAGATCTTCGGCGACCTGGCCCTCAAGCCCCGTGGCCTGGTCTTGGTGACCGGCCCCACGGGTTCGGGCAAATCCACCACGCTGGCCGCCATGGTCAACTACCTGAACGAAACCGAGTACGGCCACATCCTCACGGTGGAAGACCCGATCGAGTTCGTGCACGAGTCCAAGAAGTGCCTGATCAACCAGCGCGAAGTGGGGCCGATGACGCTGTCGTTTGCGGCAGCGCTGAAGTCTGCGCTGCGTGAAGACCCGGACGCGATTCTGGTGGGCGAAATGCGCGACCTGGAAACCATTCGCCTGGCCATGACGGCTGCCGAAACCGGCCACTTGGTGTTCGGCACGCTGCATACCTCCAGCGCGGCCAAGACCATCGACCGGATCATTGACGTGTTCCCGGCTGAAGAAAAGGAAATGGTGCGCGCGATGCTGTCGGAATCGCTGCAGGCCGTGATCTCCCAAACCCTGTGCAAAACCAAGGACGGCTCTGGCCGTGTGGCTGCGCACGAAATCATGCTGGGCACCAGCGCCATCCGTAATCTGATCCGCGAGGCCAAGGTGGCGCAGATGTATTCGACCATCCAGACCAGCAACAGCGTGGGCATGCAGACGCTGGACCAGAACCTCACAGACCTGGTGCGCCGCAACATCATCAGCCCTGCTGAAGCGCGCAGCAAAGCCAAGATCCCAGAAAACTTCCCAGGCTGACAGGCACCCACGCCAGCCCACCCGAACACACTTGGCGGCACAAACTGCCGCAGACCGGAGCAACCTATGAAAGGCATTCTTGGCCTTCTGCGTTCTAAAACATTGGTGAACAAACCCAAGGACGAGAGCACGGACTCCATGCTCTTCTCCACCGCGTTCGCCGGCCAGGGCGTGGACGATTCCATGCTGGTGCCCTGGGAAGCCCGTGCGGTAGAAGTGGGCGCCAAGCGGCTACCCGCCAGCCGGGGCGGCAAGCTGCTGCAAGGTTTGTGGGCCAAAGACAAGTACATGGCACACCTGGACAAGGACGCCGTGGAACGCATGGAGCGCTTCTTTGAGTTTGCGTCGGTGCCATCGAACCGCGACCTGATTCGCCAAGACGAATACGGCAACTTCATGGTGGTGCTGCTGACGGGCACCATCGCGGTGGACCGCGTTCAGCCCTGGGGTGAGCAACTGCGCCTGGCAGAAACCCGCCCTGGCGACATCCTCGGCGAGATGTCCCTGCTGGACAGCGGCATCCGCTTTTCGGCCTGCACCACATTGACCGACTGCGAAATTGCAGTGCTCAGCGCTGAAGCCATGGACGAGATGATGTCAAAGGACCCCCAACTGGCGGCCAGCCTGGTAGCCCTGCTGGCGCGTAAACTGTCGCTGCGCCTGCGCGTGGTCAGCGCCCGCTTGAGCGACCACCAAAAGTAACGGCACGTAAGAAGTACAAATCACATCCGCACCAGCGGGTGACAATGACGCCAGAGAGGATTTCGGATGGAACGCGATCAGGCCAGTAAATTCATCAATGACCTGCTCAAGTTGATGGTGAGCCGCAACGGCAGCGACTTGTTCATCACGGCGGAGTTCCCGCCTGCCATCAAGGTCGATGGCAAGGTGACCAAGGTATCGCCGCAGCCATTGACCCCCACCCACACGCTCACACTGGCGCGCGCCATCATGAGCGACAAGCAGGTGGCGGACTTTGAGCGCACCAAGGAATGCAATTTCGCCATTTCGCCTGCAGGCATCGGCCGTTTCCGGGTCAATGCGTTCGTGCAGCAAGGCCGAGTGGGCATGGTGCTGCGTACGATTCCATTGACGCTGCCCACCATTGACGGCCTGGGCGTGCCCCAGGTGCTCAAGGAAATCACCATGACCAAGCGCGGCTTGTGCATCATGGTGGGTGCCACAGGCTCGGGCAAATCGACCACCCTGGCGGCCATGGTGGACTGGCGCAACGAAAACTCGTTCGGCCACATCATCACCGTGGAAGACCCCGTTGAATTTGTGCACCCGCACAAGAATTGCGTGGTCACGCAGCGCGAAGTGGGGCTTGATACCGACAGCTGGGAAGCGGCCCTGAAGAACACCCTGCGCCAAGCCCCGGACGTGATCCTGATGGGCGAAATCCGTGACCGCGAAACCATGGAACACGCCGTCGCGTTTGCTGAAACCGGGCACTTGTGCATGGCCACGCTGCACGCCAACAGTGCCAACCAGGCACTGGACCGGATCATCAACTTCTTCCCTGAAGAGCGCCGCGCCCAGCTGCTGATGGACCTGTCACTGAACCTGCGCGCCATGGTGTCGCAACGCCTGGTGGCAAAGCAGGACGGCAAAGGCCGTGCGGCGGCCGTGGAGATCATGATCAACACGCCCCTGATTTCCGACCTCATCTTCAAGGGTGAAGTCTCGGAAATCAAAGAAATCATGAAGAAGAGCCGCAACCTGGGCATGCAGACGTTTGACCAGTCGCTCTTTGACTTGTACGAAGCCAATGTGATCAGTTACGAAGACGCCCTGCGCAATGCCGATTCGCTGAACGACCTGCGACTGCAGATCAAGCTCAACAGCCAGCGCGCCAGGTCACCCGATCTGGCCTCGGGCACCGAGCATTTCGCCATCGTCTGAGCCTCTGCGCTGCGGCGCGCCACACCCCCACCCCGGCGCCTGCCCTTGGAATACGTTCGCAAGGCAGGCGCTTTTTATTTGACCTCCCGAGCCACACCATGTCCAGCACCAACCCACGCTCTTACGAATCCATTGCCAGCCGCAAAGTCGCTTTCCTAGGCCTCGGGGTGATGGGCTACCCCATGGCCGGGCACCTGGCCCTGGCCGGCCATGAAGTGACCGTGTACAACCGGACTGCCGCCAAGGCCGTGGCATGGTGCGAGGAATTTGCCGCCACCCCGGCGCCGCGCAGTGCGGCTACGCCGCGAGAAGCAGCCACAGGCGCCGATATCGTTTTTTGCTGCGTCGGCAACGACGACGACCTGCGCTCGGTCACGCTGGGCAGTAACGGCGCCTTTGCAGGCATGAAGCCCGGTGCCATCTTTGTGGACCACACCACGGCCTCGGCCGAGGTGGCGCGCGAGCTGTATGCCGCCGCGAAGGCGCAGGGCTTGCAGTTTGTGGATGCCCCCGTCTCGGGCGGCCAGGCCGGTGCACAAAACGGCATGCTGACGGTGATGTGCGGAGGTGATGCCGACGCATTTGCCACAGTGCAACCTGTCGGCATGGCGTTTTCGCGCGCCTTCACCTTGCTGGGCTCCAGTGGCGCCGGTCAACTGGCCAAAATGGTCAACCAGATCTGCATTGCAGGCCTGGTGCAAGGGCTTTCCGAAGCCATTGCGTTCGGGCAGAACGCAGGGCTCGACATGAAGCAGGTGCTGGATGTGATTGGCAAAGGTGCCGCCCAGAGCTGGCAGATGGACAACCGTGGCAAGACCATGGTGGACGACAAGTTCGATTTCGGCTTTGCCGTTGACTGGATGCGCAAGGACCTGGGGCTGGTGCTGGATGAAGCCAAGCGCAACGGCTCGCGCCTGCCTGTGACTGCGCTGGTGGACCAGTTTTACGCAGACGTTCAGAAAATGGGCGGCAACCGCTGGGACACGTCCAGCCTGATCAAACGGCTCAAGTAAAGATCAGCCCTGAGGAAGGCCCGCGCTGAACCTCCGCAAGCGCTGGGCCTGCAAGCACACCATCCCGGAGGATGTGTGCCTCCCCCAAAGATGAAATTACGCTCGCCGCCCTGCCGCCCTCAGGGGCCGGCGAACGCATCTCTCAAGCGATCAGTTGCGGGGAGTCGACGCTGGAGGCGCGTCTTGCACCACTGGGGCCGGAGTGATGTTGCGCAGTTCGTCTTCTGTCAGCATTTCAAAAACGCGCACCACCTTGCTCACACCACTCACGCCACGCGCGATCTCGGTCGCACGCTGCGCTTCGCGCTGGGTCACACGCCCCATCAGATAGACGACGTTGCGCTCAGTCACCACCTTGAAGGCGCTGGCGGACAGGTCTTTGGCATCCACGAGGCTGGCGCGCACCTTGCCGGTGATGAAAGTATCGTTGGAACGCTGCCCCAGGCTGGTGGGCGGCATCACCGCCAAGTCATTCACCACCGAGCGGACGTTCTCAACCCCCAGCACCACTTGCTCGACCCGTTGACGGTCTTGAGCGCTGGGCACTTCGCCCGTCAGCAGCACCTGGCGGTTGAAGCTGGTCACGTTGACGTGACCACGGTCGCCCAGCAGCTCACTCAGGCGGTTGGCCGAGCGCAGCTCGATGCCCTCGTCTTCCACCTGCGTGCCGGTGGTACGGCGGTCCACCGCCATCATGGTGCCCACCACGGCGCCGCCCACCACCAAGGGAGCGCAAGCCGACAGGCCGGCTGCCAGCGCAGCGGCGGCCAGCAAAGAACAAAGGGTGCGGTTCAAGGTCTGCTTCATCAAGAAATCTCCTGGTCACCAAGTAATTGGGCGTCCACGCCATCGCTGATGCAATGCAGCACCAGGGCATGCACCTCGCGCACGCGCGCAGCGCGGTCGTGGGGTACGTTGATCAACACATCTGTCTCGCGCAACACGGCTGCCAAACGGCCTCCGGTGCGGCCCGACAACACGATCACGGTCATGTCGCGCTCATGGGCGGCCTCTGTGGCGGCCAGCAAGTTGGCGTCGTTGCCCGACACCGACAGCGCCAGCAGCACATCGCCCGCCTGGCCCAAGGCCCGCACCTGGCGGGCAAACTGCTGGGAAGACATGTCCGGCCCGCTGCTCGAAGCCGTCAACAGCGTGCTGTCTGCCGTCAGCGCCATCGCCGCAAGCTCAGGCCGGTCGCGCTCAAACCCCGCCACACAAAACGCAGCAAACTGCTGCGCTTCGGCAGCAGAGGGGCCGTTGCCGCAGGCCAGCACTTTGCCACCGCTGGTCACACAGGCCAGGATGGCATGGACGGCGGCGGCGATGGGTTGGCTCAAGACTTGCGCCGCTTGGTATTTCAGATCAGCGCTGTCGATGAAGTGTTGTTGGATGCGTTGCTCAAGCATGAGGGCCCGATGATACCCGCCGCTTGTTATCGCTTTTGTAGCAAAGGGTTGCCTCGCAGCAAGCCCCAGAGCC
>ENA-UOOA01007007-UOOA01007007.1-human-gut-metagenome-genome-assembly--contig:-P61old-NODE-7007-length-10435-cov-11.363295_pt1 | contig 10435 bp, 10 predicted proteins | sample MGYA00242467_ERZ724014 | MGnify/ENA metagenome assembly ERZ724014
GCCACGCCCGCCACAGCAAGCCAGGATGCCGCCTGGCGCCGCTGCGCCGCCTTGTCGGGCGACAACGCAGCCCGCCTGGCCTGCTTTGACGCCTGGGCCGGTCAGCAAGCCTGGCAAGCGCCCGCAGCTTCGGCGGTGGCAGGTGCAGCGCCCGGCAGCACCACCGAGCCAGCGGCAGATGCCAACACCCCCGCCAAGCCGGTAGACACCACGCTGCCCGCCACCCGCATCATTGACGTGGCTCGCACCGAAGGTTGCCGCGACCCGCAGTACAGCGACCTCTCGCGCTTCTGGGAGCTGGAATCGGGCAGCGACTGCGGCACGTTCAGCTTCCGGGGCTACCGACCCATCACCGTGTCGGTGGTGGCGTCAGACTCGGTCAACCGCCAGCCTACGTCGACCGCCGCTGGCCACTCGGCCACGGAAAGCACGCCCTACCGCACCACCGAAAACCGCATCCAGCTGTCGGTGCGCACCAAGCTGGCCCAGGGGCTGCTTACCCAGGGGCACCCCACGCTCAAGGATTCGGTGTGGTTTGGCTATTCGCAGCAGTCGTACTGGCAGCTGTTCACGCCCCAGATCTCGCGCCCGTTCCGGTCCACCGACCACGAGCCCGAAATCATGTACGTCTACCCCACCACCGCCCAGCTGCCCTTTGGCTGGCGCTGGCGCTACAGCGGCGTGGGCCTGGTGCACCAGTCCAACGGCCAAAGCAACCCGCTGTCGCGCAGCTGGAACCGCGTGTACCTGATGACCGGCATGGAGCTGGACAACCGCTGGACCGTGACCGGCCGGCTGTGGAAGCGCCTGTCTGAAAGCGCCGACAGCGACGACAACCCCGGCATCAGCGACTACGTAGGCCGGGGCGAACTTGCCGTGCGCTGGAACGTGAACAAGGACAACACCCTGGGCGCCACCTTCCGCAGCTCTCTGGCCAGCAGCGACCGCGGCTCTGTGCGGCTGGAATGGATGCAGGCGCTGGGCAGCGGCCTGTGGGGCGGCAAGAGCAACCTGCGCCTGCACACCGCGCTGTTCAGCGGCTACGGCGACAGCATGATCGACTACAACCGCAAGCGGACGGTGTTCAGTGTGGGGTTGAGTCTGGTGGATTTTTGAACCAGTTCCGTCAATCGCACCAGCGAAGCGCCTCAGCCAACGCCGCAACGTTGGTCAAACCCAATTTGTCGTAGGTCGACTGAATCTGATTGCGCACGGTTGCTGGCGATCGCTGCAACCTGGCGGCGACCTGTTTGTGTGTCAGGCCCTGCGCCAAAAGACGCGCCACAGCCCATTCTCGCGGTGAAAGTGAGTCGGCAGGGCAACGCCGGCGGGCACGCAGCCACAGCATGCCGTGCTCAGCACGCAAGCTGATGACCAGGTTCTGCAAAAGTAAGCGCGGTTCTCCGCGTTGCGCAGCCAACATGAGAGGGCCAGGTAACCACGGGCCCTGCCACCCGTCCCATTCCAAACGCAAGGCATCTTCGAAGCCCGCATCCATGTGGTGGAGCATGCCACGCGGATCCGCTAGGGCCGTGCCAAAACCTGGGTCACCAGACGCCCGTTCCTGCAAGTTCATGTGCGATAGCCGATTGAATTCCATGGCCTGCTGCATGTGCGGCATCAGCATGGAAAGCAACTGGCATTCAGTATCCGTGCAGTGGGCCTCTGGGCTCGCGCGAAACAGCGTCAGCCACCGAGTGAAGCGGGTGGCGGGATTTAGCAGTCCGGCTATGAAGAAGTGTGATTGCGCAAATCTCCGTCCATAGTCACGAACCGGACGCTGCTCCGGACTGCAAAACCACGCTTGTGCGTCAAATGCCAACGTATCGCAGGGTCGCTGCGATACCGCCACTGCGGCCGTATCGAGGTGTTTGATCTCCTCGTATGCGTGAAGCATTTCAACGGGCTGGTGGTGCAGATGGATGGTGTGTATGTCGATGCCCACATCCGTCAAGGTGGCTGCCCCCCACATGGCGGAGTCGAACGGCAGCACGGGCTTGAGCAGTTTCAGCGCTTCATCCTGGAAACACTCGACAGGGTTCTCGTGCGACAGCCTGTATAGGCGCAACAGCAAATGGTTGTAGTCGGCGTGCATGAGCTGGAAGCTACGGAATCGATGCAGATGGAGATCGGGCGTCAGGATAAGTATAGTGCAATTGCATCATTTTGTTTCCTGCAAGACGGAAATAAGGTGTCGCCATCTGCACTTTTCACGAGAGGGAAATCAACAATGCAACAACACACTCGATACTCTTTGTCGCTCAGGCTCCGGTTGAGCACATCCGCCGCGGCACTGGCACTCCTTGCAGCATGCGGAGGGGGGGATAGTTCCAGCAGCATCGGATCTGCTGGCGACGGAGCCACCGGCAGCGGCGGGAGCACCAATGGTGGCTGCAACTATCCGGACAAGATCACAGCATCCGAGCGCCAGCAGGCAAATTCCTGCGGCATTCAGGTATCGGGGGCTTACGGTGCCGCGGACGCACGCCTGCAGCAAATCATCCAAGCGTGCCAACTGGGCCAGAAGGCAGCGGCAGACGCCGACTATGCCGGGCCGTACACAAAGCTAGTGAACCATGCGCGCGATAACGCCAAGGCGTTGAACTGCGGCGGCAACAATGGCCCCACCCTACCGGACACCTCTTCGCAGACCTACTACAACTTCTGCGGCAAGACATCTTCCACAACGAAATATGGTGTGTGTTATGGGCCGGTGAAAAAGGAACAAGGCGGGTGCGGCTCAGGTGAATACGCGTCCTATACATATATAAGCCAGCACACCAGCAGCAGCGCCTGCATCACCGAGCGCGACAAATGGCTGAACTCGCGCTGAAAGCATGCTCCCCATGTCACGACGGCTGCCATCGCCGCACCGGAAGGCGGCGGCAGTGGCACTTATGCTGGCTGTTCCTGTATCAGCCTATATAGCCCTGCAAACGGACTCTGAAATGGGCGCACCGGCCAATGCAGGTGTGGTGGTGGCTTCGCCATCGCCATATTCGTCCATGCCACGAACTTCGTTCTCCGAGCCGCAGCGAGAAGGCTCTTCAAACCGGGCGCTCTCCCGCGAAGATTCGGGTAGCCGCCAGCGCCTGTTTGACGAGTTGCTGTACCTTTCCCGTCTGCAAGCCAGCTGGCTGGAATCGCACGGTTTCACGCCTGGGAGCTTGGCGCTGGAACGCTTGCACAGCTTGTTGGACGGCAATGCAGCGCTGTCTGCCACCAGCGCACATCACGTCGCTTTTGGCCCACAAGGGGCAAAGTCCGCTATGCGGGTAGGCGACGTACCTGTCCTGTCCCTGCACGAGCGCTATGTCGAGGCAAACATTCCAGCAGGCCTTCTCGCAGGCGACTCTTTTCTCCTGCGCTGGCGCAACGCTAGCGATGGCGTGGTGATGGATCTGTCAAGCCAACCTATTCCCTCCAACACAAACGAAGCTATTTCAGTCTGGATGTACTCCCCGGTGGACTGGCCTCCCGGCCGCTATCGCGTGGAAGTGATTGCGCCCAGCTCAGACCTGCCGTTGGTAGCTGCTGGGGAATTCGATATCGGAACACCTGGGAGTGTGACTACACCCTTCGCCTTCCAAAACCAAGCGGAAATCTCTCCGTGAAACGTGTTTCAGAAAAGGACGAAATCCATCATGAAGAAATTCATCGCTCCCTTCTTACTCTGCGCAGCATTCGGCGCCCATGCCAAAAACCCGGGAGAGAGTGCGATGCACTGTGTTGACGCACGATCTGGCAATGAAGAGGTGACCTTCTCGAACAACTGCGGTGAAAAGGTCTTCTTGATTTACTGCGGCGACCTGAAATATTCGCGGAAAAGGTGTGGCGATGGTCCTGGCGGCGGTTACTACACCCACTCCCAAAATATCTCACCTGGAGAACAAGGAAAAATCCATGTCCAAGGCAAATACCGGTATTTTTCGTGCAAAGGGTCCATCAGCTTCGGAAACGGTGGCACCTACCGCGAAATTGGCACAGACAGCGTTGAATGCCTGAAGCGTTGACCGGGTTGCTCGGCCAGTGATGACCGGGTCGCCCCTCCACATTTCGTTACCACATCATCCTCAGGTTTTGCTACAGCGAGCCGATGCACCGCCACAATGGCACGCGCACCAAACCGGCAAGCCCCCGGGCGGACAACGCTGTCGATAAGAGTGGTTTTCCCGCCGTTTAACCTGCGATTGCCCTTGCGTGCAACCTCGAAAATGCCGACAGAGAGGAACACCCATGGACATGCAATACCAACTCAAGGCAGGCAGCTACTACCTGTACGACATGCGTGAAGCGCCCAGCGCCGTCACGGGTGAGCGCAGGTTCAAGCTCAAAACCGACACCGTTGCGATTGCTTTTGACGTGCACACCGGCAAAGTGCACCAGCACGGCAGCCCCACCCGCATCCAGTCGTGGGCCAACAACACCCGCCGCCGCCTGCGCGCCGCCGGTGCCCAGCAGGAAGCCAATGACATCGTGGTGGTGTCCGGCCCCCTGCCCGTGGATGAACTCAACAAGTGCCTGTGGGTGAGCGGCTACGTGCGCCGCATGTTCTCCCGTCTGGCCACGCTGCCGCACGGCAAGCTGCAGCGGCCTGCAGAGCCGTTTCGCAAGGCGGCCTGAGCCCAAGGCCTTCAACACCCTATACCGCTGGAGACAGCGCAAAAAAGGAGCCACGCGGCTCCTTTTTCATTGGGGCACCACCGCCCCCGTTGTGTCGCGCCAGAGGGCGCGCCCTGCGGCCGGAGCCTGGAGGCCTTCAGGCCCCGCGAGTCGCAGCACGCCTCAGGCGCAAATCGCCGCAATCAGCCGTCAGTCTTCACCGTCCATGTCACCGTCCATGTCACCGTCCAGCTCTTGCGCATGCTTGACGATCGTCACCGGCACGGTACTGGCCCGGGCCACCTCTTGCGACACAGAGCCCAGCAGCGCACTGCTGAGCGCCCCATGGCCCTTGGCGCCGATGACCACCATGTCTGCGCCATTGCGCTCGGCCATGTCCACCAGCGTGTGGGCGGGGTCGCCCAGGCCAATGTCGGTTTCATAGGCCACACCAGCCGCCTCCAGCAAGGCCCGGGCGGGCGCCAGCAGGTGTTCGCCAGCCTCCACGCTGGCTGCAGCGATCAGGTCGGGGTCCCGGCTGGTCACCAGCTCGTACAGCGACGCAGGCTCTTGCACATGGGCCAGCACCACCGTGGCCTGCAGCCCCTGCTGCAGCCATTGCAGCGTGTGCCGCACACCGTCGAGCGACAACTCCGAACCATCCACGGCCACCAGAATCTTGAGCATGTTGTTCTCCTTGCGGGTTACTGACCAGACCAGTGTAGTCACCCCTGCTGGCTGCACCAGCACCTTGCGCAAAGGTCCTCCAAAAACAGGCCGGGGCGGTGTCTGGGACAATCCCGCCCATGCTTCAGTTCGACCTTCTCAAAACAGACCCCTCCAGCCACGCGCGGCGCGGCAAGCTCACGCTCAACCACGGCGTGGTGCAGACCCCCATCTTCATGCCCGTGGGCACCTATGGCACCGTCAAGGGCGTGATGCCGCAAAGCCTGCACGACATGGGCGCGCAGATCATTTTGGGCAACACCTTTCACCTTTGGATGCGCCCGGGCCTGGACGTGATGCAGAGCTTTGGCGGCCTGCACGGCTTTGAGAAGTGGGACAAGCCCATCCTCACCGACTCGGGTGGCTTTCAGGTGTGGAGCCTGGGCGCCATGCGCAAGATCACCGAAGAAGGTGTGCACTTTGCCAGCCCCGTCAACGGCGACAAGCTGTTCATGTCGCCCGAGGTGAGCATGCAGATCCAGACCACGCTCAACTCCGACATCGTGATGCAGCTCGACGAGTGCACCCCGTACGAGACCAAGGGCCACCTGACCACCGAGGCCGAGGCGCGCAAATCCATGGAGATGAGCCTGCGCTGGGCCAAGCGCTCGCGCGATGAGTTCCAGCGGCTGGAGAACCCCAATGCGCTCTTCGGCATCGTGCAGGGCGGCATGTACAAGAACCTGCGCCAGGAATCGCTCGAACGCCTGGTCGAGATGGACTTCCCCGGCTACGCCGTGGGCGGCGTGAGCGTGGGTGAGCCCAAGGACGAGATGCTGGACATCATGGCCCACACGCCCCACCGCCTGCCGGCCCACAAGCCGCGCTACCTGATGGGCGTGGGCACGCCCGAGGACCTGGTGCAGGGCGTGGCCGAGGGTGTGGATATGTTTGACTGCGTGATGCCCACGCGCAACGCACGCAACGGCACCATCTTCACGCGCTACGGCGACCTGAAGATCCGCAACGCCCGCCACAAGGCCGACCACCTGCCGCTCGATACCAGCTGCACCTGCCACGCCTGCGCGGGCAAGGACGGCGTGGCGTGGGACCAGGGCGGGCGCGGCGGTTTCTCGCGTGCCTACCTGCACCACCTGGACCGTTGCGGCGAAATGCTGGGCCCCATGCTCACCACCATCCACAACCTGCACTACTACCTGAACCTGATGCGCGAAGTGCGCGAGGCGCTGGACGCGGGCACCTTCAGCCAGTTCCGCGCCCAGTTCAAGGCCGACCGGGCCCGGGGCGTGTAAGCCCGGCCCCGGGAACCTGGGGCCCCCAATCCCCCCTGGGCAGCAATGCCCAGCCCCCGAAACCATAATGCGGCTGCTGGAGTTCACCCACTGGAGCACGCCGCTGTGACTGTTTCGCCTTCTCCCGTTTCTCCCGTTTCGCCCGTTCCTCCCGCCTCCCCCGCCATGCATGTGCTGGTCACCGGCGGCACCGGCTTCATCGGTACCGCGCTGGTCCAGCAGCTGCTGACCACCGGCCACAGCGTCACGGTGCTCAGCCGCAAGCCCACCAGCGTCCAGGCCTTGTTCCAAGGGCGCGTTCAGGCGGTGCGCAGTGCCAACGACCTGCCTTCCGATGCCCGCCTTGATGCCATCGTGAACCTGGCAGGCGCCCCCGTGGTGGGCCCGCCGTGGACGGCTGGGCGGCGGCAGGTGCTGCTGGACAGCCGCGTGGGCGTGACCGAATCCTTGCTGGCCTGGCTGCAACGCGCCACGCACCGCCCGGCGGTGTGGGTGCAGGCATCGGCCATCGGCTTTTATGGCGTGCGCCCCCCGCACGAAGTGCTGACCGAAACCAGTGCCGCAGGCGGCGGCTTCATGTCCGAACTGTGCGTGCGCTGGGAAGCGGCTGCGGCCAAGGCCCAGGCGCTGGGCGTGCGCCAGGTGGTGCTGCGCCTGGGCGTGGTGCTGGGCCCCGGCGGCGCACTGCCGCCACTGCTGCTGCCAATTCGACTGGGCCTGGGCGGGCGCATGGGCAGCGGCCAGCAGGTGATGAGCTGGATTCACCGCGACGATGTGCTGGCGCTCATCCACGCAGCGCTGCGCGACCCGCAGATGCACGGCATCTACAACGCCACCGCCCCCGAGACCATTGCGCAGGCCACCTTTGTGGCCACCGCAGGCAAGCTGCTGCGCCGCCCCGTGTGGCTGCCGGTGCCCGCAACGCCGCTGCGCTGGGCCATGGGCGAAATGGCCCAGTTGTTTGTGGACGGGCAAAACGTGGTGCCTGCGCGGCTGCAGCAGCAGGGCTTTGCCTTCAAGTACCCCACGCTGGAACAGGCGCTGCGCGATCTGGTGTAGCGCATGGGCCCGAACTTGCTATGCAAAACATAGCTTCTGGCGCTTACCCTGCCTGCCCTAGAGGCTATTTTCATCAAAAAAACGCACACTGCCTGCGCGCTGCGTTCATGCGGGCTTGCATTCAGCCAGATCACCGGGCGGGCAGCCGCAGACCAGGCGAACCGACGACGCAACACGGCTAAGAGCGGCTAACAAAACTCTTCTGGCGTCGTTGCCGCGTCTTGTCGTACTACGCGTACTGCCTGCGACGCGGCGCCTAGCCAGAACCGCTTCGCTGAGTTTTGTTAGCCGCTCTAAAGGCACACCCGTATCAGAGGGCCCCGAGCACCTGGGCCTGCAGCACGCGGCACTGGCTCGCGGGCGCAGGCAGTTCGGCGCTGCGGTGGCTGGCGCCATCGCGCAGCACCACGCGCAGATAGCAGGGCCGGCCAGGCTTGCCCCAGCCCACCAGCACGGTCTGCACCTGGTCTCGCGGCACGCGCACCGGCAGTTGCCACGAGCCAGCGTAGCGCAGCTCCAGCCCTGCCCCATTCACCTGCAATTGCACGAACCGGCCCCAGGTGCTGACATACACCGTGCCCACGGCCAGGCACAGGGCCAGCGCGTACCCCACAGCCACCCAGCGCAAGCGCAGCGGCGTGGCCAAGTGGCGGCCCCCTGCGTAGGCCGCGATGGCCATGGCCGACACGGCGACCAGCATGGCGGTCAAGCCCGTGCCGAAGCCTTCCTGCACCTGCGCCGCCGTGGCAAATTCCATGTTCATGGCGAAGGCTCCGGCCGCACACCGTGCAAAGCATTCAGCCAATCACTATATTTTTCATAGCTGGCAGCGCCTATCCCCCTTGGGCTTACAGCGCTTTTGACCCTCAAACCAGCCCTAATTCGCACGGTGTGCGCCGTCACCTCGTCAGGCCTCGCTGGCCAGGCGCAGCTTGGCGCTGGTGCCACAGGCGTGGCAAAAGTGGGCGAAGGCGCTCTTGCGGGTGCTGCACTGACCGCACCGGTCAAACAGGCCAATGCCGCAGTGGGGGCAGAAGTCGATGGTTTCGTTCTTCAGGTCCACCGGGCGCTCGCAGCCGGGGCACACGTTCTTGGCCAGGCGGGCCAGGGCCACGTCGTAGCTGAGTTCTTCGCGGCGCTGGGCATCGGGCATGGCTTCGGCCAGCTTCTGGCGCTCCAGGTAGCGGTTGAGCGCCAGGATGGCATAGCGCCCCACCAGCACCGTGATGCCAATGCCCACCACATAGCGCACATAGCCGCCGTAGCTGGGCAGGTAGGGCACCAGCTCCACGAAGAAGGCAAACAGCGCAAAGAAGATGAAGCCCCACACAAACGGCCAGTAGGTGCTGTGACGCTTTTTGGCAAACAGCCAGCCCGCGGCCACGAGCAGAGGCAGCGTGAGCGCCAGGCGGTACAGGAACACGCGCAGCTCCAGCTTGCGGCGCTCTTGCTGCAGCCGCGTGTAGCCGTCGGCCTCCAAATCGCTCAGCTGCCTTTGAGTGGCAGCTGCCGTCTGGCGGGCGTCCAGCGCGGCCTGCTGCTGGGCCTCCACGGCGCGCAGGGCCTGGCGTTCGGCCTGCTTGAGCAGGTCCAGCTTGCGCGTGCGCTCCAGCACCTCGGGGTCGTGGTCGGCGCGCTCGGTCACGCGGCGGGTGGCCAGCCAGTTGTTGAAGGTTTCGCGCTCGGCCTGGTTGTCGCTGATGGCCTTGCGGTGCTGCAGTTGTGCCTGCTCCAGCGCAGTCTGCGCGTCCTGCTCGGCGTCGCGCTGGGCTCGGATGGTGTCGCGCAGCGCGCGGGCCTGGGCCTTGTCCAGAAAATCATCGACCTGCAGCGGACGCTCCACCTTGGGCAGATCGCCCACGATGGTGCCGCCCAGGCCAATCAAAAAGCTGGCGAACACCACCGCCACCAGCCACAGACCACGCCGGAACCACTTCTCCGACAAACGCAAGGCTTTGCTCATGGTTGCTTCTCCCGTTGATAGTTGCTATTTTTTTTATAGCTTACAGCGCTTACCAGACAAGCGCTATAAGCCACTTTTACTCATTGCTTCTGATACAGCACCGTGAAGGGGGCGCCCGCCAGCTGGGTGCGCTGCATCCAGGCCAGCACCGAATCCACCGTCACGGTCTCGATGCGGTCCGAATAGCGCTTGTCGCTGGGGTGGTCGTCAAACGCGATGTTGGCAGACCCCACGCGCCCGCCCAGGCGGGTCAGCGGCCCCAGCCGCAGGGTGGTGGGTTCGTAGCCCTTGAACCGCAGCCAGGCCTGGGCCTGCTCGCGGGTGCGGATGGTGGTGGGCTCCATCGCCGCAGCCAGCGTCTCAATCGCCCACTGGTTGGATTGCTGGTACTTCTGCCCCCACACATAGCTGACCATGCTGTAGTGCGGCGTGTGCAGCGCCTTGGCGCGGGCGTTCTCAGTAAGCACGGGCCACAGCTGCGCCTGCACGGCGGCGCTGGGCACGGCCACCACGGCTTCAAAACGCCACAGGTCGTCCAGAAAAAACTCGCCCAGGCCCTGCCGGTACACATGACCCAGGGCCGTGCCGCAGTCGTTGAGCTTGTGCGTCACGCGCCACGGGCCTTCGGGCGTTTTGTAAGCCCAGCCCAGGTGCGAATAGCGCAGGCCGTACTTGCCCAGGTCTTGCCCGGCGCGGCCGATCAGCACCACCTTGGCGCCGCTGCGCGCGTGCTCGGCGTCCAGCGCTTGCGAGGTCTGGGCCGCGAGCGCCATGCCACGCTCCACCACCTGGGGCGACACGGGCTTGCGCGCATCGCAGGCGCGGCCCGCAT
>ENA-UOOA01007013-UOOA01007013.1-human-gut-metagenome-genome-assembly--contig:-P61old-NODE-7013-length-10429-cov-5.414980_pt1 | contig 10429 bp, 6 predicted proteins | sample MGYA00242467_ERZ724014 | MGnify/ENA metagenome assembly ERZ724014
GGCGGGTGATTTTTGCTTATGTCTTATTTCTTCTCCATGAAGATCTCGCCGAGGTTGATGTCCTTCAGCGTGCGGGTCTTCAGGGTGATGGTCTGATAGCCCTCCGCCTCGATGGTGACGGTGTAGGGGGTGTTGTTCTTCAGACCCTCGAACCAGAAGTCACCGAAGATGTCGGTCTCGGCGTGCATCTCGACGCCCTCGCCGGTCAGAGTGACCTTTGCGCCCTTGAAGCACTGGTCGGACTCCTTGTAGATGACCGTGCCGGTGACGAACTTGCGCGGGATGTTGAGGTACAGAACGTTTTCATGCAGACCAAACTCCGGGTGCGCCGGGTACGGCTTCTGCTCGGCGATGACCTTGGCGATCTCGCTCTCCGGGTCGTTCATATCGCCGAAGAGCAGCGCACCGGTCGGGCAGAGCTCCACGCAGCGGGGCTCGGAGTAGCCGCGGTCGAGCAGGTGGGCGCACATGTCGCACTTCTGGGGAAGCTGAAGCGCCTCGTTCCAGTAGATGACGCGGTAGGGGCAGCTCGTAACGATCTCCTTCTGGCCCTTCGCCTTCTCCGGGTCGATGATGACGACGCCGTCCGGGCGTTTATACACCGCGCCGTCCGTCGCCTTGTTGGCGCAGGCGGGGTTATCGCAGTGCTTGCACATCTTGGGGATGTGGTTGAGCTTGACCTTCGGATAGGTGCCGCGCTCGACCTCGGTGATATCCATCCAGCGCTGACCGGTCATGGGCTGGGCAGCGGTGTAGCCCTCGTGGGCCTCATTGCAGTTTTCGTCCTTGCACGCGAGGAAGCAGTTATAGCAGCCGGTGCACTTTGCAACGTCAATGACGATTCCGTATTTCTTCATGTCTTAGCCCTCCCATCTTTCCAGTTCGATATTGATCGAGTTGCTGACCATACCGGGGGCGTTCTTGGAGACCATGCGGGACGGGCTGAGCAGGTTCATGCAGCCGCCGCGGTCGATGCTGCCTTCCTTGCCCGGCTCCAGCGGGTCATACTTTGCGCCCGCCTGATAGCTCATCAGCATACCCGGCTTCATGCGTTCGGTGAGATACGCCGCGCAGAGAACCGCGCCGCGGTCGTTGTAGACCTTGACGATGTCGCCGTGCTTGATGCCGCGGGCAGCCGCGTCGATCGGGTTCATGCGGATGGGCCAGTAGGCGTAGCCGTCCTTCATGAAGCGGTGCGCCGGAATCTCGTCGAGCCACGGGCTCTTGTTGTCGAAGTGGGTGTGGTAAGAGAAGCGCATGTGCGGGGTCTCCAGCACGAGCGGGTACTTCTCCTCCAGCGGGGAGCCCTTGCCCTCCCACGGGTCGAGGTACTGACCCATGACCGGGCGCTCCTTGTCCTCCGGGAAGTGCTCCTTCAGGAACTCGGAGACGAACTCGATCTTGCCGCTCGGGGTGCCCATCATCTTGCGGCGCGGGTCGCCCTCCGGGAGCTTCTTGATCGGGTTGTTGTGGTCGGGAACGTCGCAGTCGCGCTCCTCGTAATACCACTTGTTGGAGACGGCGCGCTTGAAGTCCGGCTTCGGGGCAGGAACGACGAAGTAGCCGCGCTTCTTGAAGTCCTCAAACTTCATGTACTTCGGCATGGAGGACTTGTTGTAGACCTTCTCGATCCAGGTCTCCATGGTGTTGCCCTCGGTGAACTGGTCGAGGAAGCCGAGGCGCTTGGCAAGCTCGCAGTAGATCTCGTAGTCGGTCTTGGACTCGTAGAGCGGCTCAATGCACTTCATGGAGTAGATGATGACGCGGAAGTTCGCGCCCATATCGTTCGCGCCGTAACCGCCGGGGGCGCCAAGCTCGCAGATATCGTCGCGCTCGAAGCCGGAGCAGACCGGCAGGATCAGGTCAAAGAACTTGGTCTCGCTGGACCAGTGGACGTCCGCCGTGGCGCAGAACTCCAGCTTCGGGGAGTGGTACATGCGCGTCCAGCGGTTCGTGTCGGTCATGGTGGAGATGTAAGAGCCGCCCTGACGGTAGATCATGTGGATGGGAGCGCCGCCCTCCTCCGCCGGAAGCGGGCAGACGTTGCGGGTGAGCTGCTGCTCAAGGGAGTTGCCGCAGAAGCCCTCGCCGATCCACTCGGTCTTCTCGTTCATGACGCACTCGGGGAGCAGGATACGGTAAGTCTTCTGCTTGATGGTGTTGTGCGCCTGATGCTCGGCGACGATGCCGAAGGTATCCCAGCCCACATCGGAGTAGCCGAAGAAGCGGAAGGACATATCCATCGGGGGAGCCATGGAAGCGCCGCCCCAGACGTTGCAGCCCTCGGCGCCGAGGCCGCGCATGCTGGCGAGGTAGACCATCAGACGCGCCCACTCGGTGGCGTACGGCTGACGGCAGGCGCCGGAGACGCCGTAAATGGAGGCGGTGCAGAGCATGGTCTTCTTCGCCGCCCACTCGCGCGCCAGCGCGTAAATGTCGCGCGCGGGAACGCCGCACTTGGTCTCCGCCCATTCCGGCGTGCGGGCAAAGCCGCCCTCCTCGTTGCCGAGGATGTGCGCCTTGAAGGTATCGAAGCCAAGGCACTTATTCTCGATGAACCAGTGATCGTAGGTATCCTCGGTGATCCAGACCCACGCAATGGCCTCAGCCATCGCGCCGTCGGTCGCGAGGTAAGGCGCGAGCCACTTGTCGCCCCAGGTTGCGGCGGTGTAGTTGCACCACGGGTCGATGAAGACCATCTTCATGCCGAGCTCCTTGCACCACCAGCGCCAGCGGCAGCCGTCCTGTCCGTTGTAGCCGCCCGCGGAGGTGTTCGGGTCGACGCCCCAGAACACGAGGAACTCGGAGTACTTCATCGCCTCTTCGAGCATATCGAAGTTGTCGCTGACGCCGAGCTTCCAGTAGTAGCCCCAGGCGTGCGTCGCGCCCCAGTGCCAGCCTTCCCAGGAGTCCGGGTTGTCGCAGAGCTGGGAGTAGCCGAGCATGTTCCAGAAGCGGCCGAAGGGACCCATCTTGTACTGGAGCAGACCGAAGTCGGCGTGGGAGCCGGTGGAGGCGGTGATGGCCGCCTTGCCGTAAGTGGCGTGGATGCGGCGGATCTCGCTTTCGAGCAGGTCGAAAGCCTCGTCCCAGGTGATGCGCTTATAGCCGCTCTTGCCGCGGTTTTCGACGTGGCGGTCGCCGTTGGGATCGAAGTCCACACGGAGCATCGGGTACTGGATGCGGTTTTCGGAATAGATACGGCTCTTCATGGTGCAGACGTAGTTGCCCAGAGAGAGCTTGCGCGGGGGGGTGAAGGTCTTGCCCTTCGCCTCGATCGACCATGCCTCGGTGTCCTCCTCGTTAAAGACGATGGGACGCACCTTGGTGATGCGACCGTCCTTGACGTGCACGAACACGGCGCCGCCGATCGCGCAGTTGGTAAAGATCTGCTCGCCTTCTTCCAACTGCAGATGTTGAGTATTCTCTGCTGCCATTGTTTGTTCTTTATCCTCCTTCTTGCGTTTTCCTTCTTGCGATTCCATCAAAAACGAAAGTCATTGCCGCGGGCGGAAAATCCCTCCCGTCCGGGCTCCTGACCGTTTTTTCTGCATTTTTTGCGCAGTAGAGGAGTTTCCGTAAAAACTCCTCTACATTTGGTTTTTTTGTTCAGTTCGCGCGGAAAAAGGTTTTTTTTACGCCTTCTGCATCTCGATGCTGCCGATATTGATGTCCTTCTCGGTCGCGTCGATGCCCTCGATCGTGCGGGTGACGTAGCCCGGCATCTCGATGCGGACGGAATACTTGCCCGGCTCCTGACGCTCGAACCAGAAGTCGCCGAACACGTCGGTCTCCAGCGTGCTCTTCTCCTTGCCGGTCTCGTCGATGATCGTGACCTTCGCGCCCTCAAGACACTCGTCCTCCACGGGGTCAAAGACCTCGCCGGCGACGAAGAACTTGTTCAGCAGACCCTTGTAGTAAACGCGGGGACCGGTGCCGAATTCGGGGTGGAGCTGCTCGAAGCCTTCGAGCTTGTCCTTCAGCTCGTCATACTCGCCGTAAATGAGCGCGTCCGTCGGGCAGGACTGCACGCAGCGCGGCTCGGTCCAGCCGTCGTCCAGCAGGTGGGCGCAGCCGGTGCACTTCTGAGCGATGTTGAGGTCGGTGTTGAAGTAGATCGCACCGTAGGGGCAGGCGTCCATGCAGGAGCGGGTGCCGCGGCACTTGTCCGGGTCAAGGATGACGAGACCGTCCTCGCGGCGGTAAAATGCGCCGTTCTTGCACGCGGTCATGCAGGGGGCATCCTCGCAGTGCTGGCACATTTCGTGCATATAGTGGACGCGCACCTTGGGGACCGTGCCCTGCACGGTCTCGGTGGTCTTCCACCAGAAGTGTCCGGTATTGGGCTGCGGCTTTGCGATGGGGCTCCAGTCGTTTCCGACGTGCTCGTCCTTGCAGGAGAGCTGGCAGCTGTAGCAGCCGTTGCACCGGGTGATATCAACCAGTAAAACCTTTGCCATTTCGTTCTCCTCCTTATTTCTTCACGATGACGCGCTCGAACACGAGTCCGGAGGACTTGTTGTACGGGCGGTTGAACGCTTCCGGATACTGGGCCTTCAGCTCGTCCATGTCGACCTTCTCGGTCTCGGCAAGGAAGCCGGAGCAGACCATGCCGGCGCAGTTCTTGGAGGTGGTGTTGTGAGGCGTGATGAGGTTGATCGCGCCGCCGCGGTCGAGCTCGCCGGGGACGATGAAGTCCGCACGCGCGCCGTGGTCGACGTAGATGACGCCCGGCATAACGCGCTCCCAGACCTTTGCGCCCACGAGCACCGCGCCGCGCTCGTTATAGACCTTGCAGATGTCGCCGTCGGCGATGCCGCGCTCGGCAGCGGTGGTCGGGTGGATCCACATCGGCTCGTACATATAGCCGTCCTCGCCGCGGACCTTGCAGGTCACGATCTCATGGAACCAGTCGTTATCGTCCATGTTCGCGTGGGTGCGGTGACGCGGGTGGTTGCTGATGACGAGCAGGGGATATTTCTTCGCGCGCTCGCCGCCGATGCGCTCGTCGTGGAACTCGCTGTTCTCGACCCAGTGCGGCACCGGGGGACGCTCCTTGTCGTTCGGGAAGTAGCGCTTGAGGTCGACGGACTCGTACTCGAGCAGTCCGGACGGGGTCTCCAGCGGATACTTCTTCGGATCCTCATAGAACTCGTTCAGGCCCGGACGGTACTTCTCCCACTCGGGATCGCAGGGAACGACGAAGTAGCCCTTCTCGCGGAACTCCTCCCAGGTGAGGCCGCAGACCTCCTTGACGCCGGAGTGGTCGAAGCCCTTCTTGATCTTGTCCTGCACGCTCTCGCCGTCGGTGTACTCCTTGAGCAGACCGAGACGGTCGGCGATCATGCAGACGATCTCATAGTCGGAATAGCTCTCGCCGAGCGGCTCGATGCACTTGTCCTCAAGGTAAATGAGGTCGAACGCCGCGCTCTCGCGGTCGTCGCCGATGTCCTCCTCCTCATACTTGGTGTTGACCGGCAGCACGATGTCCGCGAACAGGCAGTCGTTCTCCATGCGCGGGTGCTGGACGAGGAAGAACTCGATGGACGGGTGGCGGAACGCCTCGATGGTCTTGTTGGAGTCGTTCCAGCAGGTGGTGAGGCAGGGGGTGTCGGACCACATCATGTGGATGGGGGAGCAGCCGTCTGCCGGGTATTTATATTTGATGAACTGCTCGCACGCGGGCGTGACCTGGAGGGAAGAGCCGTAGATCTCGAAGTGGCCCTTGAGGATGGCGTCGTGGACGAGGGTTTCGGGGATGCACTGCTTGGGCAGGCCTTCCCACGGGAACGGGTTATAGCCGGTGTAAGCCGCGCGGACGTTGAGCTGATAGGGCTCGTGCATGATGGAGCACGGCGTCGGCGGAGCGACGGGGTGGTCCTCGGAGCCGAAGACGGCGCGGTTATTGAAGCACATAGAGTGGACGCCCGGCTTGCCGAGGCCCTGCATGCCGAGGACGCAGCCCTCGATACGGGCGACCTCGTGGGAGTAAGGTCCGCGGATGTACGGACCGCCGAAGCCGTGGACCACGCTCGTGACCTTGCGTGCCCACTCCTTGGCGAGCGCCTTGATGATGCGGACGGGAACGCCGCACTTGGGGGACGCCCATTCCGGCGTCTTGGGAACGCCGTCCTCCTTGCCGAGGACGTAGTCGGCGAACTTGTCGAAGCCGACGGAGTGCGTGTCCAGATACTCCTTGTCATAGGTGCCGTTCTGGAGCCAGATATAGGCGATGGCGAGGTGCATCGCGGAGTCGGTGTTCGGCAGGATGGGGATCCACTTGTCGGCGAACACGGCGGCGCCGTAGTTCAGATCCGGGCAGATGTAGATCGTCTTGATGCCGATATCGCGGTAAAACAGGCAGAAGCGGCTGACCTGGTCGCCGGAGCAGAAGCCGCGGGTGGTGGTGCAGGGGTCGCAGGCTTCGTAGAGCAGCAGCTCGCTGTGCTTTGCAACGTCGGTATAGAGGTTGGAGCAGTTGGGCATCAGACCGAACGGCTCGCCGCCCCAGAAGTGCTTGGTTCCCCAGAACCAGCCCTCCCAGGAGTCCGCGTTGCGGATCTGCATCGTGAAGCCGCCGAGCAGGTCGAGCAGCTTGAACATGCAGCCGTGGGGTCCGTGGACCATCTTGGTCTCGCCGTGGCCGTCGCCCTGCGCATAGATGGCGTAGGGACCGTACTCCTTGATGATGCGGCGGATCTCGCTCTCGATGATGTCGAGCGCCTCGTCCCAGCTGATGCGCTCATAGCCGCTGATGCCGCGGGTCTCCGGATGGCGCTCGCCGTTCGGATCCCAGTCGACGCGCTTGATGGGGTAGAGGATGCGGTTCGGGGAATAGATGCTCTTCTTCCAGGTGATGCCCATCGGGCCGCAGGAGGTCTTGGTCGGGGCCTCCAGCACCTTGCCGCGGGCCTCGATCCTCCAGGGGTTGATGTGCTCGTTGGAATACTTCCAGTCATAACGGAACGGACGGATTCGCAGAATCTTTCCGTCCTTCACATCGACAGCCGCGATGTGAGAGCCGTTACAGAACGCTGAGTAGCCCGTACTGCGGAATGTCGTAAAGGCGCGCTCTTTGTTGCTCATTGCGGTTTCCTCCTTCTTCTTGCTTCTTCCCTGCGGAATACGCTTCGATTTTGTTCTTCTTCGTTCTTCAATTCTCATCGGCGCGCGTTTCCGTTTTCGGCGGAAATCGCGCCGGATCAGACCAGCCTTTTTGCCAGACACAGTCTGGCTCAAACTAAAGGTATCACAAACCAAAAAAAGATGCAACCGCTTTCCGGCAAGCCAGTTTCTGCCTTTCCAAATTGGAAATCACACAGCCGGAATCGGAAACACGCCGGAGCCGGTCAGGACGGCGGCAGGTCGCCGGGCTTCGCCGGGTTCATCTCCAGAACGGTGTTCTGCTTCTGCTTCGGTCCGTATTTCTGGCTCAGGCGGCCGAAGAGCAGGGCATATTCCTTCGCCTTGTCCTCCTTGCCGAGCTTTTCGCTGACGACGCCGAGCGCCTTATAGACGAGGATGAGATTCTGATCCTCCTCGCCGAGGTGGGCGGTCATCGTGTCGCGCACCTGCTCGAGCGTGCGCTCCGCCTCACGGTATTTTGCGCGCTGGAACAGCACCGTGGCGAGGTTGAAATTCGCCTGCGCAACGGCGGGGTGGTCCTGCCCGTAGCGCTCCTGCCAGATGGAGACGCTCTCGCGCAGCAGCTGCTCGGCTTCGTCGAGCCTGCCGAGTCCCTGATACACGGCGGCGAGGTTTTCAAGGCTCTGGGTCACGGCGACGTGGCGCTCGCCGAAGAACCGGCGCCGGATGTCCAGCGCGCGCTCATGCAGCGGCAGCGCCTCGGCAAGATGCCCCTCGTGCTCATAGAGCTCGGCGAGGTTATTGAGGCTCTGCGCCACGGCGGGGTGGTCCGGACCGTAAGCCGCCTCGCGGCTTTTCAGCGAGGACTCAAAGAGCGGCTTTGCGTCGCTGAGCTTTCCCTGCGAGAGATAGCACTCACCGAGGTCGTTCTGGGCGAGCGACGCCTCGACCGTGTCCTTGCCGTAGGCTTTTTTGTACATGGCGATGACCTTTTTGAAGAGCGGCTGCGCCTTTTCCATGCGGCCCGTCGTCAGGAAAAGCTCCGCCTGCTTCTGCATCATCGCGGCGATCTGGGGGTCGTCGGCGGGCAGGGAGTGCTGCAAAATGCCGATCGCCTGCTCCAGCAGCGGCTCCGCCGCCTGTGCGCCGCCGCGCGCCATATAGTTCTCCGCAAGGCGGCCCAGCGCGTCGGCAAAGGCGGGGTGGCCCGGACCGACGGTGTTTTCGTAATTTTTCAGCGCGCGGCGCAGCGTGTCGCCCGCCGTGTCGAGCTCGCCGCCGCGGCGGTAAGCCTCCGCGAGCTCGACGAGCATCGCGCCGACCGAGGGATCGGCGGCGTTTTCGCGCTCCATGAGCTCCACGGCGCGCTTTAGCTGCTCCTGCGCGAGCCCGAAGCGCTCCGTCGCGACATAGATGCCAGCGAGAGAATAGATCGCGTCCACCTGACGCAGATCATGCTCGCCGTAAAGCTCGCGCTCGAGCTCCAGAGACTCCTTCAGCGCAGCCTCCGCGCCGGGCAGATCGCCCGCCGCCTGACACACCTCGCCGAGGTTATTCAGGCTGACGTCGAGGTCCTCCTTCGCGCCGCGCTCGCGCGCGTGGGCAACCGCCTCCTGCGCCGCGGCGACCGCAGCCTCCGCCTGTCCGGACTGGAGCAGCTCGATCGTTTTCTGGTTGAGTTCTTCCCAATTTTCCGCCATGGGCAGCGTTCCTCCTTCCGGGAAACGCGATGTTTCCCGCTTGAATAATAGAAAAGACAACCTGAAAAATTCAGATTGTCGAGGGTCGGTGCCGGGGAAGGGGCTCCCCTCCCCGGCACGGGTTATTCGCAGTTTTATTACAGCTTGCGCTCGAACTTGTGCGGCGGGGCGTAAGGCGTCTCGCTGTGGATGACGCGGGGGACCTGAACGCCCTCCTCGCGGTCATAGATCTCGTGCAGCTGCTCCAGACCGGCGTCGCCGTCTTCCATCAGCTCGGCAATGCGGTCGAGCGTCGCCCACGCGCTGTCGCTGAAATCGTCGAAGGGACGGAGCATCCAGCCGTAGCGGTCCCAGTCCTCCAGCTCGACCTTGTTCAGCGCTGCGAGGTCCAGCAGCATCTCGTCGCGCACGACCTCAAGGCCGGCGGCGTCGTCCTGATGATAGTCCTTCGCGTCGCGCTTGCCCTCACGGCAGTCGATCCAGATTTGGTAAGCGGGCACAAAGCCGTCCCCGGCGAGACCGGTGGGGTCGACCTGCTGCCATGCGCCGTCCGCCCAGTATTCCACGACGTCGTGGCTGCGGAAATAGCCCTCGAAGGGGATGAAGCCGACGCGCTTGCGCGCCGCGGTGCCCTGAGAGCGGAGAATGCCGACCATCAGATTGCAGAAGTCGCTGCTGCTGGCGAGGAAGCGGTTCGCGACATCGCGACCTTCCTCAAGGGTGGTCTTCTTGTCCAGCTTTGCCATGGTGCCGAGAATGGTCTCCACGTCGTGGCTGTTCATGCCGAGCAGACGCTCGTTCTGGATGGGGTATTTGTAGCGCTCCTCGTAGATCAGGCAAAGCTTCTGAAGGGCTTCGCACAGCTCGGGAACGGTGCGCGGCAGCTTGGCGATCAGCTCAGCGTTGGCGCCGGGGTCGGTCATCGCGCTCTGTGAGGTGAAATAAGACTGGATGTCCATATCAATTTCTCCTTTATGTTCGATTTTTTCGATTCTTCTTCCAACTTGCTTCCGCAGCGGCTCAGCCGCCTTGTACTCAGATATAGTCATCATAACATAAAAAAAGTTTTATTGTCAACAACAATCGACCCGTTGTTTTTGTGCATGATGTTTCCATGCAGGAAAGTTCCGCCTAAAAAGCGCAGCCCTCACCCGGAGGGGCGGGGGCTGTGATCGGAAAGATCAGATAAAGATATTCACCGCGCCGATCACCGCGCCGAGCGCAGCCCCGAACCACACGACCAAATTCAGCTCGCGCTTCACGACGGCGAGAACGAGCGCCTCGACCTCGTCGGCGGACATGAGCTTGATCTTCTCCGTAATCATCCCGCCGACATCGATGCTCTCCACGATGGGGCGGACGTTCGCGGCGATGAAGCGGGCGTAGAGCGCGCGGAGGGCGGTCTTCAGCGCGGCGCGGTCCGGGAATGCCTCCGCGGTCAGCTCCCCAACCGGGGCGGCGAGGAGCTTATCGAGCCCGCTGTCCGCCGCCGGGCGAAAAAGCGTGAGCCCCTCGTCGAGCAGAATATCCTCCATCCGCCGCGTGAGCGGCTCGCGAAGCGCCTCCATCGCGCCGGAAAGCGCGGCGCGCCCGGCGGCGGGACCGCGCAGCAGCCGCTCCGCCTCCTCCCCGCCCCGGCGGAC
>ENA-UOOA01007019-UOOA01007019.1-human-gut-metagenome-genome-assembly--contig:-P61old-NODE-7019-length-10426-cov-13.576897_pt1 | contig 10426 bp, 9 predicted proteins | sample MGYA00242467_ERZ724014 | MGnify/ENA metagenome assembly ERZ724014
TGGGGGATTTGTTTTCTCAAACACGCTCGCTGGCTCGCTATCGTTTCGAAAACAAATCCCCCAAGACCTTCTTAGCGAAGAAAAGCAATAACAATGAAACGAACAGCTCACCGCTCACTGTTTACCGTTTACTAATTAACGAAACGGACTTTTCACGTTTCACTTCTCACTTTTCACCCCTCAAAAATCCAGCATTCACGATGGCAGAGGTACTAATCACTCTCGGCGTAATCGGAATTGTAGTCGCAATGACTTTGCCAACCTTGATAAACAAGATTCAGGGATATGTTCTGCAAACTCAATTTAAAAAAGCTTACAACATGATATCAGTTGCATTGGTTAAAATGAAAGCGGATTACAGCATTGATAATTTACACAGAGAATTCGTAATTTATAATCCATCAACAAGTTATTACCGTTCAAATGAATTCAAGGAGATGTTTTATAAAACTATTGGTGCGGATAGAGTGATACCGTTATATAAAGTAAAAAACTATAACTTGACAAAGGATTATGAATATTTCTACGTTGATTATCCTACGCCTATTCATGTTTTGAATAATGGTGTATCAGTTGAGACTCTTATTACAAGCGGACATATATTAATCGCGGTTGATATCAACGGTTACCAAAAAGGTCCAAATGCGTATGGACATGATATTTTTAGATTTGATTTAGATACAAATGACGCACTTCGCCCTTGCAAAATGACTCGTTCATATACCGAAGAAGAACTGGAAAATCTGCCATACCCAGAGCAGGCTGGATATCCCTGCTCTATAAACTCAAAACAGAGGGGTAATGGTATCGGATGTGCATGGTATGCTTTTGAAAATATTAATCCGGATGATAATTCAAAAACTTACTGGGATAACTTGCCAAAGTAATTTAATCTTTATTGAAAAATCTCAGGATTTTTTCTAGCAATCCTTCATCTTCAACCATTTCTGTATTTTCCAGTTTTGCAAGATGTTTTTTCACTGCTTCATAATCTTCTGCGGTTGTTGCTGTTTGAAGATATTTTTTGTAGTATTCAACAGCGGAAGGTTTATTTTTAAGCCTTTCGTAAGTTTTTGCAAGTCTTTTTATCAGACTGTAGTTGCGTTTATCAACTTCGTACCAGGCTTCCAGGTAATCACATTCCGCTCTGTAATCGCCTAAACCATTTCTGTAATCTGCAAGTTTTGAAAGTGCTGTAATGTTGTTTGGCTCAAGTTTTGAAATTTTTTCATAAAACTCCATTGCGTGGTTTTTGTCACCGTTTTCTTCCAATAATGCCGCAAGAGTTGTAAGCAAATTTAAATCATCATCTTTAAGCTGGTATGCATTCAGGAATTCATTAATTGCGATGTCAATATTTCCGCGTACAATGTTGTATTTACCCCACTGCACATGCGCGTTATAATCATCCTTTTGGTTTTCATAAATCAAAGCCTTCATCTGGTATGTTAAAGGCGAATTTTTTTCAATTTTTTCAAACTCGTTAACTTCTTCAAGTGCCTTATCAAAATCATTTTTTAAAAAATAATATTGAGCCAGAAGTGAGTGATATTTTGCTAAATCTTTTTTCTTTGCTTCAGGCAGTTCCAGGATTTTAAAGGCCTCTTCTGTTTTTCCGCATTCCAAAAGACATTTTGCCTGCATTAGTTCATCTTTTGTAATTTCAAGAGCTTTTTCCGGATTGTGGTTTTTTAAATGCAGCCCGGCAAGTTTTTCTCGGATATTTTCTGTGTCAATATTTTTAGAGAAGGCTCTTTCAAGAACATTTATTGCACTTGCTAGGGCATCTTCTTTTACATAGAGGTTTGCAAGATTTAAAAATGTCTCTGGCGGGATTTCTTCATAATCAATTAAACGAAGGTATTCATCAATTGCTTTTGTTGTGTTTCCGGTTTGAGCATACAGCGCAGCAAGAACAAATCTTGTTGTAATGATATTTTTTTCTTCCTGTGTATTGGCAAGCGCTTTTTTGTAGTCGTTAATGGCATGTTCAAACTTGTGTTCAATTGAATGAAGATTTCCTCTGTAAACATAATACTGATATTTGTCAGTTTCCTGATAGATGTCCATTAATTGTTCATAAACCATAACATTTGTTACATCAAACTCAAGAATTTTTCCATAAAATTCAGCTGCTTCTTCTTTTTTGTTTAGCATCATGCAAAGATGTCCCAAACGTTCAAGAATATTCATATCTTTTTGATTTTTGTCAAATTCTTTTTTATATTCTTCATACGCTTTTTCATAGTCTTCGTTTTCTTCGTATTGTTCTGCGATTTGTATGCTCATTAAATACTCCTTATCTTAAAATCTATTATATCTGAAAAATTTCACTAAAAATAACCTGTGTGGTTAATTGTAACGATTTTGAGATTTTTCAATTCCGTTTTCCAGATAAAATTCAACAGCTTCGGCTGTTCTTTTGATTGTTTGTTTTAAATCCTCCATCTGTTCTTTTGAGAAATTTTGCAGAACAAAAGCTTCCGAAGGCATTGGCGGCTGAGGGCCTATCCCGATTTTAATCCTGTCAAAATCTTTTGTACCGAGGTGTTTTATGATGGACTTAATCCCGTTGTGGCCGCCGTCAGACCCGTTTGGCCGGAACCTTATTCTTCCTAAATCAAGAGAGATGTCATCATAAATTATCAAAACCTCTTTTACATCAATTTTGTAATAATTTAAGACAGCACTGACTGCCTCGCCTGATAAATTCATAAAGGTCGTTGGTTTTATAAGAAGAATATCTTCTCCGTTAATTCTGCCTTTTGCAAGAAAACATTTAAGCTTTTTTTCTTCTCTGAATTCAAATCCTTTATCATAAGCTATTTTATCAACAGCCATAAATCCGGCGTTATGTCTTGTGAAAAGATATTTTTCCCCTACATTTCCAAGTCCAGCGATTAATTTCATTTTAATTTACCCTTTATATTTATTATTTTAACGCAAATAAATATTACCGCCCTGATTTACCATGCTTTCGCTTAACAAATTGATAGAAAAACCGTAATTTAATAATGAACTTAAATTAATATGAGGATAAAAATATGTGTGCAAAAAGCAAACCCATAATTCAGGAAAAAAGTTCGGAAAAAGTTGCCAAATTTTTAGATAAAAACGGCATTCATAAAAAAGATTTTGCAGAAATGATAGGCGTTACGCTTTCTTATGTTTACAATCTTATTGATAACACTATTCCGTTTTCCACACGAGGAACGACTTTAGAGCGTATCGCAACTGTGATGGAGATTGAACCTGATGAATTTGAAGAATATAAAATTCCTCAAGAGCCTGTGTTAATTGATGATACGGTTGAATTTCTGAAGAAAGTTATGAGGGAAAAGGGAATGTCAACGGTAAATTTCTTAAAAGCCTTCCCCCGCAAGAAAAGACTCGAAATCGTTGATATTTTACGCGGAAACCTTCCGATTCCGATTGATTATAAAGAGTTAAGTATGATAGCACAGGTGCTTGATATCGATAAAGATGATATCTACGACATGTGGGAAAAACGCATGAAACAAGTTCTGGAAACTAGCGGCATGAATATATATGCAAATGCAGCGTTGGTAAATGCCATGTTTGATTGTGCTAAAAAGTATATTGACTTACAATAATTTTCCGTAATAAATTATTTTCTCTGACCGCTTTATGATTTTTATTTCTAAGGCGGTTTATTTTTATAAAAAAGTTTTGACAAAACTGTTGACATAAAAATTTGTTCTTGCTAACATAAGATTACTGACGAAATGAATAGCAATCATTGAGTTGTGAAAATGAATAAATAAGCGCTTGTAGCTCAGCAGGTAGAGCACTCCCCTTTTAAGGGATAGGTCGCGCGTTCGAATCGCGCCAAGCGCAATTTTTTATGCCTTTAACGGTCTGAATGCATAATCCATAATTGCTTTATGAAAATACTGGTTTCTTAATCATTTTCTATTACAGGTTTAGTTAAATTGCGTACGTAAATCTACGTAAGTGTAATTGCTGACTTGCGACGAGCTTTGAAAATTAGTTATAATAGGCTTGTTGGCCAATATGTACTACACAAATCAAGTGGTGTTACCACAGAAAGAGGTTTATTATGTCAAATTCAGGAGAGGCTATGTTGCAACTGTATAAAAGTTGTACAAGATCAGTAGATTTCGGCGGTATAGAAGTTGCTCTATCTAATATGCATGACGTTGTAATCGAAGGACATGTTTTAAAATTTTATTATCCAGCAGCAAGAACAAATTGGATTATTGACTTTGATAATCTACCTTATATTACAGGTAAATAGATATGAGGAACCGGGATTTCCCCGGTTCTTTTTTTATTGATTTGTTTTGTATAATATGTGTTATGGTATATTTTTAGAGGAAAAGATTATGAAAAAGATTTTGTGCTTTGGTGATAGTAATATATTTGGCTTTATCCCTGAAAGTGGAAAACGCTATCCTAAAAATATCCGCTGGACAGGTATTTTGCAAGGTCTTGTTCAAAACGATTTTGAAGTTATTGAAGCCGGCTGTAATAACCGAACTGCTTTTGCAGATAATCCCTGCGGCAATCTGCAGACTGGATACAAAGCTATTCCTCCGCTTTTGACGAAGGATTTAGACTGTATTATTCTGGCGATAGGAATTAATGATTTGCAATTTTCATATAACCAATCTCTTGAGCAAATCCAAGACGGCATTGAAAAATTAGTTGGAATTGCCCAAGAAAAATGTCCTGATGCAAAAATGATTTTAGTTTCACCTTCTGTTTTGACAGAGGATGTTCTAAAGAGTGGCTTCTCTGCGATGTTTGATGAAACGTCAATTGAAAAATCAAAACATCTATCTGCAATTTATAAAAATGTCGCAGATAAAACAGGATGTTTTTTTATAGATATTAATTCTGTAGCAAAAGTTTCCTCTTTGGATGGACTTCATTATTCAGCAACTGAGCATAAAAAAATAGCTCATAAAATGTTTAAAATTTTATCATTATTATTTAAAGATTTTTAAAATAATACTTTCGGCTATGGACTAAAAATTTTTTTGTGCTAAAAATAAATTATCTCTTTTAATGTTTATTTTTTGTTTCCTTGGGAGAAATGATGAATAAATGTAACAGTTTGTGAAAAATTTTTGTAAAAACGCAAAAATATTTTTTCACGATTTATAGAATATTGACAATCATTAGTAAAAGTGAGGCAATTTATGAGTGTGGTGAAAAAAATTTCGTTTGGAAATGGTCAACTTAATCAATTTATGTTTACGCCGAGTTCGGCAAATGTTATCAATCGTCAGGAAGTGTCAAGCAAACAAAATTCAGACAGTGTAAAAAGTGCTAAAACTATGAGTTATGTTAGTGCTGCAACAGCCTTGGCATCGTTAGGAGTGGCTGGGGTTGCAATTGTTAAATCAATTAAAAAGCCAAAGAATATAGAAGCCCTGACAAAAGAGGGTGTCGCTGAAATGATTAATCCCATAAGAGAATCTGTAGGCAAACTTGCAGGAGACTTTAAAAATACCACAGAGGGCTTTACTAAATTAGAAGAGAAAATGTCAGGAGAAGTCTCAAATGTTCATGACCGTATAAACAAGCTTGGAGGCGAGGCCAGTGGCATGGTTGAAAATGCCAAACGTGAACTTTCAGAGCAGATAAGCGGTGTTGCAAGATATGCAGCATCTCAAGGTCCTGATGGTTTTTATACATGTGATGTCAAAGTGAATGGAGTTCCGCTTAAACTTGCAAATGTTTATAGTGAGATTTACGGTGAAAAAGCCAGAATGCTTGAGAAAGATCTTCAATCAGAAGCAGCAAAACGTATTTTGGGCCTTGTTGACCGCTCAAATAAAACTCCACCAGAAGTAGTCACTGTTCGTATGCCTACTGCTGAAATCCGTCCGTTCACTTCAACCGGCGGTATGTCAGTCGTTCCGAAAGAATTGATTACAAATATTGCCGGGCTTTTAAATACAAAGCAAAAAGCTAACTTGCTCCTTGATACTCCGCTTTATGTCGGCAATGTTTCTAATAATCAATTTTATAGAACAGAAAGAGTCTTTGATGAAAACGGTAAACCAACTGAACAATTTAAGTATATTAAAAATGCCTTTAACAGCGAGAAAAAAGTTTGGGAAGAATCAACTATGACAACTATAGAAAAAATCGATTCTATGAGGCTTCCTATTTACACTGATAAAGCTAGAAATATGGAAAATGTTGATTTATATCTTTCAGATGAACTTAAATCAAATATTGACTTTAAGCTTTTAGCTGCAAGATTAAATTCTGATGTTCTTGAAGAAATTGAAAAGTCTGTTAATACAAATAAATTTTGGGAAAACGATATATTGAAAATTTCTAAAGATCCAGATACTGGAGAATATGTTACTCAGGCAAAATATAAGGCTGTTTTCTATGACTCACCAAAATTTGATTTGGCAGGACGTACAAATGAAAAGCCGACTATTTATAAGAACGATGCTATTGAAACCGGCGAAACGGAAAGATTTATCTATTTTGCCAAATTCTTCTCCGAACATTTGATGAATGGTGATAATTCAAAAGCTAAACTTGGAGCAGATTTGATTATTGGTAATGACTGGCATACCGGCCCGATTTCTGCAATTCTGCGACAGCTTACAACAACAAGAAAATATTACGGAATGGATCCTGTAAAGGCAGATCTTCTCCATGATATTCCGATAGTTACAATTATGCATAATGCCGGTTTGGCTGGAAATACATGGCATTCTCATTCTAAATTGTTAAATATTATGTTCGGCGAGCATGCAACAAAAATCGTTACAAATTCATTTATGCCAAATACTTTTGTCAAAGACAGCGTTAAAGGTCTTCCGAATGATCTGTTAAACGGTTTATTTACAGGAGATAATGTTAACCCGCAGATGATGGCTGCTGCATATTCTGACATTCTTGTTCCTGTTTCCCAAAAATATGGAGATGAAATGGCTTCTCATAGTGAATATGGCAAAGCTTGTCATGAAATTTTCAAAATTCGTGCCAGAAAGTTTGAATTTGCAGATGAGTTTACATTGAAAGTTATTGCTAAAAACAACGGATTAAATCAAGAAAGTCTTTCTTCACAGCCTACAATGGTAGGTGTTCCAAATGGGTGTGATCCGGTTAATAATACTCTGGTAGCAAAGCAGGCCAGGAACCTTGAAGAATATTTAGGTCTTGAAAAAAATTCTATTTGGACATTAAAAGATGCTGGCAATAATGTTTCAAAATGGCACCGCCATAATAAAGACGTATATTTGGGTAAAGTTATTAATGATATAAATATTGCCCGTACCTCAAATGGGGTTAACAATCCGATGAACATTTACATGCCAGAAAATACAGATTTGACAGGAGTTACCGCAGATACACCTGTATTCTCATCTGCAGGACGTTTTTCTGACCAAAAAGGGTTAGAAATTTTTGCAGAAGGTATAAAGGAATTTTATAAAAACTATAAAGGTACAGAATATCCGGTATTTTATATTCAAGGGCGCGGTGACAGGAAGTTTATTCAGCCGTTGCTTGATTTAAAATCCGAACTTTGCAAAACAAATCCTGATGCTGCAAAGCGCATAGTTATTGCGGATTTATTTGATGAAAAAGGGCGTTATGATGGATGCAAGTTGATGTCTGACTTTACAATTATGTCAAGCTGGTTTGAACCTTGCGGGCTTGTTCATAAAGAAAATGCCAAGTTCAGCGGAGCAATTCCTATCTGCTTGGATGTCGGCGGTCTTTCAGCAGGTCTTACTAATAATGTTAACGCATTGATTCTTGATTTCACACCTCGTTATATGCAAGATGCTCTGCAACATAATGGAACATCCTTATCTGGCGGTATGCTGAGAGCTTGTGAATGGATGAAAGATAAAGCTGGATTTGCCAAAGCTCTTGAGTCTTCACAAAAAACAGATCACAGCTGGCTTGCTATTGGCGGTCCTATGGATCAATACGGTAAAATATTTGTTGATATGAAAGTCTTTAAACCAGAAGTTCTTGACATTCCGGCAAAAGCCGCAGCATGTACCTAAAATTGTGTTGGTAAACAGTCAGATGCTTCATAGTTAACTTTTATCACATTTTAAACAAAAGGAGTATATTTTATACTCCTTTTTTGTATAATTAATCTTGTAGACAATAGTTGAGGCTTTATGGAAAGATTTTTTGGGATTTTTGGTATAATTTTTATATTTTTAATTGCTTTTTTGATGTCTAACAACCGGAAAGCAATTAATTACAAAACTGTTATCACAGGCTTTCTCTTGCAGATAGGGCTTGCATTGTTTATCTTTAAAGTTCCGATTGGAAGAACTATTTTCATGAATTTAGGCTTGTTTATAACAAAAATTCTTGATTTTGCAAAAGAGGGAGGTAATTTTGTTTTTGGCCCGTTGATGAACTCTGAAAAACTAAGCACTGTTTTTGGAACAGGCGCGCAGGTTTTTGCGTTGCAGTTAATTGCATCATTAATTTTTATGATGATTCTTGTGAATATTCTTTATTATTACGGGATAATGCAAAGAGTTGTGCCGGTTTTGGGTAAAGCAATGAATAAATTAATGTCAGTGAGCGGTGCTGAAGCTTTGTCAAATGTCGCGAGTGCTTTTGTCGGGCAAATCGCTGCTCAAATTATGATAAGACCTTACCTTGCAAAACTTACACGCTCTGAACTGCTGGCGTCCATGACAGGCAGTATGGCTTGTATTTCAGCTGCAACAATGCCGATTTATATAGGGCTGGGAATTCCGGCACAATATCTTCTGGCCGCATCAATTATGGCGGCACCGGGGGCGCTTGTTATATCTAAAATAGTTTATCCGGAAACTGGAATACCGGAAACAAGCGAGGATATCAAAATTCATTTCAGTAAAAGAAGAAGACCTTATACAAACCTTTTTGATGCAATTTCACAGGGTGCTTCTGAAGGGATGAAGGTAGCAATTAATGTAGTTGCAATGATTTTGGCACTTGTTGCACTCGTGGCTTTTGTTGATTGGGTTCTTGGAGGGCTTGGAAATTTCATTGTAAATTATGCGCATATAAACTTTGCGTCATTTGATTTAAGCCAGCTTTCGCTGAAAATGATTTTAGGAAAAATCTTTGCAATTTTTGCTTATCTTATGGGAGTTCCCGGAAATGAGGTTACTACTGTCGGAAGTCTTATGGGTACAAAACTTGTCTTAAATGAAATGGTTGCTTATGTTGATTTGACTTCGCTTCCTCAGATGCTTTCAGAAAAAAGTTTTGTAATTGCTTGTGTTGCGCTTTGCAGTTTTGGAAACTTCGGTTCAATTGCAATTCAATTAGGCGGTATCGGGGAACTTGCGCCGAACCAGAGAAAAAATCTTGCAAGATTAGGTGTAAGAGCGCTGATTTGCGGGACTTTAACAGGATATATGTCGGCAGCAATCGCGGGTATTCTTTTGAATTAATTTCAAAAAATAACAAAATTTTTCAATAAAAAAGAGGTTTTAAACCTCTTTTTTTATAAAGTTTTTCCAGTTTTCATCAAGGTTTTTTATAAACCTGTGCGCGTCAATAACATCATCGAAACTTATAGGCTCAGGCCCTTCAACAACCTCAAGCGGAAGCTCGTTTTCTTCTTTGACTTCGAAATCTGAAAATCCTAAAAACGCAACACCGTAATTTTTCCCGCAATGCCGGCACTGCAGATTGGTCACAAGAAGCCCGTTTTCTTCACGTTTAATTGTTACGGAATCCTCGTCGAATTCGTGTTTGCAAATCGAGCAGCAAAGGTTTTTAAATAGTATCCCCAATTTCTTTTTCATCTTTTCCTCTTTTCTATTATACAAAAAATTCTGATTTTATTTGTAAAATTATGTTACATTTCACTTTCAAGTGGGCATAATATACATGTGTAAGCTATAGGAGAGTTTATATGGAAGCTATCAACTTAATCTTATTTGGTTTTATCGTCTACACTGCATTAATCGTAGTTCCGAGCATCTGGGAAGAACTCACAACTGAAGGTTAATTACAGAATTTTCGATAAGTGAACTTCGATAAGTGAACCTTTCACAATTTAACAGACGTTTTGTGTAGAGAAAAGTTTCTTGAAAAATTTTTTATTCGCCGTTTAAGAAGGTTTAGGTCTTTACAAGTGTATAAATTACGTTAAATCTTTAACGCAATCATATAGTTATGCTTTTCACCTCCCAACTTCCGCCTTTTCGTCTTGCGTGAAGGCGGTTTTTTATGTTGTTTTATAATTGCCAATTCATTATTAATATGTTATATTATAGTAGTGTTAATTTATAAAAAAGGAGGGTTTTGATGACTGAAAAGCTTGCTATGACTGACTTTGCGGGGGGGGGGGGCATCAGAAAAAAGCAAACAACAATGTTTTTTCTAAAACTTGCATATTGAAAGAAATAAAAAAAAAATAATAAAAAAAATTTGTTAT
>ENA-UOOA01007027-UOOA01007027.1-human-gut-metagenome-genome-assembly--contig:-P61old-NODE-7027-length-10413-cov-9.588241_pt1 | contig 10413 bp, 10 predicted proteins | sample MGYA00242467_ERZ724014 | MGnify/ENA metagenome assembly ERZ724014
TCTGGGTTTCCATCCAGCTATTCTCACGTCACTGGAGCTAAATAGATACCCCTTACAGGCATACAGCCATGCCGCCCGTAAGGGCATCACGGAACGCCAAGCGCAAGAAGTGCCATGTCTCGGAGCGAGACTGCGGGCGGATCATCAGCCGTACCGTCTCGAACGAGCGTCAACTTTGCATCAGCGTGGTACAGGTGCACGGCTGGAGGCTCCGCACCGGGGAACGTGTCTCCCCAGACTTCTCGCCAGATGGCTTGGAGCCTTGCGTAGTCCGCAACAGAGAGTGGGAGAGCTCCGGCCCAGCGGTGGAGTGTTTCCCAAGGAATGGAAACGGAGATGTTGGCTTGCAGTTCGTTCAAGGCCGCAAGCAGTTCGTGGGATGGCGAGGTGTTCATGGCTGACTCCTTCTACAGTGATGTCAGCCACAAAATTGCCTAGATGACTATCAGTTCACCGGGTTCTTGATCCAATTACCAATCAGATCGACCGCTTCGCGCTCCATGCCGATGTAGCCATGCCAGTGCAGCGCCTCGCAGACGTTGCCCGTGGGGTTCTCGCCGCCGTTGACCATGATTTCCTTCTTGACCGGGGCGTTCTTCAATCCGCGCAGGATGGCGGGCACCTCGAACGGCTGACAATGGGGACAGGCGTCCTTGGTGTGATGCAACACCAGAACCGGAACCCGGATCGCGGCCAAGTCTTGCTTGGGTACGGCTCCCGGCTTCTTGTAGCTGACCACGCTGGAGGTCAGCACCAGGCCCGCAATGTCAGATTGCAGGTTGATCGCCGTCGCCGCTGCTGAAATCGTGCCCCGGCTGGTGCCAACAATCCAGACCGGCGCATCGGCCTTGCGTTTCACGAAGTCCAGTACCTTGCGCACATCAGCCATGTGGGTCTCGCTGATGCGGTCGGCGTAATCAAGGTCTTGCGAATCGCTGGGACGGCCGAAGATGGCCACGTTGAAGCCATTGGCGATGAAGAAGGGTTCGGAGCGGACAAGAAAGTTCTGGCCCATGGCCTTGCCGTCCTCGACCTTGCCGAAGCCACCTGCACCGCCGGGAAACAGAAGCACCGTGGCTTTGGCGTTAGGTGCTGGCTCCCAAAACAGCGTCGTAGTCACACCCTCGCGGGTAGGCACCTTGAACAGCGTGCCCTCTGCATGGCAATAGAACGAAACGCAGGATAACGCAAGCGTGACCAGCAGCCTTGTGACTGCGCCCCTCATGGTGCAACCCTTTCAGCCTTGCCGAACTGGATCAGCTTTTCGTTCTTGTCGTCGAATTGCCCCGTGATCGCGCACATGTCCCCGTCTTGGCATGCGCTGAAAATGCGCGATGCCACTTCGGGCTCGCCCGGCAAGGTGTAGCACTTGGACTCCCCCGATACGGAGACTTCAAGGCAGCTATCGGTGCTGCCTGCGCGCACCTTGCCAATCAGTCTCCGGGCCTCGCTGGGCGCGCTGGTGCTCGTGGTGGCCTCAGACTTGAACCGGGGATAGGTGGCGTTCGCGGTGACAATCTCGACCGTGCTGAAGGCCGGCATGCCCGCAAAGTGCCACCCGCTTTCAGCCTTGCCCATGCGTCCCGTGCCACGCACCTTGATGGCGACCGGCACGGCAATCTGGCTTTGACCAGACTTGGCAGCTTCTTCGGCTGCGCTTCGCATCACCTGCAAGCGGGTCACGGCTTCGATGGTTTCGCAGGGCATCAGGCTTGCCAGTCTGGATGCCAGTTGCTCCTTGGCCTGCGTCAAGCGGCGAACCTCGGGGTCGGCATTACGGCCACCGGGGAGTTGGCCTTGCGCTGCCCGCACGTCGGCATCAAACAGTGCCTTGTCCAATGCAATCTGCGTCGGCTGTACCTGTGCTTCGAGGTAGGCCCATTCCGAGAAGAGTTTGGCAGCGGCATCCGCACCGCCCTTGATGCTGACGGTGTGGGTGAAAGACACGTCATACAGCTTGCCATCGGCCGCAGCGCCGTCTGCCTTCTTGACGTCGGAGAGTTCAATGACCGGGCATGCGTAGGCCTCGGCCAGGTCCTTCTGGATGTCTGCCGTTTCCGGCTTCGATGAGCAGGCAGTCAAGCCGACGGCACAGGCGAGGACAGCCACGGCACGGGTGACGCTGTTGATCTTCAAATGGGCTGATTCAAACTTTCCGGCGCTATCGGTTTGACATGAGGGGCTGTACTGCATTCTTTGAATTCCTTCCTTGTTGTGAATTGACCCGCGATGTTCAGGATCGAGGTGCACGGCGGCTAAAAACTACGATATTCGTAGTATCTAGAATACATGACACATACGAATCTCGTAGCCATTTGGGCGCGAGATGGAAAAAGAAAACGAGCAATGGGGCAAGAGGCTCAAGCAGGCACGCGTGGCCGCTGGGCTGTCACAGAAGAGCCTCGGCATCGAAGCAGGCATAGACCAGTTCGTGGCCAGCACGCGGATCAACCGTTACGAGTTGGGCGTTCACAAGCCTGATCTGCTGACGGCGAGGAATCTGGCCAACGTGTTGAGGGTACCTGTCGCCTTCTTCTATGCCGACGAGGACGAGATTGCTGATCTGATCTACCGTTACAGCAAAGCCGAACCCTCCGTGCGGCGGCGGATTCACGCGCTACTGGACAACATCAACGGCCCGTTGTCCGTGTAGTGCCTGTAAGTCGGCAGCAACCTCTTCAATGAGGCCATCCGGCACGCCTTCCACGCTGACCGAGCGCCGCAAGGCAAGAAGTCTCGGGCGCAGGCGGTCATGCTGAGCAAAGCGGGCCAGAAGTGCTCGCCGCATCGTGTCTCGGTAGAGCGCATCGGTCGGCTGACTTCGCCACACCCGCAGCAAAGGCCACGGCCAATCGCGGGGGTGGGCACTGCGCCAACACCTGTCATCCAGTGCAAACGGGTATGGGCTGGCCGGGTGCAGCCATCCGAACTCTGATTGCGGACTGGAAACGGTGATGGACTCGGCGGGATGGAAGTGATGCCCCGCTGGCGAGAACTCTATGCAGCCGTCGAGGTCGAGGCGGTACGTCAGTTGGTGCCAGCCACCACGCAGAAGCCGCAGCCCGACCGACACCCCATCTTTGGCGGTGGTCAAGGTGGTTGAGAGCAGCAAGGGCGGCGGCGGTTGATCTGACTGTGACGGCAAGAGCCAGCTTTCGGCATCAACGGTCAGCCTGCTCAGCGAGCACGGCAGCACCCACCGGGTTGCGTCCTCTGCGTCCAACAAGGTGAAGCGATAGCCCAAGTCTGACAATGCGCCGTCGTCCAGCGCATCGACAGCAGTACCGCGCAGGCACCGCGAGTAGCGTAGCGGCGACATGAAGACTGCCGCAGCCTGCTCGAAGTGCAGAACGATAGCCCCCGCCAGCAGGCTGCGGCCCACCTTGCCGACGATGCCGCCAGACACGCGCCACGGGTCGATCAGCTCGATGCGGCGAAGTGACTGGAACAACATGCCGTCAGGCCACATCACCTGACTCCTGAGCGGGCGTGCTATCCGCCTTGCCGTCCTCGCTGGCGGCGGGGGCGTGCGTAGTGGCCTCTGACTGAACAAGGGTGGCTGCATCTTGCAGCGCATCGCCTTGAACATCCTTGGCGGCCGCTTCTTGCTCGTTGCTGGTTGCGGTATGCGCCGCCGGTTTCTTGCTGCTGGCCTTGCTCTTGGTCTGCTTGGGCTTCTCGGCAGGCGCTGGGCTGGCTGATGGTTCGCCCGCCTCGGTTGCCGTGGTCTGCTCGGTGGTCTTGTTCTTTCCGGTCTTGGCTGCTGGCTCTGGAAGGTAGATAGGAATGAACGTGTCGAGCTTGATCCGGTTCCAATCGCTGCGAATCTGTTGCTTGAGCCACCAACCGGGATCAAGGGCATGCTCATCGCCTTCGGGCGTGCGCTCGAAAACCACCAGATGCGAATTGCCGGTCGATGGCATCTTGCGGGTTTCCATGATGGCGACCGGGGGCAAGGCTTCGACGGTTTTCACTTTCTGCTTCTTGCCGTACTTGATCCCGAAGTGATCGAGCAGCTTGAAAAGGCTTTCATCGGTGGTGGTATGCGGGCCGTCCTTGGGGTATCCGCACTCCTTGATGGCGACGCGCAACACTGCTTCCAGTGACTTGCCGGCGACGATGGCAACGCAGGCAAGCCCGCAGTCGGTCAGGTTGGCTTGGGTGACGAGTTTGAGAGCCACGTGAAATCTCCTTGGCAAAGCGCCGCCCTCCTTGCTGCGAAATCAGCATGGTTACGTTGTCCGGAAAGCGGCGGGGTTGGGGATGCGCAGCGAACGCTGCTGGTGTCGTCGTCAACTGGCTCGCCAGTTGGCGCGTTTTCAAAAGCTAACCGCCTAGCACAAATGGATCAACGTGCTGGTAACTTCGCCAGACACAAGCTTGGGGCTGTGCTCAATCCGCGGCCCGCCGAAACCGAAGGGAGAGGATCAGTGGATAGTGCTCGCGACAAACGCACTGGCGACATCATCGACGCAGAGCAGCTTTGGGATTTGGAAGTCGTGGACAAGGAAGCCTACGAGTGCCCCGGATGCGGCATTCAGGTCTTCCCGGCTTCGTACCGGAAGAACATCAACAAGAAGCGCCCGTACTTCACGCCGATGGATAACAAGCACATTCAGCCGTGCGGTATCGATGGCGTGGAAAAGCTGGTCAAGAAGGCGAAGAGCGAGAAGGTCGGTACGCCCGAAGGTTTCCCCGTGCCTTTCCCGAATCGCCTTCGTTTCGATGAAGAGCGCCCGGTGACGGCTGGCGGGGATGCGCCCGGAGCTGGTGAAGGGGCGGGCCGCACGCGAACCCGCGCCAACGGCGAGCGCGGTGCGGCGTATCACGGCCACACGGTCAAGAGCATCCGGCCGGTTTGCCGTGTCTTCATGGACTTCCCCAACGACCGGGCACAGTTGCCGCTGGAAATTCCGGGCTGTCCCGGCACGACCTATGCGGGTGTGTTTCGTGGTCTTGGCTTCTTCGGGATCGAAGCGCAACAACCACCAACGCGATTGTTCTGCGCTGCACTGCGTTGGGGCTCCGCAGTCGAGACGGAAGCCTATATCGAGTGGGCCTTGGATGCCGGCGAGTGGCCGAAGGGCGAGAAGCGGCCTACACGGTTCTACAAGGTTCGCGTGATGTGGGCTGAGTGGACCGACAGGCAGCGCAACACCCTGCGGGAGGAAATCGAGATCGCCAAGGACGCGGTGAAGGGCAAGGCCGGTCAGCCGGAGAAGGCGTGGCTGTTCTTCGTCGCCACTCAAGACGCCGAGGACGCGACCTTGTTCACTGTGAACCGCTACCCCTTCATCTGCTGCCGCGTGGGCGAGATGATCTGGCCGCGCCGTTGACCGGAAGCAACAGCACAAAGGACTTCCATTCACCGGCGAACTCTTGCTATACTCCAAGGCTGCACCGAACGAGGTTCGAGGCAACGCCGATGTAGCTCAGTTGGTAGAGCAACGCACTCGTAACGCGTAGGTCACCAGTTCGATCCCGGTCATCGGCACCAACTCCCGAAGGGGCTCTCCGTCAAAAGAGGGCCCCTTTCCTTTTGTACGTCGCGGACGTGCGATCAGTCACCCTCAAGACGCTTCTTGGTTGCAGCCACAGCTTCGCTGATGGTCTGGCAGGCTCCCGATAGCAGCAGGTCGATGGCGACATAGTTCCTGGCGCTCCAGATGTTGCCGCTTCGGACTTCAGTAGTTGGGATGATGGCTGGCCCCAGCCGATAGACGAAGTGCGGGCCTTCGTTTTCCGGCCACGAGGCATGCTCGTCCTTCAGACGGTCAACGACCTGCCAATCTTCGACGTGGTGAATGGCTTGCAACTTCCCGTTGTACCGGAAGCCGATGTAGTTCGGAGGCTCTGCTGGCCAACCTTTTCCGGCAGGATGAAAGTACCGCCCCTCCTTGACCACATCAACCCATGTGTATGTGCTGCCGTCCTCAATCGGTGCGGTGCTCAAGGAGACGACATAGACGGTGTTGTCGGTAATACGGTTTCCGGTCACGTACTTCTCCAAATGTTGTTCTAGCTGCCTGAGCCATAGTTTCTCAATCGGGCTCGTGGCTATTCCTGCCGCCTGTCGCACTTGGGATTGAATATCCCGCCACGTTCTGTGCTTGACCGCAACGCCTTGAATCTCGGGCGGCAGGCTTCGGGCAGCGAAAGCGGTTGGCGCGTCGCTGATCGACAGGAATACTCGGGAACCGATGCTGCCCATCCGATCAACGTACCGTTCCAGTTGGGCGCGATGGGCTACGGCAATGCCGACCTTGGCTTCAATGATGCAGTGAAGGTCTTTGGCTCGGATTTCGATGTCAGTGAACCCCGCATCGTCCGTGCGGCGCTGGAGGTCGATGCGTGCATCCAGTTCGCCGTAGCTGGCAAAGCCGAGATCGCACAGCAAGAGACTCAGCAGCGCCGGAGACTGCGACAGCGCCCAGCCCAATGCGCCAGTGGCAGAGTTTTCGTCCGTACCTGCCAGGGCAAACACGTTGGGAAGAGCGGCCCCGAATCTTGTTATTGGTATGGTCATAGACCGCAATCCTCGCATGCCTCCCGGCACAAGCTCAATGGCTACCGGATTGATCCGCGCCGATTCTCCGTGGCACACTCATGGCACAGCGGCTATGAAAAACGGCGATTCTGAGGGATAATCAGAACCTCAGTTGGTGCCGGAGGTCGTTGATTCCATTGATCCGGGAGTGTCCCAGATTATCACTGCCAACCTACTGAGGCTGATTCGTAATGAGAAGGTCGGGTGTTCGATTCATCTCTCCGGCACCAATAAAATCAACGACTTACGAGTCGTTGTTGCCCCAAGTGCCGTCTCCTGTCACACTCAAGTCACAGTAGACGGCACAACTTGGCAGCACTGCACAACAGTGCCATCTCTCTCCAGCCAGTTTTTGTGCCGTCACATTTCGCTGACCGTACACAAAACACAACATGGCTGCAATCCGTGAACGCAAAGACCAAAACGGCAAAGTGAGCTACCAAGCTCAGGTCCGTATCCAGGGCTATCCGCCGCAGTCGAAAACTTTCTTGCGAAAGACCGACGCCAAGCAATGGGCCATCCAGACGGAAACCGAAATCCGGACTGGCATGACCATCCGGAAAAACTCCGCCAGCAAGCACACCGTGCGCGAGATGCTAGAGCGCTACCGCGACAACGTCTTGACCGACAAAGCCAACGGCGGCAAAGACCACAAGACCCACATCGCCTGGTGGATTGACGAACTTGGGCACTACGCCTTGTCCGAAGTCACAACCGATCTTGTGACACGGAGCATCGACAAGTTCAAAAAGTCGAAGACACGGCTTGGGAAGCCCCCTGCCCCAGCGACCGTACTGCGCTACATGATGGCGCTTTCGCATGCGTTCACAGTGGCCCGCAAGCAGTGGAACTGGTGCGAGTGTTCGCCGGTAGAAAATGTCCAGCGCCCGAAGGTCAGCAACGAGCGCACACGCTACCTGACTGATGCGGAGCGCGAATCATTGCTCAATGCGTGCAAAAACTCATCGAACCCCGACCTGTATTTGGTGGTTGTGCTGGCGATCTCGACCGGCATGCGCAAGGGCGAGATCATGGGCATGCGCTGGCAAGACATTCACACAGCCCCAGACCAGAGCTTCACCCGTGTGCATCTGACCAAGACCAAGAACGACAAGGCACGCTCAGTGTTGCTCACGTCCCTGGCGCTGGAATTGCTGGAAGAACGTCGCAAAAAGGTGACTGAAAGTCGGGAGGTCAAGGTCCCAACTGGACTAATCTTTCCAAGCACCACGAAAGCCGATGTGCCCGTCGATCTCCGCAAAGCGTGGAGCGCGGCGCTGCTGGCCGCTGACATTGAAGAATTTCGCTTCCACGATCTCCGGCACACGACGGCGAGCTACCTCGCTATGAATGGCGCCAGCCTCCTATCCATCAGCAAGGTGCTGGGCCACCAGACCACCAAGATGACGGAGCGGTACTCACACTTGGCCACGTCTCACATTGACGAGGTAGTTCGGAGCATGAACGCAAAGAAGTTTGGAACCGCAACCGAGCCCTCCACTACCAACCAAGCCAGCGAAGGCTGAGCCTATTCACATCACACAAACCCGCGCACTTTCACAGCTTTCATCGTCGAACTCAAAGTGTACACATTGATTCACAATCAAGGAGTTCGACCATGGGAGCAACAAAGGTAGGAATCCGCGAGTTCCGTGCGGACTTGACCTGATACATCACGGCCAGTAGCCCCGTTGCGGTGACTCGTCATGACCAGACGGTCGGCTACTTTATCCCCGAGCACGGCCACGCTGAGGCGGATTTGACGGCTCTAAAGAAAGCCAGCCAGTCGCTCGATAAGCTACGGTCTGCGAAGGGTGTGGATGTGGATGTGGAGGACATAATATCGACTTCAAGAAAGCCCGCAAGAAGAGCATTACCGCTGTCATTGCCAAAGCCAAATGTGCAGCGCACCTGAGTACAGGCTGCAAGCTCAGTCGTTGCGTGCTGATACTTCCATGAGCACTACGCTCATGCCCCCCCAATCACCATCGTCAGGCTCATCATCGTTGCGTGGCGGTTCATCGTGTGGGGGCCCCCCATGCGCCAGAGCATTTGCCAGAACCTGATCGGCCAAAGTATCTGTGTAAGTTGGCAAATTCCAGCCATGGCGTAAATGAGTCTCGTTGACGGTGACATATGGAATCTCGCAAGAGTCGACCATGGCAAACGAAAGGGCTCTTTCTCCATCGCTGCGCCGACTCCAAAATGAAGATGCATATCGTTGCGACGTTGCTTTGACTGCATCTTGGATAATGAAGTTGATGAGTCCCGACCATTTATCACCGGCACTGTCCAGTACGACCCAGCTGTCTGTGGGCGAAGAGAGTAAGAAATCGAATCCGGCGCTGCCCTCCAGGAAATCGACAAGTAAATCTTGTAGAGGAACGGTCGCAGTGACGGTGGTGCCCGTGAGACCGTGTAAATTATTGGCTAACTTCCAGCGGTCATGCCCCCACGCTACCGGGGGCGCCTTTGTCTGGATATTTGTCGGTGGCGTGATTCCATAATTCAACGCAGTGTCATTCAACGTAGTACCGGGCGCAACTTTGGGAAACGAGATCGACTTCGGCGCATTCCTGCGCTTGACATCGAAAACCGGGCGGTTTGTGTACAGGTGCAGCTGAGCCAGGTCGTTGCTCTTAACCAGTGTGACCGTCGGAGAGTCGTCCCTCTTTGCCTGCACAAAAATGCACCTTGACAGGATGCTTGAAGGATCGGTCCGGTCGATCAATGCGATCATGACGTCGGACAATTCACATTGCTCCGCAACGCCGCCTTTGGTAAAAGTGACGTAGGGCCGCTGATGCGTGAAAACCGAGCTGATAGACAAGCGGGCATTGGGGTCGATCTGCCGAAGCTCAGCGCCCCAGGGAATTGCAAGGTGGCTGAGGCTCGCACACAGGTGCGCTGCAAAAACGGGTTCGTAGTGCGTCGTATAGCCCGTGCGTAGGCTAGCCCATGCGGCATTGTGCCCAGTTAGTATTTCGCTGGCAGCGTGAAGCTTCAGCGCTTGCTTTTGTATGGTTGTGAAAGCCACCATGTCATTCGTCCCCTCCTTAAAAGTTTAGCGCACAGTACAGGTCGCAGAATCACAAACGAACGACGGGAGAGATCGATGTCGTATGCCAGAAGCAAAAATTCGCTGAAGATCTCAACTTGCCAATCTGCGCCTGTCGCAGACCGAACCAATGCGGCCGTTATCGCTGCTTCCGAGAAAAACTTTGGATGCTTTCAAGCATATCTTGGGGGTCGTATGAGTTCACGAGTCCTAGTATTTGGGCACCAACCACCATTGGTCTGTATTTAATGCTTTGATTGAAAAGATCCGCTGCACTTTCTACAAAGCCTGCTTGCCAGAAGTGGGGAGGTGCACCCATCGTTTCAACCAGCATTGAAGGTAGCGAGTAGTCAACAATGCTGTCGCCGCCAAGACTTATCCAAGCATGCAAATTCAGTCCAGAGTTATTGTCACCTGGTTGCATCGCCTCCTTCGCGATCAATTCTGGTGTGATGGCGTACAGAGATTTCCCTTGAATCGAAACTGAACCAACAACAATGTCCGCGGCTATGCCATGGCTGTTCAGTAACGCATAAAGCCGCGATGCGATTTCCATGCATTGATTGCCATGATAATCAGGCAAGGCTTTCCTCCACAGTGGAGCATTCATATGAATAAGATCATTCGCTTTTTCCAGAAGGGAAGGCTGGATTGGCTGCTCATCAACTAGAGGTGTCCGGGTTAAGCCAATAATTTTCCCAAAAGAAAGCGCCTCAATAAACTGAGTGTCATATTCAAAAGATATCATTTTTACTGCTCTCTGCTCTCTGCTCTCTGCTCTCTGCTCTCTGCTCTCTGCTCTCTGCTC
>ENA-UOOA01007028-UOOA01007028.1-human-gut-metagenome-genome-assembly--contig:-P61old-NODE-7028-length-10412-cov-4.769431_pt1 | contig 10412 bp, 10 predicted proteins | sample MGYA00242467_ERZ724014 | MGnify/ENA metagenome assembly ERZ724014
TTTTCATTGCCTAAACAAATTAATTACATCACATATTCATTACATAAAAAAGAACAACAACCTGCATTATAATAATCATAGGCATTCCAACTGTAAAATAATCCTTCTGCGTTTTATGATGCAACAAATACATCGCTATAAGTCCGCCCACGGATCCACCAGCAAATGATAATCCTAGCAGTGTCACGATTCTGATTCTGGAACGATGCGCACAGGCATTAGCCTTATCTATTGCAAATACGATGAATGTTACAAGATTCATGATTCCAAGATATATCAAAAGTATCCGGCGTTCTGCAAAAAATTTCCAAAATGCAAGCGTGAAATGCTCTGCATGATGCCCTTTGTAAATCAGTAAAATAATTATCTGGATGATGAAAATACATATAATAAACACCCGAGACATCATATTCTCTTTCACTGCTTTCCTGTCAAAAAGCAGAATCATAAGTAACATACCGGCAGAACCACCAAGCAAAGACACAATCGTTACTATCACATCTATCTGTCCGTTTACTGTATGTCTATACAGGAGCATATTGATCAGATAGACCAATACACCTATCGCATTTATTACCAGTAAATAATATTCAAGTTTTCCTAATTCAAACATTTTTTTCTGTTACCTTTCTGGAATGTAAGATACTTTTCTTATTATACTAAATATATAAAATATACGCAAACAGATGGGGAGCCAAGTAATGAATCAACTACAAGTTGTATCTTTTCCTCTACGCGTTTTTTATAGATATCAGTTTCAAAAGTTGAAAAAATTTAAAGTTTTGAAACTAAAAACTTGCATATACTATTTATGAACAATATAATTATAGAAAAGTCGATTTCAAAAAATAAAAATTTTTAAACTTTTGAAAGTTGTGAACTATGAAACTAATCGAACGTAAAGAATATATTGACTTTAACAGAAATAGTACCTACATCCAAAGCGAAGGCATTAATCAGGATTTCGGAGTCTATGACGCTCCAGATGATTTGCTTGCAGAACATCAGCAGGAAATGTCACCAATAAAGGCACTATTATATCGAACTATCGGTCGCTTTGTTATGAACCGAAATGTCCGAAAAATCAGAAATAATTAAACCATACAAAAGAAAAAAATGTTTTTTGAGAAAGCTATGCAAGATACTATAGATGCTGTTGGCGCACTACACGGTATCGTATGTGATTATCTTTCTACACACATCTCTGCCGCGCAGAATGATTACAAACAAAAACAAAGGGGGATACCTATGCTGGCAACTGTATTAATTGACAATATATCCTGTGGTGAAATGGAAGGCGAATGGGGATTAAGCATTTACATAGAATACAATGAAAAAAATATTCTACTTGATACTGGAGCATCTGATTTATTTGCAAAAAATGCCAAAAAACTGGGAAAATCAATAGAATCTGTTGATTATGCTGTGCTGTCACACGCACATTATGACCATTCGGATTCGATGGCAACGTTTTTCAACTTGAACGATCACGCTCCTTTTTTCTTACGAAAAGGCTGTCAGGAAAATTGTTATGCCAAAAAGTGGATATTCCACAAATATATCGGCTTACCAAAGCACATTTTGACGGATTATCGTGACAGGATAATATACGCTGATAGAGACTATGAGATTATACCTGGCGTATATCTGATTCCTCACAAGACACCGAACCTTAAAATGGTTGGTAAACGTGAAAGTATGTACCGTAAAGAACATCATCGATGGGTATACGATGATTTTTCTCATGAGCAGAGTCTGGTATTCCGTACCCAAAAAGGTTTAGTGATTTTCAATAGTTGCTGCCACGGTGGTGTTGCTAATATTATTAATGAGGTGGGTGCGACATTTCCAACAGAAAAGGTATATGGCATTATCGGTGGATTCCATCTGTTTAATAAGTCCGAAGAAGAAATCAAAAATGTAATACAGCAAATAAAAGATACTGGTATTCATTATGTCTGCACGGGACATTGCACCAAAGACCGTGCATATAAAATACTTAAAAATGGTCTTGGCGATATCGTACACCAGCTGAAAGTTGGATTGCAGATTGAAATCTGATTTAAAAATATGACGATGAATGCTGCAATTTTCATGTCACAAAGATTTAACCCAAAATACCACCAAGTTCCATTATTGAAACTTGATGGTATTTTTAATTTATATCAAAATTCCATTGCAGTGATCTACTTCATGCTGCACGATCTGTGCTGTCCATCCAGACAATTTCTGACGCTGTTTTTTCCATGAAAAATCCTGATATTCTACTTCAATATTTTCATATCTTGTCGTTTTACGAATACCGCTTAATGATAAACAGCCTTCTTCCGTTTCATAAACTCCGCTTTTTGAAACAATAACTGGGTTAAACATGACCACGTCAAAAAATCCCATATTTACAATAATGATGTTCTTCTTTACTCCGATCATATTTGCAGCCATTCCAACACAGCCTTCCCGGTGTGCTTTCAGTGTATCCTGCAAGTCTCTCCCAACCTGCAGATCTGCTTTGGTTGCCGGTTCTGATTTCTGTGCAAGAAACAGCGGATCATGCATAATTTGTTGTACCATATCTTTTTCTCACTTTCCATTATCTTTTGAATTTCTATAATCATATAATAGACTTTTTACCCATGTAATGATCTGATAAGCATCATCAATTCTCTATCCGATAATACATATACATCTATCATTCTGCATCTTTAGTCCAAGTTATCCAGCCCGTCTCTATATACCCGATTCATTGTGGCCTGCGCATGCTCCATCTCTTTCTTCTGAATAATCGCATTGCGGTCACTCAAAATGGCCAGCATCTCATCCACTACATCCTCCGGACGCGGATCTGAAACACGATACAGATAACCAAGCATACGTGTCGCTGTATAATCTGTGTTCATCTGCTTGTACGCAATTTCTCTGCAAAAATCATCTGGATAGCCTTTTTCCTGTAAGGCACGATATAATTCATCTGTTCGATTTTCTGGCATTTTTATCTCCATTCATTACACATTTATATATTTTTGTATCTTTTCACTAGATACATTTCTCCGATACGATTTTCTTCAATAAATATATTCTACCATATCGTTGACAGAAGATGTACTACTAATTGTGTTGTACGTTCCGCAACCCGATGTTATAATTTCATTATATATCTAACTATATAATGAATGTATTGGGAAGAAAACAAAAATGACAGAAACAGAACGTATGAAACAGGGTTACATCTAGGAAAATGATGACGAAAACATGGCACTCCAGGCGAAGTGCAAAACACTGGTGCACAAATTTAATGAACTGCCACCGGAAGCCATGGAAGAACGGGAAGCTCTGCTACACGATATTTTCGGATAAGTAGGCAAAAACGTATGGTTTAATGCACCACCGACCGCCACCGTCGGCAAATAAAACTGCTTTTTCCTATTCCAGTTTGCTTTTAGTTTGTAAGCTTGTTTTTATATTCTTCATATTCCACCAAACTGATTTTTGCAAATTCACACGCATTTTCCAGTGTAATTCCAAGTTTTAACAAATCCGGAATCTTATGCATTACGATCTTTTCCATCCATTTATCTTTCAGCTCCTGCTCATGTTCATCCATGACTTCTTCCTGCGGAGTCATCTCAGGTGCATTTTCTTTCCACTCACTGTAATCAATGGCAGTAATTCCGGCAACGGAACACGCTTCTTCCAAACCTACATTGTATCTTCCCATAATACGGTCTACGGTGTCTACTGTATTTGCACACAGTTCATCTAATGATTTTTCCAGTAATTTACTCATTTTCGATACCTCTCATTTGTCATTCATATTATTTATCCAGCTCTTTATAAAAATCGACTGCTGCCTGCAGATCTTTCTCTGTCGGACATCCTTTTCCGGTTCCGCCGATCAGCTTAAACGGTCCAAAGGTATTATATCCTTTGCAACCAAAAGTTCCAAGCAATGTTGCATTTCTTCCGGCAGTTACCTTTTCAATGGATTTATAAGATCCTTTTGCGCCATAAGTGCAGATATAAAAAATCTTTTTATCCTCCGGCAGGTTGACGGATGCAAAATTCAGTACAGACTGATGAAATTTGGACGCATAGATACCGGATGCAAAACCGATAGCATCATAACCGGATAAATCTTTTTCCGGCACTTTTGTTGCATCCACCAGATCTACACCACATTCTTTTGAAATTGCTTCCACGACCTTTTTTGTATTTCCATGATGCGTGGACGCATAGATAATGACAGATTTCATTTTACTTCTCTCATTCCTTTCTCTCAAACACTATGTACTATTTTAACACAATTTAGGGAAACTACAAAATATTTTTCGGATACAAAATTCGACAAGCAAATGCAGACGCAAAAAAAACAAGTAGTCGGATAAATTTAATTATCCGACTACTAACTGTTAAATAATTACTTTTGTTTAACTATTTGAAAAATCTTATGACAAACTGACTGATCTCATATCCTGCTGTAAAGCGGACATTCGCAATTCGCTTTCGCTACTTGCTTATTCTGCGTTCAAACTATCTAAAATCAGGATATGCGGTAGTTTCCTGTTGCAAAATCCACATCCAACTGTGCGGCTGTCACCGGATTACTCCAGCGAATCATCAATTTCTGATTGTCTGCCTGAACTTGAATATCTGCATCTTCCGTAAATGCTTTACAGGTACTGCGGAACCGCAACAACTCTAACTGTTTTTGTACAACCTCTGTCTGAAGCGCCTGTTCAATCTGTACGCCTGTCAAATTCGTACGGTTAATCTCCTTATGTCCGCCTTCGCCAGCCCGTTTTACGGCCTCATGATCATTTTTTCCGGCAAACAGATCCAGATACCAGATCTGCGGTTTTCCCGGCATAAACAGCTGAATTGCCCGTGCTAACAGAAGTTTTCGTTCTGATTCTCCAAGTGCACTGAAATAAGTGGCATTTACCTGATAGTACACATGTTTCTGACCATGCAGGTTTTTCACCATGCCCCCACGGTCTACGATCAGCGTGATCAGTTTCTGAATATCTTCTTCCGGAAGAAGTCCTTGCAGATCCAGCATCGGAATACCATCGTGACAGCCTAGCATGTTTACCGTTTGGATCTTTTTGTCAATCAGTTCCTGCGCCCATTCTGCCAGATACCTGCTGCGTTTGTTTTCAATGGCATCAATTACCAGTCCCGGTAAAAAGAAATCATAGGTCATATATCCTTTTTCTGCTATCGTCTGATAAATATGTTCCTCATATGCAGCATGAATCTCCGGAAGCAGTGCCAGATCATACGGTTCAGCATACATTCTGATCTGCTCCAGCAGCTCCCATGTCTCCGGCTCATTCAGAAAATTTTTCCTTCCCGGAGCCTTTGGTGCATAGGCAAAAGCATCCAAACGCACAATACCTGCTCCATAGGACGCAATTTTGGCAAGTGTTTCCCGATAAAACGCCAATACCTTCGGTGACTGGATATTCAGATCCATCTGTCCCAGATACTGTGGATAGTGCTCCTCCTGATAAAATGTATTCCAATACGGACGTTTCGTACCATCAGGAAACTGTACCATCAGGATTGGAAGTCCCGGTTTGCGGAAAAACATGTCTTTGATGTATATTTCATCCGGCTGAATATACCCGGCCGCCGTCATAGATCCATACCCTTCCCAGAACGCATTCCAGTCAATAAAAAAATTCTTATACTCTGACGCATTTCCTTTTTCTACCAGGTCTTTGAACTGTGGAGACTGTGCAGATGCATGATTCAGGATAAAATCAAGTTTCAGATCAATACCAAGCTGTTTTAACCGTTTCAGGTCATCCTGTGTGGCCAATTCCTCATTGATATCATAATCAATGACAGAAAATCCACGATCTAAATCTGAATGATACAGGCTTGGCAAAATGTAAAAAGATCCAAATACCTCTTTCAGTTCATTCCGTCCCAGCAGTGTTACAATATCTCCCAGCATTCCGCCTAAACTGTCAGGATAAGCATTCAGCATCGGTTTAAGATTCATATACACGACCATCCTTTCCCACAATAAGGTCTGCCTGTTTTGCCTGCTGCTCTAATTTTTTCGCTTCCAGAGATAGGACCAGTTGAATAAAGGCGCTGGCTGCATTTTCATCCCGTCCACGCCGGATTCTGCGCGCCTTTGTCTCCTCCGGCGTGCTGTCAAGATAGACAGAAACATCAACACCGTTCAGATACTCACTCCCACCATGCGTCCATTCCAGAAGTAATACCTGTACACCGGTCAGATCCGTCTGTTCATACCAGATTTCATCATCTTCCCTGCCCATTTTTTTCAGTTCAATCTCTGTATCACCGACATGAAACTTTTCAAGCACCTGATTGATCCGGTCATATTCAATTTCCTGTGGAGTTCCAAGGTACGCATTAAGTCCTGTTTCTCCGGATTTCTGATAAATCAGCTCCCGCTCCTGATCGTTACATTTTGGGATTCTGTGCGGATAATCATCCCCATGCACAATAAAACAACCGATGCCGTCTGCCAGAAACTGCTGCTGCAAAATTTCTGCCATGGTCGTCTTTCCGGAACCGGAACCGCCAAAAATACTGATCACTTTCCGTTCTGCTCCGATTTTTTCCCGCAGAAGGTCATACAACGCAGCCGCCTCCTGCATTTTTTTGAAAGAGAACTGATATGCTTCATATTCGATTGCCGCCATTGGAAGTAAAATACCTGCCTGCATTAATGCCATGCCACTGTATACCTTTCCGGTGGTTTCTTCCAGATAAAAACATTCCGCATCCAGTCCTTTTAATTTCACATAGGTTCCAAACGGATTGCCCTCTGCGGACAGACGAACAACGCTGACCAATGCCTGTGACTGGTCCTTTGCAACACTCATCCAAGCAGCCACATCCTCTTTAAATGGATCAGACAGGCGATAATAATCACCCTCACGGATCAATTCCTGATGTCTGCGATAAGTTGCAAGCTGTGTACGGATTTCCTCTTTTTCTTCACTGCTGAGTAAAGCAGGATTCATTTCATATCCGAAAGTACCTGCCATAGCTACCACACCTCTGGTATTCAGACTTGTGATTCTGCCGGTCTGATGATTCGGTACCGCAGACACATGGGAGCCAACTACTGCGGTTGGATAGAAGAAAGAAGTACCATATTGGATGCGTGTTCGATTGATAGCATCGGTATTGTCACTGCACCAGATCTGTGGTGTGTAATACATCATACCAGCGTCAAAACGTCCGCCACCGCCACTGCAGCCTTCAATCAGAATCTCCGGATAACGGCTCGTCAGTTTTTCCAGGAAATCATATAATCCAAGCACATAATCATATGGCACATTTCCGGCATACACATCGGACATACTGCGGTTCATATCCCACTTGATATATTCGATATTTCCCTGATCCAGAATTGCACAGATGCGTTTTAAAATTTCTTCCCGCACTTCTTTTCTGGAAAAATCAAGTAATAACTGATTTCTGGAACGGATCGGCATCCGTCCCGGAATCGTCAATGCCCAGTCCGGATGCTCCCGGTACAGATCACTGTCTTCATTTACCATCTCAGGCTCGATCCAGATACCAAATTTCACGCCCTGCGCATTGACACGTTCAATCAGCTGTCCTAACGTACCACCTAATTTTTTTTCATTGACAAACCAGTCACCCAGAGAAGAATTATCGTCATTTCGTTTACCAAACCAGCCGTCATCCATGACAACCATATCAATGCCAAGTTCTGCTGCCTGCTTTGCCAGATCCACGATCGTATCACCATCAAAATCAAAGTAGGCGGCTTCCCAACTGTTGATCAGGATTGGGCGATTTGTATGTACCTGTCTGCCCTTGCATACATGATTTAAAATGCAGTTATGATACTGGCGGGACAGTTTTGCAAATCCCTGATCCGAATATGTCATGATCACTTCCGGAGTCGTAAATTCTGCACCTGCTGCCACAGGATAAGCAAACAGTTCATCGCCCAGTCCCATCTGGAAACGTGTCTGGTTAAACTGATCACGCTCGGCCTCGCAAACAAAATTTCCACTGTACATAAAAAGCATTCCGTAGCAGTTTCCGACTTCTTCTGTTGCTGTACGATCTGCAAGGATCACACCAGGATTATACTGATGACTGGAACTGCCACGGCGACTGCCAATCCGGTACGTTCCATGTCCCACAGGAACACGTTCCAGATTGCGCTCCATGGCATGTCTGCCATAAAAACTGATTGCATCGTAGTCTCCCTGTACAAAATCAAGGCATGCGGACAATGCTTTTTTCACGGTAATCGTTTCTGTTCCTGTATTTTTGATCACTACACTTCTGGTAATGATATCCGCATCTTCCAGTACACCGTAAAGCAAATGTATTTCTACCTGTGTCAGATCATCTTTTAACACGATTTCCAGCGTTTCAGCTTCGTCATCGGCCGCCCAAACAGCCGGAAGTCCCTGCAGGCTATATTTTCCTTTTGTAATCTTATAACTGTTAAAAATTGGATCACAGCACTCTGTTCCGACTGCACTCGTAATATTCAACGCAATGTTACGACAGTCACCGGTTCCAAGTGACGGATATTCCTGTGGCAGTGCATCCAGAGAATAAGTACGGTCCATACCTGCTGCATACGGATTTCCGGAGAAACCATGGTCCGCATAGCATAACAGGTAATCCATCGTTCCTTTTACCCGCACTCCATAATATAAGTGCAGCAGATAACCTTTTGCATCCGCTTGCATCTGATAAGTTGTATGTTTTGTATGAATTGTAAATATTTTTCGGTTTGCATCAAAAATAATTGCCATTCACGGTTCCTCCTCATTATTCACGCTTTTTCTATTTGTCAGTCATTTACACATAACTTATAATTCACTGAATCTTGCTTGCTTTTTATTATACTATTTTACCGCACCGTTTGCCACACCATTTAATATCTGCTTCTGACAAATAACATAGAAAATCAAAATCGGGATCAAAGCCAGAATGTATGAAGCAAAAGCAAGGTTATAATTGGTTCCAAACTGGCTCTGGAAATTTAACTGCGCCAGCGGCAACGTATTCTGACCTGTTCCGGACATGATGACCAGTGGTGTCATTACATCATTCCAGGTACCAAGTGCGGTCAGGATTGCAACCGTAGCATGCATCGGCTTCATCATCGGAAAAATGATTCGCCAGTACGTTGTCCAGGCATTGGCTCCGTCAATATTTGCCGCTTCTTCCAGTGCTTCCGGAATATTTTTCAGATATCCGCTGTATAGAAGCACATTCATTGGCATATAAAATACCAGATACAGCAGGATGACACCAAAGCGGTTTCCGATTCCCATCTGCGCAGTCTGCTTAACCAGCGGCATCATCAGAATTGAAAATGGTACAAACATACCACTGACAATATAAAAATAAATAAATTTAAATCCTTTGATCCTGCGCATACCACGTCCGATCACATATCCGGCAATCGAATGGATCAAAATTGCCAATACTATTGTCACAAGCGTAATAAGTAAACTGTTTCCAAGAGAATGCCAGAAATCTGTCACCTGCATTGCTTCTGTAAAATTGGAAAAACTCCAGTTTTTCGGCAGTGCCAGTGCCCCAGCTACATCATTTGTCATCTCACTTGGTTTCTTAAAAGCAATGATTACTGCCATATACAACGGAAAAAATACTGTTATCGTTCCGATGATCAGAAGTACCGTTAAAACTTTATTTGTTTTATGTCCTTTTTCCATTATAACTGTTCCTCCTTCTTATTGGTAAACCGTAGCTGGAAAACAGAGATTGCCACGATCACGATGAAAAATAAAACCGCATTTGCACTCTGAAATCCGAACTGTCCGCCGGACATACCATTTTTGTAGATCAGATAAGAAATCGACTCGGTACTCTGCGCAGGGCCACCCTGGGTCAGGGATACGATCTGATCAAATACCATCAGGAAGTTCTTTGTGCTGAGCACCAGATTAATGGATACAAACGGCATGATCAGTGGAAATGTGATTTTCCAAAATTCTGTCCATTTATTGGCCCCATCCAACATACTTGCTTCATAGACATCTTCCGGAACAGTCTGTAATCCCGAAATATAAATGATGGTATTCATGGCCACGGCTTGCCATACACCCACGATCAGTACCGCAATCCATGCATATTTTTCGCTGGCGAGAATACTGTTTTCCAGGAAAGAGATGTGGCAGGCGCTTCCGATGGCAGGAAGAATGTATGTAAAGATAAAGCTGAAAATATAGCCGACCACCAGTCCTCCAAGGATATTCGGTACAAAGTAAATACCACGCAGCGCGCTCTTGCCTTTGATATTGCTGTTTAATCCAAGTGCCAGAAGCAAACTTAATACATTGACAAGGATTGTTCCGGCGATGGCATATTTAAAAGTAAACAGGTAACTTTTTCCGACTCTC
>ENA-UOOA01007030-UOOA01007030.1-human-gut-metagenome-genome-assembly--contig:-P61old-NODE-7030-length-10410-cov-6.173250_pt1 | contig 10410 bp, 8 predicted proteins | sample MGYA00242467_ERZ724014 | MGnify/ENA metagenome assembly ERZ724014
ACGGCGGTGTGCGGCGTGGACGAGGCTGGGGCCGGGCCGCTGATGGGCCCGGTGTACGCCGCGGCGGTGATCCTACCGGAGGACTGCGGCCTGCCGGAGCTGAACGACTCCAAAAAGCTGACGGAGAAGAAGCGGGAGAAGCTGTTTCCCCTTATTAAAGAACGGGCTATCGCGTGGTCCGTTGCACGGGTGGAGGCATCGGAGATCGACGAAACGGACATCCTCAGCGCGCGGATGAAGGCCATGCAGCTGGCCATAGACGGCCTTGCCGTGACGCCGGATCTGGCACTGCTCGACGGCAACCGGGACTGCGGCCGCAGCGCCGCCGTTACTACGGCGCACCGCTGCATCGTGGGTGGGGACGGCAAGTCCGCGTCCATCGCGGCAGCGTCCGTTCTGGCCAAGGTCAGCCGCGACCGCTATGTGACGGAGGTGCTGGACAAGGCGTATCCCCAGTACCAGTTCGCCAGACACAAGGGCTACGGCACCAGACTGCACTATGAGATGCTGGACGCCTACGGCCCCTGCCCGGAGCACCGGCGCAGCTTTTTGAAGAAGTGGGAGGAAAAGCGGTGAGCGGCGGGCCGGTGAAAAAGGACGGTATGACCGGCGGGGCCGGTACGGAGAAAAAGCCCGTCGCGCTTTCCAAGGGCGGACGGGACGAGGGCCGCTGGGGCGAGGCGCTGGCGGCGGAGTACCTGCGGCAGCGGGGCTACCGGCTGGCGGCCCACAGCTACCAGTGCCGGTTCGGGGAGATCGACCTCATCGCGTGGGACGGGGATATCCTGTGCTTCGTGGAGGTCAAGACCCGCACCAACACGGATATGGGACTGCCCCGGGAGTATGTGACCCCGGCCAAGCAGAAGCGGCTGAAGAAAACGGCGCTGTACTACCTGAGCCAGAAGCAGCTGGACTGCCCCGCCCGGTTCGATGTGGCGGAGGTGTATGCGGACAGCCCTTACAGCCGGGAGAACACCCGCATAGAATATCTGGAAAACGCCTTTGAATAGGGGAGTGACAGCATGGCGATACCATATTTTGACGCACACTGCGATACCATCTGGCGCTGCATGGTGACAGAGCCGGTGGAGGGCTATGGCGAGACGGAGGAGGAGCAGCGGGACTACTTCCAGAGCGGCGGCAGCCTGCGGAAAAACGGCGGGCACGTCGATCTGGAGCGAAGCCGGGGCTTTGCCCGGCGGGGCCAGTTCTTCGCCCTGTACGACGATGTGAAGGCACTGCCGGACGGCACGGCGTGGAGACGGTGCAGGGAGATGCACGACTGGTTCCTGCGGCAGCTAGCGGAGAACGGCGACATGGCCGCGCTGTGCCGCACCGGCGCGGAGGCGGACGCGGCGGCGCAGGACGGAAAAGTTGCGGCGTTCCTCAGCGTGGAGGGCGCAGATCTGCTGGATTGTAAAGTGGAAAACCTGTACACAGCGACGGACTGGGGAGTGCGCTTCATCAACCCGGTGTGGAACAATGCCAACGCCCTCAGCGGCAGCTGCGCCGACGATCCCGACCGGGGCCTGTCGCCCAAGGGGCGGGACTTCATCCGGGAGATGGGGCGTCTGGGTGTGTACGCCGATGTGTCCCACCTGTCCGACCCCGGCTTCTGGGAGCTGTTCCGCATGACGGAGCGGCCCATTGTGGCGTCCCACTCCAACGCGCGGGCGCTGTGTCCCCACCGGCGGAATCTGACGGACGATATGTTTCGCGCCATTCGGGATACCGGCGGCGTGGTGGGCATCAACCTGTACCGGGACTTCGTGGGCGGTGCGTCCATGGACGCGCTGGTGGCACATATCGAGCATTTCTGACGCTGGACGGGGAGAAGACCCTGTGCATCGGCGGCGATCTGGACGGCTGTGAGACGCTGGCGGCGGGGCTGCGGGGCGTGGAGGACGTGCCGCTGCTGTACCAGGCGCTGGAGAAGCGGGGGTACGGCCAGCTCCTGCTGGAGGACATATTCTGGAACAACCTGCGCAGGCTGCTGTGAGACGGCGGCCGGAGAAAGGAGGGACGCCATGGCGCTGTACGCCATCGGAGATCTGCACCTGTCGCTGAACAGCGACAAGCCCATGGACATCTTCGGCGAGAAGTGGCAGGGCTATGTGGACAAGATCAGAGCGGGGTTCGCGCCGCTGCACGACGATGATGTCACCGTGCTGTGCGGCGACCTGAGCTGGGGCATGAGTCTGGAGGAGTCACTGGCGGACTTCCGGTTCATCCACGCCCTGCCGGGGAAGAAGATCCTGATGAAGGGCAACCACGACTACTGGTGGAATACCGCGTCCAAGATGCAGCGTTTTTTTGACCAGCACGGACTGGATTCCTTTGAGATCCTGCATAACAACTGCCTGTTCTACAGGGATAAGGCTTTGTGCGGCACGCGGGGCTGGTTCTATGAGCTGGATCATGAGGGCACCCACAACGGCAAGATGCTGGCCCGGGAGGTCGGACGGCTGGAGACATCCCTGCAGGCGGCGGGGGAGCGGGAGAAGCTGTGCTTCCTGCACTATCCGCCGCTGTATCAGGGGTACGAGTGTCCGGAGATCCTGCGGCTGCTGCAGCGGTACGGGGTGAAGCGGTGCTTTTACGGCCATCTCCACGGCGCCAGCCACAAGCGAGCGCTGGAGGGGATGCACAACGGCACCGAGTTTTCGCTGGTAGCCGGGGACTGGCTGGACTTCGTCCCTAAAAAAATTTGCGAATAAGAGAAAAAACAGTGGAAATTCCCATCCTTATCTGGTATCATACTATATTGCATTGGTGTTGCTATGAAAACAGGCCGATGCGGAACGGAGGAATAAACAAATGACTGTGAAAAGCTGTGAGAAACTGGAGAAAAGCAGAGTTGCTCTGACCATCGAGACGAGCGCCGAGGAGTTCGAGGCCGCCGTCAATAAGGCGTATCTGAAGATGCGCGGTAAGATCAACGTACCCGGCTTCCGTGTCGGCAAGGCCCCCCGCAAGATCATCGAGAAGATGTACGGCGCTGAGGTCTTCTACGAGGAGGCTGTCAATATCATCCTGCCCGACGCCTACGAGGCGGCCGTGAAGGAGCAGGAGCTGGAAGTGGTGGGTTATCCCCAGGTGGAGCTGGAGTCCTGCACCAAGGACGGCGTGGTGTTCAAGTGCACCGTGGCCGTGTATCCCGAGGTGAAGCTGGGCCAGTACAAGGGTCTGGAGGCTCCCAAGGCGGAGGTCAAGGTGGTCGCCGCCGACGTCAACGCCCGCCTGAAGGAGATGGCCGACCGCAACAGCCGTCTGGTGTCCGTGGAGCGCGCCGTGAAGAAGGGCGACACCGCCGACATCGACTTCGAGGGCTTCGACAACGGCGTGGCCTTCGACGGCGGCAAGGGCGAGAACTTCGACCTGGAGATCGGCTCCGGCAGCTTTGTTCCCGGCTTCGAGGATCAGCTCATCGGCATGAAGGCCGGCGAGGAGAAGGACATCGACATCACCTTCCCCGAGAACTACACCCCCGAGCTGGCCGGCAAGCCCGTGGTGTTCCACGTCAAGGTCAACGAGGTGAAGGTCAAGGAAGTGCCCGCCATCGACGACGAGTTCGCCAAGGACGTGTCCGAGTTCGATACGCTGAAGGATCTGAAGGCCGACATCAAGAAGAAGATGACCGCCGAGCGCACCGAGGCCGCCCAGCGCGCCTTCGAGGATGTGCTGATGGCCAAGGTGGCCGAGGGCGTGGAGGCCGACATCCCCCAGGAGATGGTGGAGCTGCAGGCCGAGCGCATGATGGAGCAGTTCAAGCAGCAGCTGGCGTCTCAGGGCATCCCCTTCGACCAGTATCTGAAGATGACCGGCACCACCGAGGCCGATTTCCGCCAGCAGGCTGAGGGCCCCGCCTCCGAGCAGGTGAAGATGGATCTGGCCGTGGAGGCCATCATCAAGGCCGAGGGTCTGGAGGCCTCCGACGAGGACGTGGAGAACGAGATGAAGTCCGTGGCCGAGAAGTACGGCATGGATCTGGACACCGTGAAGAAGTACCTGCGTCCTGAGGACGTGAAGGAGCAGGTCGTCCGCGAGAAGGTCATGAAGCTGGTGGCCGACAACGCCGTGGCCGTGGCCCCCGCCGAGGAGAAGGCCGAGCTGGAGGCCGAGGGCGAGATCGTGGAGAAGAAGCCCGCCAAGAAGGCTGCCGCCAAGAAGGCTGAGGGCGAAAAGGCCGAGGGCGAAAAGACCGAGGGCGAAAAGGCCGAGAAGAAGCCGGCTGCCAAGAAAACCGCCAAGAAAGACGCGGAATAAGAGAGAGTGCTTTTGAAAATCATATGCGGGTGGGTATAATCTGGTAGCTATCTTTTGCAGGAGGTTTATTTTATGAGCTTGGTTCCCTATGTTGTGGAGCAGACCAATCGAGGCGAGCGGTCTTACGACATCTTCTCCCGTCTGCTCAACGACCGTATCGTATTCCTGGGCGAAGAAGTGAACGATACCACCGCCAGCCTGGTCGTGGCGCAGCTGCTGTATCTGGAGGCGCAGGATCCCGATAAGGACATCCAGATGTACATCAACAGCCCCGGCGGCAGCGTGACCGCGGGCATGGCTATCTACGACACCATGCAGTATATCAAGTGCGACGTGTCCACCATCTGCATCGGCATGGCCGCCAGTATGGGCGCGTTCCTGCTGTCCTCCGGCACAAAGGGCAAGCGCATCGCGCTGCCCAACGCCGAGATCATGATCCACCAGCCCTCCGCCGGTACGCAGGGCAAGGTGACGGACATGGAGATCGACGTGGAGCACTTCCTGAAGATCAAGCAGCGTCTGAACAAGATCCTGTCCGAGAACACCGGCAAGCCGGTGGAGCAGGTGAAGACGGACTCCGAGCGGGATCACTGGATGATCGCCGAGGAGGCCCGGGAATACGGCCTGGTGGATAAGGTTATTTACAAGAGGTAAAAGCATGGCGGAAGAAAAAAAGTCCCTGCGCTGCTCGTTCTGCGGCAAGTCGGAGGGACAGGTACACCGGATGATCCAGGGCCCCGGTGTGCGCATCTGCGACGAGTGCGTGCAGCTGTGCATGTCCATTCTGGACGATGGGTACAGCGCGGCGATGGACGAGGGCTTCGACAGTGTGGAGGATCTCCCCACGCCCCAGCAGATCAAAGAGGTGCTGGATCAGTACGTCATCGGGCAGGAGGGGGCCAAGATCGCCCTGTCCGTGTCCGTGTACAACCACTATAAGCGCATCTATTTCGGCGGACACGAGGAAGTGGAGCTGCAGAAGAGCAACATCCTGATGATCGGGCCGACCGGCTCGGGCAAGACGCTGTTCGCCCAGACGCTGGCGCGGGTGCTGAAGGTGCCCTTCGCCATCGCCGACGCCACCACCCTGACCGAGGCCGGTTATGTGGGCGACGATGTGGAGAACATCCTGCTGCGGCTTTTGCAGGCGGCGGATTTTGATGTGGAGCTTGCCGAGCGCGGCATCATCTACATCGATGAAATGGATAAGATCGCCAGAAAGTCCGAAAACACGTCCATCACGCGCGATGTCTCGGGCGAGGGCGTGCAGCAGGCGCTGCTCAAAATCCTCGAAGGTACCGTGGCAAACGTTCCGCCCCAGGGCGGACGCAAGCATCCGCAGCAGGAGTTCATCCAGATCGACACAACGAACATCCTGTTCATTTGCGGCGGCGCGTTCGACGGGCTCGATAAAATCATCGAGCGCCGCACCGACAAGTCGTCGCTCGGCTTCGGCAGCGAAATCCGAAGCAAGAACAAGCGCGACGTTGGTAAGCTCTTTGAGCTGGTGCAGCCGCACGATCTTCTGAAGTTCGGCATCATTCCCGAGCTGGTCGGTCGTCTGCCTGTCATTACCTCCCTGCAGAGTCTCAAGAAAGAGGACCTTGTGCGGATTCTGACGGAGCCCAAGAACGCGCTTTGCAAGCAGTATCACAAGCTGCTGGAATACGATCAGGTTTCCCTGAGCTTTGAGCAGGGCGCGCTGGAGGCAATTGCCGAAAAGGCAATCGAGCGCCAGATCGGCGCGCGCGGGCTTCGCGCCATCATGGAGTCCATCATGACGGGTATCATGTTCAAAATTCCGTCCGACCCCACCATCCAGAGCGTTCTCATTACAGAAGACTGCGTGAGAAACGGCACCGAGCCACAGGTGACGCGCGATGCCAGCCATCCGCGCCAGCCGATCAAAAACGCAGGCGTGACGCTGTAATTTTACATGCAAAAATCGTCCGTCTCCGGGCGGACAGGTGCGAGACGTGCAGCTCGCCGGAAGGGGGATGCGGTTCGCTTCCCTCTTTTTGCTTTCATCTGCACAAAACTCTCCCGGAAAGGAGCGTAACTACATGAGTGAATACAAACCGCTTACCTGCCTGCCGGTGCTGCCGCTGCGGGGACTTGTGGTGTTCCCGGGCGTCGTGACGCATTTCGATGTCGGCAGGCTCAAATCCGCCAAATCGGTGGAGGAGGCAATGCGTGCCGATCAGCGTATTTTCCTGACCGCGCAGAAGGATCTGAGTGTCGACGACCCGAAGAAAAACGATCTCTACGCCGTCGGCACCGTTGCCATCGTCAAGCAGATTCTGCGCATGCCGGGCGACAATATGCGTATTCTGGTCGAAGGCAAATTCCGCGCCGAGCTGGTCGACTGCATCCAGTCCGAACCGCATCTGTTCGCGCGTGTCGAGGAAATCGAGGAGCCGGCATATAACGCCTCGCTTCCGCGCGTGCAGGCGCTGCTGCGGCAGGCACACGGCGCGTATGAGCAGTTTGTCGAGCTGGCGGCAAAGAATCTGCAGGACGGACTTTTGCAGGTTCTCTCGTCGGAAGACCCCGGCTTCGTTGCCGATTTCATCGCGCAGAACAGTTCGATTGTCTATCAGGACAAGCAGAAGATTCTCGAACAGCCCCACCCTGTCAAGCGGCTGGAGCTGACCGTGAAGCTGCTTGCAAAGGAGCTGGAGATTTTACAGCTGGAAAACGAAATCTCCGAGAAGGTCCAGCAGAACGTCAACAAGGGGCAGCGCGACTACTATCTGCGCGAGCAGATGCACGTCATTCGCGAGGAGCTGGGCGAAGAGGACGACGAGGCAGATTCCGAGGGCTATCAGGAAAAAATCCGCGCCCTGAAGCTTCCCGAGCAGACCGAAACAAAGCTTCTCAAGGAGGCGCGCCGGCTCGGCAAGCAGCAGCAGAATTCCGCCGAGGCGGCAGTCATCCGGAACTATCTCGACCTGGTGCTGGAGCTTCCGTGGAACACGCGGACGAAAGAGCGGCTGGACGTGAAGGCAGCGGAAAAGATTCTCGACGAGGACCACTTCGGTCTCGAGCCGGTCAAAAAGCGGATTCTCGAAACGCTTGCCGTGCGGCAGCTTGCCCCCGAGCTTCCGGGGCAGATTCTCTGCCTGGTCGGTCCTCCGGGTGTCGGCAAAACGTCAATTGCGATCTCCATCGCGCGGGCGCTGAACCGCAGGCTTGCGCGCATCTCGCTCGGCGGCGTCCATGACGAAGCGGAAATCCGCGGGCACCGCAAAACCTACATCGGCGCCATGCCCGGCAGAATCATGACCGGCATCTCGCAGGCAAAGAGCAAGAACGCGCTTCTGCTGCTCGACGAAATTGACAAGCTCGGCAGCGACTACAAGGGCGACCCCTCGTCGGCGCTTTTGGAGGTCCTGGACTCGGCGCAGAATTCGAGCTTCCGCGACCACTATATCGAAGTGCCGTTTGACTTGAGCGAGTGCATGTTCATCACGACTGCCAACACCACCGACACCATCCCCAGAGCGCTGCTCGACCGCATGGAGGTCATCGAACTGGGGTCGTATACCGACGAAGAAAAGCTGCAGATTGCCAAGCGCCATCTGCTTCCCAAGCAGCTTACCAAGCACGGCATCGCAAAATCGCGCGTCCGGCTCACAGACGATGCCATCCGCGAAATCATCGCCTGCTACACCAGAGAGTCCGGCGTGCGCACGCTCGAACGGGAGCTTGCCGCCGTGTGCCGCAAGTGCGCCATGCGCTTTGTCGAGGAGAATCCTCCGAAGCGGCTGACCATCACCGGCAGCAACCTTGAGAAATTCCTCGGTCCGCGCCGTTTCCTGCCCGATGAAATGCCGCAGGCGGATCAGGTGGGTCTCGTCACGGGTCTTGCCTGGACAAGCGTCGGCGGCACGACACTGGAAGTGGAGGTAAACGTCGTCGAAGGCACCGGAAAGCTGGAACTGACGGGAAATCTCGGAGACGTGATGAAAGAGTCCGTCTTTGCTGCTGTGAGCTATATCCGCTCGAGAACGGCAGAGCTTGGGATTGACCCGGATTTTTATAAGACGAAGGATATTCATGTCCACTTCCCCGAGGGCGCGGTGCCCAAGGACGGTCCATCGGCAGGCATTACGATCTGCACGGCGATTGTCTCGGCGCTGACTGCGCGCCCGGTGCGGCGCGATATCGCCATGACGGGCGAGATTTCAATTCGCGGCAGAGTTCTTCCCATCGGCGGGCTCAAGGAAAAGACGATGGCTGCTCTGCGCCACGGCGTAAAAACTGTCATTATCCCCGCTGCCAATGAAAAGGACCTCGCAGAGATCGACCAGACGGTCAGAAACAGTCTGCAATTCATCACCGCACGCCACGTCGACAGCGTGCTTGCCGCAGCGCTGGCGCCTGCCGAAAAGCCGGCAGCCTCCGTTGATGCGCAGCCGCAGCTGCCTGCCATGCCGGTGCCGCAGACGAAGTCCCGCCGCAAGCCCGGGCTTCGGCAGTAAGGAGGTCGTATGAATCTTCATAATGCGGAATTCATCCGCTCAGTGACCTCCGTTTCCGACTGCCCGAAGGACGGTCTGGTGCAGATTGCGTTTGCCGGCAAGTCGAACGTCGGAAAATCGTCGGTCATCAACAAGCTCCTGCTGCGCAAAAACTTTGCGCGTGTCGGTCAGGCGCCCGGCAAAACCACGCACATCAACTTCTTCTGCATCGACAAAAAGCTCTACCTTGTGGACCTGCCGGGCTACGGCTATGCGAAGGTCTCCGTGCAGGAAAAAGAGCGCTGGGGCAAGCTGATGGAAGCGTATTTCCGTGCCGAAGGAACGCTCGACTATGGCGTCATGATCGTAGACGCCCGGCACAAGCCGACGGCAAACGACGTGACGATGGCAGACTTTTTCCTGCAGTCCGGAAAGCCTTTCATTGTCGTCGCCAACAAACTCGACAAGCTCAAAAAAAGCGAAATCGAGCCGAACCTCGCCTGCATCCGCGAAACGCTTGCACTTCCGGAGGACGTCGCGGTCATCCCCTTCTCTGCAGAAAAGGGCGACGGGCGCGAGCAGCTTCTCTCGTTTGTTCTCAAAGCCGCGGGCGAGCTGAACTGAAGTCCCCTGCAGCCCCAAAGCGAACGCTTTGGGGCTGTGATTTTTATTGCCTGTTTCTGCGAAAAAGACTTGACAATCCGGCAGGTTTCGTGTATGATAACTAAGCTGTTCGGAGCATACCGAAACTTGTCTTGTGACAGCAGATATCTGGAGTGGTATCGAAGCGGTCATAACGAGCACGACTGGAAATCGTGTGGCCGTGTTGAGCGGCCCGAGGGTTCGAATCCCTCCCACTCCGCCATAGAAAAAGCCTGAAACCGCACTGGTTTCAGGCTTTTTGCTGCCCGTAAAAGATAGACTTTACCCCTAAGTTTACCCCTTACAGATAAAATAGCGTCCTTTGGGACGTGAAAACAGGCGTTTAGCCCTGTTTGGAAAGGCTTGTGTAATAGCTCTGCATCCGGTTCGCCGTGTCCTGCATCATGGTTTCACTGGTATGCGCGTAGACATCGAGCGTGAACGACGCGGTTGCATGCCCCATGAGCGACTGCACCGACTTGATGTCCGCGCCGGACGCGATCGCAACTGTCGCGCAGGTGTGCCGCAGATCGTGGGGACGAAGATCCGGTCGACCGATTCCGGCGGCAAGGCGCTTGAAGTTCCTGCGGAAAGTCTCAATGATGAGATTGCCGCCCAGCTCATTTGTAAAAACCAGATCGTCCGGATTGCTCCACATCCGCCCGGCGCGAAGTCGGTTCTCCGCCTGCCGTACCCGCTCGGCTCTGAGATAGTCGAACGCAATAGCGGGCGGTTCTATGACGCGCACCTTGCCGTTCTTGGTGCTGCTTACGACGGTGTAGGTGCTGCTCTGCGTTTTGGATTTTTGCAGCTGTTGCCGGACGGTGAGTCGCTTGCGCTCAAAATCTACGCCGTCCCAGCTGAGCCCTAGACACTCTCCTTCACGAAGCCCCACAAACAGACACAGCGCGTATGCGTTTCGGTAAGGATGCGCGTCAATGGCGCTCAAAAAGAGCGGGATTTCCCTGTCGGTCAAGGGATGAATTTCCGTGCGCGTGACCTTCGGCGTCTCGGCTGCGTCGCAGGGATTGGCAGCCAG